>Ga0247727_10017379_pt1 | contig 11463 bp, 14 predicted proteins | sample WisWelCaveWW1625_FD_202498 | JGI IMG/M metagenome (GOLD analysis project Ga0247727, IMG submission 202498) | Biofilm microbial communities from Wishing Well Cave, Virginia, United States - WW16-25 | ecosystem: Environmental > Aquatic > Deep subsurface > Groundwater > Cave microbial mat | place... | reverse complement strand
TAAAGCCTTCGGTTGATTCGACCGCTTGTTTTATGATCTCGTCCCCGTCTCCGCTAAAGCCGGTGTTCGTGATACTGACGAAAGTTGTGTTGTCGGCGCGAGGCGTAAAAACCCACTCCACCGTCCCGAGCGTGCCGTATCCCGGCCAGTCAATGAGTATGCGCTTGTTTTCTTCAATTGCTTTCACATTGACTTGTATAGAATGACCGTACATTTCCCAATCCCACTGGACTTGTTTGCCCGTTTCCAACCTTCCGCTGCCTTTGGTGAACCAAAACTTGGAAGTGATGGCAGGATTCACAAAAGCCTCGAACACTTCGGCGACCGGTTTGCGAATCAGCATTTCTGCCTTTGCAGATGGTGCATGTTGAATTGTCATAAATATCTCCGAAACGTGGATGAGTCACAACCCAAAAGAATTTTGTATGCGGATTTAACGGATTCAGCGGATATAGAAGAGCCTCATCCGCTTGATCCGTTAAATCCGCTTACAGAAAAGTTTTTGCTTTAAAAGCAAAGAGGTCACTTTTAATAGATTACTGTGATTGCCGATCGCACGCTCATGGCTCGATCACTCGCTTCGCGCCGTCTTTCCCAGTCAATGTCAAGCTGGTGCCGCTCCGTTTGGCGAGGACGTGTACGCGCGGCTCAGCCGAATCGTCGAGCAGCAAGAATCCCGAACCATCTTCAGATGCACCCAGCTTCACTCGAATGGTGCCTTTCGCATCCCGCATTCGAAACACTACCTCACTGCTTGGTTCCACATTGAACTGCGCGCGAACTTGGCCGTTATCATCGACCAGTTCGATAGCTCGCGCGCGAAGAATCTGCGGGGCTGTTTGAGTGGCATTCGCTCCGCTTTGTGCGAGGACAAAAATCAGGAGTACGAAATTGATAATCGTCAAAGCAACGGCGAGCCGGTTCATTTTCATAGTTTTTCCTCTGCAGTAATCTGCGAATCTCTGTTTAAAACTGAGAAGGCGTCAGTAATCCTCATTTGCGCTGCAACACCATGATGGTATCCACGGCAACGAACCCAAGTTTTGCCGCCAGCCGCAGCGAGGCTGCATTCGTTTCGTACGCGCCCCAGACCGGTTGCTTTTTCTGCTTGCTCATCAGTTCGATCATGTAAGCCACACACGCAGCGGCGTAACCTTTATTCCGGTATCCGGCCAATGTGTCAATCGAGATATCCCACAAACTCTCGGTTTGTGATCCGGCATAACAGAACGATACCGGCGCGCCCTCGACAATCGTGGCGGCTAACGGCGAATAACGGCAAGCTGTCGTGAGTTCTTCTTTCAGATCGAGCGGCAAATTTTTCATTGCTTCTATCTCAGCAAGCGTGAGCAACCTAACCACGTTGACTGAGATTGCAGGAAGACGTGGCTGGCCTCCAAGCACATGCAACTTTGCCAAACTCACGGTCCAATCCGGCAGCGCCTCTGCAATATGCTTGCTGTTCTCCGAGGTTGCCAAAATTTCACTCTGATTCGTGTTCGTGGCCACAGCTTCGAGAATTGCTCCCTTTGCCGGAAAGCCGGCGACGGAAATCAATTCCATTTCAGGACTGCTGACGGCGAAAGACAGCGTGCCGGTTTCATCGAATCCGAAAAGCTGGCATCGGCCGGAAAGCAGCATTGATCGCGTCTCAACCCATCGCGGAATATCGGGAAGCGATGAAGCGAGTTTGTGCAGGAGAGAGCTGTGTTGTAACATGGCTTTCGCTTTACAATATAAGAAGCTGCCAAATGAAAATAACAGACGCGACCAGGCTGAGCACGCTGCGGATCGCATGAAGTTGGCCCCATTTGACGAGCAACTCGCGTGTCTCCGACGAGCCAAGATCACGCCCCGGAGCGAGCAACTTCCTATTCGTTGGAAAGATGATGATCAGAGTGACGGGCACGACAGCAAAAATGAAAAGTGCGGCGATCAGCCACATCAAGCCGGCCCCGAGCAGCCACGCGACCAAGCCAGACAAAAAGCCAATGAGTGCCAACAAAGCTTGCATAACCGTCGCACGCTTGTAGCTCGGCGCCCAAACGGTGGCTGCGATTTCCGTTGCGCATCCCATCCTAGCCGGATGCTCGACAAGATTGATGTAGATCGCGGCACCTGCGAAGACGACCGTGGCGAGAACGGCAAGGAACTGGACAAAAGGAAGCACGCGAACTCTCCTGTTTGGGGTGTGATATAAATTCGGCAATCGCTTTGCGAACCAGCATTTCGGATTTTGTGGATGGCACATGTTGAAGCTGCATAAACATCTCCTTCAAAATCCTTTATCATCCGCCGAAGGCCCATAAATTGAAGGCACCGATAGATCGTTCAATCGCATATAAACCGTTAATTGGCCGCGGTGATGAACGAGGTGGTTTATGGATGATCCAATATTTTCCTTTATTGGCGAGCTGAACAGGACCTGTCCATGGTTTTTGAGGGAAAAAGTTTTGGCAAGCGCCTCATCTGAAACATTGCTCAGAGCGTTTCTTGCGCCTTTGAGATTTTCATCAAAATGGTTTACCAGCTCGGCAGTAGTTTTCGGTTGAAAATGCTCGAACGTTGCAAAATCAATATCACCTTTCTCAACCATGTAGGTTATCCATTTCGGAATCTCCGCAACGAGCAAAGCGAGATAGCCCATCGTCATTGATTTTTCATGCGGTTTCCAGCCAAACAAAGTTTCGGGAATTCTTTCCAGGCATTTGCGAGTAGAAGCGGCTTCAGCTTCCAATTCTTTCAAAAATGCGGCACCTAATGTTTCGTTCATGGTAATACTCCTGTTGGTGGTGGTGGAATGGCTGTTCAACGCAATCATAGGCGTATTATTTAAACTTCCTCACGCGTTGCGTTTTTGGCTAAATATTGCTCAATAGTCTCCAAAATTGTCGAAGCGTTGAATACTACACCAAGATCAATCATCTGCTTTGATAGTGCCATAGGTACATCGACGATGTGAAAAGGAACCATTTGAATTTCGTTATGCTCTGATCGATAATAAACAGATGAAAGGATACCTAAAAACAGAAAATTAAATGTCGCATGTTGAATGACAATCTGTGGTGCACGAGATGGCCGGTCGTAAATGAATACCGGACTACCACTAGAGCCAGGGAAAACAGAAGCATCGATTAAGAATTTCTTTTCTCCCTCAAAATCTATTGTAATCGGCGTTGCAGTGATTCCTTGACGGTAAATAGGGAGTAAATTTTTTGTATCCCAAATTCCATTTGGATAGCCAACAAAGATTATGTCCTCGAGAACACTCAACATTTTTAATTGTTCTTCGGTAGGTATATTACTGCTATCTATGGCTCGAAAGAATAAACTCGTACCTTTGTTCTTCAGTGTTTCATTTAAAGCACCAAAAGGGAGTATAGCAACATCAACATCTTTGTCTTCATGCCCGAACCAAAGATTTTCAAAATCCTCGAATTTGAATCTGTGGCTAACTCCAATTCGAGGCTGATTATCACTCGACTCGGTTAGTAGCATCCATCCTATTTTTGTGTTCTGAATTACATGTTTGTTGGTGACTATAAATAAATGTCGCTGGTCTCGAATTTTGTGGGTGAAGAAGAATCCAGTTCCGGTGACTCGCTCGTTAGAGTGACCTTCTGCTTCTACCCTTACTGTTGAGAATAATAGTTGCTCAGGTAAAGATGTTACTTTCATAAGCCTAGTAAAATTTTGTTTTAGTCGTCGACTGCTAGCAACATTTTATATGCGCGCCTAACATCGTTTGAGTTCACTGGCGTCCCGAAGCGCCTGGCTTCCGGTGCAACGAAGAGTAAGCACGCATTAAGTCAACACACTTGACATCTTAAGAAACTCACCATAACCAACCGCTGCGGCTTTTATTGCTTCGTGCTCCTCTTTGCGCAATGGCCTAAAAGGGTTCGTCATAATTTCAACCCTTCCCTTTTTAATGACCCGTTTCCAAGTGCCGGCGATTTTACCATCCAGAATGAGCACCGAGGTCAGCGCGTTGCCCATGGCAAGAAGCTTCTCGGCGTATCGTTCTCCGCCGAGCGCGCTCCGGTCTTTATACGCAATGGTGTATTCGTCGTAAATTGACAAGAGCAGAACTGCCGGCGCTTTGGGCTTGACGGTTTTGGTATTGGGAGAAAACCAGTAGGTTTTGCCGTCAATGATTTCGTGAGCCAATTGCGGCGCGGCCAGATCAAGGCCTTGCTGCGCGTCTTGTAAAGTTAGTCCGGACCACCAGTCAAAATCTTTCAGTTGGGCCGGTCCGTGACTGGCAAAATATTTGAGTGCCCACTGCGCCAGCGCTTCATCACGGCGCAACTTTTTTGTCTGTGGGGCGCGCTCTTCCAACAGGGCGTAGGTAAATTGTTTGCCTCGCCGCGGGCCACTGCAAATGAGCGCTTCAAGCTCAGCGTGCATGATCATATACGCGAGCCTCTGCCCGGCAGCCTCGATCCGATTCTCCGCCAGATGGTTTGCAAGCTCTGAGCGCGTCAGATAGTTTTTATCGCGCAGCGCTTTGGTGAATACGGCGTGGCAACGAGACAGGAGATCATTGTCCAATTCCAGTTTACGGTACATGTGAGCGTTTGCTGCATGAACTCTGGGCGCCGTGAGCGCGAGCAACGCGCGAATGTCTTGCGGCACAACAAAATGCCACGTCGGTCGCATGACATGCGTGCGCAATATCGCGCCGTCATTAAAGGCTTTTTCGATATCGGTATCGGTGGCTTTATGCATGCGCAACCCCAGCGCCCACTTGGCAGCCGTGAAGTCCTGTGCCTGTACCGCGCCCAGCCACGCCACCACTTCGCCGGGCGTTTTACATTTCTTTTCGCCGAGCAATTGATTTGATAATCTCGCCGGCGCGATATCCAATGAGTTCATGATTGTAAATTTTGGGGCTCATACGACTCAAGCGTGCATGACGATTAACAGGTTGCAGAAAAGCCCCGAATTGCTCAGAATTGTCATTCCCGCGAAAGCGGGAATCCATGATTTTCTTGAATTTTATGGAAGCCCGACTGCGCGGGCATGACGGTGAAAAGAGTTTTTCAGCATCATGTTAAATCTTTTCACGTATTCATGAAATCGGCGCAGTCATTCCTGCTCGCGTGAAGACGGGGAGCGGGAATCCATTTTTCTTCATACCAGTTGACTCACAGCCTATCATAGAGATCTTCCCATTCAGGATTCTTTTCTTCAATCAATTTTATTTTCCATGCGCGATTCCATTTCTTGAGTCTTTTTTCTCGCAAGAGAGCCTGATAAGCATCATCAATTTTCTCAAAATACACCAGCCGATGAACTTGATATTCCTTTGTGAATCCTTCGATGAGATTATTCTTGTGCTCATAAACTCTTCGTTTTAAGTCATTGGTTACGCCAATATAGAGCGTCCCGTTCTTTTTACTGGCGAGAATGTAGACATAGAGTGACTTTGACATCAAGCTTCCTCACCGGCAAAGGTTTTCTGGATGCCCGCTTTCGCGGGCATGACAAGATATTACGTAAAATCCGATGAACCGTTTTTTGTCCCGCCTACTCCACCTTCGTCGCAATCCACCACGTCGTGCCACCCGCGTCTTTCACGCCGCCGCGCTTGTCTTCGTCTTCCTTCTTCACCGGGACTTGCACAGATGTCGCGCCCGCTTCCAGAGCGCGTTTGTAAGTCGCGTCAACGTCGGCGACGTAAATATGCACATGCGACGGAACCGGCGGCCAGCCTTCAGCGCCGTCGGCGATCATCACGACGGTGTCGTCGATCCGAACCTCGGCGTGCATGATCTTTCCGGCGGCGTCGGGGAAGCGGCGCAGCTCAACAGCGCCGAAAACGCGCTTGAGGAAATCGATAGTACCGCTCGCGCCATTGACAATGAGATAGGGCGAAACGGTGGTGTAGTCTTTGGGTTTGTACGAGGCGCTCATGATTTCTCCATTATTCTATTATCAGTGAACTGTTTGCAGAAAAAGCAAAAAACTTCATCGTTTTCCATGATTGAACAGAATGCGATCGTCGTCGTAAGGCCGCAGATAGGTGGCGTTGCCTTCCTCCGTTTGCAGCCGCCAAACGAACCCGGGGCTGCGGTCGGCGAGCGCGTTGATTTCGTCGAGACGCGCGACGAAGCCGGACATCGTCTCGCTTTCGAGCGGCGCCTTCATGCGTCCGATATTTACCTGCGCCAATTGAAATTTCATGACCATTCCTTTCGTTGAATAAGAGTGTCGCGGTTGGTGCGATTAACCGTCCGTGCGGCACAACGAAGTGGCCGGCCAGAACGGCAATACCATTTATATTTTCGCTCCACTTTTCCAAGCTTCAGAAACCGCCCGGCCTTTTTCGAGATCGTCAACAACGAGAATGAGCTGGTTTTGATGGTCGCTGTAAATGACTTCGATATTCACGCCGGCTTCCGCCATCAGGCGCGAAATTTTTCCCAATTGTCCGGGTTGATCCTGCTTGAGCCGTTGCACCAGAACCTCGCGATCATCGAGCACGGCGATTCCCTTTTCTTCGAGCGCTTTGCGGGCGGCAACGGTGTCTTCGAATAGAAAATGCGCGAGGCCTTTGCCCTCGACGACAAATGCGCCGCCACCCTCGACGCTGACGCCGGCGCTCCCAAGCGCTTCTCCCATTTCAGCCAAAGCTCCGGGGCGATTTTCCAAGCGTATGGCTAAATCTCGCATGAGGTTCTCCTTAATCCATTTAAAGTGCAATCAAAAGCAAAACTTGCACGCAAAGGCGCAGAGACGCAAAGACTGCGCAAAGGTTTTCTTTGCGTTGCTTTGCGGCTTCGCGTCTTTGCGTGCGTTTTTGTTTTTGGTTGTGGCTTATCCATGTCGGATTTTTATACCTGAACAATGCTGATTTTTGTTTTCACCGAGCTGGCAATAAAACATTTCTCGTGCGCCAAGTGGTGTAGTTCATCTACCTGCGCTTGTGAAGGAATCGTCTTGCCGCTAAAATTGACCTTGGGTTTTAAGGCAACCTCGGTCATGGCTAACTTTCCTTCCTCATTTTTTGCCAATATTCCCTCAGCATTGTCTTCATAACTCTCAACGATAAATTTTTTGCCGGCCGCAATGGACAAGAACCAGAGCATGTGGCAACTCGAGAGCGAAGCAACAAAAGCTTCCTCGGGATCAACGGCAGATTCTCTGGACATCGGCAGCGGCACCACTTGCGGCGAGGAAGATGCCAATAGCTCAATTCCGCCGTCAAAAGTCCAAGTATGGGCTCGACTATATTTGTTATCGACAAAGGCCTCGCTGGAGTCCTTTGTCCAAGAAATTCTAACGGTATATGACATCACTAAATCCTCACAAAAGGTGACGGCGTTTACGCGCGGCGCTTTGGCGCAAATTTACCGGCGCCATAAAACAAAAACAAAATACTGCTAAACAACATAGCCAAAGCCGGGGTCATGCCTTCAAAGGAATCGTGTAAATGCACCATCACCAAAGCGACGAGAAAATTGATGATCATCAGCGCGGCGGCTAGACGAATCTTGAAACCAATGATAAACATCAGTCCGGATAGAAACTGCGCGTACACAGAAATCACCGCGCTAAAGAGAGGAAGCGGAAAACCCTGCTGTCCAAGAAAGTTTCTAAACTCAATCATCCGCTCCCAGGCGACGATGTTATCCACCACGCCATAGAGCAAGCGGATGCCGATAAAAAGCCGGAGCAAAAAAAGTCCGACATCTTTGTTTTTGTCCAGCCAGGCAGTCACGTTATTATTTTCCATGAGTAAAACTCCTTAAAATATAACAAGAGCTACTGACAACCCTATGTCAGTAGAGGCGTGAACGTGCAACAAATTCTAATTCGTCCGTGCCGGGCTGGAGGTATCAATCACCGCGCCTGCCGGCATCGTCATGCGTGCAGCGTCAAACGGCTTTTTGAACGACCAGTCACGAATTTCACAGGTGGTGTAAAGTGAGTGATTCTTCTCATAGATCGAATAGCGCGTGGGAACCACAAGGCCATCAACTGTTGCGAACTCTTCGTGACAAGAATGTGAGGCGGCGTTGCCGTAACTCCCGAGGGAAGTAACGCTGCATACGTCACGATGTATTCGCATGCTTCGAGGCGATGGCTCTTCGGATCGATGTAAAGAACGTAGTAATCGTCCGGCGTGTCTCCGACTCCGGCTGCGAAAGTCATTTCGATGGTAATATATTCGGTGGGGTCGTCCCAGAGCTTCGCCTTTCCCGGCTCGCCGAGAATGACGCCCGAATCCATCGTCAGCCAGGGAAGATTGAGAAAGTAGTAATTGAGCAGCGCCAGGAATCGCGGCGGAAAAGGGGCTTGCCAATTTTCACTCCAGGCTTGCTTGCCATCCCAGCTTAGGCGGGTGGTGGCGCCGGGAAAATCCAGATAAGCGCGACGAAGCTCCTGCTCCACCGTTACCCGTGAAGCCGTCGCGGTAGCGGCGCCCGCGGGACGAAAGTGATCTTCAAAGCTCACGGTTGGCGCCAAGCGCCACTTTTCCATGCCGCCATGAGCAGAAATCATGGCAGCGATGATTTCGCGGCTGGTTTCACTTTGCGCGCGCTCAAAAGGGTGGCTGTCCCAAAGCAGATGAAAAGGTATTGCTGTAAAGGTGATAGCGATTGCGCCAAGCGCGAATTGCTTGAGACGAGTGATAGAAGCATTCATGGTTTTCTCCTTTCCCATGCCCAACCCGGGCGAGCCAGAACCAAAATCTACCACGAAGACGCCAAGACACTAAGTTTTTTCTTTGTATCTTCGTGGTCAGAAAATCTTTGCTCTTTTTGCAATGATTCAACTTTTAAGAGACTACGCCAGGTTTTCAGACAAGCTGAAAGCTGGAGCCCTGTGGGCAGCACAAAACTTTAAAGAAAAATTTTCCAACGGATAGAAAAACCCAACTGTAAAAGCTTTATCCGCTGGGTTTTTTAATCTGTTGGAAATTTAAAACTCAGAATTTTATTCTAACTTTTGCTGCGCAATGGCCTAATGGTTGTTCGTGGTCTGCATGACGCATAACGAGGCTCTTCCTGTTGTCACGGCCTTCTTTGTCTGAGCACGAGGATGCCGACCAACCAGAACGGGACGTGGATGAAAAGAGGAAGGCCGCCGAGAGGCGCCGCGATCAAGCCGGCGACGATGCAAGTCCAGCCGGCCCAGCGAGCCAGCCAGCCCATCTTGAGCAACGCGCTTCCATACGCCGCTAGACCGAGGTAGGCCAGAACGCTGTAGATGCCGAACAAGAATGCAGCCCATTCCCTCCAGGGTTCAAACCATGGGGGCGGCATGGAAGTCCGGCTCCATTCCTGCGCCGCCTGAACCATGACGGTCAGACGGAATACCAAATGAAGAGTCCAGAACACGGCCCCGAACATGAAGGCAAGCAGCCCGAGAACAGAAAAGAAACGATCACCCTTTTCACGCAGCGCCAGCGTGAAAAGCGCGAGCCCGGCCAGTGTGATGACGGTCGCGAGCAGAAAGTTGATGCTCGTCCAAAGATGGCCTGCCGGGTTTGCGATGATTTTATCCAGAGTCATCCCAGGAAAAGTTCTGGCGCCAACCCAGAAGACCACGGCTCCAACAATAAACAGCCCTGCAGCGAAATGTGCCGGGTACGAGCTGGCATCTCCTTGTCTTGACCACGCTCCGAGCACCCAGAGCGCGGCAACGACGACAAGCACATGGACTATGGCAATCACCCGAAACACGTCAATGCCGTTCAGCCCCATCCATCCAGCCAGTCCGTCCGCAAGAATCTGGAGATGGTTCAGTGACAGAATGAATGCGAGCCACACATACAGTTCGCTAAGGCGCAGGAGCTTCTCTGACTTCATCACGGCCCAGGCCACTCCGATCAGAATAACGAGAGCCGAAAGAGCCTGTTCGAAGGAGACGCTGATGAGGCCTCTCCCTTTAGCAAGGGCAAACACAAACAACAGCACACAGATGGCAGCGCCCGCCCACTTTGAGGGATCGAAGTCATCCGACGTGCTTTTCGGTTCTTCGGTCTTCATTCTGTCAGTTTCATCGAAGACAATGCTTCTGTTTCCTTTTGTTATGTTGCATTTCGATCAACGGTCAAGAATCCTCACTGCAGGCCTTCGAATTCCTCGATCCAGTTCTGCACCACCGTGGTCGTACTCAGAAGCCGCTCTCCTGCATCCCAACGGTCTGTATCGTCAGGAGCACCATCCCGCCAAACGACTCAACGCCTTCCACCGCTGAGAGAACGCTCGATAATCGGCAACCTGATTTGGGAAGGGTATGCCGCCGAGTGATGCACCGTGTTGTGTGCCACAACGCCTTCCGTCTCATCGTAGTTGTTGCCGCCCGTGTTCAGATTGCGCGTGAACCTCGGGAAATTGCTGCTGGAGACCTCGATCCGGATGCGGTGCCCGGCCGCAAAATAGTTACTGGTCGACATCGGGCTGACCGAGAGCTTGTAGACCTTTCCAGACTCCATGAATACCTCCTTGTCGTAGCCCTCGCGGTAACGCGCGCGTTGGATCGTTTCATCGAGATTGTAGGCCCTTTCATCCGGATAAACGTCGAGCAGTTTCACCGTGAAGTCCGTATCTTTAACATTGGACGATACGTAAAGCGTGATTTCGATTGTCCCGCTTACTTCGACGCCCGCTTCTAGCGCATCCGTCGAGTAGACGAGGATGTCGTTTCGGGTTTCCATCTGTCGCTGATCGAAGGACCCGCCCTGGATGGCATTGCCGGTGCAGCAGACGTTTCCGCCGTAGGAGGGCACGGGAAATGCCGGATCGTAGATAAAGGTATCGGGATGGTCTTCCAGACCAGGTGTTCTTGTCGAAAGCATACCGTTGCCCATGACACTATTAGCCTTTCCTCGGCTCGCCAAATAGTAAGTCACCATCTTGGCGCCTTCCGGCGGCCATGTTTTCGATGACTGCCATGTGTTGGAACCCATCGTGTAGTACTGAACTTTGGGCGTCTTTTCGAAAATTCCGTTGTCTTCGGTCTTCAGCCAGTAGTCGAACCAGCCGTAGATGAGACCGTCGTAGTCGAACCGGGCATCCCCTACATTGCGTTCCCCCACAATGGTCTCCTCTGTGGCACTTCTGAACCCGCAGTGGAGCGTCGGAGCGATAACGAGGAACTGATTGTCGGCAACCTCCGGGTCGGTAGCGTTTTTTCGCACGTGGTTGAACAGCGCTAAATTGGGCCCCGTCGATACGTCGTACCAGGACATAAACCACAGGCTCGGCACGCCGAAGGGCATATTGTCGTGGTAGAGGCCACCTTCATACCAGGCCGAGTCGTTCGGCTTCCGCCGGATCATCTTATCGTAGATGCCTTTCGGTCCGTCGACGTTCTTGATAATGTCCGCGACGGGCAGGTGTTGGAACGCCTTTGGCCAGTCTACCGGGGGTCGTTCAGGCGCCAGGTCAAAAGAGCGAGAAATGCGTACGAGGTCTTCTTGAGAAACATCCGTGCCGAAAGTGGGTC
>Ga0247727_10017378_pt1 | contig 11464 bp, 17 predicted proteins | sample WisWelCaveWW1625_FD_202498 | JGI IMG/M metagenome (GOLD analysis project Ga0247727, IMG submission 202498) | Biofilm microbial communities from Wishing Well Cave, Virginia, United States - WW16-25 | ecosystem: Environmental > Aquatic > Deep subsurface > Groundwater > Cave microbial mat | place... | reverse complement strand
GAACGCACCACTCGGCATCCGGGCTATGCGATCAGCCAGCGGAAACGCAAACGGGTCGAGCAGAGCTTCGGCTGGATGAAGATCATCGGCATGCTGAAGAAGGTGAAGTTGCGAGGGCGCGCGAAGATCGGTTGGCTGTTCACGTTTGTGGGTGCGGCCTACAACCTGTGCCGGCTGGCGCGGCTCGAAGCGGCGGCCACCGCCTGAAACACTGCGCCAGCCCGACTGCCGCGGATCGGTGCGAAGCGCAGATCGGCCCGAGCGAACGATTTTCCATAAAGCAAGGACACGGACCATGGGAAAGACCGCTCCGAGACCGAATTCTTCAACAAACTGCTAGGTACCTCAGTGACCGGTCTGGATGGCAGTGCCCTCGGTCGAGGAGGTGTATGAAAAACTGTCCTTCACGATGTCCGCAGCATCGAGGAGCTTCACTTCATCGCCGGAGTTGTTAAGGCTCATTGCCATTCCGTTTCGACGAATTGTCTTTGACTGCCCGGGGGCAAGCGTGCCCAAGTTTGTTAGCGACCACGCTTGCCCACTTCTGTCTTGCAGTTTCCAGCCGGAGAGAGAAACAGCGTTTCCGCCCTTGTTTCTCATCGTCACTTCTTCGAGTTGCGTATCGTCCCCCGCGGGATTCGGCAGCAGACTCTCAATTACAACCGATGCGCCCGTCGTCGCCTTGACGGAGAACGTGTGCTCTGAGTTGGTTCCGTAGGTGACCTTGTAGCTTCCACCTGCAGTATCCACGGTTACGAGAATTGTGCCGTCATCGTCCGTAGTTTCGGGGTCAGCAATAAATGCGTCCGGAACGTTCCCTCCGTTGCCGCCTTTCAAGTACTTGTTGGTTTGGAAGACAGTCGGGGGGCCGGGTAGGGTTGCGTAGAAAGTGAGAGTGCTTTGCCTCGGATGGCGGTAGTCAGCACGATTCCCATTTGAGATGATAATTACGCGGGGCTTCATGTCAGTCATGAAAGCTGGCAGGGAACTAGTGTCTGAACCATGGTGGTTTGCCTGGTAGATGTCCACATCTAGGACCAAATCCCGCTCCGCAATCTTTGCCTCCGTAGTTTGTTCGATGTCTCCACCTATGAAGTAGCGAAACGTGCCTAAGGTGATGAGTAGGGACACACTCATGTCATTCTCATCGGCGCCGGTCGTCGGGTTTGATTCCCCTATGACTGCACCACCAGACGAAATGCAAGTGACGGTCATTGCAGAATCAAGCGGAATCGTCGTGTCTCGCTTTAATTGCCTTGCGTCTTCGCCGACGGCCCGCTGGTAGTCGACATAGGTTGGTTCTGTGAGCTTGCTGCCGGGAAGAAAAGTCTTGTCGCCCCGGTCGAAGGGCTCCAGGACATGAACACCGAAGTCTTCTACTAGGTCATCAATCCCACCGTAGTGGTCGGAGTGATAGTGCGTGGCGACAAAGAAGTCAATTTGGGTTACACCCGCACGGTCCATCACAGCCTTTATTCGTCTGCCGTCTCCATTCCTCCCGCTGTCAACCAGAAGAGTTTTCCCATTTGGAGCCACAAAAAGAGTGGCATCCCCTTGCTCAACATCTATGTGATAAATGCGAAGGCTCTGAGCGGAGACAGGGAAAGCCAGGGCTAGTATCAAAAGTAAACTTGCAGATAGGCCCAGAAAACCGGCTGAAAACGATGGCGAGAGGGAATGCGAGAGACACCTGGGCGGGCGAGCAGGACTCTGTGGCCCCCACTTTGTGACACAACTACTTTTCATTTGACACCGCGATCGCGTACAGGTAGTTACTGACCGAGACCTATACCCTCATAGGAAAATCAAGTCAAGCCAAAAAGATTCGCAGGGCAGGAGGGGACGTGATGCTGGAAGATGAGAGAACTGGTCGCACAACTGTTTCCTTCGAGGAACTCGCTTATACGAACATGATTGTTGTCGAAGCCCTCGTGGAAATGCTCACCTGACCTGTCCCTACCAGAAACTCCGTCCACATTCTAACAGTTGAACTTGCGCCCTTGCGCCGCTAGGCTATCTCGCCATGGTACAAAAACTCGGTCCGGTCACCCGGGTTCGGCCAATTTCAATTTCGCTCAAGACGCGAGCGCCGGAACAAATTACCACCCTAGGTCGGGCTAATCAGGCTACTGGAAAGTAAGTCCGCCGTTTCATGTAGTTCTCGGCCAGCAACCGCAGCTCAACAGAATCCACTCTGCGTTCGCCCGTTTCACACTTCGAGACAAAGGATTGAGGGCCTCCCCAGTTGTCGCGAGACCTCGACCTGGGTCAGTCCGCGGCCAAGGCGAGCGTGCCTCAGGCGCGGTTTACGAGGTTAGTTCCTCAATTGGCCTGGAGTTGAAAGTTCTCGATAATGTAGGCGGTGTCGAAGAGTTGGGTTTTAGCGGGCTTGACACCTTCCGACCGGTTGGCTTAATCACATTTTCTAGGCCCTTACCAAATGGGGACAATTCCGAGAACAGACCTCTTGATTGCAATTGGCTTGCCCCACGGGCTAAAGCAGGTTGGGAGGGGCTTTGATGCGTCGCCCAGCTAGAGGATTGTCTGGGTTACTTTTCGGCGGTCGATATTGAGCAGCAGGACGCTGGATAGGTCATACCCTCGCAACTCCTCCCCCCAAACGCCACGCCAATACCGAAGGGGATTGGCGCGGATCTCCTCCCGCTTCCCTTTATGCTTAAAGTTGTACTGGTCGCGATTCGTCCAGCGAAGTTCCCAATCAGGAGCCGGGAGGTTGGGCAAAGCCGTCACGGTGACGTAAGGAGCCGAGTCGCTGGTATCGCCAACCCAGGCAAGATAAGGCTTCACATCCTTCCTCGGGATTCGGGCATCGCTGCTGTTCGGACTTTCGAAATCGACGTAGACAACAGCCTTCCCATCTTCTTGGAAGCCGACGACATCGGGTTGGAACTTCACCCCACCTACATTCAGCCTGACGTCTATTCCGACATAGGCAACGCCCTCCAAGTTGGCAACAATCTTGGTGAGCAGCCCCCAGGTGACGGGATGGCAGAGGTTTTTCCCGGTCCTCGTAAAATTGAAGGTGTCGTAAAGACCCTCGAGTTCTTTGGGCAAAGCATTGATCTCGCTCTCGATTCTCTGCGCCAAGAACCCGGCTAGGTCTTTTCTCATTCTCTCTTCCCTGTCTATGGAAGCTCGCAATCGCGAGGCCGAAGCCCACTGGCGAGTACGAAGAGTACTCTTAGTAACGTTGCCAAGCAATGGGGAATCCTCGATACAGGGGTCATGAAACGAACCATTCAGGTCAACGTGAAGATGAGTCCGGAAGACTTCAGCCTGTTGAAGAAGGCGGCTCAGAAGCGGTGGCCGGACGCCGTAATGACCAATTCCGGGATCGTGTTGGGGCTGGCGAAGATCTCAGCAAAGGTCACTCTCAGGAAAACCAAGGAATGAATACCCTAGGCCAAGGCCTAGATTCCTGTGCGCATGGCTCGTTAGATGCACACCCTGGAAAGCGATGCGTGGAAGGCTACAGAGGACCTGTAGGACGAATGGGTCTGCAAAACCTTTACTTCATTTTTCCTCTGGAATGCCCAGTTCTACGGTTCCGCCACCACTTACCGTGTTGTTTCCACCATCGGCGCTTGTACTCCCTCTGAGCCGGAAGTGCGCAATCCTCCGAGCAGTACTTTTGACTGCTGCGGCCAGCAAGAAAGTACGGCGCAGGGCAAGATGGATTCTCACAGAACCTGGTTTGGTGCGCCCGCTTGAGGAGATACAGAATCGCTTGCTCAAAGGGGCTTAATGGTGGTGGTTGAGCAGCCAAGACAAACGAAGCAGTTGTAGTCAGGTCTCCTTCTCTCAATCTAAAAATCCGCCACTCCTTGGTCCTCAAGTCGGGTGCCCGCCAGATGGAGCGCAAGGCGTCTCGAAATGGGTGCAGTTCGTCGTACCTAATCTCAGTGACTGGGCCTTCCGATGGCTCCCTACTGAGCACAATTCCCGAAATCGTGAACCTTGCATTTTTCCAGGCACTCCAAGGAAGAAACTGGGCAAAGCGAGACCTAAACCTTTCTCCGGCACTCAAGTCGTCGGATAGGTTTGCCAATTCACGCAGGAAGGACCGCACTTGAGCCGCAGAAACCCTCGCTAGACTTTGACTCTTCCCTTTCATGCTAGAGTGTTATATGGGTCTTGAAATCTAGCTGTAACGTGTCATTCTCGGAACAAGCGGACTGAGTGTCAAGCTGAAATTTTCGGCAGAGACACAGGATCAAAACTCCGCATCTCGAACTTGCTTCGGTGCCAATCTCGCAATGGCCAGTAATAACCATAAACGGGAGTCAGAACCATAAACGGGAGTCAGTATGCTACCAGCAGGCGTATTCCCTCATCTCATCGGGCACTCCGCCTTCGTTGACCGCATTGGACTGAGCATTTGGGGAAGGCGAAGAAAGCGGCTGCCATCCTCAATCCAGATTCTCGACAATCCCGCCATCGGGGGCCCGGGGCGACTCTATGCCCGTTCCATCCACGCTTCCTTTCTGCCAACTCGGAATCCACTAGAACTCCGCTACGGCCGCACAAGGCCGTATCCTCATGTTCCCCAATTGCGGCTATTCCTTCGCTCCGAAAAGACACCCTTGACTGCCGCGCAGGTAATTGCGGCCCTCCTTGCCTTAGTTCGAAAGAACGCCCGGATTCACCTATCCGTTTTGGAGTGGACTTTCGACCTCGACGATTTTGACTTCGGCTATGTTCGTTCCCACTTGGTCCCTGGTCGCCGTTCTCTCCGGAAGTTCTCCGATGACGACAAGAAAAGGACGTTGTATCTCGGTTGTCCAACCTCCCCGTGGCAGCTTCGGGTCTACGAAAAGGCCGAGACCGTTCTCCGAATCGAGTTTGTCTTTCGCCTTCCATTCCTACGTGCTCATGGCATAGAGCAACCGGTGGACGTTCTTCACCTCAGAAATGTCGACCTTTGGCGGGGAGTGCTCCGCGGCGCTCGCCTCCGGTCGCAAATGAATCGCATGCAGCGGCAGTTTATCTGGTGAGTCACTGACTCGCCTTGGTGATTGCTCCTCGGATTTTTCTTTCGCAATGACCGGACCAGTTCGAGGTGACTCGTTTTATCGTCTCCCCGTACTTCAGAGGAGGAGGGAGCTCAAATGAAGAAGGCGGCCTTAAACCTGCTCAGCTCTCCGGAGTTCTTTTCCAGTGTGCTCGTCACTGTGAAGCGGCTTGGCTTGGTTGGCGAGAAAAAGAAGGCCCTTGTTGTGTTCCTTGTTGCGACCTCGCGGTTACTCAACAAGCCGCTGAACCTCTTTGTGAAGGGCGCCAGTTCGGCTGGGAAAAACTTTCTGGTAAAAACAGTGCTGGGAATGTTTCCGGAGGATGCGGTCACAGAAATCACAAGCGTGTCAGACAAGGGCTTGTACTACCTCGAAGAGGACCTTCAACACAGGGTTGTTTACTTCCAGGAAGAAAACGAGGCGTCACAAACTGTCCATCCGACCCGCCTCCTGCTTAGCGAGGGGAAGTTGGTGAGGCGAGTTACGGAGAGGGTGGGAAACAGCTTTAGAACGGTACAACATGAAACCAAGGGGCCAATCGCTTGCATCTCTACCACTACTGAAGACCGTTTGGCGGTTGACGACGAGTCGCGACACCTTTCCATTTGGATAGACGAATCGCCTGAGCAAACGGCGAACATCATCGCATCCTCCCTAGACGATGCTCAGTGCATTCGTCCCATTCAGCTGAAAGCGTGGCATGAAGCACAGGGGTTGCTCGCGGAGAGGGCCTCCCTGCCGTTTGAACTTCCGTCCTGGTTTCGCTCCCCCGTCCTTCTGGGATCTCTGAATACCGGCGATGTTCGCGTTCGCCGCTATTTCCCCGCGTTTGCCCAGGCATGCAAAGTCGTATGCCTTGTCAGGTCATTTCAAAGGAAGCGGAAGCCGAGGAAGCTCATCGTCAGCTTTGAGGACTTTGCGGTGACCGCCATCATCTTCGATAGGGTATTCGCTGAGAGTCTAAAGCGTCCAAGCGACAGGGACTTGGAAGTCAAACGCATCGTAGAACGGCTCTCGGCAGCCAAGAGAGGCAAGCCAGTTCGTGCCACTGAACTTGCAGAGGATCAGCACATTTCGCGCGACCGGGCTTATACAAAGCTGCGCCGTGCCGCACGCGCCGGGACAGTTATTCAAGCTAACCCTCCGACAAAAGGCAACCTCAAGCTCTTTCTCCCCGCCCCACCGAAACGATTCTTGCCTGAACCTGGCGAAGTGTTTCTGAAGGTCGATAGGTTACACAAACGCGTTGAATTCATACATCCCCTGACTGGCAAGCGCGCGGTGTATGCAAGAGACCCTTGTCGGGAGTAGTCGGATTTGTGGTTTTGTAGGTTTTATTCAGGAGAACAGGGTTGACGGCCTCAGGGCAGAAGCTGCTGCTTACAGTGCGCGAGGTTTCGTCACTGACGGGCCTGTCAGTCGGAACGCTCTACCACTTGGTCAGTCAGCAACGCATTCCAGTCGTCCGGCTGTCGGCCCGTTGTATTCGGTTTCGACTTTCTGATTTGGAAGAGTGGATTGTGGAGCTGACCCAGCCCGCCGATGGCTCAAAGGAGAATCGCTCGCGACACGCCTATGACCCATAGTTAACTTATAGCTTGCCTGCTTATCTAAATGGCTGCAAATTATAGGCGATTTTATAAATGAGGAGGAAATCGGTGAGACTCCACAAAGAAAAGCGGGTGGCCGTATATGTTCGTTGCTCGACCGAGGCACAAGCGACAGATGCTCAGGAGGCCGAACTCCGCGAATACGCCAAGCGTAGAGGCTGGACGGTTCAAAAAGTCTATGCAGACCGAGGAGTGTCTGGCGCCAATGCAAATCGACCTGCCTTGGACGAGCTAATGGCCGATTGCCGACGTGGCCGCTGCGATAGGGTCCTAGTCTGGAAGTTCGATCGGTTCGCTCGCTCGGTGTCCGACCTTCTCCACTCACTAGAGATCTTCAACTCGTTAGGCATCGAGTTTATCTCGCTCACTGAACAAGTGGATTCCACGACAGCAAGTGGACGCATGGTTCTGACGGTTCTGGGCGCCGTGGCCGAGTTGGAGCATTCATTGATCCGCGAAAGAGTTCGGGCCGGACTAGCTCATGCTCGGAAGCAGGGCAAGCGGCTTGGTCGTCCTCCTCTGCGGCAATTGAGCGAGCAGGAAGAGGAGCATCTGCGGAAAGAGGTCGCTACTTCCAAGCAGAGCCTCCGGAAACTGGCAACCAAGTATCGCGTTTCTCTTTGGAAAGTTCATACCTTATCGACGGAGCTGAGGAGGGGCGTTTGAAATGTATTCGTTTCTAACGCTCGAAATTGTTGAAATTAACCCTTTTATATTCAAAGGGTTGCAAAATAAAGCCATTCTCAGATTTCAAACAGAGCCCTTCCGAGGACCTAGGCGGGGTTTTCGCCAAGGGCCGTTGCAAGGGGCAATGTGGCGGGTTGGCTCGCGGCCTAGGTAAAGGCAGGGCGCTAGGCAGCGATTTTATGGGGCACGGGGAGCAGGTTAGGAAGAATCCGCGAGGGTTGGCGAAATGGGCGTTCTGAAGCGAAAGAGCGGCCTCTACTGGATCAACTATGTGGCTGACGGCAAGCAGCGGTTCGAGAGCACTCATGCGCGGTCAAAGCGGTTTGCCCAGAAGCTGCTGGCCATCCGTAAGGCGGAGGTCGCCGAAGGCCGCTACCGACTCCCCGCTTCGAAACCTCCCCAGCTATCCGAATACGCGGACCAGTTTCTTGAAACCATCCAGCACCCGAACACGAAACGCACCTACGCCGCCTCGATACGAATGCTGATGAAGTTCTTCGGCGCTGCTCGGCTGAACCAGATTAGCGCTAGCCGGATTGAGGCGTTCAAGCGCGAGAGGCTGAAGGGCGGGACTGGTCCCGCGACTATTAACAGGAATTTTGCGGTCTTGCGCCGAATGCTGAAGTTTGCAGCTCGGGAACGGCTCATTGCTCAGAGCCCCTTCAATGAGGTCGATTTCTTGGACGAGAGGAGTTGCCGCCGCCAGCCGCACATTCTGACCTTCGAAGATCAGGAGAAGTTGCTGTCCGTTGCGCCGCCCCGCTTGCGGGTTCTTATTGTGTTGTTGACCGAAACCGGAATGCGCGTGAACAAGGAAGCTCTTTCACTTAAATGGTGTGACGTGGACCTCAAGGAGGGCGTGATTTACGTCCGTGAGTCCAAGACGCCAGCTGGAAGACGTACGGTTCCGCTTTCGGAGCTTTGCAAAGCTGAACTCCTCCGTTGGAAAAATCTCTGCGGGCCGGAGTTTAGCGACTTCATATTCCCTTCTTTCGCGAACACTCGGCACCCGCTGCAGGGTGGGCGCAAGAGTTGGGTGAGTGCGCTGAAGAAGGCCGGAATTCCATACTTCCCCATCTACAACCTGCGGCATACGTTTGCCAGTCGCCTGAATGCGGCAGGGGCCTCACCGATAACAGTCGCCCAGATGCTCGGACACGCCAGCACCGGAATCGTGCAGACCTACGCCCGGGTTTTGGACGATGTTCGCAAGGACGCGATTCGGAAGCTGGAGGAGTGGAGGCAGTCGTCGAATGCTACCCGTGGTACTCAGAGGCAAGAAGACGAACGAGAGAGCGCGGATGATAAAATTGTTCAATAGAAGCCACCAATGACGGCATACGCCCTGGGTGATTTCGTCAAAGTTGAGTTTAAGGACGTGCCGGCAGGTGAGAGTGAGTTGATGTGGATGAAGGTGGATTACTGCGATGACGAAAACCGTCTGGTTTTCAGATGGTGAAACAACTAACCAGTGGTGCATTCGACCGGAACTGAGACTGGGCCAGCACCTAGCCATCAGCTACGACAACATCCGTGAGCACTATAAGTCCTAGGTGGTGGAGAGCAAGTTGAGTCGCGGACTTTTCTCCAAGCAAGAATGATGTCCGGCGTTGCTGCGCGGGATTCTTGCTCTTTCTAATCACCCACGGCCAAGGAACCTGACCGCTCTTCTGACCACGCCATTCACGCTGTTGCGCCTCAGATGGCATTGCCACACCGCCAGCGTCTTCCAGCCCGAACGCCTATCTCCGATAACTGCCGCGTGTCCCGCTCTTTGATTTCTTTCAGCTTCTTTTCCCAGAACCTTTTTCTCGTGGACAAAGTCGATCGTCCGAGCCTGCAACTGTGTCTGTGTCAACAGCACCCGTGGATAGAGGCTCACTTTCTTCTTGTTCGGAAAGACTATGCCAGGTCTTCCCGGCAGAATCCGCCGGGGGGCGCGGTCGGCCACCGAGGCCGCCAGCTCGCCGGGTTACTCGTCAAAATGCTCACGAAGGCCATACTGGTCGCCCTCAAACTTCTTGAACAGCGAGGCGTTCAAGTCCAAGGTCATGCGGACTGAATCTTCCTTGCAGTTGCACACCTCAAGCACCTTCTCCTTCAGGTGCCAGAAAGGTAGCGGATAGAGGGATTCAGAAAGCAATTCCACGAGCCTGTCCTTGATGAAGGGCGGCCTCTTCAACCCCCACGCCGCCAAGCCGTAGGTGCCGCTCTTCACCCACACGAACTTGCGCTGGTCCCGGATGATTGAGTTGTGAATCGTGCGCTCGTTTACGGACCCCGCGTCACGAAACAGCGAGCCAATCTTTTGCGTAATCTCCCTAAAATGAGCTGGTCTTCCCAGCAATCGGAGCGTAGCTTCCACCAAGCTCGTAGAGTCACGCCTCCTGAATTCCGTCCATTCGGAGAAGGCAATTGTGCCGTTGCGCAGTCGCATAACAGAAGGAGAAACGGCTACGAGTCGTCCGATCTTGGCAATCTGACGTGACGTGAGCGGCTCTGCCGAACGGCTCGCAAGATCGTCGTAGAGTCTCTGCTCGGACAGGGGTTTTTGATGACGCTGTAAGGTGCTCTCTATGAGCTCCAGCAGCACTTTGCACTCGGCGGCCACTCCTTTTTCAACGCAATAGACACCGGGTTCAGCCTCAATCAAATACCGGGGAAAGAGGCTTTGGCCGGGAGCGTCCAAGTCCTGCAAGAAGGTGACGGCAAGTGCCGCCTCCTCGGCGGAACAGTCATCGGCAAAAGCGGCGGCGGCTTCGTCTTCGCTGAGGACGCCGCACGTTGTGTCAGGTGCCGAGGCAAGATACTTGCTCAACTTCTGGAGAACAAAATCTCTGACGGCCCGATGGCCGAATACTCTTCGCAGACGCTTTAGCCCAGTCGCTTCGATCTGCCGAATCCTTTCCCTTGTTACCCCGAGCTTGTCGCCGATGTCCTGTAGGGTCTCCGCGATTCCATCCCACAAACCGTAGCGATCCGCAATTACGCTTTGCTGTCTCTCAGGCAGGCGAGCATGGTTTCAATCAGAGCTTTGGTTCCTGGGAGTCGATCCCTGGAGGGTTCCCGAGGGAGTTGATTCCCCAGCGCGGGCTGTGATTCCCCAGATAGGTAGGAGAACAGCTTCGTCGCAATTTCGGCCATGCTCTTTCGGCCCATGTTTTCCGCTCTGAGTAGCTCTTCCTTTGGGAAAGAAAGAAGCTGATGCACCGACCGAACTTGAAGGTGATTGAGAACATTGAATGCCCTAGTGGACAGGTCTAGAACATCTACCGGCGCATCCAGATCCCCCGCGCTGTGGTGGGGCACCTTCCATCCGCCAGCAGAAAGGTCCACGTCAGACTCGCTGTGAGGGCGATCCGCCTGTGCTCCTTGCGCCGCGTTCGGGGCTTGCTTTTCGTGGACCTCACCGGCGTGCGAGGACAGAGCTGCAGCGATTGCATGACGAACGTCCATCAGGCTCTTGCGACCGAAAGCATGGAATTTGAGCAGTTCTTCATCGGAGAGCACCACCAACTGCCCGAGTGTCTTGATTCCATTGCTCTTTAGCGCGTTGTAGCTGCGAACGGAGAGATCGAGTCCATCGATCCTCAGCCGCGACAGTTTCTCAGGGAGTCCCACGTTCATGGCACTCTTCGACTAAACAAGTTGCCAATCCTTTGTGAGCCAGGCCGCGAGAACGTTCCTTATCCCTTCGGGCCGGACTTCGGCTAGACTACTATCCCGCATTTACTCTCTCGGCAGCGACGTGAACGGATTATGAGCCTGGAACTGTCCAAAGAGCAAAAAGTACTTCTGGCTCTTTACCGCCTGTGTAGCGAGGGCCGGAAAAAAGTACGATACGAAGACATCGTTGTCCGGACCTTCAAGGACTACCCCGCAGACTTCCATCTGAAGGGCTACCCAGAGTACCCGGACACCGGAGACGCGGTACACAAGCCACTTTACGACTACCGTAAGAGAGGCAAGGTGTCGGCATCCAACAAGATGTTCTCTCTGACCGCGCACGGGGTTGCCGAGGCTCAAAGGTTGCTGGCCATCGAGAAGGGTAGGCCCACTCCTTCTGAGCCAAGGCACCGACTGGAAAGAGACGCTCAGATCGAGGTAGAGAGGATCAAACAACTGGAGGGCTTC
>Ga0247727_10017377_pt1 | contig 11464 bp, 10 predicted proteins | sample WisWelCaveWW1625_FD_202498 | JGI IMG/M metagenome (GOLD analysis project Ga0247727, IMG submission 202498) | Biofilm microbial communities from Wishing Well Cave, Virginia, United States - WW16-25 | ecosystem: Environmental > Aquatic > Deep subsurface > Groundwater > Cave microbial mat | place... | reverse complement strand
GTCCTTGTACTGCTCGTAGAACGCCGCATTCTGCGCCTCGTATTCGTCGCGCCCGAGCACGCCGCGGTCCACCAGGAACTGGCCCCACTCGTAGTCGCTGTCGCAGCAGAGCAGGGTGTGGTCGAGATCGAATAGAGTGAGATTGGTCATGCGTCGAGTATCTTCAGCGTTTCGCGCACCAGCGGCAGCGTGATCTGCCGCTGCTTCTCGAGCGAGGCGCGGTCCAGTTCGTCGAGAATCGCCGCGAGCGAAGGCAGGTCGCGCCGCACATGCGTGAGCAGGTACCAGATCACTTCATCGGCAAGGCGCATGCCGCGGCGTTCGGCCTCGCCGCGCAGGTACACCGCGCGTTCCGCATCCGTGAGCGCCTTCACCTGGTAGACCAGCCCCCAGGCGAGGCGGGACCGGAGGTCTTCCCGCAGCGGCAGCTGCGCGGGCGGCGCATTGCCCGCGGCCAGCACCGTACCGCCGGACTGGCGCGCCTCATTGATCCGGTTGAACAGCCCGACCTGCCGTTCGTCGTCCAGCGCCTCGACATCGTCCGCGACGTGCAGCGCGGCGCCGCCGCAGGCCCGCAGCAGGTGGCTTTTACCCGATCCGGCCTCGCCCCACAGGTAAAAAACGCTGTCCGGAAAGCCGTCCGTCAGCAGCTCGCGCAGGCGCGCCACCAGCTCGGCGTTGGCGCCCGGAACGAAGTTGTCGAGGGTCGGCTGCGGCGGCGGCGAGATGCCTAACGCGAGCTGCTTCATCAAGCGAGCGTCCTTGTCACGCGAGCTGCCGCATCACTTCGGCCCGCCGTAGAGCGGGCCCGCGAGGTAGGCGGCGCGCAAGTGGCGCAGCGCGACCAGCAGCGCGGCGCTCGCCGGCAGCGCGAGCAGCACGCCGAAGAAGCCGAACATCTGGCCGAAGGCGAGCAGCGCAAAAATCACCGCCACCGGGTGCAGGCCGATGCGCTCGCCCACCAGCAGCGGCGTCACCACCATGCCCTCGAGCGCCTGGCCAATCGCGAACGCCGCCCAAACCCAGGCCAGGCCGGCCAGCGTGCCGAACTGCAGCAGCGCGGCAATGGTGGCGAGCACGAAACCGGCGGCCGAGCCGACGAACGGGATGAACACCAGCAGGCCGGTGATCAGTCCGATGGGCAGCGCGAATTCCAGCCGCGCCAGCCACAACGCGGCCACGTAATACACGCTCATCACCAGCATCACCAGCAACTGGCCGCGCAGGAATTCCGCCAGCACCGCGTCGATCTCCCGGAAGATCGTGCCGGCGCGCCCGTGCAAATGGCGCGGGATGAGGCGGTCGATGCGCGCGACGATCCCATCCCAGTCGCGCAGCAGGTAGAACAACACCACCGGGATGAGCAGCAGGTTGACCAACAGCCCGAGCACCGCCAGGCCGCCGATGTGGGCCGAGCCGAGCAGCTTGGGCAGCCAGCTCTGGTTGGCTTGCAGCGCATCGGCCGCCAGCTCCTTCAGCGTATCGAGGTCGAACTGCACGTCCAGCCCGAAGTGCAGTGCCAGCCAGGGCGCGGCGCTATGGTTGAGCCAGTTGAGGAATCTCGGCAGCCGCTCCGACAGCATGCGCAGCTCCTTGGTGAAGAGCGGCAGCACAACCAGCAGCAGCGCCACCACCGCAAGGAGGGCAAGGAGCAGCACCACCACCACGGCGATACTGCGCCGCACGCGCTTGCCCGAAAGCCGTCCGACCAGCGGATTGAGCACGTAGGCGAGGATCGCGCCGGCGAGGAAAGGCGCGAGGATCGGCGACAGAAGGTACAGCAGCGCGCCGATCGACAATGCGATCGCCAGCCAGCCCCAGAGGCGCGGATCGGCAAGAAACGTTGCCTTCATTTCACGTAAAATTGCTGAAAAGACATCATTTTACCCGCCATGTCGGAACCCCTCTCCTATCGCGAAGCCGGCGTGGACATCGACGCAGGGGACGCCCTCGTCGAGGCGATCAAGCCTTTTGCCAAGCGCACGCTGCGCCCAGAGGTGCTGGCCGGGCTCGGCGGCTTCGGCGCGCTGTGCTCGATCCCGAAGAAATACCGCGAGCCGGTGCTGGTAGCGGGCACCGACGGCGTCGGCACCAAGCTCAAGCTCGCGTTTATGCTCGGCCGCCACGGCACGGTGGGCATCGACCTGGTGGCGATGAACGTGAACGACGTGCTGGTGCAGGGCGCCGAGCCGCTCTTCTTCCTCGATTATTTCGCCTGCGGCAAGCTGGACAAGAACATCGCGGTGCAGGTGATCCGCGGCATCGCCGAGGGCTGCGTCGAGGCCGGCTGCGCGCTGATCGGCGGCGAGACCGCCGAGATGCCGGGCATGTACCCGGACGGCGAATACGATCTCGCCGGTTTCTGCGTTGGCGTGGTGGAAAAGGAGCGCATCATCGACGGCAGCAGCGTCCAGCCGGGCGACGTGCTGCTCGGCCTGGCCTCCAGCGGCGCGCACTCGAACGGCTATTCGCTGATCCGCCGCATCCTCGGCGAGGACAAGCCGGCATCCGGCCTCGCCGACACGCTGATGGAGCCGACCCGGATCTACGTGAAGCCGGTATTGAAGCTCATGGCAGCTGTGCCGGTGAAGGGACTCGCGCACATCACGGGTGGCGGCCTGATCGGCAACGTGCCGCGCATGCTGCCGCAGGGCATGCGCGCGGTGCTCAGGAAAAAGACCTGGCCGCGGCCGCAGCTGTTTGACTGGCTGCAGCAGAACGGCAACGTCGCGGAGGACGAGATGCACCGCGTGTTCAACTGCGGCATCGGCATGGTGCTCGCAGTCGCGCGCGAAAACGTGGCCACCGCCACCATGTTGCTCAAGCGCGAGGGAGAACTGGCCTACGAGATCGGCTTCGTCGAGGCCGGCGCCGCGGGCGAGCCGGAGGCGATCGTCCTCTGAGACGGGGTCAGCGCGAGCCGCGGTGCGCGAAGTAGATGCCGGCCAGCACGACCGCGCCGCCAACGCATTGCAGCGCCGAGAGCGGTTCAGCGAGCAGCAGCCAGGCGAACGCCGCCGCCATCACCGGCTGGAATAGCAGCCCGGCCGCGGAAAACGCGGCCGGCAGGTGCGCGAGCGCGTAGGCGATCAGGCCCTGGCCGGCCGCATGCGAGATCCAGGCTAGACCGACCAGCACAGCCCAACCCATCGCGGTCTGCGGTAGCAGCGTTTCGCCTGACGCCAACGCGACCGGCAGCAGGATCGCGGCGGTGATGGTGGTGGTGACGACCATCAGCTGGAGCGTCGCGACGCCGCGGTCGCGGAGCCCCTTCACCGAAAGCAGGTACCAGGCGTAAAACATCGCGGTCACCACGCCGAGACCGTCGCCGAGCAGCGCGGTCGGCGACGAGCCCAGGCTCGCGCGCACCAGCAGACCGACTCCGACCAGCGCCGCCGCGAGGCCGGCCAGGAACAGGCCCCTCGGCCGCTGCTTCCACAGCACCCAGGCCGCCAGCGTGACGAAGATGGACGCGAGGTTGGCGAGCAGCGTGGAGTTGGCGACCGAGGTGGTCTGGATCGACCAGTGCCAGAAGGCAAGATCACCGGCGAAGGCGAGGCCGGCGGCGAAGAGAAGTTTGAATTGTTTTCTTTCTATCGTTTGTTTGTCTAAAGGAATGAAAGAAAAAAGAAACCAAAGCAAAGGAACCGCAAGTGCGACGCGCCAGAACGCGCTTGCGGTCGGACCGACCTCGGCGACGCGCACCCAGATCGGCGACAGCGCGATGCAGGTAGCGCCCGAAAACAGCGCAAACAATGACGAACTGCGCATGCGCCGATGGTAAACTTTTGACGACTGCCATGCCTGCTCCGCGTTTCGTCCACCTGAGGATGCACAGCGAATACTCGGTGACGGACGGCATCGTCCGCATCGACGCGGCGGTGGCCAGGGCGAAAGCGGATGGCATGCCGGCGCTCGCGCTCACCGACGCCGGCAATGTCTTCGGCATGGTCAAGTTCTACCGCGTCGCGCGTTCTGCCGGCGTCAAGCCGGTCATCGGCGTCGACTGCTGGATCCAGAACGAAACCGACCGCGAAAAACCTTTCCGCGCGCTGCTGCTGTGCAGTTCACGCGCGGGCTACCTGCGCCTCTCGGAATTGCTGTCGCGCGCCTGGCTGAAGAACCAGCACCGCGCGCGCGCCGAGGTGGCGATGGCCTGGTTCCGCGAGTCCGGCACCGACGGACTGATCGCGCTGTCGGGTTTCGCCGGCGGCGATGTCGGGCACGCGCTCGCCGCGGGCAACGCGGCTGCGGCCGAAAAGCTCGCCGTCGCCTGGGCGAAGCTGTTTCCCGGGCGCTACTACCTGGAAGTGCAGCGCGCCGGCGCGGCCAGCACCGAGCAGCTGGTCGGCGGCTCGCTGGCGCTGGCCGCCAAGCTGCGGCTGCCGGTGGTGGCGACCCATCCGGTGCAGTTCACCGCGCGCGAGGACTTCAAGGCGCACGAGGCCCGGGTCTGCATCTCGCAGGGCACCATGCTCGGCGACCAGCGGCGGCCGAAGCTCTACACGCCCGAGCAGTACTTCAAGACGCAGGACGAGATGGCGCAGCTGTTCGCCGACGTGCCGCCGGTGCTGGAGAACGCGATCGAGATCGCGCGCCGCTGCAACCTCGAGATCGAGCTTGGCAGGAGCCGCCTGCCCGAGTTCCCGACGCCCAAGGGGATTTCGCTCGATGAATTCCTGAAAAAGCAGGCGCAGAAGGGTCTCGCCCGCCGGATTGAAAAAATGCTGCTGAAGGAGGAACAGAGGCCTCGCTACCGAGAGCGCCTCGATTTCGAGATCCAGACCATCGTGCAGATGGGCTACGCCGGCTACTTCCTGATCGTCGCCGACTTCATCAACTGGGCGAAATCCAACGGCGTGCCGGTCGGCCCGGGCCGCGGCTCGGGCGCGGGATCGCTGGTAGCGTATTCGCTCGGCATCACGGATCTCGATCCGCTCAAGTACGACCTGCTGTTCGAACGCTTCCTGAACCCCGAGCGCGTGTCGATGCCCGACTTCGACATCGATTTCTGCCAGGACGGCCGCGACCGGGTGATCGACTACGTGCGCAAGAAGTACGGCGAGGAATCGGTTTCCCAGATCGCCACCTTCGGCACCATGGCGGCGCGCGCGGTGGTGCGCGACACCGGCCGGGTGCTGGATCTCGGCTACAACTTCTGCGACCAGATCGCGAAACTGATCCCGGTGCAGCCCGGCCGGACCATCACGCTCCAGGATGCGCGCGAGATGGAGCCGCTGCTCGCGCAGCGCGAGCACAAGGAGGAGGAGGTGCGCGACCTGCTCGAGCTCGGCGAGAAGCTCGAAGGCCTGACGCGCAACGTCGGCATGCACGCGGGCGGGGTGCTGATCGCGCCCGGCAAGCTCACCGATTTCTGCCCGCTCTACGCGGCCGAGGGCACCAGCCACGTCATCTCGCAGCTCGACAAGGACGATGTCGAGGCGATCGGCCTGGTGAAGTTCGACTTCCTCGGCCTGACGACGCTCACCGTGCTCGCCTGGGCCGAGCGCTACGTGCGCGAGGCGGGCGACCCGGCGTTCGCCGTCGAGGCTCTGCCGCTGGACGACAGGGCGGCCTACGCGATGCTTGCTTCGGGCAACGCCACCGGGGTGTTCCAGTTCGAATCGCGCGGCATGCGCGACCTGCTCAAGCAGGCGCCGCCGACGCGCTTCGAGGACGTGATCGCGCTGGTGGCGCTGTACCGGCCGGGGCCGATGGAGCTGATCCCGGACTACGTCGCCTGCAAGCAGGGCAGGAAGCGCGTCGATTACGTCGATCCGCGGCTCGAGCCGATCCTCGCGCCCACCTACGGGATCATGGTGTACCAGGAGCAGGTGATGCAGATCGCGCAGGTGATCGGCGGCTACACGCCGGGCGCCGCGGACCTGCTGCGGCGCGCAATGGGCAAGAAACTGCCCGAGGAAATGGCCAAGCAGCGCAGCATCTTCGTCGCCGGCGCCGAGAGGAACGGCGTGCAGCGCGGGCGCGCGACTCAACTGTTCGACCTGATGGAGAAGTTTGCCGGCTACGGCTTCAACAAGTCGCACGCCGCGGCCTACGCGCTGCTTGCCTACCAGACGGCGTACATGAAGACGCATCATGCCAGCGCGTTCATGGCCGCCAACATGTCGGCGGTGATGGACGACACCGACAAGTTGCGCCAGTTCCGCGATGACGCGGCGGCGAGTGGGTTGGCGGTGCTGCCGCCCGACATCAGCGCTTCGGGCTATCGCTTCGTGCCGGTGGACCTGAGGGCGGTGCGCTACGGCCTGGGCGGGGTGCGCGGCACTGGGCAATCGGCGATCGAAGCGATCCTGCTGGCGCGTGGCAGCGGAGCAGGCGCCGTTCCGTTCACCGACCTTTTCGATTTCTGCCGCCGCGTCGACAAACGCATGGTGAACCGGCGCTGTATCGAGGCGCTGGTGCGCGCGGGCGCCTTCGACGGCGTCAACGCCAATCGCGCGAGCCTGCTCGCCTCCGCCGGGCGCGCGATCGAGGCCGCCGAGCAGGCCGAGCGCGCGGCCTCGCAGTCGAGCCTGTTCGGCGAACACGAGGCCACCCACAACGCCGGGCTGGTGCTGGTCGAAGCGAAGCCCTGGGACCTGCGGCAGCGCCTGACCGAGGAGAAGGCGGCGCTCGGCTACTGCCTCTCCGGACACCTGTTCTCGGTCTACGGGCGCGAGCTCAAAGGGTTCCCGCGCACGCCGCTGGCGAAGCTGTCCTCGGCGGGCGAGCGGGTCTGGATCGCCGGAATGGTGTCGGCGGCGCGCGCGCAGATGACGCGGCGCGGGCGCATGATGGCGGTCATGCTCGATGACGGCACGGCGCAGCTGGAGCTTTCGGTATTCAGCGAGCTGTTCGAGAAGCACCGCGACAAGCTGAAGGAAGACCGGCTGATCGTGGTGCAGGGCAAGGTGCAGCGCGACGAGTTCACCGGCGGGCTGCGCGTGACCGCGGACGACCTGTTCGACCTGGCGTCGCTGCGCGCACGCTTCGGCGCGTGCCTCAGGATCGAGATGAACGGCGGCACCGACAAGGCGAGGGATCCCAAACGGCTGATGGACATGCTGGCGCCCTACCGGGCGGCGGGCGAGGGCGGCTGCCCGGTGCTGGTGCACTACGAAAACGCCAGCGCGAGCTGCGAAGTCGCCCTGGGCGAAGCCTGGCGCGTGCGCCCGGACGACCTGCTGCTCAGCGAGCTGACGGCCTGGCTGTCCGCCGACGCGGTTCAATTCCAGTACGGCAACACCGGCCCCTAGCGTTTTCCCCAGCGGCTCTCGCAGGAATCGCCGCGCATCGTTGCGCTCACCTTGCGGTACCAGCCGTTCTGCAGCCGTTCGGCCGGGTCGCCGCGGCGCTTCTCGGCGAGAAACTCCCTGAGCATCGGGTAGCAGGCTTCCAGTTGCCGGCGCGTGGCATCGCGCGCGTCGCTGATCGGGAACGAACCGCCCCGCGCCAGCGCGGCGGCGAGCAGCGCGCGGCGCACCTCGGTCGCGCCGACGCTCGCGCCCAGGGTTGTTTTCATGCCGAAGCGGATTTCCACGCCGGCCCACTCCCGGGTGGACCAATTCAGCCGGCAGCTGGCGTCGGCAAGCTGGCGCCGTACCGAGATGCCGAGCAGTGCAAGCCTGCGTTCATCGACCAACGACCGCACTTCCATGAGGAATCCGTCCAATTCGGCGGGCGGCAGGAGGCATTCGATCGTGCAGGCCGCAGCCGCGGCGCAGGGTGTAGGCGCGATGCCGAGTTCGACGGGCGCGACCGCGTTCGCCGCGCTGCGCTTGAGCGATTCGATCGACAGGGTCACGCTGTACAGGATGCCGATCACGCCCTGGCCGCCGAGGACCAGCCGCAGCAATTCATGGTTCGTGTCGCGGTCGGCGCGGCGCAGTTCGCCCTCCGGTGTCACCAGCGTCACCGCGGCCACATGCGCCGTCACGGGCAACCCGTCCGGGCCGGCCGCTGCCTGCGACACCGCCTCGCCGACTGTGGTCGGTAGGCCCGGCGTCCGGTTGAACGCGTCGAGCGCGATTTTCTGCGATGTCAGGTAACGGACGAGCTCGGTCCAGGGCGTGGCGGCTTGCAGTTCCAGCAGGCCGCGGCCGGCGTCCACGCGCAGCACCCGGTCCATGCCTGAGCCGTCGAGCGTGACCGCAGCCTGGCGCGCGTGGCGTAGCGCGCGTTGCAGCTCATGGGCGGAGCGCACCCGGACGGTGGTCGCGCGGTACGGGGCGGGCAGTTCGTGGCCGGCGGGCAGCGTAAGCGTGGCGTACATGTCGGTCTCCGGTTGCAATGCGTGGTGAGCGCATTTTTTTCACAACCGGCGATGCGCTGCAACCGAAAACGCGGAGGTATCGGGAACCAATACTCCAGGTAGCTAGGCGGTGGCCAGGAATTCGAATCCGCTGTATGGCCGGTCGAGCTCGCCGCGCTCGCCTTTCTGCACTGCGCGCGCATCGACGCGCTCCACGCGCGCTGCAGGCGGTCCGCGCCGCGCCCAGGCCAGCACCGCGTCCACGTCCGCGGGCCCGCCCTGCAGGACCGCTTCCACCGATCCGTCGCGGCGGTTGCGCACCCAGCCGGCGACTCTGCGGGCCTGCGCCTCGCTGCGCAGCGCGTCGCGATAGCCGACGCCCTGAACGCGCCCGGCGATGCGCAGGTGTAGCGTCACGCTCATGACCGAATTTTGCCTTCCTGTCCTGCCTGAAGGCTATCCGCCGCCGTGGTAAGCTGCGGCGAAAGCACCATAGGGAGAATACGCTATGCGCGCGGCTCTACTCGTGATTGCCGGATTGGCCCTGGCCGGTTTTGTCGCGGTCTCGTTCGTGCTGCCGGGGATGGCAGGCGCGGAAGCCAAGGAAGCGGCGCAGGCGCTGATCGCGGGGGCCGATGCGCCCAAGCAGCAGGTTGCGGCGGCCGCCGAAAAAGCGGGCAATCTTGCGGCTTCCGGCAACAACGTCAAGATCGCCTCCAGGACCGATCCCAAGTACGGCGAGTTGAAGTGGATCGTCGAGACCAACGGCGCGATCCGCGGCTGGAACGAGAAGAACGCGATCGAAATTTCCGTGACGCCGAGGCTGGAAAGCGGCAAAGTCGGCTGGGCCTGCCGCGGCTATCCGAACGCCTCGATGCCCGCGGCCTGCGGCGGCAGGGGCTGACCGCTCAGCCCAGCGGCGGGATCTGACCCTCAGCTCTTTGCCGCGCTCACCGCGGTCAGGATTCCCTGCAGGATCGCGGCCGGCTCAGGCGGGCAACCGGGTACCGCGACGTCGACCGGGATCACGTTGGCAACGCGCCCTCGACTGGCGTAATTCTCGCCGAATACCCCGCCGTCGCAGCCACAGTCGCCGATCGCGACCACCAGCTTCGGCTCGGGCGTCGCATCATAGGTGCGCTTGAGGGCGACTTCCATATTGCGCGACACCGGGCCCGTGACCAACAGCAGGTCGGCGTGCCGGGGGCTGGCGACGAACTTGATGCCCAGCCCCTCCAGGTTGTAGGTGGGACCGTTGAGCGCGTGAATCTCGAGCTCGCAGCCGTTGCAGGAGCCGGCGTCCACATGCCGGATCGCGAGCGCGCGCCCGAGCAGCCTCAGCACTTCATCGTTCAGCCGTCCGGCGATCCGCCGCAGCGATTCATCCGCGGCGGGCGCTCGCTCGCTGATGATTCCGGTGCGGGCGATCTGGAAAAGGATCTTCTGCATGACTACAGATCCGCTCCCGCATAGGACAGGTTGAACGACTTGTTGATGAGCGGGAAGTCCGGGACGATGTTGCCTATCACCGCGTGCTCGAGCGCCGGCCAGTTCTGCCACGACGGGTCGTGCGGATGGCAACGCCGCACGCGGCCGTCCCGGCCGGCTTCGAGCGCGACCAGTACCTCGCCGCGCCAGCCCTCGATCCAGCCGATGCCGAAGGCGCCTTCGACCGCCTCTCCGAGCGGGGCCCGTAGCGCTCCTTGGGGAAGATTTTGCAGGATCAACCGCTGCAGCCGCAGCGATTCGAACGCCTCCTCGAAGCGAACTACGATGCGCGCCGCGACGTCGCCGTTGCGGTGCGATGCGAGCTTCGGCTGCAGCTTGTCATAGGGCGCGAAACCCGGGTGCACCCTGGCGTCCATCGCATGGCCGCTGGCGCGTGCCGCCAGGCCTACGATGCCAAGGCGCGCGGCGGTGAGCGGCAGCAAGCGTCCGGTGGTGATGCAGCGGTCCTGCAGGCCGGCATGGTCGTAGTAGATCGAACGCAGCGTCCGCAACTCGTCCTGGAGCTGCGAGGCTTCGGCGACCATGGCCTGCGCCGAGGCGCCGTCGACATCGCAGGCGACGCCGCCCGGCACCACGCGGTCCATCAGGTTGCGGTGACCGAATGCGCGTGCGTTGCTGCGCAACACGTCTTCTTTCAGGCGCCAGAATTGGCTGAAGCCGAAAGCCAGGGCGCAGTCGTTGCCGAGGTAGCCGAGATCGCCGAGGTGATTGGCCACGCGCTCGCGCTCGAGCAGCAACGCGCGAAGATGCAGCGCGCGCGCGCTCGGCCGTGCGCCGGTCATGCCTTCGAGCGCCATCGCATAGGCCCAAGCGTAGGCGACCGTGCTGTCGCCCGACACGCGCCCGGCGAGCCGCGCGCCCTCCTCGAGCGTCATCGACTCGAAGCGTTTCTCGATTCCCTTGTGCTTGTAGCCCAGCCGCTCCTCCAGCCGCAGCACCTTTTCGCCGACGATCGAGAAGCGGAAATGCCCCGGCTCGATCGTGCCGGCGTGCACCGGGCCCACCGGGATCTCGTGCACGCCTTCGCCCTCCACACGGACAAAGGGGTAGCCGTCGTCCTCAATTGAGTATTTTTGTTCTGCCTTGAACTCGCGGCGCAACGGAAACGCATTCTCGGGCCAGGCGCCGTGCCGCAGCCACTTGCGCCGATCCGAAGCGCCTTCGGGGATCACCCCGACCAGATCGTGGGCCGCGCGCTGCATGCGCGCCGCGCAGGCGAACACATCCGACAGGTCCGGGTACGTTTGCAGCTCTTCGGGCACGAGCAGTTCGAGGCAGACCAATCCCTCGTACAGGACGAGCAGCGCCCTCACGCAGAAACCTCGCCCACGGTCACGTTCGTCGCTCGCCCAGAGCGCGGCAAGCCGCCCGCCGGCGCGCGCCGCCGCCTCGCAGCCCGCGCGCCATTGGCGTGCATCCACCGCGGCGCGCCACGCCGGCACCGCGCCGGCGAGCGGCGCGAGCTGGATTCCTGGGAGCGTAGGCGTCATGGTGTCAGCCGCGCATTTATCCGATCAGGCGCGCCGCCTGGCGGTACCAGTCGACGAGGTAAGGCGGGATGTAGAGGCCGAGCATAAGTACGAGCGCAAGATGCGCGAACACCGGAATGAGCGCCGGCGGATGCGGCAGCCGGCGCGCGGTGGTCTCGCCGAACACCATCGGCTGCACCTTGCCGAAAATCGCGGCGAAGGCGACGCCCAG
>Ga0247727_10017376_pt1 | contig 11465 bp, 5 predicted proteins | sample WisWelCaveWW1625_FD_202498 | JGI IMG/M metagenome (GOLD analysis project Ga0247727, IMG submission 202498) | Biofilm microbial communities from Wishing Well Cave, Virginia, United States - WW16-25 | ecosystem: Environmental > Aquatic > Deep subsurface > Groundwater > Cave microbial mat | place... | reverse complement strand
GAGTGCTTCGGTGAAGACGGCGGCAGACATAATCAAGCTCCGATAAGTTCAAAATTCAATTATGCCTACAATAATAACAATTTTATTTCAAAGAGCAATTACAAAATCACCCGTAACGAGTATATTTGGCGGGAACGATGGTTCTCTTGACGATGAGACCTGGGTCTATGACCTGAGCGACAACACCTGGACCCTGAAAAGCCCGGCCACGAAACCCTTGGCGCGACAGTTTCATGCGATGGCCTCCCTCGGCGGCGACCAGGTGCTGTTATTTGGCGGGCACGATGGTTCTTCTAGTGACGATGAGACCTGGGTTTATCCCGCCCCAGTCACGGTTACCGTCACCACCTCGCCAGCCGGTCTCGGTATAAGCGTTGATGGCATGCCCTACACCAGCCCGCAAACTTTCGAGTGGGTAGTCGGCAGTAACCATACGATTGCCACCACCTCGCCGCAAAGCCTCATGGCGGGCACACAGTATGTTTTCCTCAACTGGTCGGATGCCGGAGCGCTCTCGCACAGTGTCACCGCGCCCGCGAGTCCAACCACGTACACCGCCACTTTCAAAACCCAGCATCAGTTGACCACCTCGGCAAGCGCCGGCGGGACGATTTCGCCGACTTCGGGATTTTACGATGCAGGCAACATCCTCATCACCGCAACGGCCAACACCGGTTTCACCTTTACCGGTTTTAGCGGCGCACTGACGGGCACAACCAACCCGCAGACGCTGAACCTAACTGGTCCGGCTTCCGTGACGGCCAATTTTGCTCCCGCCAACCTCGCGCTCAACAAAACGGCGACGGCTTCAAGCTCAAAGCCCGGCCATCCGCCCGGCCTTGCAGTGGACGGCAGCACCGGCACGCATTGGCGCAGCAACACATTGAGCAGCGGAACCAATGCGTGGTTGCGCGTGGATTTGGGCGCGACCTCAACGATTGGCAGCGTGGTCATTGATTGGTCGGGCAGCTTTTTCGCGAAAAAATATACGGTGCAAACCTCGCTCACCGGCGCCGGCGGCAGTTGGACGACGGTTTATACGGACAACACCGGCAATGGCGGCATCGATAACATCACCTTCGTCCCGCAAAGCGGGACCCGCTATGTTCGCGTCTTCATGACGCAACACAACGAGACCGTCGAGCGCATCAATGAATTGGAGGTGTATGCCGCGTCTGGGTCGCTGTCGAAAGAGTCCGAGGTCGCGAAGTCCGAAGTCAGTAATCAGTTATCAGTGATCAGTTATCAGTTGGAGCAAAACTATCCGAATCCGTTTAATCCGACGACACAGATTTCCTATTCCGTGCCGAGTGCCGCGCCGGTGTCGCTAAAAATTTTCAACCTCGCGGGGCAGGAAGTCGCCACGCTCGTGAATGAAATGCGAGAGGCCGGCAGATACACCGTGACGTTCGATGCTTCGCGGCTCACCAGCGGCGTGTATTTCGCGGTGTTGCAGGCCGATGGAGTCCGGCAGGTGCGGCGGCTCGTGTTGATGAAGTAAACATCGCTTGACGATTGAAGAAGGCGTTTGCAGTAGCCGGAGTCGCAAGCTTCAGCTTGCCGCCTGATGTCAAACTAAAGTTTGACACTCCGCTATTGACGTGCTTTTGGAATTGACCGGTCACTGGGAATGACCGGTCAATCTTATTGATCAGCCGAATCCTGTAAAAAAACTTTTGCTTTCTTTCCTGGCCGGCATTATATTGAGACAGGAGAATCAGGGATGAGCAACGACCGTCCGGCGCCGAAACAATATGAGACCTGGCTGCGGCAACTCTTACAGCAGCGATTCGAGGAGACGAAATTCAAAGTCGAAAAACAACTCGCCGTGGGCGAGTTGCCGCTGCGAATCGATATGATCGTTAGCGATGAGCAAGCGGCGAACTTCTCCGAATTGCCGGAGATTTTCAGATACTTCCGGCGCTATAACGTGATGGAACTAAAATCCGAGGCGGATGATTTAAAAGCTGAAGACCTGCTCAAGCTTCATGCGTATGGCTGGCATTATATGGAGCTAAAGCGCATTTACACGATTACCGAGGTCACGCTGACGGCGCTCGTGCATCATCTCACGCCCGCGGTTTTAAAGGTTTTGCCGACGCTCGGCTATTTGCCGACGGGAAAGGGCATTTATCACCAAATCCCGTCGGCAATGGAATCGCGCCTGATTTGCTTCGCGGACCTGCCGGAGGAGTTGGCGCCGGAAGAGTTGCGAGCCTTCTCCAATCCGGCGCGCCGACAGCCGATTATTTTATCGCACTTTGAACGCGGGAAGTTGACTCCGCTTCTTGAAGCCATTTTGGAACTCTATGAAAGTGAGGTGTTCAGAATTATGGCAGTTAAACAGGAAACCATTAACCGCTATATCGAGGCTTTGGGGCGAGAGAAGTTTCTCGCCGCTTTTAACAAGGAAGACCATTTAGCGGCGTTGCGCAAGGAAGACCTTTTGACGGCGTTGCGCAAGGAAGACCTTGTGGCGGCGTTGAGCAAGGAAGATCATTTGGCGGCATTGAGCCAGGAAGACCATTTGACGGCGTTGCGCAAAGAAGACGTGTTGCAATATTTGCTTGCCGAACTAGGGCTCGACCAACTGCAACAATTGCTTGTCAAAATCAGCCGTAATCAATCCGAAAGCCACTAACGTTGCAAGGCCGACAATAAAATGCCTCTATCGCGGTCGATTGAAAACTTCACATTGACCGGTCGCTGCGCGCGACCGGTCAATTTTTAATGGCTGCAAATTTTCCCTCCGCTCTTTTCCGCAAATTTTGCCTTTGCCGGTATTCTCACCAAAAGTCACCTCGCAAAACTTTTTTTTGGCTAAACAAAACTTTCTTCACTTGTCATCTCACGGAAGAGAAACATGGCATATGAACGCCATGTTAAAAAAAGGACGAATCATGAAAACAAAACCAGCATTGCATTTGCTTCTTCTCACCATATTGCTTCATCCAATCCTGCTGCGCGCGCAACACCCTTCCAAACACGACTGGAGCAGAGAGCCGGCGCCATTTTCAGCGCGACTCCGAAACCTTCTCAACGGCCGGGCTTTGTTTGATTCAAACCCGTCTTTGCACCCGGGTCAGTCGCCGCGCCTTTCCGACGATGTGCAAGAGGCCTGGGTGAGCCGCTATGGCTCGGGACTCGCACCGGGCTTTGAAGGCGCGACCGGCGTGGCCGTTGACGGTTCGGGTAACGTCTATGTTACAGGTTATAGCACCAATCGACCGTTTGGCCTGGATTATCTTACCGCCAGATACGATGCTGCCGGTAACCTCGTTTGGACGGCCCGCTATAATGGCGAGGAAAATGGCGATGATTTGGCTTTTTCGATTGCTGTGGATGCGGCGATGAACGTCTACGTGACCGGCCAGAGTTTCGGATCAAATACGAATTTTGATTGCGCCACAGTCAAATACAATAGTTCCGGCGTCCAGCAGTGGGTCGCCCGGTACAATGGCCCGGGCAATGATTCTGACGGCGGGGAAGAGATTGCGATTGACGGCTCCGGCAATGTCTATGTGACCGGATTCGGCAAAGGTTCAGGCACATTTGAGGATTACGCCACGATCAAATACAATAGCGCCGGTGTTCAACAGTGGGTGGCGCGCTATAATGGTCCGGGCAATTCTGTTGATTTAGCCTACACCCTTGCGGTTGACGGTTCCGGCAATGTTTACGTGACCGGACAGAGCATCGGTTCGGGCGCCGCTGATGATTACGCCACAATCAAGTACAATGCCTCCGGCGTTCAGCAGTGGGAGGCGCGTTATAACGGTCCGGGGAATTCTATTGATCGCGCCACAGCGCTTGCCATTGACGCTGCGAGCAATGTCTATGTGACGGGATGGAGTCTCGGCTCAGGCACAAATAATGATTACGCCACGATCAAGTATAGTGCCTCTGGCGTCCAGCAGTGGGAATCACGCTACAACGGTCCGGGCAATTCTGCTGATTTAGCCAATGCCCTCGCTGTTGACCCCGCAAGCGGGGATGTCTATGTGACGGGATCCAGTGTAGGCTCAGCTACCTCTGAGGATTACGCCACGGTCAAATATAATTCCTCCGGCGTCCAGCAGTGGGTGACGCGCTTCAATGGTTCGGGAAATTCCAGTGATTTACCAAATGCCTTAACCCTTGACGCTACGGGCAACGTCTATGTGACGGGACGAAGTTTCGGCGCCTCTGATGATTACGCCACGATCAAATACAATTCCTCCGGTGTCCAGCAGTGGGTGGCGGGCTACGATGGCCCGGGAAATTCTGGTGACTTTGCAATCGCCATTGCGGTTGACGGCTCCGCTAATGTCTATGTCACCGGATTGAGCAAAGGTTCTGGCACGGAAGATGATTACGCCACGATCAAGTACAATTCCTCCGGCGTCCGGCAGTGGGAGGCGCGCTATAACGGCCCGGGAAATTCCATTGATTTGCCACACGCTCTCGCCGTTGATGCCGCCGGCAACGTCTATGTGACCGGAGAAAGTGAAAGTTCTGGCACGTTATCTGATTACGCCACGATCAAATACAACAGCGCCGGCGCCCAACAATGGGTGGCGCGCTACAATGGGCCGGGAAATTCTGCTGATCGCGCCAAGGCCATCGCGGTTGACGGCGCCGGCAATGTCTACGTCACCGGGCAAAGTGAGGGTTTGGGCGCATCTTCTGATTATGCCACGATCAAATACAGTTCCGCAGGAGCGGAACAGTGGGTGGTGCGTTACAATGGCCCGGGAAATTCCGAAGACTTTGCCAGCGCGATTGCGGTTGATGGCTCCGGTAATGTCTATGTGACCGGATTGAGCAAAGGTTCTGGCACGGATGATGATTACGCCACGATCAAGTACAATGCCTCCGGTGTCCAGCAGTGGGTGGCGCGCTATAATGGTCCCGGGAGTTCTACGGATCAAGCCACCGCCCTTGCTCTTGACGCCACGGGCAATGTTTATGTGACGGGACGCAGTATCGGCTCAGGCACCTCTGAGGATTATGCCACGATCAAATACAATTCCTCCGGCGCCCAGCAGTGGGTGGAGCGTTACAATAATGCTGCGGGAGGTTCTTTTGATCGCGCCACGGCGCTTGTCGTTGACGCCGCCGGCAATGTCTATGTCACCGGAGAGAGTTTCGACTCCGGCACCTCCGGTGATTATGCCACGATCAAATACAATTCCTCCGGCCTCCAGCAGTGGGTGGCGCGCTATAATGGTGCCGAGAACCGTGATGATCGCGCCCTCGCCCTTGCCGTTGACGCCTCCGGGAATGTCTATGTCACGGGAGTGAGTCGGGAGTCTATAATTAATGAAGATTACGCCACGATCAAATACAATTCCTCTGGCGTTCAGCAATGGGTGGCGCGCTATAATGGTCCGAGGAACTCTACTGATCAAGCCACCGCCCTTGCCCTTGATGCCGCGGGCAATGTCTATGTGACCGGACAGAGTGCAGATCCTAACACATTATCCGATTATGTGACGATTAAATATAATTCCTCCGGCATTCAGCAGTGGCTGGCGCGCTATAATGGTCCGGAAAATTATTTTGATGAAGCCATCGCGCTTGCTGTTGACGCGGAGGCCAATGTCTATGTGACGGGGGCGACCAGAGGCCTGGGAGGGAGCGTTTACACAACGATTAAGTATGTGCAGGGGCAGCCTAACCGTCCACCGGTTGTGGCCAACCCCATTCTCAACCAGGTTCTTACTGTTGGCGGCGCCTCGTTCATGCGCGATTTGAATGCCTCTCCGGCCGTATTCAATGATCCGGACGGCGACGCGCTGAGCTATACGGTAAGCTTAACCGGTGCGAATGTGGCAATGGCAAGCCTCTCGGCAAGCACGCTGACAATTTCCCCCGTCGCTATGGGCAAGGCAACCGTCATAATCATCGCCAAAGACAGCCGGAGCGGTATGGATACAACAACTTTTATGGTCATGGTCAATCAGAGCCCAAACCCACTTCCGGTCATTTTTCATTTAACCCCATCGCCCCAACCCGCCGGCCAGGCCATTCTCATTCAAGCGAATATCACCGATGACGTCAGCGTTGCCAGCGCGACGCTGAGCTATCGTCGAGGCGGCGACACGAGTTTCACCGCCGTTGCTATGGCGACGAACGGCGGCAGCTTGTATCAAGGCACGATTCCGGCAAGTACGGTAACTTCGCGTGGAGTGGAATATTTCCTCGCAGCAACGGATGTGGATACCAACACGACGCGGCAACCGGCCACTGGGATATTTTCCCTTCCGATCCAGGTAACGAACGAAACCAGGCCCACGGCGCAGCCGAGTGGCTCTGTTCCAACGGCGTATCGCCTTATCTCGGTGCCGTTGCAATTGAATGATCCTTCCGCGACCGCAGTTTTGGAAGACGATCTCAGGCAATATAGTGATACGGTATGGAGACTCTTTGGTCTCGTGCCCGGCCAGCCGTTAAGCAACAAATCGCCTTATACTGAGCTTTCTCAAACCGGCGCGTTCACGCCGGGCAGGAGTTTCTTTTTAATTCTTAAAGAGCCCAATAAGACGATTGACGCCGGCCCGGGCCAGAGCGTGCGAACCGACCAGAAGTTCAGTATCACTCTGGAAGCAGGACACAATTTTATTGCCACCCCGTTTAACTTTGATATTCCCAAAAGCAGGCTGAGTTTGCAAAACGGCGGAGTTATCGATCTGCAAACTTATGCCGGCAATTGGGCCGCGGAGAACGCGAAATTGTCGCCGTGGGAAGGATATTATCTTCCCAACAATCGCACCAGCCCCGATATTCTCTTCGTGAATCCGGATCTTTCGCCAGGCGCCGTTTCGCCCAGGGCCGAAAAAAACGATGCCGGCGTTTGGCGAATGCGAATCCTGGCGCATTGCGGTGAGGCGGCCGACACTTACAACTTTGCCGGCGTCTCCTCAACCAGTGAAGATGGCTGGGATGAGAGCGACCTGGTCGAAGCGCCCCCGATCGGCGAATATGTCGCGCTCTATTTTCCCCATGCGGAATGGCGAAAAATTTTTGACCGTTATCGCGAAGACATTCGCTCAACCGGCAATCCCAATCAGCGCTGGCGCTTTGTGGTGGAGACCAATCTGGCGAACGAGCTGGTGACGCTGCGCTTTGACGGGCTGAATGCGATCGCTGCCGAGCTCGCGGTCTTTCTCGTGGACGAAGCGCTGCAATACAAACAGAACCTGCGCGAAAATGCGGTGTATCAATATCAACCTCGCCATCTCGAGCCTGAGAAAAAATTCACGTTGCTCGTCGGCAAAGAAGAATTTGTCGCCGAACAAACCGCTGGCGCCGCCGGCGCACCGGCTGAGTTTGTGTTGGAGCAAAATTTTCCGAACCCATTTTGGAGCGAAGCGACATCCCCCGCTTTTGGCGGGGGAAATCCTGAAACCGCAATTCGCTTCGGCCTGCCGGAAAAGAGCGTGGTGACGATTAAAATTTTCGATCTCGCCGGACGCGAGATTGCGGCGTTGCTGGATCGTGTTGAATTGCCCGCCGGCCGGCATCAGCGCGTGTGGAATGGCCGTGATGCGCAGGGCCAGGCAGTGGTGAGCGGGATTTATTTCTGCCGGCTGGTTGCCGGAAGTTTTTCCAGGCAAATGAAAATGAGCCTTGTGCGGTAAGTGTGCGTTTATTAAAATAATCGACCGGTTAATCTTCTTGATCATTCGAATACATTAAAAAAACTTTTGCTTTCTTTCCTGGCCGGCATTATATTGAGACAGGAGAATCAGGGATGAGCAACGACCGTCCGGCGCCGAAACAATATGAGACCTGGCTTCGGCAACTCGTACAGCAGCGATTCGAAGAAGCGAAGTTCAAAGTCGAAAAACAATTCGCCGTGGGTGAGCTGCCGCTGCGAATCGATATGGTCGCCAGCGATGAGAAAGCCGCGGATTTTTCCGGGTTGCCGGAGATCTTCAGATATTTCCGGCGTTATAATGTGATGGAGCTAAAATCCGAAGCGGACGATTTAAAAGCCGAAGACCTGCTCAAGCTTCATGCGTATGGCTGGCATTATATGGAGCTAAAGCGCATTTACACGATTACCGAGGTCACGCTGACGGCGCTCGTGCATCATCTCACACCGGCGGTTTTGAAAGTTTTGCCGACGCTCGGCTACTTACCGATGGGAAAGGGTATTTATCACCAAATCCCGTCGGCAATGGAATCGCGTCTGATTTGCTTCGAGGAACTGCCGGATGAGGTGACACCGGAAGAATTGCGAGCTTTCTCCAATTCGGAGCGCCGCCTGCCGATTATTTTGTCGCACCTTCAACGCGGGAAGTTGACTCCGCTTCTTGAAGCCATTTTGGAACTCTATGAAAGTGAGGTGTTCAGAATTATGGCAGTTAAACAAGAAACCATTAACCGCTATATCGAGGCTTTGGGGCGAGAGAAGTTTCTCGCCGCTTTTAACAAGGAAGACCATTTAGCGGCGTTACGCAAGGAAGACCTTTTGACGGCGTTGCGCAAGGAAGACCTTGTGGCGGCGTTGAGCAAGGAAGATCATTTGGCGGCGTTGAGTCAGGAAGATATGCTGGGAGAACTTCTTGCCAGGCTTGGGTACAACCAGCTTCAACGACTGCTTGCGATGAATAGCCATAATAAATCCGAAAGCCACTAACGTTGCGAGGCTGGCAGGAAAATGCCTCTATTGTGGTCGATTGAACACTTCACATTGACCGGTCGCTGCGAGCGACCGGTCAATTTTTAATGGCTGCAAATTTTCCCTCCGTGTCTTTCCGCAAATTTTGCTCTTGCTGGTATTCTTAAACGAGTCACCTCGCAAAATTTTTTGGCTAAATAAAACTTTCTTCACTTGTAATCTCACGGAGGAGAAACATGACCCGCTATCATTTTGCTTCGCAGCGCCGGTTCCGCATTTTTTTGACGCTCAGTTTTATTGTGATGCTAACCTCCGCGGCCATCGCGTTCCGGCAACTCGTCACCGCGCAGGTATCGCCAACCGTCGAAACCGATCCCGTCCACAGCGGCGGCGATTCCGCCGACGATATGTGTGTTTGGATTCATCCCACCGACCCCGCCTTGAGCACGATCATCGGCGCCGACAAAAACGGCGGCATGAGCGTGTATGATCTCACCGGCCACGAGATTCAGTTTATCTCCGCCGATCATCCCAACAACGTCGATATTCGCTACAATTTTTCATTGGGCGGCGCGCCAGTCACGCTGGTCGGCTTCAGCAACACCTCCGACAAAACGCTCGGGTTTTATAAAGTCGATCCGGCCACGCGCATGCTGGTGAACGTCGAGGCCCGGCAGATCAAAACCGGAAAATCCGTTTACGGTTTTTGTTTATACCAAAGTCCGGTGAGCGGCAAATTTTATTGTTTTGTGACGGACAACGCCAACGGCGAATTGCAGCAGTGGGAAGTTTTTGACAACGGCAGCGGCCTGGTCGATGCGACGAAAGTCCGCACCATCCAGGTCGGGAGCCATTCTGAAGGTCTGGTCGCCGACGATATCCACAAATATTTGTACGTGAGTCAGGAAGACGTCGCCATCTGGAAATACGGCGCGGAGCCGGGCGACGGCAGCGCGCGCACGCAGGTTGATGCCGTGGCGAATGGCCGCCTTGAAGACGATATCGAAGGCCTGACGATTTATTACACGAGCAACGGCAACGGTTATCTCATCGCTTCGAGCCAGGGCTCAAAGGATTATGTGATTTATCAACGCGAAGGCAACAATCCGTATGTGATGACCTTCGCCATCGTGCCCGGCAACGGCATCGACGGCACGAATGAAACCGACGGCATCGACGTCATCAACTTTCCGTTGGGAACGGCATTTCCCTTCGGTGTGTTTCTCGCGCAGGATGGCACCAACGACAACGGCAATCAAAATTTCAAGCTCGTGCCGTGGCAATCCATCGCGAACGCGGCGAGTCCGGCGTTGACGATTGACACGACCTGGGATCCGCGGCAAACAGGAGGGAGCAGTTGCGACGTGAATGCCGAATTTCAAACGACAACAATTTCCGGTTGCGCGCCGCTGGCGGTTAATTTTACGGATCAATCCACCCCGCAAGGCGGGGTGACGTCGTGGTCGTGGAATTTTGGCGATGGGAATTCGTCAACGTTGCAAAATCCCTCGCACACTTTCACCACCGCGGGAACGTACACCGTGCAATTAACGGTCAATTCGGCGACGTGCAGCAACACCGAAATCAAGACGAAATATATCACCGTCTCCAGCATGCCGAGCGCGGCTTTTACCGGCGCGCCCAATTCCGGCGGCGCGCCGTTGACCGTCAATTTCACCGATCAATCAACCCCGCAAGGCGGGGCAACCTGGTCGTGGGATTTCGGCGATGGCGGCTCATCGTCATTAAAAAGTCCCTCGCATCAATACAACGCGCCGGGAACTTACACGGTAAGTTTGACCGTCACGAATGCCTGCGGCGGCGATGGTGAAATCAAAACCGATTATGTCACCGTCAGCAATTGTGCGCCGGGCAATGTCGCGCGCGGCAAATCGGCAACGGCCTCTTCGGTGCGCAGCGGCTATCCTGCGAGTTATGCGGTTGACGGCAACACGAGCACGAAATGGAAGAGCAACAGCGGCGGCGTGCAGTGGTTGGAAGTCGATCTCGGCTCGCCGCACGAAACTGATGACGCCGTCATTCGCTGGGATGGCAGCAACCGCGCGAAGGATTTTGAATTTCAATACTGGGACGGCTCCAACTGGGTGAGTCTCTTCAGTCAAACCAACAACGGCAACAGCACCTCGACGATTAATTTTGCGGCGACGTGCGCGCAAAAATTCCGCGTTTATATGACGAAACCCAACAGCTCGCGCTATTATATTAAAGAGCTGGAGATCAACGGTTGCCCGTGCACCACGCTCTCGAAATCGAGCTTCGGACAGATTGCGCCGCCGGTGAATCAAACGCCAAATGAAATTATCCTGCAGCCAAATTATCCGAATCCCTTTAATCCGCGCACGAACATTAATTTCACTTTGCCGCAGGAAGCGCAAGTGACGCTCAAGGTTTATAGTCTGGCCGGCGCCGAGGTGGCGACATTGGTAAATGGCCGGCGCGAAGCCGGAGCGCACACGGTTGTGTTCGACGCCGCCAATTTGCCGAGCGGCGTTTATTTCTCGATCTTACAGGCTCAGGAAGTGCGACAGGTGCAGCGGCTTTTGTTGATGAAATAAAATTTTTTGTTGCTGGTGATATTTAAAAACCTTATATTCTCCTTAATAAAATGACGATCTGACCGAGTTGAATTTTTGCCACGAGCCGACAGATAATGATCCGGGATTGAACGCCTCAATCATGAAATCATGCTTCTGCCGGCTTGTTTTTATTTTAGGCCATAGGCCGATAAAAGTTAGAAAAAAATTCTGAGTTTTTTGACGGCATTCAACGCTGAGGCTTGAGGCCATATTCGATGCACAGGGCTTCGAGATTGAATTGGATGTTGCGGTAAAGCTGA
>Ga0247727_10017375_pt1 | contig 11465 bp, 7 predicted proteins | sample WisWelCaveWW1625_FD_202498 | JGI IMG/M metagenome (GOLD analysis project Ga0247727, IMG submission 202498) | Biofilm microbial communities from Wishing Well Cave, Virginia, United States - WW16-25 | ecosystem: Environmental > Aquatic > Deep subsurface > Groundwater > Cave microbial mat | place... | reverse complement strand
CCTTTCTTGCCAAGAAACCCTCTTTTCATTAAGCTGAAGGTAGTTTGAGCATATATAAATATGTCGCTAGAACCTAAACCTTTAAGCAGCAAATCCGAGGAGGATCAAATTTTTCGCAATTAGTTCCGCTAATTGTTGGACCTTTACAGTCAACTTGAAGTTCACAAGTTCCTTGTTTGGAAGTACAGTCCTGTAAGCCTCCTGTAAAGATAGTTGTTCTTCCTATAAAAATAAAAATAACAACAACAAGAACTATCAAAAGAATCGCTGCAGTAATGATAAGATTAAAAGTTAGTTCTACTCCTTTCTTTGATGCTATCATCTTACACTTTTACTGCTAAACAACATACCTGCTTTTCTTCTGCAACATCAGGACATGTAAGCAATGGATTTACTTTTGGATAATCTAAGGTATTGTAGTCTGCGTTGCCACAGGCAATGCCACACCTACCGCCTTGTACCCCGCACTCACCTACCTTTTCGCCAAACGTGCCTATTCTGCCAAGAAAGATAATAGATAGAACAACCAAAACCAATAAACCGATAGCTGCTACAATAAGGACATTCATAGAAATCTCAACACCCTTTTTATTCATTCATTCACCTCTTTAAGATTGATTTAACCGGCCTTTATATATAAATTTTACCCTTCTTTTAATAACATATTTTCATCTGCACCAAAATGGTGCCAAAATCGCTAGGAATAGGGAAGATCTTGGTTTCCTGCTGGGAAGTTGGTGGACAACCATTGCTTATAGCAATATCTTCAATATCTGGCGGTACGCCTTGGGGAAAGACAACAGTCAGGTTATAGGTGAATCTTCCTTCACCCCAGATATCAAGTGTTTGAATTAAAATATCCTTCACTTTACTTTCAAAGTACTTATCCAATGGGATAGGGCATGGCAAATTGGTAAAAGTGTTTGGCATTTCTTCAATCAGATCAGTAAAAGTGGCAGAACTCCCAGGACAATCTGCATTTGAGCTCAATAAAGTGCTAATAAAGTTTGAAGCAAGCTGTCGCTGCTGAAATGTTTGAGCTGCTGTTGGCTTTTCTTTAAAGAGCGTAAACTGTGCTACAAAAAACATGCCAAGAGCTAACAATATGATAATGACTGCAAGCCCCATAATTTCCATTTGTGCTATCTTAGCCATAGACCTCAACCTTCAACACTGCAAAGCTACATTGTCCTTTTGTTACATCTGAGACAAAATTGCATAAGGTAATAGGGATGTAAGTAGGAATGATTGCACGAAACTCTTCTTTGGTATTGTTGTAGATGACTAATGGTTTTTCTTCTTCTTTTGGAGGAAATACCTTGTATATTGAAACTGTTGAAAACCCAAAGAGATCAAAGTAGTATACTTTATTCTCCCCTTCCCTTGCCAGTTCATCAAGAGCAAATGCACTATATTCATCATAGCACCCTGGTGTGATTATTGCATTATCCTTGGTGCATTGCAGCTCAGGCAGAAGTGCAACTCGCTGTGCAATCTGCAATCCTCTGCCCTCTATATCAGCCCCGATCACCTGCTCTTTCTTTGTAGCCTGCAGCCTCGTAAAAAAGACAACTGCAAAAATCAGCAGGATAAAAAATATGAAGAGGATGATAACATTCTCTCCCATCTGTATCTGTGCTTTATTTCTCATGTTAGTATATATGTGGACAGCTATCCTTGAGTGCATTATCATTTTGGGTTGCAAAGCTCAGCACATTATTCGTTATAGAGCTTGCATCTTCTTGTTCTTTAAAATTAAAATCATCTAAAATTTTGATCAAGTTGCTTATTGCTGTACCAACGTAGTGAATCTTGCAGTCTTTTGCTTCAAGGACAGGATAAATGAAATACTGCAGTTGCTTTTCTTGATATATTCTTGAAACCATGTTAAAGCTCTTCATTGCCCTGTTCATCATGCAGCCATAGGCATTAAGATCTTCAGCAAAGATAGATGCATAAGTAGTTGCTTCTCCAAATAAGTATGATTCACCTATTATTTCAAATTTGAGGTCATTTTTTTGATAGAAGGTTACTTTTTCATTTTCTATTTTTATTGCAGTGACATCGCTGTTAGGTAAATCTTTTAATGCAGTTGGTATATTGAAATTTGTTGTTACAGGATCAGTTTCAGTGAATACAAACTTTACCTTGTAGTTGCCTGTGATGCCTGGTATTGTTTGTCCTTCTATTTGTTCTTGAGTTAATAGCTGCTTATCAAAAGCTCTTTGTTCTTTTTGCTCTTTTTGAATAAAAATAGGAGGGAGGTTTTCAAACAGCACTTTTCCATGCGATGTATCTTCAATAAGGTACTTTACTTCAGGCGATGTCATAAATAAGAAATTGGTAATTCTAAATGGATATGACCAGTCCTTGCTCCATGTGAGCAGGTTATTACCTTTCAAGCTATTAGGAGAGAAGATAATCTTGTCTTTAAAACTAAATAAAGCGCCTCCTACCACCTTTGCTCTTGATGTGCCTGCATAGGCTGCACAATCACATCCTGGTGTGCAATCATAGCGCAAATCCATTTTAGGAACCTCAAACAGCAGCATTTTGCCTTCCACAGCAGCAATCCCGCTTAATGCCTTTTCAAAATTGGTAAAGAATGCTATGTTTATCTCTTGTTCAGAAATTCCTTTCTGCCGCACAGCAATTGTGACAAAGAATGAAAGAATAATTGCTCCCACGATCAGTATGAATATCCAGTTGAACTGTACTTCAACCTGCGCCTTTTTGTTTTTGAAACTTGCATTGCTTTGCCCATTGTTTGCTGCTTTCATTGTTTATTCGCTAACCAATACCGAACTCCCCTGTCCTGTTATTTTTATTTTAAGTACACCACTCTTTACATCAAAGCATTTGAATTTTATTGTGCTGCCAAGATCAAGATTAACACCAGCAAAGAATGCTCTTTCTCCTTTTGGATAGACAAAGATGTTATCTTCTGTTCCTGCTTTAATGGCGTTTGCTATTAATGTGTATGTATATTTGCTTTGTTGTCTCACTTGTTCCGTGGATACAGCAGAATAACCAGCATCACCAATCGCATCCTTTGTTTTAAAGCAAACCTGTGCTGTTGTTGTTGGTAGATTGTAATTCTTTATCTTTACAGATCCAAAGGAAAGTGATTTCAAGTCGTTCTTTAAAGTTGTTTCAAATTCTAGATAAATAACTTCATCTGCCTGCTTCTTAAAGCCAATCACTGCATTGTAGCCATAAATCAATATCCCTGCTCCTATAACTAATGCCATGATGTAGATAAAGATCTGTGTTTGTACCTGTGCTCGTTTCATTTTTTCTTCTTCTTTTTTCCTAGCTCTTCCAATGCTTCTTTTCCTTTTTCAGAAGAAGGCAGTCTTTTAAATATTTCCTCGGCCTTTGATCTTGTAAAGGAACCTAGCTTTCCAAATGCATCTTCCTTTGCTTTTAACCTTTCAAATTCAGACAGCTTTTTCGTTTCTCCAAGCTTAGCTAATCTTTCTAATACTGCTTTTTCTACTGGTTTTGCCTCTTCTCGTTTAGGTAAGGTAAGCTTTGTAGGTTTTGCTTTTTCAACAACTTTTCCTTTTCTGATTGGTTCAAGCGCCATTACTTTAGGCTTTTCAGCAGCTTTCTTTGCTTCGCCTCTAAACCTTCCAAATACCTCTTCTCTTTTTGCCTGCTGTTCTGCTCTTTGCTTTTTGAGCATCTCAATCATCTGCTTTGTTGCTGCAAGCTCCTCTTTCTCACGTTTTGCTTCTCGCATCTCAGGAAGAGTTGGAGCTGCTCGTTCAACCCCTTGTGCCCGCATCATAGCTGCTGCTTTTGTTGGCGGTGCTTTTCCTGCTTGCATAATAACTGTTCGTTTAATATATACAAAGTAGCCTGTTCCTGCAACAGAAAGAAGCGCAATAGCAATCAAAAGAGGTCTTGGCAGGATAATCAACAACCAATCTACTAATGCGAACAGCAGTGCAGCAGCACCGATTAAAATTATGTTCATTGAGGTAGTAGTGTCTATTTTGAAATAAAATAAGAACAAAAGTCCTATAGCAATAATGACTGCGCCGAGTAGCAACAATAAGTATCTAGGGAAAAGTGAAACTGGAAAGTCCTTGGCGTCAAGAGGATCAGTTTCTGCTTTTACCTCAGCTCCATCTGAAAATCCATCTTCATCAGTGTCCTTGTTGTTTGGATTAGTTCCTTTGAGAAATTCATTATAGTTGCTCAACCCATCTCCATCAGCATCACCATCTTTGTCTGTTGGATCAATGCCATTTTCAGTTGCCCAGTCTTCAAATGTTTTTTCTCCAACAACACAACTAAAGAATTGACATGATCCTGATTTACAGTCTGTTCCTGCTTCACAGGCATTGCCGTCCGGACATTTATTGCAATCCGTACCACCGCAGTCAATATCTGTTTCAAGGCCGTTCTTGATCTTGTCAGTACAAGATGTTTGTTCACAAACACCAGCTATTGTGCAAGAATTGGTTTTACAATCAGAATTCTTTGTGCATGTTTGATTGATTGCGCATGCACCACATGCAAATCCACCGCAATCAATGTCTGTTTCAAAGCCATTCTTAATATTGTCAGTGCATGAAGAAGTAGCACATTTGTTATTCGCACAATAATTATCTTCACATTGAGCATTGGAAGTACAAGGATCTCCAATTTCACCGCCTCCAACAACCTTAAAGTCTATGAGCTGTACTTTGCTTCCTTTATTCTGATAAATATCCTCTGCTTCTGCACAAATATACTGAGGTTTTTCCAGAATTGCTTCTGCTGCTGTGATGCTTGGAGTGCATGTTTTATTGGCTGATAGACCATACTTTATACTTGAACTTACACAGCCGGATTCATCGAAGCAGTTGATGGCAACTTGTTTTGCAGCTCCAAAATCACTGACATTAAATGTTATGATTGGTGCATTTTTCTCTTGGCAAGCAATAGTTATGTTTGGATTGAAGGTGAATGTTGTTGAGCCGGATGTTGTAGAAGGTGCTCCTGCTTTATTTATTGCATATGCCTGAACAGAATAAGCTTCTCTCAGAACCATTTTCAGGTTCTTTTGATCTGTTTTAGCGCTTGATGTAAACGTCCAGTTTACAGAAACATTTGTTCCGGTGATTGAATAATTGAATCCTAAAATGCCTGATTGGGTATCATTTGCAGAAAATGCCAAATTGATGGTGTCTGCCTTGCATGCAGTTGCATTTACAACTGGCTGGCTTGGTGGTGTGATATCTACGACAAATGTTTTTGTAACCTCGGCTGTTTCTGTTGTAGCAGCAAAACCACCTCTGCATGAAAACTTAGCAATGTGAGAACCTTCACTAATTGTTCCGTGTGAAAGTGTGAAATCTTGCCTACAGAAAGGACAGATACCTTGTGCTGGCAGTTTCCCATCAAGTACCACATCGCAACTTGCTGGCTTATTGGTTTTGATGTGATATACCAATTCTCCTCGTATAAAATCTTGAGGAGAAAGAACAGTAATAGTGAGTTTTTCTTGCAGCGCTACTGTAATTGTAATTTCATCAAAGGTTCTTCCTCCTGCCCAATTTTCACAAAATACCTGATATTTGTACTGTCTATTGGATCTGGTATCAGGAGGATCATAGGATACGGTGTAGCGTGATAAGGGAATGTAGCTTCTGAAATTTAATCTATTTTGATTGTCAAAAATAATATTGGGAACGTCATTGTCATTGATTTTGTCAACGTAACAAATTGAATTATCATCTGTTTCCAGCATAATAGTTGATTGTGGCTGTGGATAATAGGATACCACTGGATTTTCAATAGCAGTTTTACGTTTAATGACCGGCGCTGAAGTGTCATAGCCAGTAAAGAGCTGCTTTGTAATATTAAATCCAAACTCATCAATGCATTTGACATGGATTGGAACAAGCGCTGCTTCTTCCTGTCTATCAACATTATTGGTTGCCATAAACTTTTCTATCAGATGTTCAGTGTTTGCTGATTTGGTAAAAGCAGACATTAGCTCATATGGAGAATCAAAGAAGCTCCATTTGCAGCTTGCAGTTCTTGTAGTACCAATGAAAATATCAAACTCTTGAGTTTGTCCTACACCATGCAGTGGTCTTATGAAATAGATTTCTGTTTCCTTGACATCAATCACTAAATTTTTAGTAAATACCTTTTCATTGCCAATCTTGTCCTTTGCATTTACAACAAAGGAATAGAATCCATTCATTAAGGATTTCTTAGGAGTAAAGATAAATGTTTTATTATCTGTTGTTCTGTTGTTCAGCTCAATAGATTCACTGGTTGCAGAATAAATTAAATTGAAATTAAGTAAGGTGACTGTCTCATTAAATGTTGCGTCAATATCGGGCTTGACTGTGTCAACAATGAGAAGAGTACTTGCAGCATACACAAACACTGAACATACTATGCATAGTAGCAAAATGGTGATTTTTTTCATATGACATAATTAACCGATGATTCTTGTAAACAACAGCCGTATGAGCTGCGGAGGTTGTACATCTTTAAGGACGGTAACTTTCTTTTCTGCTCTGTTTCCTGCATCATCCTCAAATACCAAAGTGAGCCTATTCAGTGTTTCAGTGAATGTTTGTCCAACCAATTTTATTTCAGGAATGCTTAGCGTATTGCCAGTTGCTGGATAGCGCTTTTGATCTTCTCCTATTACATAGATTTGCAAAGGTTCTGCTTGAGCTGGAGGTGTTGGTATTGTTCCTGTCGTGGAGATCTTTTGCTTTCTTGATGTTAACAGACCACTAATGTTCTGAATCTCATCTGTATAGATCAGCTCTGCTTTTTGTATATCAGCAATTGTTTTGTCAATAGTTATGGATGTTGTTTGTGTTACTTCATTACCAGCTGCATCCTTCAGTGTGACTGTCAATGTGTGTGAACCTTCTGTTAGCTCAACATTCTGATTAAAGATGTAAAGATTAGGGTTAACATAGCTGAGTGGACCCTGTACAGCACCATCAATTGCGATTATTGCTGAAGCTAATGCATACTGTTCACCTGCAACTGATGCCTCAACCACAAGTGGTTTGCCATTTGTTTTAGGTGGTACATTGAGTGGCAGTAGAATAGCAGGAGCAGCAGCATCAACTACATCTGCTGGCTTTTGCACTGCTGGAGTTGAGATGTTCACAAATACTCTTTGTGAATAGAGTTTATAGTTGCCTTCTGCATCTTCTTCTCTTATTGAAACGAGATTCAGACCTGGATTAAAGCCAAGAATAGTAGAGGATGGAGGCACTGTTGTGATTTTGTTATTGACAGTGAATTGATATTGATGCGGTGGCTGTAGTTGTGCATATGAGTATGTTACCAATCTCTGATTAACATAGTATGTTCCTGCAACTATTTGTCCATTAGGTAATGGCTCTACAAACCCAACAGGATCTGTTGGAATGGTCTCAGGAAAGAAGCTTGAAGAATTTAGCCCATTCAAATCAGTGAGCAGGCCGTCTGCAGTTGCAGAGCCAACTGGATCTTCTGTGATATTAACAACACCAACCCATGTGATTGCCTCGAAGTCACGAGCTGTAAATATCACTGAATAATTTTTATTATTAATAGCGAAGAAGAGATTCACATTTTCTAATCCTTCTGAGGCAGTTAGAACCACATAGTTAAGTCCTTTGTGTAATGTGTTGATTATATCTCCATATGGATTTTCAAGCCTGATGCCTGCTGTTGGTGGTGTGATGTCAACAAGAGTGATATTCTTCTCAAGCTCTGCAACATTTCCTAAAGTATCGTTCGCAAATACTCTTATGAATGTTCTGAAATCTGGTGTTGTTACAAACCATGAGCTAGTTCGTATGGTGACGTTCCAGCCTGCACTATTCTTGCTCAAGCGATATGTTGCCCCAAACATATCTTTTACCCAAACTCTACCAACTCTTGCTTCCAAGTCAGCACCATGCACAGGATAGAGATCATTGATATCCTCTATTTGCAAATTCAGATCATTGCCAAAGTTAATGCTGTCCAGAGGTATACCCTGTGAGCGATCCTTAAATATTGCTCTGGTGATATTTGGCCCTAAAGAATCCTGCACTACAGTAACAGGAGCTGTTTGCTCTTTATTTCCAGCAAGATCCCCAGAGTGTAATGTAAAAATATTAATCCTATTTGGTTCTAAAATAACATCATCTCGTATTTCGATTTGCTTTGCTTCTAGATCTATGGTGATGTTTTTTTGGACTACTTTACTGCCAATTACTTTGTAGAAAGTGCCATCTCGTTTAAATGGAGCTTCATTTGCGGGATCACCAGTTTTGTTTATAATTGCTATCAGTTTTATTCGTTTATCTTTTGTTTCTAAGAAAGAAACATTTGGCTGCAGCAAAACAATTTGAGGTGGAATAGTATCTAGTTTAATCTGTTGTGTCTTGATGCTTTCATTATTGCCGAGATTATCTTGTGAAAAGTAGCGCAGTGTTAGCGAGCTTGTTACTGGTACAATCTCGATTCCAGAACCGCCCTGTGTTGGCTCACACGTTGCACCAATGCAGTAGAAGACCTTGCCACAACCGCTCTCATGTGGGAATCCTGCAGGAACTGTTTGTGTCTGATCAAGGCAGCTCAATGCAATTGCATTGGTGTTGATCCAATGAGGAGTATTGAAACCAGAAAGTGCATCAAGTGGATAAGTAGTTGGTGCTTTGTCATCAATTGTAATTCTGATAGTATCAGGATCATTGCCAAGCACAATTACTCCCACATTCTCTAATCTGCATGCTACTCTTAATTCCTGCGTATCAGACAAAGCTGAAACATTCACTGTTGCACTATGCTGCCATCTACCACTTTCAAGCTGCACAGGAGCTGAAAAGTTGGTCCACTGTGCATATGTCAATGCAGGATTTGCAGTATATATGCACTGGCCAGAGAATTCTGTGGTCACTGATATTGGAATATTGATCCTTTCTCGCACTGCGCTTGAAGGTTGTGGATCGCCAATTAGGTAATCAACATCTAAACCAAAATCAGAACTGCTTGGATCTGCGAGATTGCCTGCTCGGTCATAACATTCCCATACATATTTTGCCTGCTTTCCATTTGGTCCTACAACAATGTTATCATATCGTTCATAAATCTTAGCTCCTGCTTCATGGAGTGTTTTGTCAATTGGATACTCTGGGCTTTCAGCGAATTCAACACCATCTCTGAAAATAACTAGCCTTGCATTAGTACAGTATATAGGCTCATCTGCAATCAGTGCTGTAATGAGAGAAACTGATTGTGCAGTAATGTTAGGATTTATTTCTCTGCTGAGTGTTATCTTTGGTGGTTTTCTGTCAACAGTAACAGTTATTTTCTTGACCTCTTCTAGATTATGAGAAGCATCTTCTGAGAAGTAAAAAATATTCCATGTTCCATCAGTAACTGCACCGCCTCCTTGTATCCTGTCGCTTGTGACTTGAAATTGGGGGTAGGCACTGGTAACTGTAGCTTGTCTTATTGCAACAAATGTTGTAATCAGTTCTTTGTTTATTGGATTTCTTACAATTGAATCATCAAATACTGTGTAGTTGAAATTAATTGCTTTGGTAAATTCTTTGTAGTCAATGGTCGTAGTTGGCAGAGTTACATCTAATGCACAGTCAGGCAGACCTAATGCACAATCATCACCTGGTGTTTGTCTAAGATACTCTGCAATCTCTTGATTATTGTCAGCATCTCTTATACAGGATCCTTCAAAAAACTTACAGAGACCAATGTTGAAATAATCATTGCTTCTTTCTACTATCTTGTTGTCGCCAGCTGCCTTTTTTGGCTCTTCAGGTGGTGGTGGTAACCATGTAACCTTCACTAAAATGCTTTTTTCTACATTATTCGTTCCACTAGTACCAACGTTTGGACCAACACAATCTGCTTTATCATTGTAATTATAGCAGGAAACTTCTGCTCTGTTGAGACAGTTTGGTTCTATGTAATAGCATCCTTTTCCTTTTGTAGCATCTGAATAAAGAGCACAGAATTCTTTGGCAACTCCCGGATTAGTTGCAAATACTTTATTGAGTATATCTGGTGGATTATCAAATGCACTGCAGTCCTGCTTTTGTACATCTCGTGGCCTGCATACACCAATGCCTAGCTCACTGCTAGAAGGTTTCCATTCACAATCTTCTGAAGGGGTGCATTTTTTTGTATCGCAAGCATCCTCTGAAACATAATCATAACATGACTCGATGCCTGAGCAAGTGTAATGCTTCTCAACAATTGTTTTTGAGTAGTCTAAGAAACATGCAGGGCTTTGTAAGCAGAAGAGATGAGGGCCGGTTAGATTATATATTTTGCCACCGAAGAAAGCACTGCCTTGTTTTGTCGCTGGTGCAGAAAATACTCCAAATGGCCTGTTGCAGAGATCACACTTTGCAGCACTCACACACATTGCTGTTGTTTTTGTTTGCTGCCGACAGATCTCATCTGTTCCGCCGCATGATGTTTTTGGTTCATCAATGACACCTAGAGCAGTACATTCCTTTAGAAGATTTCCATCACAAAATGTTTTGGCTCCATCAAAGCAGATTGCTGGTCCAACATCAACACATTTTTCACCTGAGATCCTGGTTTCTTCAAGACCCCTAATAAGATATTCTGCAATAACCTTGTAGCAGTACTTAGTATTCTGCTCTATAGCGCTATCAAGATAAGTGATTGTAACACCATCAGTCGGCGCAAGTGAGATATATTCTTCATTGCCTTTTTTTCTTGTTATAGTAAATCCTTGTGCTTGGCATAAGCTGCTCCATTCGAGACTAATATTGCTTTTAATCTGTGCCGCAGTTAGCGTAATTTCGCCAACATCATCAATGCTGTTACACAGTGATTTTTTCAGCAGAATATCAGGCAGGTCAATATTTGTTTGCTGTCCTGGAGGCACAAGTGCTGTTTGAGAAAGATAGTTTGCTGCTTGTACAAAAACATGGATAGCATTGGCTGAAACTCTTGCCATAATGCTGTACCTTCCACTCGAATCTGTTTCTACACTACTCTGACCTGATATGCTCACGATTGCTTTTTCTATTGGTAAATTTGCTAAATTTGCTAAAGAATCCTCTTTAACATATCCTGTAATTGTTATTCTTCTGATTGCTGTCAGGGTAACAGTGATGGTTCTGTCTTCTATAAGATCTATTTGCCCGCCATAATAGGCATCGTAGTCTGTATGATCCACCCTTAGTGCATAGAGTGCATTAGTTAAGATCAGTTCAGCCTTACCACTATCATCGCTGTAAAGAGCTTTTGCCGCTCCAACAATTGGGTAGAGTTGCACATAAGCACTGCTGACTGGATTATTATCTGCATCTTTTACATTAATGGTAAGTTTACGTGTACCTTCAAAAGGTCTTTGCAGAATAATATCCTGTTGTGTGTTTTGAGTTAGTGTGAGCGGCTTGGAATACAAGCTATAACCATTTTTTTGTGCTTCGAGGAAATAGGATCCTGTTGAGATGGTG
>Ga0247727_10017374_pt1 | contig 11467 bp, 8 predicted proteins | sample WisWelCaveWW1625_FD_202498 | JGI IMG/M metagenome (GOLD analysis project Ga0247727, IMG submission 202498) | Biofilm microbial communities from Wishing Well Cave, Virginia, United States - WW16-25 | ecosystem: Environmental > Aquatic > Deep subsurface > Groundwater > Cave microbial mat | place... | reverse complement strand
CGCAGTTTCGCGCGCCTTGCCGCCCACACCCAAATGCTTCCCGTGCTCGAGAGCGGCGAGGAGACCCTCATCGGCGGCCAGGCCGTGATGGAAGGCGTCATGATGCGCGCCCCGCACAGCTACTGCACCGCGGTGCGCCGCGCCGACGGCTCCATCGTCACCGAGGAGAGCCCGCTGCCGCGCCTCTCCGAACAGTACCCGATTTTCAAAATCCCCGTGGTGCGCGGCGTCGGCACGCTCGGCCAAGCCATGTGGCTGGGCATCAAAGCCCTGAAGTTCTCCGCCAACGCTGCCCTCGCCGAAGAGGATCGCGAAAAGAAATCCGAGCCCGTCTCCTCCTGGATGATGGGGCTGAACCTGGCATTCTCGTTCGCCTTTTTCATCTTCCTCTACAAGTTCGTTCCACTGTGGCTCACGACGCGCCTGGAAGGCTGGGCCCCCTCGCTTCACGGCCGCATCGCCTTCAATCTCACCGACGGCGTCATCCGCATGGTGATCTTCCTCGGCTTCCTCTACCTGATCTCGCGCTGGAAGGACATCCATCGCGTATTCGAATATCACGGCGCCGAACACCGCGTGGTGTTCAACTACGAGTCCGGCCAGCCCGTCACCGTGGAGAACGCGCAGAAGTTTGTCACCTTCCACCCGCGCTGCGGCACCAGTTTCCTGCTGGTGGTGATGATGATCTCCATGGTGGTCTACGCGCTCATGCCGTTCGACAGCTTTCTGGGCCGCATGCTCTCGCGCGTCGCCCTGCTGCCGGTGATCGCCGGCATCAGCTACGAAGTGATCCGTTTCGCCGCCCGCCGCCGCGGCGGCCTGCTCTCGCTGCTGACGGCGCCGGGACTCTGGCTGCAGCGCATCACTACACAGCCGCCCGCCGGCGACCAGACGGAAATCGCCATCCACGCTCTACAGGGCGCCATGGCCATCGAACAATCCCAGGGCGGCCAGCTCGTCGTCGCCTGACCGCGCGTCTCCATGCAGTATCAGAAAAAGCTCGATCAGATCGAGTCCCGGTTTGAGGAACTCAACGCCAGGATGGCCGACCCGGAGGTCATCAGCAACGCCGACGTCTACCGCAAGACGGCCAAGGCGCACAGCGAGATAGCCGAAGTCGTCGGCCGCTATCGCGAATGGAAGAAAGTCCACGCCGATCTGGAGGGCGCCCGCCCCATGCTCACCGAGTCCGACGCCGAGCTGCGGGCCATGGCCGCCGACGACATCGCCCGCCTGGAGCCGGAGGCCGCCCGCCTGGAGCAGGATCTCAAGGTCCTCCTGCTGCCCAGGGATCCCAACGACGACAAAAACGTCGTCCTGGAGATCCGCGCCGGCACCGGCGGCGATGAGGCCTCCCTGTTCGCCGCCGAAATCTTCCGCATGTACTCGCGCTATGGCGAGGGTCAGGGCTGGCGCGTCGAGGTGACCTCCAGCAGCGATTCGCCGATCGGCGGGCTGAAGGAAGTCATCGCCCTGGTCAGCGGCGACAAGGTCTTCAGCAAACTGAAGTACGAAAGCGGCGTCCACCGCGTCCAGCGCGTGCCGGTCACCGAGCAGCAGGGCCGCATTCACACCTCGGCAGTGACCGTGGCGGTGCTGCCCGAGGCCGATGAAGTCGAGATCAAGATCGATCCCAAGGATGTCCGCATCGACACCTTCTGCTCCTCCGGCCCCGGCGGCCAGTCGGTGAACACCACCTATTCGGCGGTGCGCCTCACGCATCTGCCCACCGGTCTGATCGTCTCCTGCCAGGACGAGAAATCGCAGATCAAAAACCGCGCCAAGGCGGAGCGCGTGCTGCGCTCGCGGCTCTACGAGATCGAGCTCGACAAGCAGCGCGCCGAGATCGGCGCCGAGCGGCGCAGCATGGTCGGCTCGGGCGACCGCAGCGAGAAAATCCGCACCTATAACTTCCCGCAAAACCGCGTCACCGACCACCGCATCGGGCTCTCGCTGCATCAGCTCGACTTCGTCATGGACGGCAAGATCGATCCGCTGATCGACGGGCTCACCACCCACTATCAGACCGAGAATCTGAAACACCAGGATGCAGCCTCGTAAGGGTAGCGGAGGCCCTGCTTACTCCATCCTGACGGTGGCCGTCGGTTTGGTTTTGTTCCTGACCTGGGCCTACCCGTTGCGCGAGCGCGCCCTCTCCGGCCACAACGATTTCCTCCAGCTCTACGCCGGCGCCACGCTCGTCGGCACGCCCGAGCTCTACTCGATCGAGGCCAGCAAGTCCGTGCATCGCCGCCTCACCGGCACCTGGTATCCGTCGGTCTACTACACGCGCCTCCCGTTCTACGCCGCCATGCTCTCCCCGCTCGGCAAGCTGCCCTACGCCACCGCCTACTGGACCTGGCAGTCGATCAGCATCACGATTCTGGTCGCCTTCTTCTGGTGCTACGTGCCGCTGTACCGGGAACTGCCGCTTCTGGCGGCGCTGTCGGTGCCATTGCTCGGGAACCTGCTCAATGGCCAGGACGCCGGCATCGTCATGGCGCTGGCGGGATTCTCCGTATTGTTGGTTCGGCGCGGGCGCGACTTCGCCGCCGGGCTTCTCCTGAGCCTGTGCGCCATCAAGTTTCACCTGTTCGTGCTCGTCCCCGTGGCTCTCATTCTCTGCCGCCGCTGGAACATCCTGAAGGGAGGACTCACCGGCGGTCTCGTGCTCGCGATGGTGAGCTTCGCCGCCGACGGCCTGGATTGGCCGGTGCGTTTCTTCGCCATGGTCACCAATCCCGAGCTGCATCCCGGCCCCGAGCACATGCCGACGCTGCGAGGCCTGGTGTTTCCCTTCGCCGGCGACAACCGCGCCCTCGAGCTGCTGCTCACCGCGTTGGTGGTGGCGTTGTTCGCGTGGCTCGCCTGGCGGATTTGCAGCTTCGAGATCGTATTCGGACTCAGCCTGGTCGCGGGCTTGCTGGTGTGCCACCACGCCTACATTCAGGACTGTGTCCTGCTGCTGCTGCCGCTGGCGTTGTTCCACATCGGCGGCGCTTCGCGATGGCTGCGCGGCGTGGCCACCGTGCTGGTGCTGCCGCCCGCCTACTTCATGCTGCTGCACGGAACGCCGTACAACGTGGCCGTGCCGCTGCTGCTAGTATCGGTGTTGTTGGCGGCAATTTGGGATACGCATGACGGTTCGGACCGCGCTCCAGCAGGGAGCGGAGCTGCTTGAGAAGGCCGGTGTCGCCGCTCCGCGCCTGACCGCCGAAGTCCTGCTGTGCTACGCCGCCGGCTGGGAGCGCTCGCATCTCTACGGCCATCCCGAAGAAGACCTGACCGAGGTCGCCTGGCTCCACTACGGCCGCTACCTGTTCCAGCGCCTGGAAGGCGCGCCCACCCAGCACATCACGCGCCGGCAGGAATTCTATGGCCGCGAATTCCGCGTTTCTCCCGACGTGCTCATCCCCAGGCCGGAAACCGAGCACGTAGTCGAGGCCGCTCTGCGTCTGGCGCCGTCGGCGCGGTCTGTGCTCGACATCGGCTGCGGCTCGGGCGCTCTCGCCGTCACTCTGCAACTGGAGCTGAAGGCCCGCGTCTGGGCCACCGACATTTCCACCGCGGCCCTGGTTGTAGCATCGGAGAACGCGCGCCGGCTCGGCGCCGCCGTGCGGTTCCTGGCCTGCGACCTGGCCTCGGCGCTGCGCGGCGGTGTCTTCGACCTGGTGGCGTGCAATCCGCCCTACGTGCCCGATGGCGAGCAGCCCTCGCTGCAGCGCGAAGTGCGCGACCACGAGCCGGCCATCGCGCTGTTCGGTGGACCCACCGGCGTCGAAGTGTATCGGCGGCTCGTCCCCGAGGCCCAGCGCCTGCTGTGCCCCGGCGGCTGGCTCATCGTCGAGCTTGGCTACCAGATCGAAGGTCCGGTGCGCGGCCTTCTCGACAACCGCTGGCAGGACGTGGAAGTTACGCCCGATCTCGCCGGATGGCCGCGCGTGCTGGCGGCGCGGTGGTCGCCATGAAAACCATCTTCCATCTCGACATGGACGCGTTCTTCGTTTCGGTCGAGGAACTCGCCGATCCGTCGCTCAAGGGCAAGCCCGTCGTGGTCGGCGGACGGTCCGACCAGCGCGGCGTGGTGTCGGCGGCCTCCTATGCCGCGCGCAAGTTCGGCGTGCATTCGGCCATGCCTCTGCGCACTGCCTTCAAGCTGTGCCCGCAAGCTGTGTTTCTGGAAGGCCACCCGCACCGCTATCGCGAGTGCTCCGGCAAGGTCCGCCGCGTCCTGGAATCATTTTCTCCGGTGGTGGAGATGGCTTCGATCGACGAGGCCTACCTCGATGTCACCGGCACCGAGCGACTCCACGGGCCGCCGCTCGCGGCCGCGCACAAACTGCACCAGGCCGTGGGCTCGCAGACAGGATTGAACTGTTCCATCGGGATCGCCTCGTCGCGGCTGGTCGCCAAGATCAGTTCGGACCAGGCCAAGCCCAATGGGATTCTGTGGGTGCAGCCGGGTTTGGAGGCGCGATTTCTCGCTCCCCTCGATGTTCGCAAGATCCCCGGTGTCGGTAAGGTGACGGAGCAGAATCTGCACGCGCTGGGCATCCGCAAAGTCGGCGACCTGGCGAAGCTCGAGGAATCGTATCTGGAGCAGAAGTTTGGACAATGGGGACTGGCGCTGTCGGGCAAGGCCAAGGGACTGGATGCCGGCGGATGGTTCGACTCAGAAATCGGCGCCAACGAGGATCCCAAGTCCATCAGCCATGAGCACACCTTCGGCGAGGACACCGCCGACCGTCGCGCGCTGGACGCCATGCTGGCGCGCCTGGTCGAGATGGTGGCGCGCCGCCTGCGCGAGCACGGTCTAAGGGCGCGCACGGTGCAAATCAAGCTGCGCTACAGCGACTTCTCCACCTTCACCCGCGCGCGTACGCTGCCGCGCGCCGCCGATCTCGACACCGAATTGCTGGCCGCCGCCCGCACCCTGTTCGACAAGAACTGGAAACGCAAACCGATCCGCCTGATCGGCTTCCAGGTTTCCGGGCTCGGCGAAGGCGAGCAGCAGATGGATCTGCTGTCGGGCCAGGAGTCTGGACGCTGGCGCGACGCCCTCACCGCCGTCGACCGCCTCCGCGACCGCTTCGGCGAGTCCAGCGTGACCTTGGCCGGGGGGCTGGAGGGCGAGTTCCGGGAGCGAGTGCAGGAGACGCCCGCCCGGCGGGGAAAGAAAGAATAACCGCCGAGGCGCAGAGAACGCGGAGAAGCCTGCCAGAGTATTCCACAAGGAATCTCTGCGCCTCTGCGGTGAATCATAGGTTTGTCGCGCTGGTAGATGATCTCTGGTACATGATATAAGGGAGCTTACCTTTTGAGGTGCGGTGTTGCGCCATTGCCCATGAAAGCCTCCCACGCGATCCTCCTCAGCGCGGCGCTCCTGCTGAGCCCGACGGCATGGCCGCAAGACGCGGCAGACGCCCGGCAAACCTACGCCAAACTCTGCGCCGGCTGCCATGGGGACGACGGCCGCGGCACGCAGCAAGGCCCCGGGCTGGCCGGAAACCCCGGGGTGCGCCGGCGATCCCTGCAGAACCTGCGAAACGTCATCCTCAAAGGCGTCCCGGCGGCCGGCATGCCGCCGTTCGACCTGCCCGCCCCCACCCTCGATGCCCTCACGGCCCTGGTCGCCTCGCTCAATGCCTCGGCGGCGGAAACCACCGTCCCCGGTGATCGCACGGCTGGCAAACAGTTCTTCTTTGGCCAGGGACAATGCGCCTCCTGCCACATGGTCTCGGGCGACGGCGCGCCCATCGGCCCCGACTTGTCGAACGTGGCCCGCGACCGGACCGTCGATCAGCTTCGCGAGGCGCTGCTCAACCCCAGCGCCCACCTCGCTCCCGGCTACGGTCTGGTCACGCTCCAACTGCGCGATGGCCGCTCGCTGCGGGGATTCGCGCGCAGCAAGACTCGTTTCGACATGGTGGTTCAGGACCTGAGCGGCCGGTTCCATCCTCTCTCCCTCGATCACGTAACCCGGATCACCGAAGAGAAAACTTCGCTGATGCCGGCCGTGAAAGTCGCCTCCGAGGAGCTCCAGAATGTCGTCGCCTTCCTAAGCGGGCTGACGGGTGTGAGGCCGCAAACAACCGCGCCGCGCTCGCCCGCGCCGGGCGGTGTGGATTTCTCCGCGATCCTGAACCCGAAACCGGGCGACTGGCCGACGTACAACGGAAACCTCAGCGGCAACCGCTACAGCCGGCTGGCTCAAATCAACGCCTCCAACGTCAACAAACTCGCGCTGAAATGGACCTTCTCCATTCCCCTGTGGACGCAGTTTCTGCCGGACACCCCCTATTACCGCGAGAACATGCGGTACTTCGGACTGGAAACCGTCCCCCTCGTGGCCGATGGCATCATGTACGTCACGGGACCGAACCAGGCTTTTGCGCTCGATGCGCGCACCGGACAGCAGATCTGGCACTATGCGCGCCCCCGCACTCCTGGTCTGGTCTCGGATCCTTCCCTGGGCACCAATCGCGGCGTGGCCATCCTCGGTGACAACGTCTTCCTGGTCACCGATAACGCCCACCTGATTGCCCTCAACCGCGTCACGGGACGCCTGGTCTGGGAGGCCGTCATGCCCGACGAGCCGCAGCGCTACGGCGGAACCGTCGCCCCCCTCGTCGTCAAGGACCTGGTGGTCGCCGGCGTGGCCGGAGGCGACTGGGGCATCCGCGGATTCCTGGCCGCCTACAAAGCCACTACCGGCGAGCGTGTCTGGCGCCACTGGACCGTTCCCGCCCCAGGCGAACCTGGGATTGAGACCTGGAAAGGAACCGGGTTCACCCTGGGCGGCGGCAGCACCTGGCTGACCGGTTCTTACGACCCGGCTACCGATACCCTTTTCTGGGCCACCGGCAATCCGTGGCCGAATTCCGATGATAGCGAGCGCGGCGGCGACAACCTCTTCACCGATTGCGTTCTGGCGCTCGATCCCGCCACCGGAAAACTGAAATGGTACTACCAGTTCACGCCCCACGACGTTCGCGACTGGGATGCCACCGAGCCCAACGTCCTCGTCGATGTGGATTACCGGGGACGGCCGCGAAAGCTCCTTCTGCACGCCGACCGGAACGGCTTCTTCTACGTCTTCGATCGCACCAACGGCCGCCTGCTGCTCGCGAAATCGTTTCTGAATCGGGTCACCTGGGCGAGCGGGATCGGCGCCGACGGCCGGCCGGTGCGGCTGCCGCCCACCGATCTGAACTGCCCCGATCACGCCACCAACTGGAATGGCACCGCCTTCAGCCCGGTGACGCGCCTCTATTACGTCATGGCGATCGAGAAGTGTACGGTGAGGCTGTTACCCGGAAGCTGGAAAACCGCGCGCCCTCCGGAAGACCCGGGAAAGAAATATCTGCGGGCGCTCGATATCGAGACCGGGAAGATCGCCTGGGAAATTCCGCAGGAGGGGCCCGTAGACGGAAAGCGAGTGGCGGGTATCCTGGCCACGGCCGGAGGGCTGCTCTTCTACGGCGATCCGAGCGGCTACTTCCTCGCTGCTGACGAGCGCGACGGCAAGACGTTGTGGCGCCTCCCGCTGAACACCACCATCAAAACCTCCCCGATGACCTATTCCGTCGGTGGAGAGCAGTTCATCACTCTTGCCGTCGGATCGAACATTATGTCCTTCGGCCTTCCGCGGTAGCGTGGTGAATCTAAAAGTTCACCAGGCTCGCAAACGACACCGCCTCCAGGCTCGCGCCGCCCACCAGTGCGCCGTCGATCTCCGGCTGCGCCATCAGGCCCCGAATATTGTCCGGCTTGACGCTGCCGCCGTAGAGGATGCGCACCGAGGAAGCCGCCGCGTCGCCGTAGCGCTCCCGCGCCAGCCTGCGTAGCAGGCGATGCGCCTCGGCGGCGATCTCCGGTGTGGCGACCTTGCCGGTACCGATCGCCCAGATGGGTTCGTAGGCGATGGTGATGGCGGCGAATTGCTCCTCCGCTAGCGCCGCGATCCCGCCGCCGAACATGGTTTCGAGCACCTGTTCGGTGCGCCCGGCCTCGCGATCTTCCAGCCGCTCGCCGACACAGACGATCGGCCGCAGTCCCGCCTCCAGAGCCGCGGCGGTTTTCTGCGCCACCCCCGCGTCCGTTTCGCCGAAGTACTGCCGGCGCTCGCTGTGGCCCACGATCACCCAGCGACAGCCCGCGGCCGCCAGCATCGCCGCCGAGACCTCGCCCGTGTAGGCGCCTTCCCTGAGCCAATGTAGATTCTGGCCGCCAATTTCGACGCGGCTGCCGCGCGCCGTTTCCACCGCGGCCGGCACGCTGAGCAAGGTCGGGCAGATGACGATGTCGGCGTGCGCGGAGTCCCGCACCAGCGGCAGGAATTTCTCGAAAAAGGTCGAGGTTTCGGCGGCCGTCTTGAACATCTTCCAGTTGGCGGCCATTAAAGGTTTTCTCATGCGTGTTCCAGTCTTTGTTGGGATGTCTCTCGCCAAGACGCCAACGGGTTGGCAATGATTTCTCGCCAAGACGCCAAGAACGCCAAGGTTACTCTTGATTGCCCCCTACCGAGCCATCCGTGGTGTTGGAAGGGTTTCCCGGATGTCTCTCGCCAAGCTCGCCAAGGCCGCCAAGGGTTTTGAATATTTTCTCGCCAAGACGCCAAGAGCGCCAAGATCATCCTTGAGCGCCCCCTACCGAGCCATCCATGGTGTTGGAAGGGTTCCCCGGATGTCTCTCGCCAAGACGCCAAGAAAGCCAAGATGATTCTTGGGTGCCCCCTTGGCGGCCTTGGCGAGCTTGGCGAGAAATTGGTCCCATCCGGGCTTAGCGAGAACTTGGTCCCATCCGAGCTTGGCGAGAACTTGGTCCCATCCGGGCTTGGCGAGAACCTGGTCCCATCCGAGCTTGGCGAGAACCTCATCCGGGAAACCTCAAATCACCCAGAAAGCTCGTCCCGTTCCCGATCCGCGTCTCGAAGTTCTCCGCCACGGTCTGGCCGATATCGGCTAGCGACGCCCGCACGCCCAGCGCAGCGCCGGAGCGAGCGGCCGGCGACCACGCCAGCAGTGGAACATACTCGCGGCTGTGATCGGTGGACGGCGTGGTCGGATCGCAACCATGGTCGGCGGTGAGGATCAGCAGATCCGTCGCGCTCAGCTTGTCCCGCAGCGCCGGCAGCCAGGCGTCAACTTCCTCCAGCGCCCGCGCGTAGCCCTCGACATCATTGCGATGGCCGTACTGCTGATCGAAGTCCACCAGGTTGACGAAGATCAGCCCGTCCGGATTCTCGCCGAGCGCCGCCAGCGTTTTCTCCATGCCGTCGGCGTTACTCTTCGTCTTCACGTAATCGGCGATGCCGCGTCCCAGGAAGACATCGAAAATCTTGCCGACGCTGAACACCGGAACGCCGCGCTCTTCCAACTGGTCGAGCAGCATCCCGGCGGGCGGCGGGACAGCGAAGTCTTTGCGGTTGGCCGTCCGGGCGAAGCTGCCGGGGCTCCCCTCGAACGGCCGGGCGATGACGCGGCCCACTTCGCGAGGCCCTCGCAGCATCTCCCGCGCGATGTCACAGATCTTGTACAGCTCCCACAACGGAATCACTTCCTCGTGCGCGGCGATCTGGAAGACGCTGTCGGCGGAGGTGTAGACGATGGTGGAGCCGGTGCGCATGTGCTCGGCGCCCAGCCGGTCGATGATCTCGGTACCGCTGGCGGCGCAGTTGCCCAGCACACCGCGGCCCGTGCGCCGCTCAAACTCCGCGATGACGTCCGGCGGAAACCCGTCGGGATAGACCGGGAACGGTTTCTCCAGGATGATCCCGGCCATTTCCCAGTGTCCGGTGGTGGTGTCCTTGCCGGGCGAGGCCAGTGCGCAGCGACCGTATGAGGCCATCGGTTCCGCCACCGGCTCCAACCCCTCGAGCGGCTTGATGTTCGCCAGCCCCATCCGGCACAACTCCGGCAGCCGCAGCCGCCGCGCGCGCGCCAGATTGCCGAGCGTGTCACTGCCGGCGTCGCCGTAGGCGGCCGCGTCTGGCATCTCGCCGATCCCCACGCTGTCGAGCACGATCAGCACCACCCGCCGGAATCTCCGAGGCCCGTCCGAAGGAGCCGGCTCCACTACTTCTCCTCCAAGGCAGTGTCGATCCTCTCGGTCAGCATGTCCACGAACCGCTCCGGCAGGAATCCGTTCATCCGGCTAGCCATCTCACCGCGCCGGTTGAACACGAAGGTCGCCGGAATGGACGACACTCGCAGCAGGCTCGACAACCCGTCCTCGAAGTACACGGTCTTGTTCCAACCCCGATCCTCCAGAAACGGTTTGACGACGTTGCGATCCTGATCCGTATTGATGTTGAGCAGCACGACATCCGGTCGCCCGGCGAACTTCTTCATGACTTGCTCGTAGAGCGGCTGCTGCGCGCGGCAGGGACCGCACCACGTGGCCCAGAAGTCCAGCACCACCACCTTGCCCTTCAGCGACGCCAGCGCCAGCGGCTCGCCGCTCAGACCGGCGAGAGTGAATTCCATCGGGTTGGTGAGATCCGCGTTGGGATCGATCTTGCGCAGCGCCGCGTTCCGCGCGGCCACGACAGCGGCCATGCGGTCATAGGCAGCCATCACGATGTCGCCCAGCCCCGCCTCCGAGCCCTTCCATTTGCGCTGCCACTCCCGCAGCCGCGCCCGGTCCTGCTCCTGCCAGGCCGGCGTATTCTCGGGATCGGCGATGGTCAGCGCATCGGCCAGGCGCTCGACGGCCTCGCCGACCCGGTCCATCCTCGACAACCAGCGGGAGATCTCGCGGCTCGCCTCGGCGGTGGGATGCGCTTCGTAACTCTTTCGCGCCAGAGCCAGCGCCTCCTCCAGGCGGCCTTGCACGCCGGCGGCACGGCTCTGGTAGACCAGCGCCTTGCCGAGGGTGCGATCCTGTTCCTGCCGCCGCCTCCAGCGCAGCCGCGCCGTGGGCGACTGCTCCCAGTGAATGGCGCGCGCGACCGTCTCCAGGCGCTTGGCGTAGTCCAGCGCGCGAGCCGCTTCTTCTTTGCCCTCGCCCTTCAGCAGCACGAACGCCAGCCGCTCGACCACCTCCGGATTGTCGCCGTCGCGTTCCAGCACGCGCGGGCCGTAGAGCAGCAGCCGGCGATCGTCCTTCGCTTCCAGCGAGCTTTTTACCAGCGCGCGCTCAATCTCGGCGCGCTGCGCCGTTTGCGGAAACCGCGCCATGTGCTGCTCCAGCGCTCGGGTGTAATCAGTGGGACTGGAGCCGGCTTCCGACAACACGCGGCCCAGGTGCGCCTGCTCTGCTTCGGGCGGTTCTTGCGCCATCGCCGTGCACAACAGCACCGCCAGCACACAGACGCGGCAACTCATTATTCGACCTTGGCCGGCGGGGGCGGCTTCAGCTTGCCGGCGCGTATCGCTTCGGACAGGAGCGCGGCTCTCTCCCGGGCCATGTTCAGGAAGCTCTCGTTCTTGCTGATGCGGTCCAGCCAGGGAAGAAGCTGCTCGGG
>Ga0247727_10017373_pt1 | contig 11467 bp, 8 predicted proteins | sample WisWelCaveWW1625_FD_202498 | JGI IMG/M metagenome (GOLD analysis project Ga0247727, IMG submission 202498) | Biofilm microbial communities from Wishing Well Cave, Virginia, United States - WW16-25 | ecosystem: Environmental > Aquatic > Deep subsurface > Groundwater > Cave microbial mat | place... | reverse complement strand
CAATAGCTTTTTTGCTAAATTTGTTGTAAATCGTTTTTGTTATGGTCGTATCTGAAATCCAATTGTATGAGCTGTTGAAAGCCAGGCTTGGCGACAAGGAAGCCAGCGCCCTGGTTGAAATCATCGAAACCAGGGTGGAGAAGAAATTCGATGAGAACAAAAACATTCTTGCCACCAAGGAAGATTTGGCGAAACTGGAAGTAAAAATCTCCGAAGCAAAGTCCGAGATAATCAAATGGATGTTCATTTTCGTAATCGGTCTTTTCTTCAGCTTAGGCGGGCTGATAATCGGGCTTTTCAGCATCTTCATGAAATAATAACGCATGGCAGTGCTTCTCGCCACTAAAGAAGATTTGGATAATACAAAATATGACATCCTCCGTTGGACGTTTGTTTTCGTTTTTGGCGCATTGCTGCTCAATATCATTGCCATCATTGGGGCGGTTATAGCTGTTGCAAACATGGTTCAGAAATAAATGGGGCAACCCAAGCCAGCGATGCTATCGCTGATGTTGCCGGAATTGATAAAAAACGGTGAGGTAACTTCGCAGCCGCTGTACTTAGACTGCTGACTGCTGACTGCTGACGTATGACGTGACATAATAGCCAAAAGTGCAACTAACCTATGAAGAATGTTTAATAAATGCAAGCAATAGGAGGAAAAGTTTTTAACAGGGGCAGTTGCCAAAGAAATCTAGATCCTTTGAAAAACTACCGTCATTGCGAATCCGACAGCAGGATTTGTGAGTGGAGTCGGATGAAGCAATCCCCTTTAAATCCGGGGATTGCTTCAGTCGCGTATCCCGCATTGCCCGGCCGCTCCTTCGCAATGACGCTTTGCTCTGGTTTTTCAAAGGGCTCATCTACAGTTTGCCGGTTTCTTCCGGCACTTTCTTTTTCTTCCCGAAAGACAACTCATGCTCTATGCTGAAGCGGATGATATGCTTGTCATAATATTTGTAGCCTGACTTGCGCTGCTTGAAAGCGTTCATGTACCCCGCTCCGAATGTCAGGCTTTTGACCGGACGGTAACTGATGCCAGCGTAAAAACGGTTCTGGTCGAAAATATTTTTAACGAACATTTTTCCTGCGTTTATAAAAATCTCATCATTGAGCCGCAGCTTCAGCGGATTTTTGTTCTCTCCGAATTTTGCCAGTGTGAGATCAAATCCTAACCGCAGGCGGAAGCGCATGGCGAAATTGTATTCTTCGGGCACCTCACCGCTTACTTTGCTTCTGAAAAACCGCTCTTCAATTTTATAGCGGTTGGTAATCGTGAGCCATTTGTATTTGTGCTTGTTGTTAAATTCCTGTTCCAGCCTGAATTCAGGCAGAATAAACTCATTAAATCCTTCTCGCGCGTACGAGACTCCTATCCCAGCGTTCCAGTTTTTATTGATGTCATATAGCCCGGATAATCCAAACTTGTATTCCGCCTGCTGCAGCGAATCAATGAAATGACGTTCCTCAAATTCAGCATTAATGTGCCATTTCTTGCGTATCTCGATTTCTTCGGAAAAGCCGTACCAAATCATTTTCCGCTTCGTCACTTCTTTTTCCGTTTGAGCGGAAAGAACAAGCGATTGAGCCAAAATACACAGCAGCAGTATTTGTATCCTGAAGTTCATGCTCTTAATGAATGGATTCTCCTTCAACCATTCAGTTGATAATCTTATTAATCCTTAGAAGGCTTGCCTTGAACCGGTTTGTTTTTACATCTTCCTTCAGGCTTGCCACACCGATGCAATACTTGCTGATGGAAATGGGATAGATGCCCAGCCTGCGCTGAATTCTGAAAAAATCCGAATCGGGGTTGAACCTGATTTGCTTCACTTCAGCAATCACAAGATCATTCAATTTCTTCTCTTTTCCATTCAGGCAGAATTTTACGTTGAAATCAAGCGTCACTTTTTCAGAGCCGTCATTGTGCAGCAGTGTGATGCGGTTGACTGCTACCTGCAGCGAAGGCATCAGCAATTCGGGGTCTATATCCGCATAAACGCGAATGATATCTTTCAGCGATGAAGAGAGCACACTGTAATTCCCGTTGGTGGGAATGCGCATTTTGCTGCTTCTGCCCTTGCCATTCTTTGTTTTGATTTCGAAAAAAGATGAGCCATGGTCTACATACCGCCTGAAGCGCACCTTATGCCTTCTCGCTTTATTGCGATGATGGTCGTTGTAGAATTTCAGGTCGGGCGTGTCGAGGTAAAGCGATTCGTACTGAAAATTCCTGGTGCCGTTTATTTCCAGTATTCTGTAAAGCGGAAGCAGCTTCTCGATGAGTTGCGGGAGCAATTCGTTTTGGAAAACGGATTTAGTGTCCTTCCTGTCGGAAAAGTTGATGGCATCCAGCTCGCTGAGACTGATGCTTTTAAAATCCTGCAGGTAATAGTTCCAGTTGGTCATTGCTCCCTTCGCACCCGAATACCGGATGTTGAAGGGATACTAATTATCAAGAAATCTTTTTTAAGTCAATTTTTGTTTCCATGTTTTTCATGAAGAAGTGACCTGTAAAATAAGGCGGGAACGCTCAATTGTTTTGAATAGACTCTTTTATTTTCTTCAGCAGTTCTTCTGTTTCCAGCACATTTTGATTTTCCTTTCTGCCGGTCTCAATTGCTTTCAATGCATACTCTTCCGCCTTTGCATAATCTTTCATTTTGAAAAGCAGGGCAGCATAAGTATCCAGGTAAGCATACTCCGGCTCCGAGGTGATTAGCTTGTTCATCGGGGTTGCCGCTGTTTGAAGAATAGCTGCATCATCGCATTTCTCATAAATTTCCCAGCAGGTTGAGTTGATGGTTGCACCAGGGTCGCCACCGGGAATTGAAATCAATTCATCCAGCGCCAGCAACGCTTTGCCATATTTGCCCGTTGACGTGTAAAAAGTGATTTTATAATTCACTTTTGTTTGCAGCGCATCATCGGGAAGGAATTGGTCAACGAGAGGAAAAATTTCATTCTGCAAAGCATCCTCATCAGCACGGTCGGCAACCTGCCGAAAGCGCTGGTTAATTATTCTGCCCAAAGCATGCTTCAATTCCTGTTCGCCATACAGTTGCTGCAGTTGTTTTCCGTTTTCTATAATCCAATCATCATAGCCGGTTGTAAGGCTGTAGAATCGAAAAAGAACGCTCCATCCTATTTCGCTGGTCAGGTCTTTTTGGTGACCAAGAAAATCTTTGACAGTGACAGAATCAGGATAGCTCTTGCTGCTTCTTTTTCCCTCTGTAAAAACCTTCTTGTAAAAATCGGGGAACGGTAATTCGATATTGGCGCTGATTCCTTTTGGAAAGTCAATTTCCGGGATGGACAGTATTTTTTTCAGCGTTCCAAGAAATGCTTCCGGCTTTTGATAGCCCAACGCGCGCTCAATAAATTTTCCGTCAGGCGCAAAAACCAAAAAGGTCGGAAAGCCAAACACCCGGTATTTCATCGCTAATGTTGCACCGAATCCCGTTTCCATCTCCATTTTCACGGACACAAAGTTTTTGTTCATGTATTCCATGACACCGGCATCGGTGAACGTGTTTTTATCCATCGTCTTGCACCAGATGCACCATTCCGTGTAGGCATCTGCGAAGATTGCCTTGTTTTCCCGCTTTGCTTTTGCCAGCACGTCTTTCCAATCCGGCTGCTGCATGAACTGAATTTGAGCCGTTGCCGAGACAGCCATCACGAGGAAGAAACCCGGCATCATCAGATTTGCTTTCATAAGCTTTTGATTACCTGCCGAAGATAGCCCGGTTTGTTGTTCTTTCTGATATTTTCGCAAATGACAAAGCCATGGGAAGATTACCGGAATCGCGGAAAAAGAGCAATCAGAAAAATATTCCTTCATTAAAGGAAGACTCTCTTCTTGTCAAGTGGTTTCCCGCTTTCATTTTCCTGTTCGCAATCCTGCTATACGGCAACACGCTTCATCACGGCTTTGTGATGGACGATGGCGCTGTGCTCACCGACAACGCCACCGTGCAAAAAGGCTTTGCCGGGATACCGGATTTGTTCGGACAGTCATCGGTTTTCGGAAGCACCGGGGATAATTATGGCTCCTATCGCCCGCTTACGATGTCGTTTTTTGCAATGGAGAAGCAATTTTTCGGAAATAATCCGGCACCTTTTCATGCCGTGCACATTTTTCTTTATGCCCTGTGCTGCGCGATAGTTTTTCTGACGCTGAAAGAACTGTTCAGGGCTTTTCATCCCATGCTTTCCGCAATCGCCTCCCTGCTGTTTGTATCGCATCCGTTGCACACAGAAGTAGCTGCCAACTTGAAAAGCGCAGATGAAATTCTCAGCTTGCTGCTCTGCTTTTCCTCTTTGTTCTTTTCCCTGAAATATATTGCCTCATCGAAGATCTTTCACATTGCAATTGCATGGGTTTGCTTTTTTGCTGCGATGTTTTCCAAAGAAAGCTCCATCACCTTTCTGGTGGTCATTCCTCTTTCATTTTTTTTATTTACCGATTCAGGAATCCGGAAATTAGCGCTGATCTCCTCCTTAAATCTTGCGGCAGTTATCATTTACCTGGCTGCAAGAAATTTCGCTTTGGAAGAAGTGCCGGACAACATGCCTGTCATTGACAACATTTTGGTGAGCGCAGCTTCGTTCAGCGAAAAATTCGGCACCATCTTTTTCTTTCTCTATTATTACATCCGGCTGCTGGTCTTTCCCCACCCGCTCACATGGGAGTATGGCTACAACCAGGTTCCGCTCGCGTCATTCAGCAATCCTCTTTCTATTTTGTCATTGCTCGTTCATGGTGCCCTCGGAATTTACGGGGCGCTGGTTGTAGTCAGAAACTTCCCGAAGAAAAGTTCTAACTCCGGTCAGAAGGTTCAAAATCTGTTCGCGTTTTTGATACTATTCTACCTCACCTCTTTGTTATTGTACACCAACATTTTTGCGCAAATAGCTTCCAATATGGCAGAGCGCTTCCTGTTCACTCCTGCTCTGGCATTCTGCATCGCGCTGGCAATTCTGCTGCTGAAAATTTCAAAATTTGAAATTGCCGGAGTGAGGGACGGAAATAAAAAAATTCTTGCCGGCTTGATGCTGATGCTCCTCCTTCCTTACTCCATAAAAACATTTTCGCGGAACAAAGAGTGGAAAACCAACCTCACCTTGTTTGCCGCGGGGGTTGATACCTCTCCCGGTTCTTATCGCGCCCATTCAGCATACGCATGGGAAAATCTCCTGGCGGGCGAAAAGGAAATTTCTGAGCAAAAGAAAAAAGGATTTTTTATGGCTGCAGCAACCCACTATCAAAAAGCGCTTGCCATTTACGACAAAATCCCGGCTGACTGGTACAATTTCGGTGTTGCGAATGGTCATCTCGGCAAAGAAGATGATGCGGTGAAAGCCTATACACGTGCGGTTCAAATGAACAATCACCCCAGTGCCAGCTATAACCTGGGAGCAATTTTCTTGTCAAGAAAAGATTACTCCGGCTCGTTGAAATATTACTTGCTGGCTTACAAGGGCGACTCAATTTCCACAGATGCCGCCTTCAAGATAGGATTGAATTATCATTACCTGAATGAACTTCAGAATGCAGTTTCCTACTACGAAAAATATTATCTCAGAAATCCCGATAACAGGGATGTGATTAATAATCTTGCAATCGCTTATGGCGCCCTCGGGAACCTGGAAAAGAAAATTTTTTATCAAACCCGGCTTAGTCAATTGAAATAACCATCTCCCTGCTTTTTTTAGACCGAAAAATTTCCTGCACTTCTTTCCGTGTTTTTCCTGCTCAATATCAGATTAAAATTTGACATAACAAGCATCGTAGGATACATTGACATTCAGTCAAAATACTTAACCAATTAACCCGACTTCTCTATGAGATGGCATTCTGTGTCTCTGCTGCTTTCTATTCTGTTATTTACCATCGCTCAACTAAAAGCGCAAACCGTCACTTTCTCCAAGACGCGGGGATTTACCACTTCGACATTTTCTCTCACCCTCACCACCGATTTGTCGGGCGCTACTATCAAATACACCACCAACGGCACTCCACCGTCTGCAAGCGTGGGCACAACTTATTCGAGCGCGATAACGATTAACACCACTTCAGTTGTCAGAGCCATTGCCATAAAAGGAGCAACGGTGTCAAAAGTTTTCACGCATACTTACATTTTCACCAACAAGGTAATTCTTCAACCTGCAAACATTGCAGGATGGCCGAACAACTCGTATGACCTTGGTGAAGGAAGCGATGATGGCATCCATGATTATCAAATGGACCCCGATATCGTGAACAATTCGGCTTACAGCGGGCAAATTCAAAATGCGCTGAAGGCAATTCCCACGATGTCCATCGTGATGGATAAAACATTGTTTTGGCAAGTGTATGACGACCCCGATGGCGAGTTGGAGCATCCTGCGTCAGTCGAATTGCTTTATCCGAATACTTCAAGTCAGAACGAGCAAATCAACTGCGGACTTGAAGCCCACAGCCATTTGCGATTGAAGCGTTCGCTCAAACTCGATTTTCACGACCCGGAATTCATCTCGAAGATTTTCAAATACGCTCCGCTCAACGGCAGTTCCGCAACGGATGATTTCTCCGGAACGAAAATCGTGCTGCGTGGTGGCAACAATGACTGCTGGGCGCGCAACTGGAACCCGGGCGGCACTACCTACATGCGCGATGAATGGTATCGCGCATCGCAATTAGCGGTGAATGGCTACGGCTCGCACGGAACTTTTGTTCACCTTTATATCAACGGAATTTATTGGGGGCTTTACAATCCCGTGGAGCGTCCCGATGAAGGATTCGCTTCTGAATATCTGGGAGGCAGTTCTGCTGACTGGCTTTCGGTGAATCATGACGGCATCCGCACAGGCGACCCGACAAGATATAATTATTTGATTGGCGCCCTCATTGACAAAGACATGACGAACGCTTCCAACTACAATGAGTTGAAGCAATATTTGGATGTGGCTGCTTTTTCCGATTACATGGTTGTTTCCTGGATGAACGGAATGGACGACTGGCCCAACAATAATTATTACGGAGCCAATCGAAGCAATCCCGCTCAACCTTTCCTCTATTTCGGATGGGATGGTGAGTGGTCGTGGACGAATCTGCATGGCTCAAACAACGGAGCATGGGTGAGTCCTTATTTTGAAAGCAGCAAAAGCGGGGGACCTGTCATTGCGGAAATCTGGCATGCTGCCCGCGATAATCCGGATTTCATGATGCTCTTTGCCGATAGGGTTTACAAACATTGTTTCAATGGCGGACCGATGACCGATGACAATTCAAGGCAGCGCTGGGATGTTATCCATGATTTCATCAGTCTTGCAATCATTGCGGAATCAGCGCGCTGGGGAGATTCGGACAATCCATCTGACCCCCGCACTAAAAATGACGATTGGCAGCCGGAAGTGAACCGCATTGACGCGCTGATGAATGGCAACGTCACCCGCTTCATCAATGCGCTGAAAGCGGAAGGATATTATCCAACCATCAATCCTCCCAATTTTAACAGCGAAGGCGGAACAGTGGCAACAAACTTTCAGCTTGTAATGACCAACCCGAATGGAGCAGGAACAATTTATTACACAACGAACGGCACCGACCCGCGCTTATCCGGTGGCGGATTGCCGGCTGGGGCATTGACTTACACAAGCCCGGTCGCAATAAGCGGCACAATGACTATCAAGGCTCGTGTAAAAAATGGCAGCGAGTGGAGTACATTGCATGAAGGAACTTACACGGCTGGTTACAATTTAAAAATCAATGAATTTATCGCAAGCAATGTGAATGGCATCACCGATGAAGATGGCGACCATGAAGACTGGATTGAAATCTTCAACAACAACCCTGTTGCAGTAAACATGGCAGGAATGTATTTAACGGATGCGCTCAATACGCCCCAAAAGTGGCAGATACCAACATCCAATGCTGCGGCTACCACGATTGCTCCATACGGATTCCTGTTGTTCTGGGCTGACCAGGAAACATCCGAAGGTCCGCTGCACACTAATTTCAAACTGACACAAACCGGTGAACAAATCGGACTCTACGTACAAGATGGAGCCAACACGCTTCTGCTCGATTCTTACATTTTCAGTTCGCAAACAACGGACGTTTCAAAAGGTCGTCTCCCAAATGGGACGGGAGCATTTCAGTCGTTTACCACGCCAACACCAAGGCAATCCAACGAACCCGGTATTACTGGTTTATTCATCAATGAATTTCTTGCCAGCAATCAAACCGACATCACGGATGAATTCGGGCAGAATGACGATTGGTTTGAGATTTATAACAACAACAATACTTCGGTAAATATTGGCGGCTTGTATGTAACGGACAACCTCACTCATCCAACAAAATATCAGATTCCGAACACAAATGCGGCTGCAACTACCATTCCTGCAAAGGGTTTTCTGCTTTTGTGGGCTGATGAAGAAACAACACAGGGACCCTTGCACGTTGGTTTCAAGATTGGCAACAGCGGTGAGCAGTTGGGACTTGTTCAATTTTCCGGAAACGCCAGATTTATTGACTCGCTGACCTTCGGAGCACAGACTAATAATGCTTCAAGAGGTCGCCTGCCGAATGGAGGAAGCACGTTTGTAAATTTCACCACTACTACTCCGGGCGCGAGCAACTCGGCATCCGGTCCGGTGGATTGCAACGGAGTTACAAACGGAACTGCGACTCTTGACGATTGTGGAATTTGCTCAGGAGGAAATACAGGACACGTTGCTAATTCTGATAAGGATGCCTGCGGAGTTTGCTTTGGCAACGGCTCTTCCTGCGGAGGAAGCTGCATTCACAATGAAGTGGTTTCGTTTACGCTGATGCGCACGGGAACAGCCGGTGAAATCGGACCGCTGGTCAATGGCATGGTCATCAACAAGGCTATAACCGGCTCGTTCAGCATTCGCGCCAACGTGTGCGACAGCCCGGTGGGCAGCGTGAAATTTATTGTAAACGGTTCAACTGTAAAGACTGAATCAACAGCGCCCTATGCGATTAATGGTGATAGTCCGGTTGGAAGTTATATCGCATGGAACGTCAACGCGGGTTCATATACCTTGGAAGGAAAGCCATACTCTGGTTCCGGAGGAACAGGCGCATCGGGTATCAGCGAAATCGTTTCTTTCACAGTCATCAACCAAGCCGGAACTCCCGACTGCAATGGCGTTATCGGTGGCTCTGCTGCTATAGATGATTGCGGAGTTTGCGTTGGGGGCAATACCGGGAAAATTCCAAATGCAGACAAAGACTGCAACGGTGTTTGTTTCGGCACTGCCGTCACTGACGACTGCGGAATTTGTTCAGGCGGAAACACAGGTCATGTTGCGAATTCAGACAAGGACAATTGCGGAGTCTGCTTCGGGGATGGCTCGTCCTGCGCTCCTCCAACCTGTGTTCAAAACGAAGTGGTTTCATTTACGCTGATGCACGCAGGTACAGCCGGAGAAATCGGACCGCTCACCAGCGGCATGGTAATTAATAAATCGGTCATCGGACCGTTCAGCATCCGCGCAAATGTATGCAGCACACCCGTTGGAAGTGTGAAATTCATCGTGAACAACTCAACTATCCGAACAGAAACCTCTCCGCCTTATGCCATCTATGGAGATACGCCTGCCGGTAATTATACCGCATGGAATCCCAGTGCCGGTTCCTATACGCTGGTTGGAAAACCCTATACAGGCGCAGGCGGCTCAGGCTCAAGCGGTATCAGCGAAACAGTTTCTTTCACGGTGATAAATTCTGCATCGAAAATGGAGGAAGATGAAATTGATGCAGAAGGCTCCTTCGACTTCAGCATTTATCCGAACCCGAATAATGGCAGTTTTACGGTGGACGGTTACAATGAAACTGCTTCTGATTTTACGATTCGGATTTACAACGCTCTCGGGCAAACGATACACTCCTTATCGGGGAATAAAATTTCAGGCTACTACTCCCAGCCCATCAGCTTAAAGCAATTTCCATCGGGGTTGTATTTCGTGGAAGTGAACTGGGGCAAACAGATTAAGAGAATGAAGGTGATTACAGAGTAAGCTATCGCCAGATTGATAGTTCGCATCCTCTATTAACATTTAGAATTTAAAATCATCTCCCTTTCGCAAAAAGGCAAATGGCAATAAGCAAATGGCAATTTTGCCCCTTGCATTTTGCTCTTTGCCTTTTATTATTTGAACTTGTTTCAATTTCCAAATGGTAAATCACCTTCTTCAGCTTTTGCTTACAATCTCCTGACTCCTGGGAAATCGCAAGAAATCATCGTTGATGCAGGTATAATTTCCGCCTTGATTTTTCTGAAAACCTTTCACAACTTAATTTAGCAATCCTAAAAACATTTCACCTTGAACATTCTCGGCATCATTCCATCGCGCTATCAATCCACACGGCTTCCCGGCAAGCCGCTGGCAATGATTGATGGAAAGAGCATGGTAAGGCGTGTTTATATTCAAGCGCTGAAAGCCAAATCACTTCGCAAAGTCATCGTCACCACTGATGACGACAAGATATTCAAGCATGTGAATGACTTCGGAGGTGATGTGGTGATGACCTCCCTTCGCCATGAAAGCGGCACTGCCCGCTGCGATGAGGCGATGCGCCTTTTCGGTGGAAAGTATGACGCGGTCATCAACATTCCGTGCGATGCGCCTTTCATTCAGCCCGCACAAATTGACCAGGTAGCAGGCTGCCTGGAAGCTGGTGCCGAAATTGCCACGCTAATCAAGCGTATTGAAAATAAAAAAGACTACGAAAGCAGCCTCACGGTGAAGGCGATTATTAACAAGAACTTTGAAGCCCTGTATTTCAGCCGCTCCACCATCCCGTTCATCAGGAAGGGAATCAGCAAGCCGCTGCTGGATGAAGTGCCTTTTTACAAGATGACCGGAGAAATATTCGGTTATCAGTCTTCCGTGCTCGGTGCCATTGCCAAGCTGCCACCCACGCCTTTTGAAGAGCTTGAAAACATCGAGCCGCTAAGATGGTTAGATGCAGGGTTTCGCATCAAAGTGAGAGAAACGAATTTCGAAACCTTGTGGATAGATTCGGTTGAAGACCTGGAAAAGCTGAAGGAGATATTGGTTTAACGCTTCTCCACTTCCATCATCATGCCACCCTTCGGACGCAGCGTAATCAGCGGGTCTATTCCCGGCTCAAAGCCGTCAGCCAGCCGAAAGTGAAATTTCTGTATAAGCATTGAAACGGCAAGCATCATTTCCATTATCGCAAAATTATTTCCGACACACAGCCGCTGACCTCCGCCAAATGGAAAATAGGCAAAGCGGTGACGGTCTTTCACTTTTTCTTTTTCAAATCTTTCAGGCTTGAATTTTTCCGGCTCATCCCACCATTGCGGGTCGCGGTGAACGATAAACGTGGGCATCAGCAGGTTGTACCCTTTCGGGACACGAAAGCCTCCGATTTCATCATCTTCCAGCGCCTTTCTTCCCACCATCCACGCAGGAGGATACA
>Ga0247727_10017372_pt1 | contig 11468 bp, 11 predicted proteins | sample WisWelCaveWW1625_FD_202498 | JGI IMG/M metagenome (GOLD analysis project Ga0247727, IMG submission 202498) | Biofilm microbial communities from Wishing Well Cave, Virginia, United States - WW16-25 | ecosystem: Environmental > Aquatic > Deep subsurface > Groundwater > Cave microbial mat | place... | reverse complement strand
CATTCTCCCTTGGATAAATACCGCGCCCTGCTGGAAACCAGACTCATCAACATCCCGTTGCGGGCGGGAGAGGCAATCCTGTGGGACGACCGCATCGCACATTCCTCAACTATCAACAAATCTCAACATGACCGGTACACCATCACCATGCGATTCATCCATGAAAACTCCAGGCAGGTAAGTTTTCTCGGCTCTCCGGATAAGCGGGTAAACGTTTACAGCCAGGAAGATAATTGGTATCTCCACCCCGATTGGGAATATGCTAACACCCCACCTAAGATCGGTACATTGCAGGGAATAATTGAAAAATATGAACCTGAAATAGACATGGCGGATATCTCCCGATTCCACGAGCAGCCTGCGCATGAGCAATAGAAAATAGTTGATTGGCGGATGTAACTAAGCACTGGTCTGCTCCCATAGTTCTTTCAATTCAGGGAAAACGGATGCTGTGTTTTCATGGCGCATCGCGTCAAGTTTTTGGCTGATGTCTATAAACCGGGGTATAAGGTGTGTATCGTCTTTAGAATTCATATAAGTGAGTACGCCTTTCAGTTCACTTTCAATAAATGCCAGGTAGGTTGGGCTGGAGATTTTTTCGGGATGAAGGGAAGCATAGTGTTTAATCCACTCCAGATGTTCCAAAATTTTTTGTTCGGCTCTGGCTTTTATTTTTTGGGGCAAAATGGTAATGCTGTATTGGGGCGGGTTCATCAGTATGTGTGTGTAGAATTCATTTAGCTTTATAAATCCTCTTTCTACCCAGTTTCGATGATAATCGGGCAAGTGTTGCAGGTTGAAAACCGAAACGGTGGCGCTCACGGCAAACTCTGTGTTGGGGCATTTTTGGAGCATTTCGATTCGATTGGCTTCTGCTTTCTGCCACGATATTCCGGTGCGTTGAAATTCCCCCCGCTCCCCGCTATCGTCTAAACTGGCATAAACGGCAGTGTTTTCAAACTGCTGCCACAAATCGAGTACGTTAATGCCCTTGTGGACAAGCCGGGAAAAGTTGGTATTGTAGCGCAGGCGAACTTTGGTTTTTCCAGTTTCAATCAGCTTTCTCAGCATCAGGTAGTGTTCATCCATGACAAGAGGTTCGCCTCCGGCAAAGTATATTTCTTCCAGTTCGGGAATTACAAATTCAATTTGACGCATCAGCAAGTCAAAGTCTTTGGGTCCGCGGTTCACACTTTTATCGAACCAGACTGATTCGTTTTGGGGACGTTCAAAGCCCAGGGCTTTGGCATCTTTGAACCAGCGCGAGCTGGAGTGGTGGCTGCAAATACGGCATTTGAAATTGCAAAGGTTGGATATGCGAATATCCCAGGTAACGGGTTTAGCGGTAAGCGAGGTGCCATCGGGCTTTGTTGCGAGAGCCCAGGGCAGGTGGTGCATGAAGCCGGCATTAGTGAATGTGCGGGGGCTGTTTAGTCCCATTTTTTCTTGTGTATAGCACTGGTGGCAGCGAAAGTTCGGTTTATCTTGCAGCATATCAAGGCGGAACTGCCGCATTTTTTCTCCATTCCAAATTTGCTCAAAGCTTTCTTCATTAATGTCGCCAAGGCTGTAGGTATCGTCTATGGAAGCCAGGCAACAAGGTGCTACTTTTCCAAAAATGCTTATATGCAGATGGTTCCAGGGTTTAAGGCAAAAAGCTTTGCTCTTTTTTACATCTTCAATGGTGTGAATAATGCGCGGTGCTGGAAGGGCAGTCATGTTTGTTGTTTCAAAAAATTGAGTATTTCAAGGGCATAACATGGTGCGCGCGAGCGTTGGGTGGCTAAGGTTAAAGTTAAAGAAAATAAGTAAGTTGCTTCCGTTTAGCATTTAAGAAATCAGCGGACCGCCTGATAAGGGCGTCAACGTTTACAGTCAGAAAGATCATTGGTATCTTAGCGATGAACTGGGACCATGAAAAGACACCCAAAATCGGTACCTTGTAGGGTGTGATTGAAAAATATGAGCCGGAAGTGAATGTTGAACATATCAACCATTTATCCCAGCAGCCCGTGCATGGACAGTGAAAAGACAGCCATAAAAATAAGAAATGTAGACAAGGTTTATCACCTTCGCCACTCAAATGGAAATGAAGGAAAAAACTCAGACAAGGATTTTTATGCTCTCCGAAATCTGACCTTGGATATTCATCAAGGAGATTTTGTAGGAATTGTTGGAAGCAATGGCTCCGGAAAAAGCACCTTGCTGAAAATACTTGGCGGAATCCTGAAGCCTACGCATGGCCACATCAAATTGCACGGAGCTGTTTCCAGTGTTTTGGATTTAGGCGTCAACCTCCACCCCGAATTGAGCGGAAGGGACAATGCCCTGCTTCAACTAAGGATAAACGGAGTCGGTAAGGGGGATACCGAAAATATCCTGGAGCAAATCAGGCTCTTCAGCGATATCGGAGACTATTTTTATGAGCCCGTGAAGTTTTACTCCAACGGAATGTGTCTGCGTGTGGGATTTGCGATGTCTTTTCACGCAAAGACGGATATCCTCCTCCTCGATGAAATTCTGTCGGTGGGCGATGAAGAGTTCAGGTTGAAATGTCACTCTCATCTCAAAAAACTTACGGCTCACAATAAAACAATTTTGCTGGTGACGCATAACCCGGTGGAAGCGGTTTCACTATGCAACTCCTGCATCTGGCTGAAGGACGGAAAAATTGCAATGAGCGGAACCGCTCCCTCTGTTATCGAAAGTTACCTCGAATGGCAGCGAATGAAGTATGTCTCTTCTCAAAAAGACTCCGGCAACGGAGCCGATGATGCAGACAAAAAGACGGACGGGTTTTTCCGCGAATGGGCAGAAGGCAGCGGACCCGGCAATGAAATACTCACTCTCCGTTCCATAGCTATTTCACACGAAAGCCGGTTTGACCGACTGTTTACAGACGAAGATTTTGCAGTCGAAGTTTTTTTCACAAAACACAGTAATGAAGTCAGCCTCTCGCTGCTCCTGGCTGTTACCGATGATTTTGGGCAGCCGGTATTCCTGTCGCACAACCTGAACAATGCCGACCGGGAGAATCACCAGGGGATTTTTAAACAGGATACTGGCTTGTTTAAAATGAGATGTACTGTCCCTTGCAGTTTTCTGGCAGCCGGCAGATACAGGCTGACATTATTGTTTGGAAAAAATCCGTTAATGGAGAACCCTCATACTGAAGAAGGATTCAGGTATGATGACCGTATTTATTTTCATCTGCAATACAGGCAGGAGCATACCGATTTTATAAGAACATCCATGAACGGAGCGGTGCGTCCATCATTTAAATGGATCTATTCCAAAACAGAAACTAAATAACCGGGTAGAAAATTTTATCCTCTTTCCTCGGGTTGTATTCTTTCGAACTAAACCCGACCACGACCGCAAAATCCGAGAGGCTTCTTATGGCATGAGCTATTTTTTCCGCCAGGGTAATCCTGAAAAATTCATTTTTGGAAGCATCGAACACCTGCTGGAATCTTTCCTGGGTTTCCACATCTTCAAGAATGACCTCGACAATTCCGGAAACTAAGCAAAAAACTTCGCTGGAGTGATTATGGAAATGATTGCCGCGAACAATGTTCTTCCCTTCAAAAGTGACTAAATATATCTGCCCGAAATCAAGCTTGTTTTTTTCAAGCATTTGCTCCGTAACAAATTGAATGATGTTGCCGCGCTGGTCCGGGAAAAAAGGGCACCTTTCTACAGAATACTTCACCTTAAATCTTTCCCGCAAAATAAAGAAATAGTTCCTTTATCGTAGCAAGCATCACCCGGAGATTTCCCCCGGCTCCGAATCCAAACTCCCGATCTTGATGAACTACTTCGGTTTCAAGCACTCTAAATCCCTGCCGCACGGTCTTGATAAAAAATTCGGCATGAACAAATGCACTCTTGCTTTTCAAGGTGACAGAATCCAGAATCTTTGAACGATAAAATACGATGCTGTTCACATCTCTCACCGGGATATTCGTTAGTAGCGATATGAACCGGTTGTAAACGATGGAATAAATTTTTCTCCCGGCTGTGTCCTTTCGGTTTTTCCGATATCCGAGAATGTAATCATAATCGTTCTTTAATTTTAAAAACAGGGAAAGATTGGCAACCGGAAACTGATTATCACCGGGAAGAAAAAGCACCCACTCGCTATTAGGAAGCGTGAAAACCTCTTTCAGGGTAGCCCCGAAACCGGCATTTTTTTCGTGATGGCGAACTGTAATGTTTTTGTATTGCCCGGCAAGCTCTCTGGCTACCTTCAACGTGTCATCCATGCTGCCGTCATTGATAATCAGCATTTCGAAATCAAGTTCAAGGCGCCTGCAAAGTTCCTGTGATTCATTAACGAGTTTGAGCAGGGATTTGCTGTCATTATATGCCGGGATGCTGATGGTTAGAAACTTTCTGCTCAAGGGATAAAATCATCAGGATGCAAATAAACTCCAGATCTTTCTCAAAGCGCCCGGTTCGTTTTGTTTCTTGGCAGAAGACCGGTTTCCCGTCAGCGTATCCAATTCTTCCTCATTCAGTTCATGAAAATGATGCGGCTTTTTTCTGATTGACTTCAACCCCTTCGGTCCCTCGAAAATATTTCCGTAGAGAAAAAATTCAGGATTGGATTCGAAAATTTCAATCGTGCCGGTATCCACTTTTTGATAATAAAACATCCGCGCGCTTTCCGGGATAATGCCATACACTGCCGCCAATCTTATTTCATCGGTGGAATTATTTCCGGAAGCGTGTACCAGCCTGTGGTCATAAATTAAAGCCCCTCCGGCTTTCATGTAAAGAGGCGTGAGAATTCTCCAGATGGTGTCATTCACTTTTGAAAAAGCCGAATTAATATTAGCACTGCGGTAATTCTTCAGCCAGGCGTGGCTGCCGGGAAGCACCATGATGGGTCCGTTATTCTCGTTAAGATGGACAAGCGGAACCCAAATGTTAAATGAACGGTATTGTTCTTCGTCAACGATGTTCCAATCCTGGTGTGGCTCTAATGTTCCCTTTGCGCCTTTGCCTTTTGCGATGAATGCACCCCCAAGTGGAGTGCAATTCACAAACATTTCCTCTATTGCGCGCGCAAAAGTTTTTTTGATGAAATCATTCATCCGCATCCTGAGACTGATGTCGGGAACGTGCGCGGTCGCGTACATGCCGTCAAGCTGCCGCGGGTGACTTTCGTAGTAATAATCAACCAATGACTGAACTTCTTCTGATGAAAGAAACGGAACCACCACATAGCCCTCTTCCAAAAGCTTTTTATCAAGGTCTTTATCTATCAGGATTTGCTGAGACACCGCCATCAGTTGAAGATTGATGTGATTTGTTCGAAGAGATTTTTCTTCTTTGGCGAATTTCTGAATGCCGGAAATCCTGCACTGGCTCTCATCTTTCCAACAAGAGTTTTTAATTCGTCACCGCTTAATTGCGGAAGGTTGTACTCAATGAACCCCTTGCTCGCTCCCATCTTGGGGCGCTCGCCAATGTCCTTGCCAAAATCAGCGAAGCTGATTAGAAAATCTTCCGGCATCTCAAATACTTCGAGCTTGCCATTGTTCCTTTGTGAATCATTGTAATGAAAAATCATGGGTGTGCCTTTCGATTTCACACCGGCAGTAATTGCTTTTCGGATTTTGCTGGAGCGGTTTGGCGGAGAATAGTGAACAGTGCTTTGATTCAGAATCACCGCTTCGCCCGCTTTTACATACATCGGCTCCGACTGCTCAATCATGAACGCGTCATTGCCGGAAAAGAAAAATGGCAGCGTTGGCGCACGCACCACATTGAGCGAATTAAAATGGCTTCCCGGCAAAACATGCAAAGCACCGTTGGTTTCGTCAATGTCATTCAGCGGCACCCAGCAGTTGAGAGCAACAAATTTTGATTCGTCAACGATAGTCCAATCCTGGTGAATAGCGAGTTCGCTTTCCTGCGAAGGCAGTTTGTAAAGGAATGCCGCACCGAATGGCTGATAGCTCACGAAAAACCTCTCGTAATGCTTGCTGAACACGCGGACAATTTCATCGCTCGCTTTTTTCTTGTAGGCGATATCCTGCGAATAGCTGCCGGAAACAAAACCTCCCTGCGGGTCGGGATGCAGTTCATCAAAAAAACGATTGATGTAATCGAGTTCCGCTTCATCCAAAAACTTCACGGTGAGAAACCCCTGCTTCTCGAATTTCGCCTGCATCACATCGTCTTTGAAGATTCGTTTTGACATTGATACCTCCTTCTGGGAAAGCCTCACCCCACCCTCTCCAAAGGAGAGGGAGTCCTGACTTTATTTCATTGTTTGTAAGATCCTTTTCAACAAAGACTTTCGTTTCTTGCCATTTCTCCCGTATCGCTCCGACAGCAATTCTGGTGTCAGCTTTGGAAAATCATAATCATACAAGCCCATGCTTTCACCGACTGCAGGACGGTCGTGGATGTTGTGACCGAACTGCTCGAAGTTCGTCATGAAATGCTCGTCTTCCCTGAAAATCTCCACCTGGTTTCCGTAATCCTTTTTCCAATAGCAAATCTGGAACGTAGCGTCTTTGTGGGTGAAATACGTATTGGTGACAATCCGGATTCCACCAGAGTGGTTTGCATCGGAATAATGGATGATACTTTGGTCGAAGAAAATCGCTTCGCCCGCTTTCGGATAAAGCTTCACCAGATATTTTTTGATTTCCTCGCTGCTCTCGTCATAAATACCGGGAACGGTGGAGCCGCGATACGTTGGAAAAATCCGATGACTCCCCGGCAATGCTTCGAGCGTTCCGTTTTCGTCATTCAAATCAATGAGCGGCACCCAGATGTTGATGCCGGTGTATTTGGATTCATCCACGAGCGTCATGTCCTGGTGCACGCACATCGCGCTTTCGGGCACCGGAGATTTCACGATGAAGCTGCCGCACATCACTTTTATATCCTGCAAATATTGGTTCATCGCGCGGCTGCCGATTCTGCGGATTTCTTCATCAGCAACGGTGCGGTAATTTTTGTCTTTTGAAAACGTGCTCGGGAAAAATCCTTTTTCATCTTTTGGATGCAACCGATAATACAATTCATTCAGCTCTTGGATTTCATTCTTGCTATAAAATGGAAGCACAATAAATCCATCGCGCTCGAATTGCTGCTGATGCGCATCGTCACGAAAAACCTTCAGCATTTTTTGGAAGATAAACATGTTGATTCTTTATTTATTCATCCGATGCCTGCCAGTCATCGGATGAATAGTTCTTCGATACCAATTTATCATCCGGTGGCGGGATTGGAATTTTCTGACCAAAGGAAGCAGTTCCAACTGCTCTTTGCTTAAAATCTCCGGATGCATGACGTTTAAAATACAGGTTGAAGAAATGCAGCGCCTCCGGGAAATAATTTATCCTCCTGTCGGGAGCGGCATTCCTGAAAAAAATTTCCGCCACGGGATTCACTCCCATTATTTTCAACAGCGTTTTCACTGCGTTATAACTGCCATAATTCAAAATATACTCCACAATCACATCGTCTGACAGCCGGTCTAATTTGGTTTTGTCGAAATGCCAGAACAGATGTTTGTTTTCTTCCAGAAACGCCTTCATCTTTTCATTTCTTTTGCTCATAAAAAAACTGATTCACGCCCCCACTAACCTATTCTTTATCTCCCTCGCGATATTCAGCGGAGTGTATTTCTGAAAAAATCTTCTATTATCCACCCACACATACTCGACTTCAACCTGTGGCGCTTCAACTTGCACGGACTCCGGTTTCGGCCCTTCTTTCACTTCCTCTTTCTTCGTTCCGTCCATATTGTAACTGAACAGCTTTGCCAGCTTCTCGCACATCGGCACGTTGAATTCATTGCCATGCTCTTTCACTAACTCAAACAATTCATCACCCGTAAACTTTGGCAGCACAAAAGGAACCTCACCTTCCAATTCATATCCCTCAATCGTCTCACCCTTGTCATACATTTTCGCCAGAGTAGCGTTTTCATATTTCTTGAAAAACGATTCATCAATCCTGTATTTCAACAACGTGTCTTTTTTACCATCGGGCTTGAGATAGTAGTGACACAGCTTCGCCTCATTCTGCACGAAGCCGATTCCGAAAGCGATGCGCGGCTTGTCCGATGAATTCGGTGGCGAGCCGTGGAAAGTGCGATTGTCGAACACCAGCGCTTCTCCGGCTTTCATCTCGACAATATGCAGGTAAGGGAAAATCGTGAACATGTGTTCCGCCAGCGGTGCGGGGGTTTGTGGCGATGGAGAGGGGCGATAGTTGGTGAAAAATTTATGGCTGCCGCAAATCACTCCGAGCGCGCCATTGTCAAGAGTTGTATCAACAAGCGGAATCCAGCAAGTGACGGAGCAATACCGGTCTTCATCCTCAACAAACGTCCAATCCTGATGCACAGGGACAACGCCCTTTGGGTTGGCTTCCTTGATTACAAAACTTCCTACATAGGCTTTTGCATTTTGGAAGTGAGCGGATGCTTTTGGCAGCGCCACTTCAAAAATTTTATCGAGCACGCGCGCCACAAAGCTTTTATCCTTGTGGTCCATGCTGATGTGAAAGCCATAACCCTGTTCGTCTTTCATTTGCAGCGTATGATAAAAATCCAGAAGCTCTTTCACCTCATTTTCATCCAGCACTTTCAGCTTGGCGTATCCTTCGCGCTCAAAAAATTCCTGCACCGCAGCGTCTTTAAACAGCGGCTTTATATTCCGTTCTCTCTTTGATTTTGTGAGAAGATGATGGAGCTTCAATAAATTCACCTGCTTCACTTCATAATCAAGCTCTTCAATCTTCTCACCGAAAGTCGGTTTCTCACCGATATTGTGATAGCGCGGGAACATATCATCCGGCATCTTGTATTTTTCAACTTTTCCATTTCCATTTTTATGATACAAAAACAATTCTGATTCTTTCGGAATCAAACCATAGGTAATGGCGAGTCTTTCTTTCGATGAAGTATTGGGTGATGAAGCATGAAGCAGCGCGTGATTGAAAATAAAAGCTTCGCCCGCTTTGAGCGGAAGCGTTTCCATCTCGTTCCAAATTTCATCCTTCACGTTTTCGTATTCACCTGGCATGTTGGGCGAACGCAGCGTGGTGGTGAACCTATGGCTTCCGCGTAAAACTTTAATTGCGCCATTGGATTGATCCGTATCAACCAGCGGAACCCAAATCGTGACGGAATAAAATTTCGATTCATCCACCACCGTCCAATCCTGGTGCACGGGCATCTTGCTGTCAGCGCCCGGTGATTTGCAGAGAAAGCTGCTGCCGAGCTTTTTGATGTCGTGAAAAATCGAATCAATTTTAGGAGCGTAAATTTTTTCTGCAAAATCTGTTATTGTCTTTTTGAATTCAATGTTGTCGCTGAACGTGGAGGAATAAAATCCTGCGGGAGTTTCCGGGTGGAGCTTGTAAAAATATTCGCTGAGGGTTTTTATTTCAGCGGAATTCAGGAGCGGAAGAACAACAAACCCGTCACGGTCGAATTGTTTTTGCACTTGCTGGTCTTTGAAGATGGTGGTCACGTTCTTTGTTATGATTTGATTGCATCTCGTTAACAAGATTTGACAAACTTCAGAAGTTTGTCAAACCTGAGCACGGAGGAGCTTTTTCTCATCAATGCGCTCCGTATAAAGTTTCCTCCGAAATTCATCCACGCTTAAATCATGGTGGTGATATTTCAGGCTGCCAATTTTCTTTACGCCTTCCGGTTGCTTCCAGGGATTAAACTGCATGTAAAAATCATGGTTAACCTCCAGCACGTTCACTTCCTCCTTGCTCACGGAGGGATTCATGTGATGATGAATGGACGGAAAATCTTCCGGTATCAAAATCAACTGAATCGTGAGGCGCAGCGCATTGGTTTTGTTGATGGCTGAATAATGCACAATGCTGTCATCCAATATTACCGCGTTGCCGGCTTTCGTATTCATCGGCACTAAAAAATCACGGATGATGTCATTCTTAATGTTCTCAAGTTCCCACGGAATCATGGGACCGCGTATTTCCCCGAAGCGTTTGTGGCTGCCGGGCACTACTTGAAGCGTTCCATTCACTTCGTTGCTGTCAATGAGCGGACACCAAATCGAAACCGATGTGCATTTGTGCTCGTCAACGAAAGCCCAGTTTTGATGAAGCGGAACTTCACCGCCCTCATGTTTCTTGTGAATATAATTTGCGATGATGGGTTTGTAATCAGCGAGCCATTTTGCAACGTGCGGAGTAAAGTAGTCTGTGATGATTTTGAATACCTCGCGCTTGTAGGCAATGTTCTTGTCAATGAACGTGAAATCGTAAGTGATATGTTTTGAATCGGAAACACCGGTTTCGGAAGCGGTGATTTGCCCTCCGCTTTTCGGCAGCGTGTCAAAATATTTTTTCTTCAGCGCTTCCACTTCTTCTTTTGAAATAAAGGGAATCTCAACATATCCATCGCGCTGGAACTTCGCTTCAAGCGCGTCATCGCGCATTACTTTTCTCATGTCCTGATTGAGTTTCATTAAAGTTACGCAAAAGCGCAAATCCTCCGATCTTGCTCCATGCTTGCGCTCGCATCCTTTCGCATACGCTCAAAGCAAAGGCGCAAAGGGGGATTGTCCTTTCAGGGCTTCACCCATAGCCCCTCACCACGTTTTCAAAGATAATCAGCCATGTCATCTTCCATCCTGATAAAAATCACCATGCCGGAGATGAAAACCGCAATTATTTCCGCCAAAGAAATAAGATAGCTGGCAGACGGGAAGGCATCGCCCAAAATGCACCACCTGTACAACTCAATGATGCCTGCCATGGGGTTCAGGTAAAGAAAAAATGAATACTCCTGAGGAATTAATGTGGCGGGATAGAAAACCGGGGTGAGCCAAATGAGAAATCCAACGAGGTATGGAATGAACTGGTTGAGGTCGCGGTGGCGGAGATTGAGGGCATTAAGCCAAAGCGCTATCCCCAAGCCGGTGATGATATTGAGCAACAGGAACAGCGGCAGGACAAGCAGCTTGGGCAGGAACGGATAGTCCATCACGAGCATCAGCGCAAACATTATCCCCAGCGACACGGCAGCTTCCACCAACCCCACCAGCACCTTCGCCAGCGGCAGCGCCATCTTTGGAAAATACATCTTGCGGATGATATCTTTCTTATCAATGAGCGCACCGCTGCCGCTGCCCACCAGAAAGCCGAAATAATTCCAGGCTATCAGTCCGGAAAAGGCGAACAGCGCATACGGATGCTGCATCCCCGGAATTTTGATGAGATTTCCAAAGACGAATGTGAACAAAGCAAGTATGAGCAGGGGCTTCACCAATAACCACAAAATTCCCAGTGCGGTCTGGGCATAAGAAACTTTTACTTCCTGCTGCGCAAAAACAATAATCATCCTCCGGTATTTCCAGAGATTTTTCAGATATCTTCTAAAAGTGGTCGGTTGGGAGGTGATGAGGGTGTAGTCGGGCGCGTCCATGGCGGACAAAGATAAAGATAATGAAAGG
>Ga0247727_10017371_pt1 | contig 11468 bp, 10 predicted proteins | sample WisWelCaveWW1625_FD_202498 | JGI IMG/M metagenome (GOLD analysis project Ga0247727, IMG submission 202498) | Biofilm microbial communities from Wishing Well Cave, Virginia, United States - WW16-25 | ecosystem: Environmental > Aquatic > Deep subsurface > Groundwater > Cave microbial mat | place... | reverse complement strand
TCCTCTCTTGAAGGTGGGTCTGTCGCAAGCATTCCCAATTTGGATCGCGCCTTCGAGTACTATCAGTACCATCGATCGCGCAAATGCTTTCCCCTCTGCGGCTTACAAGAAACGATTGCCCCCCGGGGGGGTATGTCCGTATCAAACCAGTAAACGCCAGCCGGATGCAGCCATCCACCGGCTTCCTCGCAGCCAGCAATCTCCTTTCATTTCAATCACTAGGACACAAACAAGGGGGGTGGGGTGGGGGCCGCTAACGACTCATCACTCGACAGCCCATCTCGACGCCGCGCCGCGCGATAAACCCTTGCAGCGAGTACAATAGTCGCCTTCCGATCCAAGCAGATGACTCTCGCCACACGCCGCCCCGTCCGCCGCAAGTCCCGCACAGCCTCCTCTTGGAGGAGTCAGCGTCGAGACGGAATCGAAGTCCTTCAGGTTGCGGCACTCAACCGGCTTCCCTGGCTGGTCCACGGGTTTTCCACGCGGCGCGGCGGCCGAAGCGAGCTCCACAGTGCGCGCGCACTCAACCTCGGCTTCACGCAGTGGGACACGCGCGCACAGGTCGAAGTGAATCGACGGCTGCTCAAATCCTCTTTGGACGTCGAAGAAATTGCGCTAATCACACTGCGGCAGATTCATTCGGACGTGATTCATCTGGTCGAAAACGTTCCCCTGCAGGCACTTTGCGGAGATTCTGTAGTCACCAACCGGCCCGGACTACTTCTCGCTGTGCAAACTGCGGATTGCGTGCCCATCCTTTTGGTGGACACCAAAAACCGCGCCGCGGCTGCCGTGCATGCGGGTTGGCGCGGCACGCTCAAGCGCATCGCTGCGAAAACGCTGGGACGAATGCGCATGAGCTATGGCACGCGCTCACAAGATGTCATTGCTGCTCTGGGCCCATCCATCGGGCAATGCTGTTACGAAGTGGGGCCGGAAGTTGCGCGCGCCTTTGCCAGCCAGTTTTCTAACGCGAGGGATTGGTTTGATCCGTTTGAGACCGATGAAGAGCCCAACCCACTCCAATGGCTTTCGAGGATGCCGGCCGGTCATCCGGCGCCGCCGAAGAAATCGCGGCTCGACCTGATGGCCGCCAACATCTGGCAACTCGCCGATGCAGGAGTTCCATCATCCCAGGTGATTGCCAGCCCGCTTTGCACTTCTTGCCGTTCAGACCTGCTCTTCAGTTACCGGCGCGAAGGAGCCGGCACGGGACGGCTGATGGCGGTGGTGGGAATCCACGATAGAAAATGAGCGACATCGCCACGCTCCACGTGGAGGTTTGGCATGACTGAAAAACAGTTTCAATCGGCCGAGCGCGCACACCGCAGCATTCTCGCCCGCGCCGAAAAGGCCACCCTCTTGTGGCTGGCAGCGCGCATGCCGCGCTGGGTGAGCTCCGACCTGCTGACCATTACCGGCTCCGTGGCCATGCTCGGCGCGGGTCTTAGCTACTGGCTCTCGCGCTACGACCGCCGCGGCCTCTTGCTGGTGATTCTGTTTCTCGCGATCAACTGGTTTGGCGACAGCCTCGACGGCACGCTGGCCCGCTTCCGCAATCAACAGCGGCCCCGCTACGGTTTTTACGTGGACCACGTCGTCGACACCTTTAATACTTTGTTTCTGCTCGGCGGTCTGGCCCTTTCCGGCTATATCAGCGCGTGGATTGCCGCGGCCATCCTGATCGCCTTCTACCTCATTTCCATCGAAGTCTATCTGGCGGCCTACACGCTGGGCACATTCCATCTCTCGATGGGCGGTTTCGGCCCAACCGAGCTGCGTATCCTGCTCTCGGTTGGGAACCTTTACCTCTTTTTCCGTCCCGAAGTTCCCGTCGTCCCAATCATCGGCCGGGCATACAAGCTGTTTGACATCGGCGGCGCCATCGGTGCCGCCGGTATGACGCTCTTGATGTGTGCCGCAGCCATCCGCCACACCCGCGCGCTCTACAAGGCTGAGCCGCTGCCGCGTTGAGCAAGCCCGCTGGTCTCAATCAGCGCGAGCTGGCCGCAGGCGGCCATGATGTCCTGCCCGCGCGAGAAGCGCACAAATGTAGGAACGCCTTTTTCAGTGAGAATCCGGCGAAACTCTTCGACACTTTCCGGCGCCGGCGGGCGATAGGGCAGCTCGCCCGGATTCCACGGGATCAAGTTCACTTTCGCGCGCAAGTTCGAGAGCAACCGCACGACTCGTCGTGCGTCCTCGGGCGAATCATTGAATTCGCCCAGCAGCACGTACTCAAACGTGAGCCGTTCCCAGGGCCGCAGCGGATAGCGCCGGCACGCTTCGAGCAGCATTGCGAGCGGATACTTGCGGTTGATGGGCATGATGGTGTCGCGCTGTTCGTCCGTCGAAGCGTTCAGCGAGACGGCCAGTTTGGGCCGCACCTTTTCTGCTGCAAGTCGCTCGATGCCGGGAATAATCCCGCTGGTCGATAGCGTGACGTGCTTCGGAGAAAGACCTGTGCCGTTCGGATCGAGCAGTATGCGGAGCGCGGTCACCACCGGCTCGTAGTTCAGCAGCGGCTCGCCCTGGCCCATCAGCACGACGTTGGTCTGCGGCTTGAGCGCTGCGCGGTTCTCCTCGAGCGCGACGAACACCTGGCCAAGGATTTCTCCCGCCGTGAGGTTGCGGATCAGGCCGAGCTGCGCCGTCAGGCAGAAATGGCAATCTACCGCGCAGCCAGCCTGCGTCGAGATGCAGATCGTTTGCCGGCTTTCCTCTGGCATGAAGACCGCTTCGACCGACGCCGGCTTGCCGGTAGAATCCTCTGCCAGCGCAAGCAGGTAACGGATGGAGCCATCGCGGGATTCGAACCGGCGTGTGATCCGCGGCAGCGTGATCTGAGTTTCAGCCGCCAGCCGCGCGCGCAACGCCGCCGGCAGGTTGGACATGGCCGCGACGTTGAAGCGCCGCTCGGCGTTAAGCGCGTGGTAGATCTGCGCGCCGCGATAGGCGGGCTCGCCCCAGCCGGTCAGCAGAGAGCGCAGCTCCGTCACCGATTGTCCAAGCAGTTCGGCCGCCATGGCAAATCCCGCGAGCTTCTCACCCATCTTAGCACGTGCCCAACAGGACACTTGGTGCTGCGCCGCGCGAAGATGGTTCTATAATTTTGCGCCAGAGACACCACTCGGAGGGGACCGATGGGTCAGGGACTTTTAATCGGCGAATGGGTGGAACGACTGGCTTCCATCCCGCCAAAAAAGTTCACCTTCTCCAACATTCAGCGATACTTGAGCGAACATCCCATCCGACCGGATTCACTCGCCCCTTATCTTTTTTTTTCCAAGGCCAATTACACGCGCAATCTGATTTTCAAGAACGAACTCTTCGAATGCCTCGCCATCTGCTGGGACGTCGGCCAGGTGAGCCGCATTCAAAACCATCGCAATCAGAATTGCTGGATGGCCACGCCGATCGGCCAGCTACGCGTGCAGAACTTTCGCGTTGAGGAACGCGACCCGGACGCGGGCACTTGCCGGCTGCTCCCGACTGATTCTTACGAAATGGATCCCACCCGTCCGGCTGCCGTCGATCCCAAGGCGCCGGTGCATCAGGTGCTTAACCTGCGAGAGTTCAGCCAGCGGGCCGTCAGCGTGCATGTCTATTCGCATCCTTTCGATAGCTGCGAAGTGTATTCCCTCGACAAGGGAACCTACTTCGACGCCCCGCTCTACTACACCAGCGAATACGGCCAGCTCAGCCCGGAAGAACAACTCCTCTAGAAACGCGCACCGCCCGCGCATGGCCTTTGCCGTGCGCGTGTGTCAGAATACTTCTGATGCCCGAACCGCCGCGCGACATCCAGCGCCACCTCCTGCCGAACGGACTGGTGGTAATCACCGAGCCGATGCCGCACGTCCGCTCGGTGTCGGTAGGCGTCTGGGTGCGCTCCGGTTCGCGCCGCGAGCCGCCCGAGCACAACGGCATCGCCCACTTCATCGAGCACATGCTTTTCAAGGGTACCGAGCGGCGCACGGCCGAGGAGATTGCGCGGTCGGTGGACTCCATCGGCGGGATGCTCGACGCCTTCACCAGCAAGGAAATGATCTGCTTCAACGCCAAGGTGCTCGACGAGCACCTGCCGCTGGCGTTTGACGTGCTTGCCGACCTGGTCTTGCGCCCGCGCTTCGCCGAAGACGACATCGCCAAGGAAAAGCAGGTGGTCCTCGAAGAAATCAAAATGGACGAGGACAACCCGGACTACCTCGTCCACGAGATTTTCACGCAGAGCTTCTGGCAAAACCACGCGCTCGGCAAACCCATCCTGGGCACGCCGGAGACGGTGCGCGCGTTCACGCAGCCGGCCGTTTTCGGCAGCTACCGCCCGTGGTTTGCGCCGGGAAACCTGGTGATCACCGCCGCGGGCCACCTCGAGCACGCCCGTCTGGTTGAGCTGGTCGCGCGCGAGTTCATCGCCCTCAAGCCCTCCGGCGAGGCCTCACACGACGCCGCCCCCGCGGCGCAGGCGCAGATCACTCTGCGCTCCAAGCGCGAACTTGAACAGGTGCACCTGTGCCTGGGCGTGCCGTCGTGCCCGATGGCCGACGAGCGCCGCTTCGCCGCCGCCGTGCTGAACACCCTGCTGGGCGGCGGCATGTCGTCCCGGCTCTTCCAGAACATTCGCGAGCGGCAGGGGCTGGCCTACGCCGTCTTCAGCGAACAGAACCCCTATCGCGATACCGGCGTGCTCTCGGTGTACGCGGGCACCTCGCTCGAAAACGCCGGGCGCGTGGTGCAACTGGTGGTGGAAGAATTCCGCAGCCTCAAGGAACGGCCGGTCAGTGAAGAAGAGCTGCGCCGCGCGAAAGATTACCTGAAGGGCTCGCTGATGCTTTCGCTCGAGTCCACCAGCTCGCGCATCTCCAATCTCGCCCGGCAGGAGATGTACTTCGGCCGCTTCTTCAGCCTGGATGAAGTGCTCAGCTCGATTGAAGCCGTCACCCGCGACGCGGTGCAGCAGCTCGCCCGGGAGTTTTTCCGCCCCGAACAGATCGCTGCCACCGTTCTCGGTCCCCTCAACGGCTTCACCCTCTCCCGCGAGCAGCTTGCCTGCTAGGGGTGGCGCGGTCACACCCTCTACCGCGTGGGCAGTCCGTGCGCGACCGGATTGACCGCTGAGTATGCTGGACGCTTACCTTCGGTTGACACGGCTCGGGGCGGGAGCTACCATCGCGCCAAGTTCTTCGACTCCCGCCCTGGGGGTGAGCAATAGGAGCCCGCTCGACACTCGCTCTGGTGCTCCTCGCGGTCGCCTCGATCGCGTTGGCGCAACAGACCTCGACGCCTACCGGAAACACTTTCGAATGGCGCGTCCAGCTCAAACAGAACGCCGTCGCACCCAGCACGATTGAGGCCATCAATCGCTGCAAGAAGACCCATCGCTTTCAGGTGGACCCGGCCACGCTTCCGTTTATGCGCGTGCTCGGGCCGACGGAGTTCACCGTTAAACCCAAGACCAGTTTCCAGGCTCCGGTGGAGTTCGACACGCGCAATCTACAGCCGGGCCTGTACGAAGCACTGATTGTCGTGAGGTGCCTGACCTGCCGCACTGAGCCGACCTGCACCGAAGACCACGAGAACTTGCGCGTATTTCTCACCGTGCTGTCGTCAGCGCCGGACTGGTCCTCCGTGGATCCCGGACAAAAGCCGCAATCGGCGCACACGTCACAGTCCTGGCCGGGCGTTTCGCCCGCGCAGAAGCCGCCGAAACGGTGAGCGTTCCCGCACAGACTTTGCCTCAAGGGAGAAAAACTATGAACGCCCTGCGCCGTCCCAGTGTGGGTTGGATTCTCCGGGTGCTCTTCGGGGTTCTGCTGTTGTTCAGTGCGACGTCTGCAGAGGCGCAGCCTCAGTTGGGAGGCCCACCACCTACATGCCGGGAGCTGTGGAGCGAAGCCAATACGTTGGCGGCGCGCGACGCTCTCCAAGCTGCCGGCCTTGCTGCGGGGCAATCACCGAGCCAGATTGCGGGCGCGTGGTCGCAGGCGTGGACACGCGCATGGACAGCGGCGTGGACGGCCGCCGGAGCGGGACTCTCGGGCGCCCCAGGCGCAGGCTGCTGCAACAACAACTGGTTTGCACTTGGAGTTCAGACGGGCAAGAGAGCGTGGGACAGCGCGTGGCAGACGTCGCCGATGGTGTCCGGCGCGGACAAGGCCTGGGCCGACCGGTTCGCGGCCAAGTACGCCGAGGAATGGGCCAAACAATGGTTCCTGCATTACCCGTGGCTGTGCGCGCGCGCCCGCGCGAACGCCACGGCCAACGCGTTTGCGACCGCACTCGCATTCGCGGATGCCTCGGCGGATTCCTGGGCCTTTGCCTGGGCCAACACTGACGCCTGGGCTGAGGTGCAGACCGCGGTCTGGACGGATGTGTGGACGAACGCCGGCGCGGCGGCGTGGGCCAGCGCCGGGGCCACCGCAATGACCGGCGCTGCCGCGGCGGCCACCGCCAGCGCCGTGGCCGCGGTTTCCGGGAATTGCGCCATCGCGGCAGTGAATGCTTGCGCGGCGGCCGCGGCGGAGGCCTTTGCGCAGGCGTGGGCGGAAGCCGGCGCGGCGGCCTACAGCTCGGCCTATGCTTCGGCTGCGGCGCAGGCGGGAGCGCGCGCCCTGGCGCGCGCGTGGGCGTCAGCCATCGCGTCAGCCAATGCGCGCGCGTTCGCGGTGGCGTTTGTGGCGGCGTATTCCAACGCCGGCGCCCGCGCCTTTGCTGCGGTGTGGCGACAGAGGCTGGCCGATGAAGGCCAGCTCCCCGTAATCGTCCGTTGGTGGACCACGCCCGGCGCACCGATGCCGGCCGTGGCCACCACCTGGCGCCTGCTGGCCGGGGCCAGTGCCAGCGCCAACAAGGCAGCGTTCAAGATGGCTTTCGATGTTGCCTGGGCGCAGTCCGCTTCTTTCCAGGCAGACTTCGCAGGCGCGCGGTCGCAGGTGCAGGCTGAGCTGATTGAATATACGTCGAGCTGGGTGAGTACGTGGTCGGAGGCCTGGGCGGCGAAGTGGGTGGAGTCCTGGTCGCGCGCGTATGCGAGGCTGTGCGCGCGTGCTGCAGCCGTTGCCTGCGCGCAGTGTCCCACGTGCACCACTACCACAACCACGGGCACGCGCCCGCGCACGGTCAGCCAGCCGCGCGGATTCACCTGGACGCTCGTCGGGTTGGGGGTGACTGCCGGGAACATCTTCGAAATCGTCGTCCGCAATCAGACCGGCGAGCCAATCAGCGTGGAAATCCCCGGTGGGACAGTTTTCAAGCCGTCGAACCCGGACTACCAACGGATGGTTACCGATAACCCGCAGCGAGTGGACGTCGGGCCGAATCAAACCGCGCAGGCTCCGCTCAACGGCTACTGCCTCGACTACGGAAAACAGCCGCCGCCACCAACTACGCTGGGGCGCGCGGATGCGGACCCAATTCTCGTTGCAGCAGCCGGTTCGCTTGCCTCGCTCGGGCTCACTGTACCGCCGAGTTCACAAGCAGCGCCGTCCGTGAGCTACCAAGTGGACGAGAATCCTGCGGAGTACGGCCTGTATCAGAGAATTATTCAGGCGGGGAACCAGCTCGCCGCCGAAGGCAAGTTCCAAAAGGACCTACCGCCGCAGAAGTACAAGTTGTCCGTGATCCAGCGCGCCATCTGGACCTACTCGACGCGTGCCAGCGCGACGCCGCACTCACGCGAGACGCTGTTGGGCGATATCCGCCAGCAGGTGAAAGCCTCCGGCGGCACACAGAGCGAGGCGCAGATCGGGGAGCTCGTGAACCACATCATGGAAGATGTGCAGACTGTGCTGCGCGCAGCCGGCGCGAATTAACTGCAGGCCGTTCGTCGGGGCCGGGCTTGTCCCCGCGGTACACGGGCCTGCTTATTTGGGCTTTCACGGGCATTGACGCCGCCCGCGCTCTTTGCCATCATCTTCGCGACTTGCGTGCGGTGAATTCTGCTTTCGCCGCGAGCGAGCTTTGGGGGGGCGCATCACATTCCGAGTATCGATTTTGGCGTCGGGCAGCTCGGGCAATTGCACGTTGCTCGAAACCTCGCAGACCCGCCTTCTGGTTGATGCCGGTCTCGGGAAACGAGAAACGCTGCGCCGCCTGGCAGCCAGCGGCCGACAGGTGGATCGCCTCGACGGTATTCTCATCTCCCACGAACATACCGACCACATCGGCGGGCTCGCGCAGGTGTCCAGCCAGTGGCGTACCACGGTTTTTCTCACTGAGCCAACCCACGACGAATGTAAGCGCCTGCTGCCGGAAAGCTCGCGCCAGCGCCTGGACCGCGTCGAGTTCATCCGCGCCGGCCAGCGCTTCACCGTGGGCGATATCGAAGTGAGCGCGTTTGCGATCCCGCACGATGCCGTGGACCCGATTGGCTTCGCGTTTCGCGCCAATGGCACGAAAGTTGCGGTGGTCACCGACCTCGGCTACCTGACGGAGCTGGTGAAGCACCACCTGCGCGAGACTGATTGCGTTGTGCTCGAGTCGAATCACGACCTCGAAATGCTGAAGGTCGGCCCCTACCCGTGGTACGTCAAGCAGCGCGTGATGAGCCGCACCGGCCATCTCTCCAACCACTCGGTCAGCGAATTCCTGGCCGACCCGGAAGGCTTTGACGCCGCGGCGCGTTTCCTGGTGCTGGCGCACCTCTCCGAGAACAACAACAACCCCGACGTGGCGCGGATCTCCGCCGAAGAGGCTCTGAACCGGCGCAACGGCGCGGCTGCCTTCCGTGGAGAATTGCTGGTTGCTTCGCAGCACGTACCGCTTCCGAGTCTGGTTCTGTAGCCTCGCTGCCATGCGGTTCTACTTGCTTTCGAATCTTCGTCCTCTCTTCTGTCTTCTCTCCTTCCTTTCTCTAACCTCGTCACACACTCAGCAGCCGCCCGTGGATGCCGCCGACATCTCTCGCGATTTGCTTTACCACCCGGCCCGCGCGATTGAATCTCGTGGTGGCGCAATCCTTTTCCGCGCTGCGGAATACACTTACACGCTCGATCCCGCGACCGCGACGTGGAAAGTCACGCGTGAGAAGAACGCCCTGCCGGCCGCGCGCGGCCTGAATTCCTACCGCAGCGAACGATTGGGTGTGGAGTACAAGTTTAAGGGCGAATCCACGGACGATGAAGGCATCCTCGAAATCCGCGCCGGCACAGATCCGGAGCCGCTGCTCAGGCTGGTGCTCTGGACGCGTGCACAATTGGCTGTGGCCTGGGCGGAGATACTCCGTGAGGAAATGCCCGGGCGAAGCGAGAGACAATTAGTCGAGGAACTGGAGCCGGCCGAGCCCGAAGTCGCCGCGGCGGTGGACGACGGCACGCGACTGTGGTTGGCCGTCTACCACTACGCCGGAGAAGGCTGGTTTGGGCTTGGCACACTTGTCCAGTTTGATCCCAAGGAAAATCAGGCTAAGGTTTTCCAGCCTCTGGTGATCGCCACTTCAGCAGTGACGCACATGGTTGCAGCAGAAGGCGCTTTCTGGCTGGGCACGATGCGGCAAAGAGAAGGCGGAGTGAGTCCAGCGGCGGGCTTAGTGCGCTTCACTCCTACGAACGGCGACTGGAAAAGCTACCCACCGGGAAAGAATCCGCTGGTCGGTGACATCGTTACTGCTCTCCACTCGGATGATAAGAACCTTTGGGTGGCGACGGATGCTGGATTGTGCCGCATCACCCTCTCAAGTGAACCGTGGACTTGCTGGCGTATCGTGCCAACAGTTCGCTTGCGCGCGCCCGTGCCGGTTGCCAACCGTGCGGGCGGCAAAGCCGGCGGCAACCTGCCCGCCGGCATTTATGAAGTCCGTTGGGCGAACACAGGTTTCTTCGAAGTGCTCACACCGGACTGGATTGACGGCTGGATTTCGACGGACGACTTTGAGGAGTATTCCAAAAACGGGTTCGATGCGGCTCCCTATGAGCTGGGAAACGCCTCCGCCGGTGGAGCTTCCGCAATGCGTTTGGTGGAAAAGCCCGGCGGCGACCCGCTCACCGGTGCCGTGGTGTTTCGCGCCAAGCTTGAGCGCGCGCCGTCAAAGGCGGGTGACCCGCCTGCACCGTCCGGCTGGACGCGCGTACGCGCCCGCATCGGCTGGATTAGCCGGGAAGGTCTGGCCGTAACCCCCGAGATTCAATCCGTCTCGAAGTGAGTGCCGCAGCGAACCGCTTCGGCCGGCAAAGTAGCGAACTTATTCAAGTCGGATACTGCCGGAGCCGGTGCGGAGCAGCAGGCGCGGGCCGCCGCCACGAACGGTTCCCCTCAATGTGTCCTTGCCAAACGTTCCCAACACCGTAACCGGGTGGCTGGATTGAATGCTGCCTGAGCCAGTATGTGCGTCCACCTCAAACCCCGCATTGGCGTCGAGGCGCGCGATGATGTTGCCCGAGCCGGTATCGAGGTCCCAACCGCTTCCGGGATTCCCCGCCGCTGTAATGTTGCCGCTCCCTGTGGAAGCCCGCAGCGCACCTGCCAGACCTGAAGCGCGGATGTTGCCGCTGCCCGTTGAAGCGCGGACATCCCCGCCGGCTTGAGTGACTTCAATGTTTCCGCTGCCGGTGGAGGCGCGAACTTCCCCCGTGCCGCTCTCAATCGTGATGTTTCCCGAGCCGGTGTTGGCGCCGACTACGCCTCGAATGCCCGAGAGGTTGATATCGCCCGAGCCGGTGTTCGACCGCACGCGCGAATCTGCAGGAAGAGTGATCTCATAGCTGATGCCAACATTGCGCTGCAGCTCGCGCTCCAAGTTATGGCCGACGCGGATGATGTTGCCGTTCTGTTCGATGGGTGGGTTGGCCTCGAGCCGGCGCACGCGCTCTCGGGCAGAAGCCTCGCCATCGCCGCCGCGAGCCCAGGCATGAATGGTCCCGATAATGCGCAGCGTTGAGCCGTCGCCCGGCCGCACGGTGATGTTCCCCGAGCCAGTGTTGACATCAAGGTCAGCCGGGCCGGTAACCGTCAGCGTGCGTTCGAAGGAACCTTTGACGGCATCGGGCATGGCCGCGCAGGCCACGCTCGCGGCTGCAACCAGACTGAACACGGCCGCCCACAGACTCCCCAGTCGAAGAGATCTCGTCATGAGTGCCTCCTGAATCTTTGGCTTGGCATTCCTTTGCTTAAGCAACGCACTGCCGCGCCGCAATGTTCCGGTCGGGGTGTCGCATTCTGTTGGACAGACCGGTTCCGGTAATTTAGACGCTTGAGGAGTGGAAACGTCAGGGCCGGTCAGCGGGCTTTTGTGGCAGCCAGCGTTCAGTGATCGCTATCGCAACACTTCTTCAAAGAAGGACAACGCGCGCGGGTCATCCGACTGGCCCAGCCAAAACATGGCCTGCTTGCGGACGGCTGGGTTGCGGTTGGTGCGCGCCACCTGAATCAGAAGTGGCACGCCTTCTTCCTTGGGAAGCTGGCTGAGAGCAAAGACAGCTTTCTTCTTCACATCGGTTTCGGGGTCGTCTTCAATCGCACTCGTAATG
>Ga0247727_10017370_pt1 | contig 11469 bp, 5 predicted proteins | sample WisWelCaveWW1625_FD_202498 | JGI IMG/M metagenome (GOLD analysis project Ga0247727, IMG submission 202498) | Biofilm microbial communities from Wishing Well Cave, Virginia, United States - WW16-25 | ecosystem: Environmental > Aquatic > Deep subsurface > Groundwater > Cave microbial mat | place... | reverse complement strand
AATGCGAGGAGTGGGCTTACCGGTTGAAACCCGACTCCCCATTCGGCGACCGCGTCTACGTCCATCACGCCAGCCTCGACGCGCGCGTGCGACGCGGGGTCGAAGACAACTTCGCGCACGCCGAAGCCGCCGTGTGCTTCGCCACGTCAACGCTGGAACTGGGCATTGACATCGGCGACGTTGATCTCGTCGTTCTGATCGGCGCGCCGGCCAACACCAGCGCCTTTCTCCAACGCATCGGACGCGGCAACCGCCGCACCTTGCGCACCTCCGTGGTCTGCATCGCGCGCCACGCCATCGAACGCGCGCTGTTTCAGGTCTTCATCCGCACGGCTCAAGCAGGCGGCGAGTTCCCTTCCCAACCCGCCATCTTTCGCCCATCGGTCGTCGTGCAGCAGCTTTGTTCGTACATCAAGCAGACCCGGCTCGGCGAGATTGACCCTGACAGCGCGTATGAATTGTTCGCTACGCCGGAGGGCGCGCCGCTCATCTCCAAAACGCATTACGACCAGATCGTCGAGCATCTGCTGGTCAAACAGTATTTCACCGCGACACAAGGCCCCGCGCTCAAACCCGGCCCGCTCTGGCAGGAATTGTTCGAGCAACGCGCGATCTACACGAACCTAATGGATGTTAAGCGCGGGACGGTCGAAGTGATCGAAGAAGAGACCGGCCGACGCATCGGCGAGATTGATCGCGGGTTGCCGCCGGGCGGGGCGATGCTGTTCGGCGGGCAGGCGCGGCAGGCGACGCGGATGATCAAACGCAAGCTGATGGTGCGCGCAGCCGACGTGGACACAGCCGCGCCGGCGCCGCGTTTGCGCGCTCCCTGGCGTCCGATGTCAGCGGCGCTGGCCCAGGCCGTAGCCGCGGAACTCGGCGTGCCGCGCGCTACAACCCCTTCAGCGTTGGCGATGATGATCGAAAGCGAAGACGAAGGCGCAGATGCGGATGCGCCTGAAAGCCCTTCCACGACAATCTTCCACTGCGCGGGCGACGCGTGGGGTTTGATCCTCGGCGATCTGCTGGAAACCCAATACCGCGTTCGCGTCGAAGACAACAGCGAGCTTTATCTTTCAGTGAAAGGCGTGATCCCGGCGACGACGCTCGAGTTCACCGCCGGGCAGGTGCATGCGCAGTTGCGGCGCCGGTGGCGGCAGATGGAAAGTTGGTTCGATCTCGGACGATTTCAGTCCCAGCTTCCGTCCGATGTGCGGCGCGCCAGCGTGATCGAATCTTTCGATGTCGGCGGATTCCTGCGCGCTTTCAATGGACGCGGGCTGACTGAGACTGAGCCTTCGTCTTCGCCCTGACGACAGCCGGGAACCCTGAACCAATTGGCGCCAATCAGCGCAATAAATTTTTCATCCGCAATCCACCATTTTTCCGCGATTTCTCGCATTTAGTAAATGAAGGGATCACAATCCTCAGACGTTTCATCCGGGAGGCCCGGATGAAACGTCCGGATGATTTTTGCGTTAAAACGACAAGGAGAATTTATGCGTATTGGCCGATTGATTTTGTTCGCGCTGTTGGTCTGCGCGTTCGGGCCGTCGCTCCGGGCGCAGGAGATGAAAACCAAACCTTTGCCGGAGATTGTCGAAGCCACGGGGAAGGCGGTCGGGCTGGTGGCGACGATTGATCCCGAAGGCAATTACGAGGAGAAATACAGTTGCTTTTTCGTCAACGCCGAAGGCGTTCTGGTCACGACCTACCAGGCGATAGCCGACGCCGAGAAGATTGAGGTGATCCTGCCCGACGGTCGCAAGACGCGCGACGTTTCCATCGTCGCCGTTGATCCGCGCAAGGACATTGCGATCCTGAAAGTCGAAGCGGCGGGTCTGGCGCCGGTCGTGCTCGGCGATTCCGACCGCACGCGCGCCGGCGAAAGCGTGGCGATGGTGGCGCGTCCGCTCGGCACGTTTCCGTCGGTCCAGGGCGCGGTCATCTCCGCGGTCAGGGATTCCAAACGCGGGATGCGCGTGCACCAACTGTCCGCCTCGCTCGACCGCATCAACGCCGGCGGCCCCGCCGTCAACGAGCGCGGCGAGACCATTGGGATCGTGTCGTATTACCGGCTCTTCGGTAACAATCTCGGCTACGTCGTGCCCATCAATTACGTGCGCGGGCTGATGGGCGAGAAGGCCGTGATGAGCTTCGCCGAGTTCGTCAAGGCGCGCAAACCGCTCCAGCCGTTCGACCCCGCGCTGGTCGAAGCCAAGCGATTGGCGATCATCGAGAAGGCGCGCGTCAGCAGCTTCAAGCTCCGCGACAACCGGGTGCAGTGGGAGTTCGCCAACGAAACGCTGCGCAAATTGCGGTCGGAGATCATCAACGAGATGAACCTTTACGGCTCGACGCCATCCGAAATCTTTCTCGCCGATTCTTTCGAGGTCGCCGAGCACCGCCAACTCGTCAGCAATCTGCATTTCACCTTCAACGAAATCTTCGCCGTCGGCGAAGCGCCGGAGGCCACACCGTTCCCGCTCTCCAGCCTCGTGCTGGGCACTGTGCCGCCCAGCGTCTTCCGTGAAAAAGACCCGATGTACGGCAAGAAGGGCGAGAGCAAAGGGCCGGTCTCGAAGGTGCGGGTCAGTTACAACGCCTACACCTTCACCTCAGTCTTCATGACCGCGGGCGGTTACGTCACGGCTTACCGGCTGGCCGAGTTGCTGGCGCGGCTGGCTTCGCCGGAGGACATGCCCGACCTGGCGGTGACGGTCTTCTATCAGAAGCCCGGTGAAAACAAAGAGGCGGTCGCCTCGAGCGTCTTCAGCGAGGATGCCTTTACCGTACGCTGGGGCGAGATCCGCGAACGCCGCGTCTGGGACCTGAAAGAAAAGACCCGCGCCTGGAAGCAGCAGGTCGCTCAGGATAAGCGCAAGAACGTCGGCGATCAGCCGCCCGATCCGACGGAGACGACCGAGAAGGTCAAACAGTAAGCAAGCCTTTGGGGCAAACGCTTCCAGGGCCTTTCGAGGAATGAACCGATGACGAAGAGAATGATCAACGGGTTGATTCTGGTCGTCGCGCTGGCGCTGGCGCCGGCGCGCGCGAACGTAGCCAATCGCCAATCCGCCGAACCATCGCCGGCCATCGTCAACATCACGCAACTGGCGTCTGACGGTACGCCGCGGCTCAACGGCCACGGTTTTCTGATCAGCGCCGACGGCCTGCTGGCGACCAGCTACCACCTGATTACCCAGGCCACGAAACTGCGCATCCGGCTCAGCAACGGCGATGTCTACGACCAGGCGACGATCCGCGCTCTGGATCCCGCTGGCGATTTGGCGATCCTGAAAATCCCTGCGTTCCGCACACTGGCGCTGGCGATTGCGCGGCGCGAGCTTCCGGCCATTGGCTCCAACGCGCAGATCGTCCCGCCAGCCCGCGCCGCCTCAACCACCAACATCCGTTCAGGCAAGGTGATCGGCCATCACAAACTTCAGCCGGGGTTGGAAGCGTTCGCGGTGAGTTTCGCGCTGGACACAGCGAGCAGCGGCTGGCCGGTTCTCGGCGAGCGCGGCGAATGCGTTGGCATTGCGACCCCAACCTACCAAACTGGCAATTCGGCGGCGCAGGGCGGCGCAGAAGGCAATGCCGCTCCGGCCGCGGCTGCGAGCGGCGTGGTCGTCAGCGCCAACCGGATACTCGACCTGCTCGACGACAAGTTGCACAAGCAGGTCAATCGTCCGCTCGATCTGATGGATTGGAGCGCGTGGCCCCACGCGCCCGCCGAACCGGCCGCCGAGCAGCTTGCGCAGTCGGGATTGCGCCGCCATTGGCCGCGCGCGGAGTTGTGGACGGAGAAGAATCAAGCGCGGCGACTGGAGTTGGCCCTGGCTTTCGATCCCACGGACCGCGAGATCAAGACTCTGCTCGTCAGAGTTCACATCCAGCAGCGGCTCTTCGAGCGCGCGCGGCGGCATCTGGACGAATTGCTCGCCGCCGAGCCTGAGGGCGCGACGTTGCTTGAGTTGAAAGGCGATTTGGAATATCACGCGGGAAATTTCGACCAGGCGCGTAAGCTCTACCGGCAGATCGTCGCGCAGGGCCAAAACACACCGCACAACTACGACCGGAAATACGACGGCGTCCGGCTGCATGGCGTCTCACACTCGCACTTTGGAACTTACTGCGACGGCCCGGTCATCCTCGGCGCGCGCGAGTTCGTCTTTCTCCCGGACTGGCGCTTCGATCAGTTCGCCGTCGCTTACGACAAGCTCAAGCTCATCACGCTGCGCCCCGGCGCGCGAGCCGGACAGTCAGCTTACGAACTCGAGATTAAATTCACCGGCGAAATCTACAACCTCGATCAGACGCAAAAGAAAGAGGACATCAAGCTCATCCTCACTGAACGAGTCGTCAAAGAGAATCTGATCGCTCATCTGCGGCAGCGCGGCGTTCAGATTGCCGAACAAACGAAGCGTTAGACCTATTCGTGAATGACTCCGTAATACCTGGCCATCCAGTAAGGCAAGATGTAATCAATCCCCGCCGTTTCAATTCTTCCCGCGCCGCCGCCGAACAGCAAAAACGGACTGCGCTGCCAGAGGAAGTCGGTGTTGATCCGATCTACAACTGGAATCGGGTTGCAGGCTTTGTCGTCTCCACAGGCCGGGTAGCGCGCGTCTCCGCGCCAGTCGCGCCACAAGTCCCGGCGCGGACGCCGGAGCCATTGTTGCAACAGGTCGCGGGTTTCGGCGTCGCGGCGCGCGTCCGCGCCTTTCAACGCGCGGTCAATCATATTGAAGTGCGCGTTGCCGTGGTCGTCCGTCGTCCGCCGCAGCACGTTGTAAACGTTCACGTACCGGCTGCGGTAAAAACTGCTGCCTTCCAGCCGGATCAGGTTGTAGAGATTGATCGTGTCCAGGTTGAACTTGAAGTAGGAGGTATGATCGTCGAGCAGGTCGAAGAGCACGCCCGTCCCCACCGTGGAGTAATTGAAAAAGCGGTGAACGCTGTAATCGGAACTGAACCGCTGCGAATTGACCTGGCGTCCGACGATCAGGAAGCTCAACCGCTGGTCGGGATGTCCAGCGAACGTCGTGCTGATCTCGCCATTCGGCATCACGACGTTCCAGCCGTGGTCGAGCAGGAAGTCGAGCAATCGCGTGACCAACGAGCTGATCTCACCTCTGACCTCGGCGTTCTCGACCAGGTCGTAAGCCACGCCCAGCCCGAAAAAGACGCCCGAATATTGATCGCGCGACGTGTTGCCGAACCATAAGTATTCCCGGCCATTGATCGTGGCGCGGTAAACGCCGTGCCGGTTCTCTTCGTCAATGATGGATTGCGCGAATTGCCAGTCCACGGGGATCAAGCACCGCGCCAGCAGGTTTCTCCCGGTGACATCCACCAGCGCGCGCAGGCCAGCGACCGCTCGCTTCACGTTTTCGAGCGCAGCGGGCGAGCCGGTGACGCGATAGCGGAAAGCTTCTGCCGCCAGATAATGTCCGGTCCAGATCGCTGAGTCGCCGCCATGCGCATAACCGGTGATCTGATCGCTGTCAGGCGAGGCGAAGGCCGGGTCGAGAATTGTGTTGTGCGGCAAGTGGCGCTGCTGAATGTTATTCGAGATGGCGACGGCCTCAGTCTCCGAACCGTAAACGGGAAACGGGGCCGCCAGAACAAACACCAAGATGAAGATGAAAGGGGTACGCTTCATCGGATCCTCCTATTCAAAGACGCTAGGGATTGAAAACATCCGCTCACTGCTGAGTCGTGAGCGACGGAAGGGGCCAGACGTTGCGAAGCCTATGACAGGCTGGATCGTGTGTCAATCAATAAATCAGTACCGCGAGCGGTAGCGAGCGTGGCTCCATCAATGACCGACTGATGGAGCCACGCTCGCTACCGCTCGCGGTACTGATTATTCGTGGCGGAGAGCGACAATCGGGTCAGTCTTCATTGCTTTGCGCGCCGGGAAATAACACGCCAGGAACGCGACCGTCGTGAGCAGCAACGTCACGCCTGCGAATGTCAGCGGATCAACCGCGCTCACGTTGTAAAGCAGGCTCGAAAGAAACCGCGTGCCGATGAAGGCCAGAGCCAGCCCGGCGCCGACGCCGATCAGCGTCAGCGTCAATCCCTGTCCGGCCACGAGTTTGAAAATCTCTTTCGCGCTCGCGCCTATAGCCATGCGGATGCCGATCTCGCGCGTGCGCTGGCTGACGGCGTATGACATCACGCCGAAGATTCCAATCGCCGCCAGCGTCAAAGCCAGCAAGCCGAACGCGGAGAGCAACGCGGCGAAGGCGCGCGCCGGGAAGAGCGACAGGCTCATGTGGTCGGTCAGCGTTTTGACATCGGTCACCGGCAGGTTCGGGTCCAGGTTGCGAAACTCGCCGCGAACAGCGCCGATCACGCTTTCGGGCCTGGCGGTGGTTCGAACCAGCAGCGTGTTGAATGCAAGCTGATCGCCAATTGGAAACCACGCAAACGCGCGCGGCTCTTCGCCGATGGTCCAGTATTTACCGTCTTTCGCCACGCCGGCGATTTGCCAGGGCTGACCCTCCGGCGAGGTTCGGAATTGTTTGCCGAGCGCGTTTTCAATTGGGTTGGCGCCGGGGAAAAATCTTCGCGCGAAGGTTTCGTTGACCACGACAGAACGAGTCTTCCCTTCCTGATCCTGCTCGGTCAGGTCGCGCCCGGCGATGAGCGGCGTACCGATGGTCTCGAAATAGTTTAACCCGACATCGGCGGTCATTGCCTGTGGCGCATTGACGCCGCGCTCCTGCGGCTGACCTTCGATCAGCACCTCATTACTGTTGTAGTTCATGCTGAGCGGCATGAAATCGGTGATCGAAACCGATTGCACGCCGGGCAGCGACCGCACGCGATTGAGCAACTGTTTGCGAAGCTGCCTTCCGGCGTCGGTCTGGTAGCCCTGCAAGCTCAGGTCGAAGCTCATCATCAAGGCGTTTTCGGGATTGAAGCCAGGGTTCATCGCGCGCAGTTGCTGCAAAGCTCTGAGCGTCAAGCCGGCGGCCACCAGCAAAACCAGCGACACGGCGATTTGCGCCACGACCAGGCTGTTGCGCAGCCACGAGCGGCGAACGCCCGACTGCGACGCTACGTCTTTGAGCGCGGAAGTGAGATCGGGCTTGGTCGCTTGCAGCGCCGGAACCAGTCCGAACAGCACTCCGGTTATGATCGAAACGATCATCGAGAAGATCAGCACCCGCCAATCCACCTGCAATTCCAATGTCACCGGAATCTCAATCGGCGGCTTCAACGCCATGATCAAATCAATGATCCACCCGGCCAGCATCACGCCGATTAAACCGCCCGCCACAGCCAGCATCACGCTTTCGGTCAAAAGCTGCCGGATGATGCGCGCGCGGCTAGCGCCGATTGACAGCCGGATGGCGATCTCCCTGCTGCGTTCAGCCGCGCGCGCCAACAGCAGATTCGCCAGATTCGTGCAGGCGATCAGCAGAACCAGCGCGACCAATCCCATCAACGCGGCTGAAACGCCGAGCATCCCGTTTCGGATTTGCGGCAGGACGAAGCCGGGCGGAATGACTTGAATCTTCAACCCTTCGTTGTCGTTGGGGAAGTCTTTGGCCAATTGCCCGGCAAGAATATTGAGCGAGGCTTCGGCCTGCTTCGTGGTAACGCCCGGTTTGAGCCGTCCGACGGCAAAAAGGTTATTTGCATCGCGCTCGTCCAGATAATCATTCTCCGGCTCGATCCACTTCTGCATCGCAAACGGCACGAAGATTCCCGGAGTGTAAATGACCTCCGTGCCCTTGAACCCGGCGGGCGCGACGCCGATGACTTTGAACTTTTTACCGTTGACCAGAATGTCGCGGTCAACGACCGACGGATCGCCGCCGAACCGCGTCTGCCAGAGCGAGTGGCTGATCACCGCCACCGGATGCGACAACCGCGTCTTGTCTTCTTCGGGCAAAAAGGTTCGACCGAGCGCTGGCTTCACGCCGAGCACGTCGAAATAATTGCCCGAAACCAGATAGCCCCAGAGCTTCTCGTTATTGCCGCTCCGGCTCAAGCTCAGCCCCACGAAACGGTAGACGAGCAATCCCGACAAGACTTCGTTGCGGTCGCGGAAATCGAGATAGTTCGGATAGGAGAACGCGGCGAATTGCCCATCCTTCCCGACGGCTGAGACCGAGACGACCTGTTCCGGATTCGCTACGGGGAGCGGGCGGAACAAAATCAGATTGACCAAACTGAAGATCGCCGTGTTCGCGCCGATGCCCAGCGCGAGTGAAAGAATGGCGATGATGGTGAAGCCCGGCGTTTTGATCAAACGGCGGGCGCCGAAGCGTAAGTCTTGAACCAAAGTTTCCATTGCTCCTCCTGTTTGCGATAGAATCAAGCTGCGTTTTTCAAGCTAAACCAATTTGCCGAACGGGAATTGCCTATGACACCGACTGTACAAACCACCGGCTATTACGAAATCGTTTCCCAACTGCCGCCCGCGACTGACATCACCTTCCACCACGTCAGTTGGGAAGATTATGAAGAACTGCTCGATCAGGTCGGCGAAGCCAGCGGTCTGCGCATCAGCTTCAACGAAGGAACTTTACAGGTTATGTCACTCTCCCCCGAACACGAAAACTACGTCCGCTTCTTTGAGGCTTTGATGACCACCATCAGACTCAGACGGCGCATCAACATTCTCTCTTTCGGCTCAGCCACGATGAGGAAGTCGAAAAAGAGGAAAGGCAAAGAACCTGACGCCTGCTTCTACGTGCAGTCAGCCGCTGCGCTCGGCAATCGAATTCACCTTGATTTCGAGACCGACCCGCCGCCCGACATCGTCGTCGAAGTTGATGTGCACCACAGTTCGCGTGACATGTTCTCAATCTACGCCGGATTGGGCGTGCCTGAAATCTGGCATTACGACGGCTGGACGCTGACTATTTACCAGTTGCAAGACAATGCCTACATCGAAGTCGCCGCCAGCCCTGCCCTGCCGATGCTCACGAGTCAAATCCTCACCGACCTTCTCAACCGCCTGCGCACGGAAGGCGAGTTTCAAACGCTGCTGGCTTTCGACGAATGGCTACAATCATTGCCACAGTAATCAACCAGACGATCGCGCTCACTCGTACCTCAACGCCACCATCGGATCCACCTTCGTCGCCTTCCACGCCGGCACAAAACACGCAACCAGCGCCACCAGCGTCAGCAACAATGCAATCGCCGCGAACGTCAGCGGATCGCTCGCCTTCACGTCGAAGAGCAGGTTCGCCATCAACCGCGTCAGCAGAAACGCTCCGCCGACCCCTAACGCCACGCCGGCGAGTGCCAACAGCATTCCCTGCCCGATGACCAGCCGCAACACATCGGCTGCGCGAGCGCCGAGCGCCATCCTGATCCCGATCTCGTGCGAACGCTGCGTGACCGAATACGACAGCACGCCGTAAAGTCCGACGCTGGCGAGCGCCAACGCCACCAGGGCGAAGATTCCGAGCAGCGTCAGGGCAAACCTCCGCTGCGTCATCGAATCAATGACGTATTGTTCCAGGGTCTGCACGCGAAAGACCGGCAGGTCTTTGTCCAATCCGCCGATCGCGCCGCGCACCACTCCGGTCAGGCTCGTTGGATCAGCGTCCGTGCGAACAACCAGATTCATGTTCCCCGCCTGCATCTGGGTATGCGGGATGTAATACTGGACGCGCGACTCGCCTTCCAGCGCCCTGTGTTTGACGTGGCCGGCGATGCCGACGATCTCGCGCCAGATCGGATTCTGCTGCCCGCCTTGAAATGAAATGCGTTTGCCCACGGGGTCTTCGTTCGGCCAGTACTTGCGCTGCATCGTCTCGTCAATGATCGCGACGGGCTGGGATTCCATCGTGTCGCGGTCATCAAAGAAACGCCCGCGGACGATCGGAATCTTCATCGTCGAAAAATAGTCGGTGGTCGCGGCCCACCGGTCCCCGTGCGGCAGCGATTGTCCTTGCGGCACATCGCGCCCTTCGATGCGGAAACTGCCGCTCGAATTGTTCCCGCTCAACGGCAGGATCGAACAAGCGCCCGCCGACCGGACTCCGGGCAGCGCGCGAATCCGTTGCAACAACTCTTGGTAAAAATTGGCGCGCTGCACAGGCTCTCTGTATTTGGTCGCAGGCAACGTCACCGACATCGCCAGCACGCTGCGCGGCGCGAACCCCGGATTGACCTGCTGCAAACGCCAGAAGCTGCGGATCAACAACCCCGCGCTGATCAGCACCACCAGCGCCAGCGCCATTTCGAGCACGACCAGCGTGCCGCGCACCCATCCGCGCGCGCCGCTCGATCCCGTGCGTCCGCCCTCCTTCAACGTCTCGTGCAAATCGGCTTTTGAAGCCTGAAGCGCGGGAACCAAGCCGAAGATGATCCCGGTGAGCAGCGCGACGCCGAGCGTGAACGCGAGCACGCGCCAATCCAGCCCGATCTCGCTGGCGCGCGGAATCTGCGCCTCGTTGACTTTGACCAGCGCGCTCACGCCCCACCAGGCCAGCAGTAATCCAATCGCTCCGCCCGTCACCGACAGCAGCGCGCTTTCGGTCAACAATTGCCGAATGACGCGCCAGCGCCCAGCGCCCAACGCCGTGCGGATCGCCATCTCCTTCTGCCGGTCAGCCGCGCGCGCCAGCAGCAGGTTGGCGACGTTCGCGCAGGCGATCAGCAAGACCAGGCCGACGATTCCCATCAATATCCACAACGCCTGGCGGATGTCGCCGACCACCAACTCGCGGAAGGACTCTGTGGTCAATCCCCAGTTGCTGCGGTCTGCGCCGGGCATGAACTGCTGCCGCAAATTCGCAGCGATAGTGTCCAACTCAGCCTGGGCTTGCTGGATCGTGACGTTGGGTTTCAATCGGGCGACGACGAACAGGAATTCGTTGGTCAGGTTGTTGGTCGAGAGTTGTTCGGGAGTGAACGCTATCGGAGTCCAGAGGTCTCTGACCTGCCCCAACTCGCGTCCGAATTGAAAGCTCGGAGGCATAATGCCCACGACGGTGTAGCTCTCGTCGTTGAGCGTGATGTTCTGGTTGAGGATGCCGGGGGCGCCGCCGAAGCGCCGCTGCCAGAAGCCGTGGTTGAGCACGACCACTTTGTTCTTGCCCGGCTGATCCTCTTCGGGCAGAAAGACCCGCCCCTGCGCCGCTGTTGCGCCGAGCGTGCTGAAGAAATTGTGCGTGATGCGCGAGCCGTTCAACCGCTCAGGATCGCCGCCGCCCGTCAGGTTGAAACTCCCACCGGTCATCGCCGCTACGCTCTCGAACGACTTGGCGTTGTCGCGGTAATGCGTGTAACCGGGCGCGGAGACCGACGCCTTCAGATTGATCTTCGGGTAATCGTGATTGATCGTCACCAGCCGCTCGGGGTTGTGGTAAGCCAGCGGCCTGAGCAGGATTGAATTGACGACGCTGAAGATCGCGGTGTTGGCGCCGATGCCCAACGCCAGCGCGATGATGGCGACGATAGTGAAGCCGGGTTTGCGCAGCAGCG
>Ga0247727_10017369_pt1 | contig 11469 bp, 15 predicted proteins | sample WisWelCaveWW1625_FD_202498 | JGI IMG/M metagenome (GOLD analysis project Ga0247727, IMG submission 202498) | Biofilm microbial communities from Wishing Well Cave, Virginia, United States - WW16-25 | ecosystem: Environmental > Aquatic > Deep subsurface > Groundwater > Cave microbial mat | place... | reverse complement strand
AGCTCGGAGAGAAAGAGCAGGCGAGCGCGCTGCTGGCCGAAGCGGTCAAGACGGCGGGGCTGATCAGTAAAAATTCCTCCAAAGCCGATGCGCTGAGCGCGATTGCCGAGTCTTACGCCAAGCTCGGAGAGACAATGAAAGACAGCGCGCTGCTGGCTGAAGCGGTCAAGACGGCGGGGCTGATCAGTGACGATCGCTCCAAAGCCCTTACGCTGCGCGCGATTGCCGAGTCTTACGCCAAGCTCGGAGAGACAATGAAAGACAGCGGGCTGCTGGCCGAAGCAGTCAAGGCGGCGGGGCTGATCAGTGACGATTTCTACAAAGCCTCTGCGCTGAGCGCGACCGCCGAGTCTTACGCCAGGCTCGGAGAGAAAGAGCAGGCGAGCGCGCTGCTGGCCGAAGCGATCAAGACGGCGGGACTGATCAGTGGCGATAGCTCCAAAGCCGATACGCTGAGTGCGATTGCTGGAGCTTACGCCAAGCTCGGAGAGAAAGAGAAGGCGAGCGCGCTGCTGGCCGAAGCGGTCAAGACGGCGGGGCTGATCCGTTACGATGACTACAAAGCCTCTGTGCTGCGCGCGATTGCCGAGTCTTACGCCAAGCTCGGAGAGAAAGAGCAGGCGAGCGCGCTGCTGGCCGAAGCGGTCAAGACGGCGGGGCTGATCAGTGACGATCGCTCCAAAGCCGATGCGCTGCGCGCGATTGCCCAGTCTTACGCCAAGCTCGGAGAAATAATGAAAGACCGCGCGCTGCTGGCCGAAGCGGCCAAGACTTCAGGGCTGATCCGTTACGATGACTACAAAGCCGATGCGCTGCGCGCGATTGCCGGGTCTTACGCCAAGCTCGCTGAGTCATCCAATGATCAGGCCTTGTATAACCAAACCTTCCAGTTCATTGAAGGGTTTGGTAGTGATGGCGGCAGAGAGAATATGCTCCAATCAATCCTGTCCACCAAGCTGGCCGTCGCCGATGTCAGCAGGCTGCGCGCGCTCGCCTCGCGTTTCAGCAGCGAGGCGGGAAAAGCCCGGGCGCTGGCGCGGATTCTGATGGCGGTTTCGCATCCGGAATTGATCGGGAAGGAAAAGGAAGCCGAAGCCGCCGGCGAGCGGTGAGCGGTCAGCTTGCCTCCGAGCGCAAGGCGCTACGGCGCGGTCTATCCCTTCGAGCAAGATGCTGCGGGCGGAGAGCGAATTGGCGCCGATCACAACGGCTTGAGAGAGTGGAAGAGTGTGATCTGCATTTTGCAAAGAGCAATTGTCCCCTTCACCCAATTGGCATAGGATTCACGATGGGCGGCAGAAGAGGAGAGGTTATGACCGAAACCGAAAAGATCATCGAGATACTGGGTGGAACGAAACTGCTTGGCAAGGGAGTTATCAGGACGTAGACGCTGATTCCGGCCATCAGAAAAGGGATAGTTCCCCTGCCGCGTAGCGGCTTTTGATCTTAGGCAGGTCATTTATGGCCTGCATGCGACGGCAAATGATTTCCGAGTCGCATAGCGACGGTTGAGCATACGATTATGGCCAACACATACACATCGTTGTACTACCACATCGTTTTCAGCACCAAGAACCGCGCCGGTTTCATCAAGCCCGAAATTGAGCAGCGCGTGTGGGAATATATCGGCGGCATCGCGCGCGAAAATAAGATGACAGCATTGCAGGTGGGCGGGATTGAAGACCACATTCACGCCCTCATCCTGGCTCCGCCGACTTTCGCGCCGAGCAAAATTGTTCAACTGCTCAAAGGCGGCTCTTCATTGTGGATTCACACCGAGTTTCCCGAACTGCGCAATTTCGCCTGGCAGGATTGCCACGGCGCGTTCACCGTCAATAAATCAATACTGGCGGACGTAGAGCGTTACATTCAAAATCAGCGAGCGCATCATCACAAGATGAGTTTTCAGGAAGAGTACCTGGAGTTTTTGAAGAAACACGGCGTTGATTACGACGAACGATACTTGTGGGGCTGACTCAACCGTCGCTACGCGACTCGCAGATCAATGTCGCGCCTTTCCCAGCCTTGAAAGGCTGGGCTACGGTCAATCGTCGCTACGCGACTAGCAGATCAATGTCGTGCTTTCCCAGCCTTGAAAGGCTGGGCTACGGTCAATCGTCGCTACGCGACAAAAAACAGAGCGGCGCTATGAACACCATTTCGGCGAATGAAAACCCAGCCGGTGATCTGTCACAAAGGAAATCGCTGCTGATTATCCAAGCGCAGTTTCAGCAGGCGATAGGGCAGCATGCGGAAGCTGCGCGCCTCTTCCTCGAAGCGGCGGTGCTGGAGGAAAGGTTGGCGGAAGGCTTTCGAGAGGCAGGCAATGCCGAAGACGCGGCCATCAGCTTTTTCAGCGCCGCCTCTTGTTACAAAAATGCGGGGCGGCTGGCGGAAGCCATCGTCTGCGCGGAAGCGGCGCTGTCTTTGACCAGCGCCGGAGGCTTTGCCGACGAGATTCGGCAATTTCGTGACGAATGTCAGAAGCCGCCTGACCCTGCCGGTCAACGCACGCTGCGTGGGATTGTGCGCAACGGCGCGGTTTATCCCTTTGAGCCAGACGCTCTGGCGGAAGGCGAATTGGCGCCGATCACAACGGCTTGAGCGCGCTGCGAAGGCCGGGGGAAAGTAAAAGCGGCAACCTTGACTTGCGCATATGATAACCATATACGTTGTACGCTATGGATGCTGAGGACCTTTTACTGGAATGCGCCGGATTTGATTGGGACGAAGGCAACCGGGACAAGAACTGGATAAGTCATCAAGTCACGTCCTCGGAATGCGAAGAAATCTTCTTCAACCAACCGCTGGTCGTAGCCGATGACGTTTCGCATTCCAAAGATGAGAATCGGTATTACGTACTCGGTCAAACCAATGCGGGGAGGCTGCCGTTTCTTGTCTTCACCATCCGAACAAAATTGATCCGGGTCATCTCGGCAAGGGATATGGGCAGAAAAGAGAGAAAGGAATACGCTCGTTATGAAACGTAAAAAGCCGCAATTCAAAACCGAGGATGAAGAGAGAGAGTTTTGGGCCACCCACGATTCGACTGAGTTTGTGGATTGGAGCAAAGCCAAGCGAGTCGTGCTTTCAAACTTGAAACCGTCGGTCAAGACAATCTCGCTGCGACTTCCCGAATCATTACTCGATGCGATTAAGCTGATGGCCAACGAACGGGACATTCCGTATCAGTCTTTGATCAAGATACTCCTGGCGGAAAGAATAGAGCAGGAATTGAAGACTCAGGTTTCTTCTGCAAGCCGCGCCTGACGTGGTAGACACTCTGCTCCTGCTCGAACCAGCACAGATTCACTCAATTGGCATAGTATTCAGGATGGATGGCAGAAGAGGAGAGGTTATGACCGAAACCGAAAAGATCATCGAGATACTGGGTGGAACGAAACTGCTTGGCAAGGGAGTCATCAGGGCGCAGACACTGATTCCGGCCATCAGAAAAGGGATCAAATTCGACGCCCTCACTCACCTGACAAAGCTTTACCAGATTCCGGATGTCGCCACGCAACGAATCATTGCCGTTTCAAATCGCACCTGGACGAGGCGGAAGGCCAGCAATCGGCTCGATCCTGTCGAATCGGATCGTCTTTACCGGCTGGCGCGCACGATCGCCCGGATGGAAGAGGTCTTCGGATCGCGCGAGAAAGCAGAAATCTGGCTCAAGGAACCGAACCGCGCGCTGGGTATGCAGACGCCGCTCGACCTGTTGGACACTGATGAAGGCGCCAAACGGGTGGAAGACGTTTTGATTCGGATTGAACACGGAGTCTTCAGTTGATACGCCTCTACCGACTTTGCAGCGTGCGACATCAGACCACAGCCTTCACCGGATTGGGAGCGTCGCTGGCCGGTGGACGTTGGAATCGCAGAGGCGTGGAGATGGTTTATACGGCTGACTCTTTGTCGCTGGCGGCATTGGAATGCCTGGTCCATTTCTCATCACAAACACTCCCAACCGATTACCTCAGCTTCGAAATCGCTGTTCCTTCCGAAGCGAGCGTGGAGGCGATTGACATCGCATCGCTGCCCTCTGACTGGCAAGACGAGGATCCGCCGGTGACCACGCAGACTCTCGGAACCGGCTGGATCAGGAGTCAGCGATCATTGCTGCTCAAAGTTCCTTCCGCCATCATTCCGACAGAATTCAACTACCTGATCAATCCCCGGCATCAGGACTTTTCAAGGCTCATCATCGGACAGTCTATGCCTTTCCGCTTCGATCCGAGACTGAAGCAGTAATGTTGTGTGATCACCGTTGCGCCTGCCCCAACCCTGGGTCAGTCGCGCCGGTGAACTACACGACGGCAAGGGCTTGTCCGATCACAATTGACGGGTTTACAGTAGCTGCCTGATACAAAAGAGGGGAACAAGGAGAACCACAATGAAACTGACTCGAATTTCATTCCTGACCAGCTTTGCTTTCACCTGCCTGTTCCTCGCAGGCAATGTTTTCGCCCAGACGCCGTCCACCAGATCAACCGATCCGGCAGCCGAACTGCGCGGCGGCAAGGGCTTCATCGCCACCGAGGTCTTCTCGCTCGAAGACGACAAGAAAATCCTGGCGCTCTTCGACGGCCTGCGCGTGGCCGACGTTTCGGACGGGATGGACAAGGCCGGGCTGCATTCGACGGGGCTGATGAGCGCCGACATCCGTCCGTTGTGGAAAGACACGACTAACTTCTCGCACCGCTTCATCGGCATCGCCGTCACTGCGCGCTACGTGCCGACGCAGCTTCCGCCGGCGGGCAAGATGGCGCCGCAGGACTTCGACAGGTGGGAAGGCCAATGGTATTCGCGGATTTCCAGCGAGCCGTTCGTCGCGTTGCTGCGCGAAGGCTCGGCGCTGGTCATCGAGGAGGCGGGCGAGCAGGATGTCGGCTCCATCGGCTCGAACAACATCCTGACGTGGAAGTCGCGCGGGATGGTCGGCTTGGTGACGAGCAATTCGGCGCGCGACACCGACGAGATCATCGCCGAGAAGGTTCCGCTCTACTTCCGCCAGGTGGGGCGCGGCATTCGACCCGGGCGCAACGAGATCGAATCGGTCAACCGTCCCATCGTTTGCGGCAACGTGCTGGTCAAGCCGGGCGATGTGATCGTGGCTGATGGCGACGGCGTGATCGTCGTGCCGCGGGCGCGGGCCGAAGAAGTGGCGAAGTATGCCCGGCAGGTGATCGAGAAGGACAAGGCCGCGCGCACGAAGCTGTACGAGAAGCTCGGATTGCCGAAGGACAAGTCGGTCAAGCCGTGAGCGGCGCCTTTACGCTATCGGAATATGTCAGCTCATCTAATCAATCGGATGCCAACTCCGCGACAATGACTGTCACCGGATAGGCGTAATGAATCTCGTCGCCGCGCCAATGCGCTCCCACGCCGAGACGATCAACGCCGATGTCTTCTCGAAGCAGCTGTCGAAGCTTCTCGTCGTCGCCCGGATTGGGAAACGAGGCGGCCAGTTGCCGCTCCAGCTCCATCTCCATTTTGTAATTCGCCAGCCGCGCGTTTTGCAGCCCAGCCTCGCGCGCCAGACTCAGAAACTCTTCCACGGTCAAAGCTCGGTGATGCGACGGATCGAAGAGTTTTTCAAAGTGGTTGTAGGCGTTTGCCTTCTCAGGCGGCGGGCAGCCGTCAGCGATCAAAACTTTTCCTCCGGGACGGCACACGCGCGTCATCTCAGCCAAAACAACATCGGGGTGCAGGAAATGATGGAAAGCGTAACGGCTCAGCACAACCGAAAAGTTGTTGTCTGGAAACGGCAGCGTCTCAATATCGCCTTGCTGCCAGGAGAGGTTCGCCAACCCGCGCTGCTGCGCCAGCAATTGCGCCTGTTCGAGCATCGCCGGCGTGAGGTCAATGCCGGTGACGTGACTGGCAATCTCCGCAAACGCGCAAGCCACCATCCCCGTTCCGCAGGCGACGTCCAGCACGGTGTCTTCGCCGGACAATTCCGCCAACTCGATCAGCAGACGCAGGGACTCTTCATTTGTGTGCCCCGGCGATTGCGAAAACGGCGCGGCCTGTCGAGTGAACTGATCAATGGTGATTTGCTGATGCGTGTTCATCCGCGAACCTGAATATTATCGTGACAACGCCGCCTGCAACATCGCCTTGGTATAACCCACGTTATAAATCTCTCCGCCGAATCCGCCGCCGCCCACCTTCGCATACTGACCCACGATGCTGCCTTCGCGCACGCGGTCGTAATCAATCGCGCGCGGGTGTTCGGGGTAAAGCCCCCGCGAATACTTTTGCCGCACCAGTTCCCGCATCACCGCAAACATATCCACCTGCCCTTCGTCCAGGAACACTTCGGTGTACTTTTCATACGGCTTCCTGACGATGACGTTGCGGAAATGGACGTGGTTGATGCAATCACGCGCGCCGAAGTATTTCGCCACCGTGACTGGGTCTTCGCCCAATTCGCGCGTCACTCCGCAATCGAAGGTGATGCCGTTGGCCGGGCTTTTGACGATGTCTACCAGGCGCTTCCAACCAGCCAGCGTGGACATAATCTGGCCAGAGCCTCGGCTGATCGGCGCCGGAGGATCGTTGGGATGGAGCGCCAACCGCACGCCCGCTTCCACGGCCACTGGGACGACTGCTTTCAGGAAGTAGGTGGTGTTGGCCCACATCGCGTCGAGGCTGTGCGCGCCGATGTTGGGCAGCGGCGGCAGGTCTTTGATCCGGTCGTAATCGAACGCCGTCATCCCCGCGCCCGCGCGACCAAGCTCTTCGTAGTAGCCTTCCACGATGCGATGCGCGTAGAAGTTGTATTCGATCACCGGCACTCCGGCCTTGCCCGCCGCTCGAATAGACTGCCTGACCTTTTCGATCTCTTCGTCGCGTCCGGGACGGCCATAGAGGGTGTTGGGGAAGCCGGAGATCATCAGGTTGCAGATCGTCAGGCCACCGGCTTTGAAGCGGTTCATCCGTTGGCGGAGCGCTTCTTCCGTCCAGGGAATTGGCGGCCCGCCCATCAGCGCGTAATCAACGCCGATCTGTTTGACGCGGCGCATCCCGGCCTCATCAAGGTTTGGGCTGACGCCGAGGCAGATCTTCGGGGTGTTGGGACCCTCCGCTGGCGGCCACGACGCCTTCTGTGCGGCAACAAGACCGGAAGGCAAAGCGGCGGGCGACAGAGCCGCCGCACCCATTGCTTTCATCATCGTTCTTCGGGAAAAGTCAGGTTTCATGAGGCGATCTCCTGTTTTGCTTTAGACCAATTACCGACTCCTGCCACACCCTAAATCTAAGCGGGCAAGAATGGCGTTCGTCATTCATCGCTCAACGTTTGAGAGCCGTCACTAATCGCGAGTGGCGTCCGTTAGCGTTTGACCGACGTCCGAAAGCAAATGCCTCACTCGCTCTGCCACCCGCTCCGCGATTTGGGCGCATTGGCGGCTGACCTCCTCATCCGGCACAAACCGAGGCAGAGCGCTGCCCAGCGGGTATTTGGAAGGCAAATAGATGGAATCGAGCAAGTCGCATTGATCTTCCGTCAACCCGCTCTCGATGCCTCTTTCTGCCAGCATTCGCGCCAGCTCATTGATGCTATGTGTTCTTTTCAGCGGGATTGCGCACTCAATCAAGAGCGCCTTGAGGAATTTCTCCACTGCCTGTTGGGCGTTCTGTAAACAAGGGTTCCAGAGATGGTTCTTCAATAGCAACTCGGCGGATTGCAGGTTCTCTTCCGCATAGCCGAGCCACATCCGGGTCTCATCGTTCATAGATGACTTCTCCCCGCTCCACTTCTGCCAGGAACGGATCGCTCTGTGCGCCCACCTTCAGCGGCATGATATCCAGCGCGATCCGGCGCGCAATCGCACGCGTTTTCCTCCGGTATTTCAGCGCGAGCGGCAGATAGGCTTCCGAACCATCCTGAAACACCGCCACATCCAGGTCTTGCGGATCGTCAGAACGTAGAAAAGAACCAAAGATGACGATTCTCCGAACTTCCTGCTCCGTCTGAAGACAGTCCACCAACGCCTGCTTCAACGATCTTTTTTCCAGTTCATTCAGTGCCATCGTGCGTCTACCTGTTTCTGTTGCAACGGCCTCTTCTGCTCCCACTTCGTCACCCTCTGGCCAGTGTTTCGGGACTCGTGGGTCTCGGTAAGGCGCGATGGTACGCTCATTGCCATAAGACTGGCAAACGTCACTTCGCGGCTCACCGGATTGAATACCTGCACTACACGTTCATCAGGGGTAAGTTTTCAAATTCCAGATAACAGTTTCTACAGGAGACCGCTTTCAGAATGATCATCAGGGCTGATCTGTCGCAATCTCCATTTCTATCAACTCAACCATTTCGCCGATTGCCTGGCGCAATTCATCATAATTTGATCCGACTTCCGTCAGGTCGCCGCCGGGATAGTGTTGCTCCCAGAATTGTTCTGTCAGCGACCGGGCGGCATCCGCAAACTTCGCCAAGCGCGGGTCACATCCGGCGGCTTCCGCCAGCAAACGGTTCAGATCATGAGTCCGCACGAGCGCCCAATGTCCGGAGATGAGAAAGGCTTTCAGGAGCCTTTCTGCGGCTTCTTGCAGCAACTGGATTACCACCGGAGAAGGGCCTTCAGCGGCATGCGAGAGATCGGAAGAGCGCAGTCGCATTCGTCCCGCCGCCAGCCAATCCAACGGTTTTGTTTCATCGGTTTTCATGCCAGGCGAAGTCCTTTCTCTGTGATCTCACGATAATAGGCACCGCGCCGGCTGCGCATCGTGTGTTCCTCCGGGCTGGCGAGTAAGAGATCGAATGAGAGAGGGTTTCCACTAAGTAAAATTGGCCACCAAGCTGAATAGATAAACCTCCCGCAGCGGCATCGCCCCAGCCATCGCTCGCAGGCATCGCTCGATGGCTTCACGCTGCCCCTTCAAAGAAGGCGGCAAATTGTCCAGCAAAAGCCTCATGGCAATGATGCTAATCCACCCTGAGATCGAGCACAATAGTTTTTGCCCGGCTACGGCATCTTCAGCAGACCCAGGTCCGCCAGCCATTCCTGAAAGCGGATATGCCACGCGCCGAACGGAATGCCGTCGCCGCCAGCGGCACTGCGACGCTCGAGACTGCGATCATCGGAACACCGCTTGTGATAGTCTATCGCGCGTCGCAGACGCCCTGAAACAATGCAAATGTGGAACAGACTTTAGTCTGTTCAGAATGCGAACAGACTAAAGTCTGTTCCACATTTGCGGAGGAGCTTATGATGAAGACCATTGTTCTGACGATCTCTCTGGCAATTACGGCGTTGGTTCTGACCCCTCCGGGCATTCAACACAAACGCCGCTCCGACTCGCCCAAAAAATCTTCCCAGTCATCACAGCTAACGCCACAGGAAGCGAAGAAATTGGTCGAGCTTCACAACCGGATTCGCGCCGAGGTCGGCGTCGGTCCCGTGACCTGGTCGGATGAGCTGGCCGCCTTTGCGCAGAAGTGGGCCGACCACTTGGCGAAGACAAGCTGCGAATTGGAGCATCGCCCGTTTTCCGGCGAGTGGGAGCAGAAATACGGCGAAAGCGTCTTCAAGGGACCGAGCCGGTTTTTCGGAGTGGAAGACGCCGTCAAGTTCTGGGGAAGCGAAAAGAAAAACTATCGCGGCCAGGCGATTGACTCGGATACCCTCAGCAACTCCGGCCACTACACCCAGCTCGTTTGGAAAGCCACGAAGCAGATCGGCTGCGCCAGGACGGAATGCAAAGGCGAGATGCTCCTGGTCTGCAATTACGATCCGGCTGGAAACATCATTGGGGAAAAACCGTACTGACGCGGCTCGGCGGCGTTCACTGCCAGCGCCATTCAGTCTTCAAATGACGCGCGGATTTTCTCGCTGCTCCATCCTGCGCCGAGCGCGAGCATCAGCTTGATCCGCGCCTTGTGGCTGGGCAGCATCCCGCCCAGAATCACGCCCATCTTTCTGAGCTGCCGACCCGCGCCTTCGTAAGCGTAAGTGTCGAGCACGCGCCCGCGCGGACAACGCGACGCGATCACGACCGGAATGTTCGCCGCGATCGCGCGCTCGATTGCCGGCAGCGCCGCGACCGTCACGTTGCCGCGACCCAGACCTTCGATCACCAGCCCGCGCGCGCCATCGTCAATCGCAAAGCTGATGAAGCGACCGTCGGCTCCGGCGACCATCTTGATCACGTCCACGCGCTCTTCGATCCTGTCCGTTGCGATGTGCTCGCGCTCCGCCGGGCGGCGCATCACGATCACGCGGTCTTTGTCCACCAATCCGAGCGGGCCGAAATCGCGGCTCTGGAATGTGTCGGTTGATTCGGTGTGAGTCTTGGTGGCTTCGGCGGCGGCGATCAATTGCTCGTTCATCGCCACGATTACGCCCAAGCCCCGCGCCGCCGGATCAACCGCCACGCGAACCGCCGAACGCAGATTCCCAGGCCCGTCCCAGCTCAATTCGGAGCTGTTGCGCATCGCGCCCACAAAGACCACCGGCTTCTCTTCGTCCAGAACCAGGTCGAGCAAATAAGCCGTCTCTTCCAGCGTGTCGGTGCCGTGCGTGACCACTGCCCCTGCGATCTTTTCGTCCGCGAGTTTTTCTTTCACTGCGCGCGCCAGTTCCATCATCCGCCCCGGCGTCCAGTGGGGCCCCGGCAACCGCGCGAAGTTGATCAGATCGAATTCGGCGATCCGGTCAAGTCCCGGAACCAGCGCGATGATCTCTTCGCCCGAAAGCGCGGGCACGGCGCCGCCCGTCGCGGGATCAATCCGCATCGAGATTGTGCCGCCGGTGAAGAAGGTTGCGAGGCGTGGCTTCATCATTCCGTATTCACTCTCCTTCAAGCTTTCGTAACTGCTCGGTGATTTCGCGGATCAGTTCATCGTCGCCGGCGGCCTGCTGCGCTTCAGCCACGCCCGCCAGCCGCATCTCTTCCGCCTGATTTTGCAGCGCCGCCACGAGCTTGCCGAACTCTTCCTTGCCGATTTGCCCTTCGACCTGGCCGAAAATGCCTGCGAGCCTTTCCGCCGAGCTATCGCCAATCTCGCGAAAGATCATAAACGCCTGCCACCACGCCGCCAGCGCCGGCTCCATCGCTCCCAACGCCAGAAAAGTCTGCCCCTGAGTGTCCAGCGTCAGCGCCTGCCCGAACCGGTCTTCAATCGCGCGAAAGATCGCCAGCGCATACTCGCCCAAAATCACCGCGCGCCCAAATTTTTCTCTCCCCATCGCCACTCTCGCCAAATAGCCCAAATCCGCGCCAACGCTCAGCAGATCGGGGATTGTGGCATGGATTTTGAGCGCCTCGCCAAGGTGCGCCTCGGCCTCATCAGGCCTCTCTTCAGCCATCGCCAGGTTCCCCAGCATTTGTCGCACGTTCGCTTCGCCCAGCCTCGCTTCGATCTCCCGATAGATCGGCAACGCCTGCTCGTAGCTCGCTCGCGCTCCCCCCAGATCAGCCACCCGCATCTGCAAATCGCCCATCGCCTTCAGCACGTTC
>Ga0247727_10017368_pt1 | contig 11469 bp, 9 predicted proteins | sample WisWelCaveWW1625_FD_202498 | JGI IMG/M metagenome (GOLD analysis project Ga0247727, IMG submission 202498) | Biofilm microbial communities from Wishing Well Cave, Virginia, United States - WW16-25 | ecosystem: Environmental > Aquatic > Deep subsurface > Groundwater > Cave microbial mat | place... | reverse complement strand
GGCTCCCACGCCGCCGGGCCGGGCATGGGAGCCCGGCCTGCTCATGGGCAGAGTTGGCTGACCTATGTTTCCGAGCGGAGGCGGCTCCCACGCCGCCGGGCCGGGCATGGGAGCCCGGCCTGCTCATAGGCAGAACTGGCTGACCTATGTTTCCGAGCAGAGGCGGCTCCCACGCCGCCGGGCCATAGCAAACATGACTCGTACACGCAGACCCATTATTCCGGGCGCAACATATTTCATCACCAGCACAGCCTACCAGCGTGAGAAATGGTTCACGCGCACAGAATTCGCTCAAATAGTCGTCGAGCAATGGAAACACTACGAAAAAGTCTATGAGTTTCAGTTACACACTTACTGTGTGCTACCTGACCACTATCATGTTGTGCTAAATGTAGGCGCACAGAAGACCATATCGCAAATCCTTCATGCGGTAAATTCCTACACGGCTACGCTTATTAACCAAAGTTTAGGCCACGAGATAAAGATTAAGATTTGGGAAGGCAATGCGTGGGATGAAGTTGTCCGCAACGAAAATATGTGCTGGCAAAAAATAGCCTACACCCTTGCTAATCCTTGGCGCGCCGGATTAGTAAGCAAGCCACTTGACCCATACCCATTTTCAGATTTGGCGGAGTGGCTAGAACGTGAAGGTGAGGAGTTTTTGTTGGATTTATTTGCGCGATATAAACGCTGGCATGAATAACTCTATAAACCGGAACCGCAGAGGCGGCTCCCATGCCGCCGGGCATGGGAGCCCGGCCTGCTCCATAAACTCTATAAACTCTATAAACCGGAACCACAGAGGCGGCTCCCACGCCGCCGGGCCGGGCATGGGAGCCCGGCCTGCTCATAGCCCAGAGCTGGCTGACTGTGTTCCCGAACGGAGGCGGTGCCCATGCCGCCGGGCCGGGCATGGGAGCCCGGCCTGCTCCATAAACTCTATAAACCGGAACCGCAGAGGCGGCTCCCACGCCGCCAGGCCGGGCATGGGAGCCCGGCCTGCTGGACAATGTAAATATGACATCCAAAATTGACTCCATCGAAATCCGCCACTACCGCCTCCCCCTCGACCCGCCGTTCAATGCGTCGTGGGATCCGAAACCACGCGCCAGTTTTACGAACACGCTTGTTCGGGCGCGCGCGGGGGAGTACGAGGGCGTGGGTTCGGGCGATGCCATGCTCGGCTTCGCTGGCCATGAGCATCTGTTTATCGGCCACGACCCTTTTGCCATCGAGCGCCACGTTCATATCCTGGACAACCTGCAATTCCACTATGGTCGGATGTGGCCGCTGGAGGTGGCGCTATGGGATTTGATGGGGAAGATGACGGGCCTGCCATTGTGGAAACTGCTCGGCGGCGCGGGTGGTCGCGTGCCGCTGTACGCTTCATGTGGTGAGCGCAAGCCCGCAAATGAACGCGCCGAGTCCGCAAAAAAATTAAGAGAGATGGGATTCCCCGCGCTCAAGATTCGTTTCCACGACCAGGACCCGCGCAACGACATCGCCATCGTCGCCGCCACACGCCAGGCTATCGGCAATGCTATGCACATCCTCGTAGATGCCAATCAAGGCTGGCAGATGCCCTGGGACTCGTCGCCCACCTGGGATTTCAAGACCGCGCTTTGGGTGGCGGATGCGCTGGCGGAGCTGGGGGTGTATTGGCTGGAAGAGCCACTGCACCGCCACAACTATCAAGGCCTGGCCGATTTACGGAAACGCGCCAAAGTCCGTATCGCGGGCGGCGAGGGCAATCGTGAGTTCGCCGAGTTGCGCGAGTATTTGCGGCACGGCTCGTTGGATGTGTATCAACCGGATGTGGTCTGGAGCACCGGCATCTTGCGCGCCAAACAATTGGCCGCCGAGGTGCAGGCCGCCGGGTGCATCTATTCGCCGCACACCTGGGGCGATGGCCTGGTGTTGCTTGCCAACTTGCACGTCTGCGCCGCCGTCTCACGCGCGCCCTTCATCGAATTTCCCTACGACCCGCCCAACTGGACTCCTGAACGTCGTGACTTTATACTATCTGCGCCTATCCAACCCGAACCGGGCGGCGGCGTCACCCTGCCCGATGCGCCCGGACTCGGAGTCCAAATTAATTGGGATGCGCTGGAACGCTGGCGCATCCACACCGGCATCATGGAGTAACCTATGAGCGATTTAGATGAACGCCGCGCCCGCCGACGCGAGTCCCGCCGCGGGGCCAGCGCCGCCGCACATCCCAAGCCCGTTCAACCTCTCCTTAGCAAGTTAAAACCCTACGAGGTTTTATCCGAAGAAGGCGCAGAGATGATTCACCAGGCCTCCATGCGCCTGCTCAAAGAGGTGGGTATCCTCATCGTGGATTATCCGCCCGCCGCCGAAACCTTTAAGCAGAACGGCGCGAAAGTGGACTGGGTCGAGAAAAACGTGACCTACCCCAACGGTGACACCACGCAGGTCAAAGGCCATTTGGTGAAGATGGATGAAGACACATTGCTAAACTTCATCCGGCAAGCGCCATCCACGTTTACACAGTTGGCGCGCAACCCCGCCAATAGTTTGCAATTTGGCGGCAAGAACATCATCTTTGCGCCGGTCTATGGCCCACCCTTTGTGGGCGGACTCGATTTTGGGCGCCGGCCAGCGACGATTGAAGATTTTCAGAACTTCGCCAAACTCACCTATATGGCCGAACATCTGCACCACAACGGCGGCACGCTGGTCGAGCCAAATGATATTGATGTGCGCGAGCGCCACTTGGATATGCTGTTGGCCCATATCACTTTAAGCGACAAATGCTTTATGGGCAGTGTCACCCACGCCGACAACGCGCGCGACACGGTGACGATGGCCGAGATTCTTTTTGGCGCAGACGCCATCCGCCAAAACCCGGCGGTCTTCTCACTCATCAACGCCTCCAGTCCCATGCGCTTCGATGATCGCATGTTTGGCGCGTTGGAAGTGTATGCCCGCGCCCGGCAGGCGATTCTGGTGACGCCCTTCCTCATCGCGGGCGCCATGTCGCCCAGCACCATGGCCGCCACGCTGGCGCAACAAAACGCCGAGGCGTTGTTCGGCATCTGTTACGCGCAAATGCTCAACCCTGGCGTGCCATGCGTCTATGGCTCCTTCCTCGCCAACATTGATATGCGGAGCGGCGCGCCCTGCTTTGGCACGCCCGAAGATGCGCTGGCGCTCTTCGGCGGCGCGCAGTTGGCTCGGCGCTATCATCTGCCCTATCGCTCCGGCGGCAACTTCACGGCCAGCCGCATCCCCGACGCGCAGGCCGGGTATGAGTCGGCCGGGACGATGTGGCCCACCGTGCAGGCCAATGTTAATTTTGTTTTGCACTCGGCCGGTTGGCTGGAGGGCGGCCTGATTGCGGGTTACGAAAAATTTGTCCTGGATTTGGAAATCTGCGGGATGATGGCGCGCTTCGTTAATGGCGTCGGCCTGACCGCGGAAGATTTTGCGTGGGACGCCTATCAGGACACGCCGCCCGGCGGCCATTTTCTCGGTTCTTCCCACACCATGCGCCATTACAGCACCGCCTTTTATCAACACACCGTCTTCAACATGGACAACTATGAAAAGTGGGAAGTGGAGGGCAAAGAAGACTCGTATAAGAAGGCCAACGCCGTTTACAAACGAATGCTAAAGGAATACGAGCAGCCCGCCCTCGATCCGGCCATCGAAGAAGAACTGCGCGCCTTCGCCGAACACCGCCGCGCTGAACTGCGCGAGCGCAAGCCGCGCACCGAGTGGAAACGATAACACTATGCCGCCCATCACCGCGCACACCGACGTTGTGGGTAGTCTACTCCGGCCCGCCTATCTGCTTAAGGCGCGGGCGGACGCAGAGGCCGGGCTGCTTTCGCCCGCCGAATTTAAGCGCCTCGAAGACCGGGCCGTTGACGAGGCTATCACCCTGCAAGCCGAAGCGGGCCTGGAGGTGGTGACCGATGGCGAACAACGCCGTCTATCATTTCAGAGCCAACTGCTCGAGTCCGTCGAAGGCATCGGGGCCTGGAGCATTGACGCCTTTCTGTGGGGCGACTGGAAGGGCGATAAGCAGGTCGGCGATAAAAGCGCCCCGCGCCCAACAGAACTGGGGGTGGTGGACAAACTTCGCCGTAAGCGCCATCTCTCCGCCGAGGAGTTCGTTTATTTACGGGGCCGCACGGCCGGCACACGCCTCATCCCGAAAATTACGCTGACCAGCCCCAGCCTCTACGCCAATTTGTGGTCGGCTGAAAAATCCGCCGCCGCCTACCCCACGCTGGATAGTTTCCTGGCCGATGTGGTGGACCTCCTGCGCGATGAGGTGGCCGAACTCGCGCGCCTGGGGTGCGAGTACATCCAAATTGACGCGCCGCACTATCCATTGCTGATTGACCCACAGACCCGCGCCTTCTACGAATCACAAGGCTGGAACCTTGACCAATGGTTGCATAAAGGCATCGAGATGGACAATGCCCTTATGCGCGATGTTCCTCAGGTGACGTTTGGCTTTCATCTGTGCCGGGGCAACCAGGGCAGCCGCTGGCTGGTGGAGGGCGGTTACGATTTGATTGCCAGGCCCATCTTCCAAAACATCCGCGCCCAGCGCCTGTTGTTGGAGTATGATGATGAGCGTTCCGGCACATTCGAACCGCTCAAGGAAATGCCCGACGATAAGACGGTGGTGTTGGGCCTCGTCACCACCAAATCCTCACGCCGCGAAACGATGGCAGAGCTGACCAAACGTATCACAGACGCGAGTCGCTTTGTGCCATTGGAGCGCCTGGCCCTCAGTCCACAATGCGGCTTCGCCACCTCCATCCTTGGCAATGCCATCACGCTGGAAGACGAGCAATATAAGTTGGGCGTGATCGCAGAGACGGCGAAAGCTGTGTGGGGTTAGTTACCCTCTGGACTTACGCAGGCAATCCAGCCGAGCTAAGAAACTTCACCACAAAGGCACAAAGACACGAAGATTTTTAAGCGAAAAGAACTTTGTGCCTTCGTGGTAAAAGACCCAATTGCGTAAGTCCAGACCCTATCAGAAAAGGTCGGCCGTGAAAGCCGCTGTCTGTTATGAATTTGGCCAGCCCTTGGTGATTGAAGAAGTGGTCATTGACCCGCCCCAAGCCGGTGAGGTCAAAGTCCAAATTAAGGCCGTTGCCATTTGCCACAGCGACGTGCATTTGGTGCGCGGCGATTGGAAGAATTGGTCATCCAATCCGCCCGTCATTGCAGGCCACGAGGGCGCGGGCCACGTCGTTGAAGTTGGCCCCGGCGTAACCCGCGCCCAAGTGGGCGACGCGGTGGTGGTCTCACTGCTCCGCTCGTGTGGGCAATGCTTTTATTGCGCCTCCGGCTCACCATTTATATGCGAGGGCAAGTTTGCTCTACAGCGTGAACACCGCCTCCACCGGATAACCGGCGAACACATTCGGCAAGGCATCAGCACCGGCGCGTTCGCCGAGTGCGCGGTGGTGGATCAATCGCAGGTCGTGCCGGTTGCGCGGGATATGCCGCTCGACCAGGCGTGCTTGCTCGCGTGCGGCGTGATTACGGGTTATGGGGCGGTGGTAAACACCGCGCGCCTGACACCCGGCAGTAGCGCCGTCATCATCGGCACGGGGGGCGTGGGCCTCAACGCCATTCAGGGCGCGCATCTGTCCGGCGCGCATCCCATCATCGCCGTGGATGTTTCGGATTCTAAACTTGAAGCCGCGCGGGCGTTTGGGGCGACGCATACCCTAAATGCCAAACGGACCGATGTGATTACCGAGGTGCGCGCCCTTACCGACAGGCGCGGCGCGGATTATGCCTTTGTCACCGTCGGCAACCCAGTCGCCATTGAGCAGAGCCTGAAATTTGTGCGGCGTGATGGCACGATTGTCGCGGTGGGGATGCCCAGCACCGGCGCGGCGGCGTCCGTGCCAATGGGCGATTTTGTCTACAACGGCCAGCGTCTGCTGGGGAGCAACGTTGGCTCGACCCGCCTCACGGTGGATATTCCCCGCCTCGTCGGCCTCTACCAAAGTGGCCGACTTAAACTCGATGAGTTAATCACCCAACGTTACTCATTGGAAAAAATCAACGACGCCATCGAGAGCATGGAACGCGGCGAGGCCTTGCGGAACGTAATCGTGTTTTAGGCTGCTCACAAACCACTTGACACATCCCCCCTCCCCCATGACACTTGGCCCTCATGTTGACCCTACGTGAGGCGCTCCAACTCCCCTGTTTTGAAAACGCGCGCGTGATGGCCGGTGCCACCGGCCTTGACCGCGAAATTCGCCGCGTCCATTTGGTGGACATCCCCGATGCCACCTATTCATGGGGGCGCAATGCGTTATTGTTGACGGCGGGTTACGGCCTCAAAGACAGCCCCGAACGTCAGGCCGCCCTCATCCCCACCCTCATTGAGCAAGGACTGGTCGGCCTGGTCTTCGCTATCGGTTGGTACTTCGAGGCCGTGCCTGACAGCATTTGCGCCGCCGCCGAGGCGCACGGCTTCCCCGTCATCGTGGTGCCGCCCGAGGTCGAGTTCATCACCATCACCGAACGGCTATATGTCGAAATCGTCAATCACGAGTTTGTGCTCAAAGAACGCGCCGACGGCATCCATCGTCAACTCACGCGCCTGGTATTGGAAGGCGGCGACTTGACGGCCCTCGCCCGCACCCTGGCCGACATCCTGGAACGTTCGGTGTTAATTGAGAACCTGGCGTCTGAGGTGCTGGCCACCGCCCAGCATGGCCCGGTGGACGAAGCCCGCCTCCAGGCCATCGAGGCCGGGCGGACTCCCCCCGAGCGCGCCCAACGTTTGCTCAAGCGCGGCCTCTATGCCGAATTGCAACAGAAACTTAGCCCGGTGCGCTTTAGTGTGATGCCCGATTTGGGCATGACGATGGAGCGTGTGGTCGCGCCGATTGTGGCCGGGCCTGACCTCTACGGCTATATCTGGGTGGTGGCGGGCGATCACCCCCTGACCGATTTGGACACGCTGGCGATTGAACACGCCGCCACCGTGGCGGCGTTGATGATGCTCCGTGAGCAGGCGGTGCGCGATGCCCAACACGCCCTGCGCGGCGATTTTCTGGCGCAACTTTTGCGGCTGGACACTCACGCCCAACCGGATAGCGTCCTGGTCGAGCGCGGGCGGGCCATTGGCTATCAGTTCGATCAGTCTCATCAGGTTTTGTTTGTGATGAGTCAATCGTTGGCGGGTGGCACGCTGGCCCAACTGGCGGTCCGGTTGGATAACTGGTTGCATCGGCAGGGCGAATGGGGGTTGGTGGTCAGCCGTGAGCCGGGCCTCGCCATCCTCATTAACTCCAAGGCAACGGCCACCGGGCTACGCCTGGCCGAGCGCCTGATTGGTGACGTTAACACCCCCGCCCAGCCGCTGATGATTGGGGTGAGCACGGTGCGTGTGGCAGACAAATTACTCCGCCGCCCCTATGACGAAGCGGTGGAGGCCGCCGATATTGGCCAACGGCTTGGCACCAACCCGCCCATTGTGAGCTTTGAAAGTTTGGGCCTGCTCGATTGGTTGTATCGCCTGCCCGTCGAGGCCATGCGCCACAACCCCTATTGGACCAAAATCGAGACGCTGGCCGAACACGACCACAAAGCCCACGGCGACCTGCTACATACGCTGGAGTCTTATCTAAAATATGGCGGCGCATTGGCCGAGGCCGCCGCCGCCATCAACGTCCACCGCAACACCCTGCTCTACCGCTTGGGCCGCATCGAAGAAATTGCGGGCATTGATTTGAAGGAAGTGGAACAACGGCTCAATCTGCATGTGGCGCTCAAGGGTTATCGGCTCAAACACTCATACCCTTAGTTTGTGCATCTCGCACAAGCCCGCTCCCCAATTGTTGGCCTCCCATCCGTAGGCTATTCACTTGCGCTCGCACTATAATCAGCCTTACAACCTATCTCTAAACCTCACAGGTCTCAAAGACCTGTGAGGTTTCGCTCAGGTTCAACTGATGATTGACCTCGCCCCCACACATTACATCGTCCTGCTGCAAGCCCTCACCAACGCGCCCACGCGGGTGGCGGAGGCGCTGGCCGCCTGGCCGGCCGAGGCTTATGAGTGGCGGCCAGCCCCCGACATCTGGAGCCTGAGCCAGACGGTGGCCCACCTGGCCGCCGCCGACCCGCTCCTTCAGCAACGGCTGACACGCATGATGCAATCCGAGAATCCCTGGTTGCCCTATTTTGGCCCGGATGTGGCGCGGCCCGAAGTGGACGCCGCCGCGCCGGATTTGCTGGCCCGCTTTCGAGGCGCGCGCGCCGAACTGCTTAACTTCCTGGCGGGATTGACGCCGGACGATTGGGAGCGGCCAGGCGTGCACGAGACCATGGGGCCGACCACGCTGGCGCAACAAGTCCAAAACATCATCAATCACGACGCCGAACATCTCGGTCAACTTTACGAATTGCGTCAAGCGTGGGAATATCAGCCGCATGTCTGAACCCACCCCCACTTGCCAAATTGCATTGATGCCCTCCGGGCGGCGCGGGTCGGTGCCGGCAGGCACGACCCTGTTGGAAGCCGCCCGGCTCCTGGGCGTCGAAATCGAATCCATTTGCGGCGGACGACAGACGTGCGGCAAATGCCAAATTCTGATTGAGGAGGGCCATTTCCCAAAGCACAATCTCACCTCCGCCCTGGCGCATCTCTCACCCATTGACGAGCGCGAAGCCGCCTATCGCCAGTTGCACGATATTGGCGCGCGCCGCCTGGCCTGCGCCTGCGAGGTGCTGGGCGATGTCCTCATCACCGTCCCGGAGGAGAGTCAGGCCCGCAAACAAATCATCTCCAAAGCCGCCACCGATCGGGTGATTGATGTGCAACCCGCCGTGCGGCAAGTGTACGTTGAAGTGCGCGCCGCTGAGTTGGATGAGGTGGGGGGTCAGGGGGATTGGGAGCGCGTGCAAGAAGCATTGGCGCAACAGTGGCACTTGAACAACGTCGCCATTGACCCGCTCCTTCTCCCCACCCTGCAACCCGCGCTTAAACAAGGCAAGCACACCCTTACCCTGACGTTGTGGCAGGGGCGGGATAGCACGGGCGGCTCCCAAGCCGCCGAAGGGCCGGGCGTGGGAGCCCGGCCTGCTAACTCTTCTGAGGTTTTGCGGATTCAGCCCGGCTATGCGGAGGGCGTCTACGGCCTCGCGGTGGATGTTGGCTCTACCACCGTCGTCGCGCACTTGTGCGATTTACGAACCGGCGCGGTGCTGGCGACCGAAGCGACCATGAATCCCCAAGTCCGCTTTGGCGAAGACCTGATGAGCCGCGTCAGTTATGCCATGCTGCAACCACAGGGTGTGGCCCGCATGCACCGCGCCATCATTGGCGCATTGAATGATTTGGCCCGCAAGGCCACCGCCGATGTGGGCCTAACCCCGGAGGATGTGTTGGACATGGTGCTGGTCGGCAATCCGGTGATGCACCATTTGCTATTGGGCATTGACCCGGTGGAATTGGGCGGCGCGCCCTTTGCCCTCGCCATCGCCGCGCCCATAGACATGAAGGCGCGTGATTTGGGTCTGAAACTAAACACGGCGGCGCGCGTGCATGTCCTGCCCAATATTGCCGGGCATGTCGGCGCGGACAACCTCGCCGTGCAGTTGGCCGAAGCCCCACATCAACAAGATGAGATGATGCTGGTGATTGACGTTGGCACCAACGCCGAAATTGTGCTGGGCAACCGTGAACAAGTGCTGTGCGCCTCCAGCCCTACTGGCCCGGCCTTTGAGGGCGCACAAATCACCCACGGCCAACGCGCCGCGCCGGGCGCGATTGAGCGCGTGCGGATTGACCCAACAACTCTGGAGCCGCGTCACAAAGTCATCGGCCACGACGAGTGGATTGATTCGGTCACCGCGATTACCGCTTCGGCGCGCGCCACCGGCATCTGCGGCAGTGGCATCATCGAGGTCGTCGCCGAATTGTTCACCGCCGGAATCATCGGGGCCGATGGGCGCTTTAGCGAAGCCGCCACCGAACGCTCACCGCGCGTTCGCTTCAAGGGTCGCACGGGCGAGTATGTTCTGGTAGACTCTACGCACACTGCCACCAGCCAAGAAATTGTGGTGACTCAAAACGATGTGCGTAACATCCAACTGGCGAAGGCCGCGTTGTATGCGGGCGCAAAATTGTTGATGCGCCACAAGGGTATTGAAAAAGTGGATCGCATTGTGCTGGCCGGGGCGTTTGGCTTGCACATTGACCCGCACTACGCCATGATTTTGGGCCTGATCCCGGATTGTGAGTTGAGCAAAGTAATAGCGGTGGGCAACGCCGCCGGAGACGGCGCGCGCATTGCCCTGCTCAACCGGGAGCAGCGCCAGGAAGCCGCGCGCTTGGCGCTTTGGGTAGAACATATCCAAACAGCGGTTGATCCCAATTTCCAAACCGAGTTTGTGGCCGCGCTTGGCCTGCCCAACGCGGTGGATGCCTTCCCGCATTTGGAGGGCCTGCTCCCGGCCCCCGTCACCGGCAGCCCCACCCGGCGCAGTCAACGCCGCCATGTAAGAACTCAAGCCGAAAGCCCCATACCCGGATAACCCGGATGTGTTGATTGCCACCCGGCCAGCCGTGCGCGAAGCGTCTGTAAAATCCGTGTACCCACCCCCGAGGAGAACCATGAGCGACGAACTCGATTTCAGCGACCTGCCCGATGACGAATTGATTCAGCAAACGCATGACGATCTTTACGACGGCCTCGATGTCGAAGTCGTAGCCGAGGTCAACGAGTTTCTTCGGCGCGGCTGGACGCCCTATGAAACGCTCACCAAAGGTCTGGTGGGCGGCATGGACATCGTCGGCATTGACTTCCGCGACGGCATCTTGTTTGTGCCAGAGGTGCTGATGGCGGCCAAAGCCATGAAGGCCGGGATGCATATTCTGCGGCCCCTGTTGGCCGAGACCAGCGCGCCACAGGTTGGCACCATGGTCATCGGCACCGTCAAAGGCGACATCCACGACATCGGCAAAAACCTGGTGGCGATGATGATGGAAGGCGCGGGCTTCAAGGTCGTCAACCTGGGCATCAACAACGACGCCGAGAAATTTATCAACGCCATCAAAGAACACCAACCCGACATCATCGGCATGAGCGCCCTGCTCACCACCACCATGCCTTATATGCAAGTCGTCATCAAAGCATTGGTGGAGTACAGTCTGCGCGAAAAGGTGATTGTGCTGGTGGGCGGCGCGCCGCTCAATGCCGCCTTCGCCGAAGAGATTGAAGCCGACGCCTATTGCCGCGATGCGGCGGTGGCGGTGGACACGGCGAAGAAGCATGTGGCGATTCGACGGAGTAAGCAGTAATTGGTAAATAGTAAATAGTAATTACCAATGGCTTTGTTGCATAAATGGATAGTTGCGGACGCGAAAATCGGTTATTCTTAATGTGTGACCAAAAAGAAACCAACCTACCGCGTCCGCAACTGGAGCAAGTATAACAAATCGCTGGT
>Ga0247727_10017367_pt1 | contig 11469 bp, 11 predicted proteins | sample WisWelCaveWW1625_FD_202498 | JGI IMG/M metagenome (GOLD analysis project Ga0247727, IMG submission 202498) | Biofilm microbial communities from Wishing Well Cave, Virginia, United States - WW16-25 | ecosystem: Environmental > Aquatic > Deep subsurface > Groundwater > Cave microbial mat | place... | reverse complement strand
ATCCCAACTTCGAGTTCTTCAAAGTATTTGCCTGGCATAAATTCTCCTCGTCATGTCACCCTGAGCGTAGCGAAGGGTCTCTGTTATCGTAATTGAGACTCTTCGGTCGCGACAAACGCTCCCTCAGGGTGACATATTTTTATCTTCATCGTTTCGCGCCGATCAAACTTTTCAATTCAGACTGGCTTTCTTCGATATTTCTTTCCAGATCATCCAGGCGCCTCATCAAGCGTCCGATTTCGAGTTCCGCTTTGGTGTTCACTTGATGGTCGATCTCCGCCGCGAGACGATCCTTTGCAGATTGGCGGTTCTGGCTCATCATGATGACGGGTCCCGCATACGCGGCTTGGAACGAAAGCATCAGGTTCAGCAAAATAAACGGATACGGATCCCAATGATTGATCCATGCCGCGATGTTGAGCGCGATCCAGATGGCAAGAATAATGCTTTGGGTAATAATAAAGGGCCAGGAACCAATCGTATCTGCGACTTTATCCGCAACGCGCTGACCAAAGGTCATACGCTCCTCCTCCACTTCATTGACGTTGCGACTCACCATGCGACGCAGGATGGCATCGTTATCACGCAGGCGTCCGCCTAATTCCACCATTACATCAATCGCGGCATGGGTATGAGTGCGGAGAAATTCAAAGAAATCATCACGTTCCAGCGCCAGTGTGGTCAGGTAATCCACAGCGCGGACGCGAGCTGAACGCGGTTCATTCGTCAACATGGAAAGCTCGCCGAAGAAATCACCAGGTCCCGCCTCGTGCAACAGCAATTCTGCTCCATCTGCATCGCGTATGACAATCTCCGCGTGCCCTTCAGTGATCACATAAAACAGATCCCCCGACTCGCTCTCGCGGATGATGACCTGACCGGGCTTGAATTTCATCTCCTGCATGATGGCGCGGATGCCCGCTGCCTCCTGTTCGTCCATTTCGCTGAAGAGCGGCACTTCACGCAATTCGATTTCAGCCATAAGTATCTCCTTTGAGTTGGTTAATGGATCATGGATAATGGTTTATTTTACGACCAATCATCCTCCATTAACCATTATCGAGCTTTACCAATATTTGATCTCTCTCCACCGTTTGCCCGACCTTGACCAGTAATGACGATACCACTCCATCCCTCGGCGCTTGCACACGGATTTCCATCTTCATCGCTTCGAGCACCAAAAGCGTTTGACCTTTCGTCACCGCGTCACCTTCGCTGACATTCACGCTTCTTACCTGACCTGGCATGGGCGCGGCCAATTCTGACGCGTGATCGTGCCCCGCGCCGCTCCGCTTCGCACCCGCCGATTTGGTCAACACAAATGTTTGCCCATTCACTGTCACCCAGCGCGTGCTTGAATTTCATCCCAACCTCGAGTTCGTCAAAATATTTCTCAGGCATATTTGATCCTTTTTTGCAAGAATCACTTTACTGCATCACTCCAAGATACAACCTCGCCCTCACCTTTGATTTCCAAAGAAAGAAATTCTTGTAGGGACAAAGGTTCTGTAATAAAAGTATGATAGGGTTTTTTCTCCAAAGATATTGGGAATCCGTCAAACGAAAATTCGATTCCTATTGAAGGAATAGCGAGTGTCACAAAGTTAAAGCTTTCAAGATTAACCAAGGACCCTCCAATATTCATATCATTAAAATAGTGATGAACGATAATTTCGGGGCATCCATATTTTTTTACTATTTCTTCCAAAGTAAGGGCTTCTTCTTCACTGTATATGCTAATGTACTTCAATGCATCTTCTTTAAAATAGAGAGAAAAACTGTCATAAGCCCATGCATCGACGCGATCAGCATAAGAATGATAAGGAACTGACTTGTCGATACGTTCAGGTTCTCCTATTTCTTGAACCACCTGTTGTGGAGTTGAAACACCTGGAAAAAGGTTCATATATCCCGCTTTTTCTTTTTGTATTGTGGAATTTATTTCTCTGCATTCTTTCACATAACTTGGATCAGCAATTATCTCTTCTATGCTTGGTGGCTTACAAGCTACTAGCAAGACGATGAGTAGTAGCCATGATAGGTTTTTCATTTTTCCTCGATCTCAATCAGGATTTGCTCTCTCTCAACGGTTTGTCCTTGATTCACGAATAATTTCTTCACCACTCCATCCTTCGGCGCTTGCACACGGATTTCCATCTTCATCGCCTCAAGCACGAGAAGAGTTTGACCTTTCGTGACGGACTCTCCCTCACTGACATTCACGCTTCTTACCTGACCCGGCATCGGTGCCGCCAACCCTGAAGCATGATCATGTCTGACGCCGCTTCGCTGCGCGCCCGATGATTTGGTCAACACAACAGTTCGTCCGTTGATTGTGACCCAACGTTTTGTATTATCTGATGAAACATAAGCCGTTACGCGTTCACCGTCAATCAACAATTCCAATCTTCCGCGCCCTGCGTCGGCGCGGAGGACCTCAACTTCAAGGGTTTTATCTCCAATCGCGGCGCGATACGATTTGCCGGTTGGCGTCAGTTCGAGAGTCGTGTCATCGAATGTGATTTTCATCGGAAGAGTTTCACGCGTTCTTTTAGGATTTTATCGGCATTGATATAGATCAGGGACAGCCCGACGGTATCAATGAAACCATGAGTCAGAATGGGAAGCCAGAGATTGAATCCGCTGGCGATGAACAGAATCCCCAACACCGCTCCGATAATGCCCGTACTGAGCGCGCCACTCTTGCCTTGATACCAATGCGCCAGCCCAAACAGGATTGAACTCACAATCAAGTTTATCGCCAGCGCGGCTTTCGATTTCCCGATCAATCCCGCGATCTCTCCCATCATGTAGCCGCGAAAGATGATCTCCTCCACGAACGCAACCAGAATCCAGACGGTCACCAGCAGGAGCAGTAAGTTCAGCAGATTACCGCGCAGACTCTCGAACGCGGAATGATCCGTTGAACTTTTAGTCGCTTTATCCGCGAACGGCTCAAGGATGAGCGTGGAAGCAAACTGGATTCCAATCCCAAACAGGAGGCTCCAAAAAATGGTTGTACTCCAGTTTTCAGGAGGGAAGAATCCCAAACTCGACAATCCATCTTCCCTAAGCCAGATTGTGACTCCGATGATCGCCAGCGCGGCAATCACGCCGATACCGGGAACGCGTTTGAAACTGGTCAACAAGATAACGATTGCAACGATTATCAAGACGCTCAAAGAAACCATTATCTATCCTCCCATCCTAAACCCGCTTGGATTTTTCCATGGACTGTACGGGTCAGGCTCATTTGGATTTGCGATTTCAGATTTGCGATTTACGATTGTCAGGTCTGCGAGTGAGGCGGCAATAAGAGCTTCAAACGATGGTTCGGATGGTGGGGTCCAGTTGAATTTCGTTTCGACCCAGCGCGTGGTTACTTCACCATTACGGAAATCGGGATGAGATAAAACAGCTTGTAGGAAGTCAATATTTGTTATCACACCGTGAACAATAAATTCTTTCAACGCGGCTTGCATTCTTTGAATGGCTGTTTCTCTGTTCTCGGCATGGACGATCAACTTTGCCAGGAGGGGATCGTAGAAATGTGTTACTTCATCGCCCGCGCGGAAGCCTGAATCGACGCGGATGCCAGGACCCTTTGGTTCGATGTATTGTAATAATTTTCCGGTGCTGGGCAAAAATCCATTGGCGGGGTCTTCGGCATAGATGCGACACTCGATGGCGTGTCCGCGCTGAGTCAGTTGTTCCTGTGAATACGGAAAATGCTCGCCTGCCGCGACGCGTATCTGCCATTGGACAAGATCGAGACCAGTCGTGAGTTCGGTGACGGGGTGTTCGACCTGGAGGCGTGTGTTCATTTCTAGAAAGTAGAAAGCCTGCCCTGAGCCTTGTCGAAGGGTGGAGTAAGTGGGATCGAAAATAAATTCGACAGTTCCAGCATTGTAATAACCGACAGCTTGCGCGGCCTTGACCGCGGCTTCTCCCATTTGCGCGCCTAATTCCGGCGTGAGCAAAGGCGAAGGAGTCTCTTCGATGATCTTTTGATGTCGCCTCTGCACGGAACATTCACGTTCAAACAAATGGACGAGATGTCCGTGCTGATCGCCAAATACCTGAAACTCGATATGATGCGCGTTGGGGATGTATTTTTCGATCAACACCCTTTCATCGCCAAATGCGTTCAATGCTTCGCGCCGCGCGGACTCAATTGCTTCACGTAATTCATTTTCTTCGTTGACGACGCGCATTCCTTTGCCGCCGCCGCCTGCTGAGGCTTTGATAAGAACAGGGTAGCCGATTTCTTGCGCGGCTTTCTCGAAATCATCTTCTGATTCGAGTCCTTCCACTCCGGGAACTGTAGGCACGCCCGCTTTCTTCATCGCAATTTTCGATTCCGCTTTATCGCCCATGGCGCGGATGGAGTCCGCTGAAGGACCGATAAAGGTCAATTTGGCGGAGGCAACTTTCCCTGCGAAGGAGGCGTTCTCCGAGAGGAATCCATAGCCCGGATGGATGGCATCCGCATTTGAGTCAATGGCAGCGCGGATGATCTTATCCACATTCAAATAAGATTCTTTTGGCGTTGAGTCTCCGATGTGAATTGCTTCATCCGCATGTTGAACGTGCAGCGCGTTCTTATCCGCGTCTGAATACACCGCGACCGTTTTGATGCCAAGCTCTTTGCAGGCGCGCAGGACGCGTATGGCGATCTCACCGCGATTGGCAATAAGGATCTTTTTGAACATGATCAAATAAAATGCTGGATGAAATATATAATCGTGCTTACGATCAACCCGGTAAAAAAATATAAATAGGCAAGGCGGATGTATCTGTATTTGGTCATCAACAGATAGACACCCGCGTAATAAATATCCTTCACCATGATTTCGTAGGTCTTGTCCGGGTCGTTCATGATCTCCTCAAAGTTGCGCGCATATTCATCGTAGGGAACATCACCGTAATTGCCAAAGAAGAGCGGACTGTAATCCTTATCGTTGATGGAATGTTTTTTGCGGTTGAAAACTTTTACCTTCCCTATCACGGTCAGCAGAGCAAAAAAAATAGTAATGAGCAGGAACACGTCCAGACCCACAATGGATAAAGTGAAGCGCGGATTGGAAACCTGTGTAAGAGAGAGCGATAATAACACCGACGAAAGACTGAGCAAAATATGCGCCTTTGTATCAGCCATCTGGCTGAAATTAACCAGGTTCATGCGCGTCTGCCGCAGCATGTGATCGAGTTGCTGGCGGGGATCAAGGATATGCATCTTACTCTCCCTTCATGGCGGCGAGCAATTCTGCTTCCCTCTCTAGTGTGATTCCCGCGCGCCATTCATGATCTGGCGGACGCGTCCCAGCCCATTCAAGTGTATCGCATACTGTGTCTTCCAACGGACGAAATGTTAGACCTGCATTGATGGCTTTGGATATATCAACACGTATCACACCTATCTCCTCTCCCGTACTTGGAAGCCAAGCAGGCATATCGCTCCATGCTTCGATGTTGTTTTGATTCAGAAATTCGACAGATGCCCACTTGAACTTTGCATCACTGCGGCTGACCTGTTTACATGTCTCCAACATTGAGCCAAGAGTCAATTGGTAATCGGGTCCTGTCGCGTTATAAACACCAGAAGTGTTTTCTTCGATCAACTTGACAATGAAATCAGAGAGATCGCGCACATCAATGATCTGAACGGGCACGTCTGGCTTCTCAGGCGCAAGCACATCCCCGCCACGCGCTATTCTTGCAGGCCAGTAAGTAAATCTATCTGTCGGGTCATTGGGTCCCACGATCAAGCCCGGACGGATAGTGAGCGCGCGTTCTTTATATATTCCCTGCACTGCTTTTTCACATAATGCCTTTAACGGCCCGTAAGATTCACCGGTAATCTCTTCAAAGGATTCGTCTTCGATTTTTCCAACAGGATCATCTTCATTAATGCCGACCTTACTGAAGCTAGCATAGACTGAAATGGACGAGATGAAGACGTAACGCCCGACGCTTCGCTCTAAGCCGGTAGCTGAGAGGCGGACGATGCGCGGCACATACCCGCAGGTGTCAACTACTGCGTCCCATTCGCGACCCGCTTGCGCGAATTTATCGGTGTCATGCTCGCGGTCACCGATGATCGTCTCGACGTTTGGAAAGAGACCAGGATTCGATTTACCGCGATTGAAGAGCGTCACTTCGTGTCCGCGTGCGAGCGCGGAGTTGACGAGATGACGCCCTAGAAATTTTGTGCCGCCGAGGATGAGGATTTTCATTAGGTCTCCAGTATGTCATTGCGAGGGCGGTGTTCTTCCGCCCGAAGCAATCTCCAACCCGATACAGGAGATTGCTTCATCGTGGCGAGAGGCGCCACTCCTCGCAATGACGGGTTTTTTTACTTCTTCACTCGTGTAAGTTTCGCTTCCGTGGCTTTCGCTTCTCCATATTCCGGGTGGATGTTGTAGGCAGTGATAACCAAATGATCATTATCAATCAACTCAACTTCTGTGCGCCAGCCCCAGTTTGGTCCGCCGGTGGGATCGGGGTAACTGCCGAGGACGGAGAATCCATTCTCCATAGGTTTACCAACGCAGAACATGATGGCGGTGTTGTTGTGGAATGAGTCCACCCACGAGGCTTCGTATTGATTCGTCACGGTGTTGTAGCCAAAGGTGAACATTCCGTGTTGCGCTTCGCCTTCGATGGAGCCTTGGTAGAGGTAAATAGCGAAGCGCCCTTCCAAGACCAGGGTAATTGTTCCGAGTACCGGCGATTCGTCGGCAAGTTTATCAGGCTCGAGCCAGAGTTTGGATGTGCCTGTCCAACTGCCTGTGAGACTGGCGAGGAAGTGATGCGGACTGCCTGACGATTGGGGGAAAGTCATAGTGAGTTCCTTTTGGTTTGGTAATGGTTAGCTTGGAAAGATGAAAGACACTTGCACCGCATGCAAGTGCAGGTGGGAAAGATTTGTTATGGGAAAGGTATTTCTGAGTCGAGCGAGAAGTCGGATGGTTGTGTGTTGTATTCGGCTTGTTCTTCTCGAATGGCGTGTTTGCGTTGATGAGGAATCATAGGGGCTAACATGCTGATAATGCGAGTCAATAATTCCATGCGATGCTTGACGACTTCGCTAGATAAAATGTGCCGCGCTTTGTAATACCAATCGCGGCTTTCGCGCGCCGAGCCTAAAGATGTTTCAATAAAACGGGCGCGATCCAAGCCTTTGCTTCGAGAATATCCTTCTGTCAGATTCGCACTGATGGAACCGAGCGAACGATGAAGTTGATCTGCGACGCTAAACATCAACTTTTCTTTCGATAATTTTAGAACATCTTCCCAGCCAATATCACCAGCAAACAAAGCAAGCCGATAGACTTCAAGTTTCCAGATCGGGTCATTTGTGATTTCAGACGGAACCGTCTCAAGCCATTCAGCGTATTTCATAATCGCGAAGCCCTCTTTCTCACCTGCACTTGCGTGCGGTGCAAGTGTCTTTCTTCTTTCCTACATGCGAAACACACCAAAATTATGTTCTTCAACTGGCGAATTCAAGACAACTGATAAAGCAAGACCAAGAACTTGCCTTGTATCAACTGGATCAATCACACCATCATCCCAGAGACGCGCGGTGGAGTGATAGGGATTACCTTCATTCTCATATTTCTCCAAAATGGGACGCTTGAATTCGTCGGCTTCGGCTTGGGACATGGCAGGTTTGCCTTCGCGCGCAAGTTGATCTTGTTTGATGGTGAGCAATACATTCGCGGCCTGTTCCCCGCCCATGACGGAGATGCGCGCGTTGGGCCACATCCACAGGAAGCGCGAGCCGTAGGCGCGACCAGACATGGCGTAGTTGCCCGCGCCGAATGAGCCGCCGATGACGACGGTCAGTTTGGGGACGCGCGTTGTTGCAACCGCGTGTACCATCTTCGCGCCATCCTTGGCGATGCCGCCGGTTTCGGCTTCACGTCCCACCATGAAGCCGGTGATATTCTGCAGGAAGACAAGCGGGATGCCGCGCTGGTCACAGAGCTCGATGAAGTGAGTCGCTTTGAGGGCGGACTCGCTGAACAGGACCCCGTTGTTGGCGATGATGCCGACGGGGTACCCGTGAATGCGCGCAAATCCGCAGACCAGAGTCGTGCCGTAGCGTGCTTTGAATTCGCGGAACTTGCTGCCGTCCACCAGACGCGCGATAATTTCATGCACATCATAGGTCGCGCGGAAGGTTGTCGGGAGGATGCCGTACAAATCGTCAGCGGGGAATAAAGGTTCTTCGGGTGGAGCAACTTCCAGCGTGGAAAGAGCCGTTCTAACGTTTGAACGTTGGAACGTTGAAACGATCCCACGTAGAATTTCGATAGCGTGGTCATCGTCTTCGGCAAAATGATCCGCAACACCGGAGAGTCGTGTGTGGACGTCCGCGCCGCCGAGATCCTCCGCAGTGACATCTTCACCCGTCGCGGCTTTGACGAGCGGAGGTCCGCCAAGGAAGATCGTGCCCGTGCCTTTGACGATGATGGCTTCGTCGCTCATCGCAGGGACGTATGCGCCACCCGCCGTGCAACTGCCCATCACCGCCGCGATCTGCGGAATCTTTTTAGCGGACATGCGCGCCTGATTGTAGAAGATGCGACCGAAATGATTGACGTCGGGGAAGACTTCGTCCTGCAGGGGCAAAAACGCCCCGCCCGAATCGACGAGATATAGGCAGGGGAGATGATTCTCCTCGGCGATCTGCTGGGCGCGCAGATGTTTCTTGACCGTCATCGGGAAGTACGACCCGCCTTTGACGGTGGCGTCGTTGGCGACGATCAGGACTTCGCGGTTGCTGACGCGCCCGATGCCCGTGACGATGCCCGCGCAAGGGGATTCATTTTCGTAGAGGTCGTATGCGGCGAGAGGCGAGAATTCGAGGAACGGAGAATTGGGGTCGAGCAGGCGTTCGATCCGTTCACGGACGAAGAGTTTGCCCTGCTCTTCCTGGCGGGCGCGATACTTTGCTCCGCCCCCTTCACGGACGCGCGCGAGGCGTTCTTTGAGTTCACGCGCGAGGGCGCGGTGGTGTTCGGCGTTTTGTTTGAATTCGGGGGAGGCTGAGTCGATGGAGGAGGAGAGAGTTTCCATGGGCTGAGTCTAGCATATTTCACCACAGAGACACAGTCCCATGCTAGGATGATATGATTAATTAACCGCGAAGGGCGCTAAGAGCGCGAAGAAAGAGGAAAAAAGAAGTTTTCAAACGGTGGTTGAGTAGGCGACGATGTTCTTCCGTCGCCGTATCGAAACCACACCAGTCAATTACATCTAATCAATTGTTTGAATGTTGCCCGTTGGTTTCGATACGGGCTTCGCCCTACTCAACCAACGAAGTTGGGTTTTAATTTTTTTCATCCTTCATCCCCCATCCTTCATCCTTTCAAGCATCCTCTCCGCCTCCTCATACGCCACCTTGTAATAATACGGCGGACCGTCGCACGTGGCGAGTTTCCTGGCTTCCTCGGCATGTTCCTTTGCCTTGATTTTGTCTATCTCCCTCACCCTTCCCTCTCCCTCAGGGAGAGGGGTAGGGGTGAGGGCTAATTGCGCGAGAAACAAATTCACATCCGCGCCCTGCAACACATACCCGCTCCTCTCCGCAATGACCAGCGCCTCCCGCGCCAAACGGAGCGACTCGCCGCCATCATTTTGCGCATGGCGAAGTTTCGCAAGTTCAAGCAAAATATCGGCTTCGGCATCAACCAAATTGATTTGCCGACACATACTGATGGCTTTGGATAAGTTTTCATCCGCTTTGGATAGACTTTCCAAGTCGGTGGTCGAGCGATGCCCTGAGTTCATCGAAGGGTAGTCGGCGGGTCTCGATACGTCCTTCGGACTACTCGACCATCGCCGCCGTACCGAGACCACGCTTGCGCGATACGCCGCGCCGAGAAGCCAGTAAGCGCGAACATAATCGCGTGGAGTAGGTGCATCTGTTCTTGCATCCTCATCCGCCAATTCAAGCGCGCGCCGCGCACATTCGATTGCTGATTGAAGATATTCGATATTCGGTATTCGGGATTCGGCATCCGACCCTCGAATATCGAATATCGTCTTTTCGAATATCGCTTTTTCCCTCGCCATGAGCAGGAAGCGCAGGGCGCGGCATGACCAAATCACACCTTCAGATTGAACAACATGTTGTTTTTCAAATAATTTCAACCCTGTATCCAATTCCTGCTCTGCCTCCTGCCACGCGCCGCGATAGGACAGGACGCGCCCTAATTCCTGATGACCGATGGCTTCGATGAATTCATCCTCAATCTCACGGCACAGGTCAATTTGGCGGCGCAGGTTGCGCTCCGCGGCGCTCAGCGCGCCGAGGTCTCTGTTTCTGTTCGCCACGTTCCCCAGCCCGATGGCGAGATTTTTCTTGTCCCCTGCTTTTTCCTTCAAAGCATTTACCATTTCAAACAGCGGCACAGCGCGGCGCGGCTGTCCGTTCAGGGCGTAGGCGATGGCGAGTTCGTTGAGAGTCCATGCTTGGGCGCTTTCATCTTTCAAGCGAGGTGGTTTATCTTCACCATCAACAAAAAGCGCTAAAAGTAATTCAGCAATTAATTGATAGGCGCCAAATTGAAAGTAAAGAGGATTTGGTGAAAGACGGTCACCGAATAAAACTCTTGCCTCATCCAACCTCCCCGCCCTGACCGTATGATGATAGAGTTCGATGACGGGCGCCAGGTCTTCCAGTCTTTCAACCTTTTCGGGTGTGGGAACCGCCTCAAAGTAATTGACCAGTCCTTCGTGGGCGCGGGTTCGTTCGGGCGCGGTCAGGCGGTCGTAGGCGTAACGGCGCACGATGGGGTGGAGGTCGAACCTCACCCCCAGCCCCTCTCCTGGCAGGAGAGGGGAGTCGATGACAGTTCGATGGAGGAGTCCGCGCGTGACCAGTTCATCCAGAGATTCATCCAAATCGTCGGGGCGAGCCGCCATGCTCGATGATGGCGACTCGCTCATCCCCGACGGGTCGCCCTTACCATGAATCGCTTCGATGGCTTCGTACGTCATGGACGAGCGAAAACAAGCCAGCCTGCCGAGCAGGGTTTTCAGCGCGGGCGTCAGCGCCTCGTACGCTTGTTCCAACACGTGGCGCTGGCGCTGCCTGAGGTCGGCGCTCACCTTATCCGCATAACGGCTGGCGCAGGCAATATCGCCCGCCTGACGCTTGTCCTTGAGCACCAGTCCCGCCAGCAGGCGCAGGCTCAACGGATGATAGCCGTACGGCGCGCACTGGGTTTCGATTTCGGTATGCGTGCCGCGAATTCCCTGCCTGTGGAAGAACTCCACCGCGTCGGCGGACTGCATTTGCAGGAGTTCCTCTTCGATCATACCCTGCAGCGGAGAATCGTGACCCGCGCCCGCGAACAGGATACGCGGCGTCAGGCGCGTCGTCATCACGACCTTCGACCTGATCACGCTCCCCAAACTTCCCAGCCCCTTTAGGAATTCCTCCGCCGCAGGCGA
>Ga0247727_10017366_pt1 | contig 11470 bp, 9 predicted proteins | sample WisWelCaveWW1625_FD_202498 | JGI IMG/M metagenome (GOLD analysis project Ga0247727, IMG submission 202498) | Biofilm microbial communities from Wishing Well Cave, Virginia, United States - WW16-25 | ecosystem: Environmental > Aquatic > Deep subsurface > Groundwater > Cave microbial mat | place... | reverse complement strand
GCACTTTGGTCTCCCGTGGCGTTTCATTGACCACCCGACCGGGCTCTGAGGCCGGCGTGACACGCGCGCCGCTGGTCGCGATGCACGGGATCGCGAAGCGTTTCGGCTCCGTGCAGGCGCTGCGCGGAGTCGACTTCGCCTGCGCGCCCGGCGAAGTGCAAGCGCTGCTCGGCGAGAACGGGGCGGGGAAGAGCACGTTGATGCACGTGCTGTTCGGCCTCGTCACCCCGGACGCGGGGACGGTTGTGGTCGGCGGTCGCGAGGTGACGCTTCGATCGCCGCGCGATGCCATCGCGCACGGCCTGGGCATGGTGCACCAGCATTTCACCCAGGTGCCGCGACTCTCCGTGGCGGAGAACGTTTGGCTGGGACGCTCCGGTGTGCGGTACGACCGCGCCGCCGCGCGTGCCGCGGTGCGGCGTGTCGGTGAAGCCACGGGGCTGGTGCTCGATCCCGAGGCGCCGGCAGGCGGTCTGCCGGTGGGCCTGCGCCAGCGGCTGGAGATCGTGAAGGCGTTGGCGCGAGACGTGCGCGTGCTGATCCTGGACGAGCCGACGGCGGCCCTGACGCCCGGCGAGGTGGAGCAGCTGCTCGCCGCGCTGCGACGGCTGCGCGGGCAGGGGCTGGCCATCGTGCTGATCACCCACAAGTTGCGTGAAGTGGCGGCGCTCGCCGACCGAGTGACCGTGCTGCGCCGCGGCGAGGTCGCGCTGAGCGGGCCGGCTAGCGCGCACGACGCCGACGCGCTGGCGGCGGCGATGATCGGCCCGGGGGCCGGCGCCGCCCTGCGGCGCGACGTGGTCCAGGAGCGCGCGGCCGGCCCCGCAGTGGCCGGCGCGGGCGTCGTGGTCGCGGTTCGCGACCTCGGGGTGCGCGGACCGGCCGGCCGGGCGGCGGTGCGGGGCGTGTCGTTCGACATCGCACGCGGCGAAGTGGTGGGGCTCGCGGCCGTGGAAGGGAACGGACAGCGGGAGCTGCTGCGCGCGATCGCGGGCCTGCTGCCGTACACGGGCACGGTGTCGGCGAAAGGCGACGTGGGGTTCGTGCCGGAGGATCGTCACCGCGAGGGCCTCTTGCCCGATTTCGATGTGGCCGAGAACCTCCTGCTCGGTGCCCCGCAACCGTTCGTGCTCGATCGCCGGCACCTCGAGCACGTGGCGGCGACGACCGTCGAGGAGTTCGGGATCGCCGGTGACCCCCGCCAGCCGGTGCGGACCTTGTCGGGCGGCAACCAGCAGAAAGTGGTGCTCGCGCGAGCCCTGTCGCGACGGCCCGCGCTGCTGGTGGCGGAGAATCCCACGCGGGGCCTCGACATCGGCGCGACGGCCGACGTGCATCAGCGGCTGCAGCGCGCCGCGCGGGAGGCCGGCGCGGCGGTCCTCCTCTATTCCACCGACCTGGACGAGGTCCTGGCCGTTTCTGATCGGGTCGCGGTCATGGCCGAAGGAACGTGGCGCGAGGTCCCGGGGCAGTCGCTCACGCGCGAGGTCGTCGGCGCCATGATGGTGGGGGCGGCGTGACGCAGGCGTGGAGGCGTGGAGGCGTGAAGGCGTGGGGCGGCATCGGTGCCGGCCTGTGGGTGGGACTGTTCCTGGCCGCGGCTTTTCACGCCTTCACGCCTTCACGCCTTCACGCCTCGCTGCCTCAATCGACCGACACCTCGACGTTCCGCCGCTTGCCGCCGCCGTTCGTGCGCCCGGAGGACGTCGGCCGGCCGATCAACGACACCGTCGCCGGCCTCACGATGTTCCGCGGCAACGCGACGCGGACCCACTACGGCACGGGGCCGGTGCCCGCGAACCCGCGGATTCTCTGGCGCTACCCCTCGCGGCCGATGTGCGCGCGCTCGCGCGTGGGCCGGCAGAACAACCTGTGGTGCGGCAGCGGCTGGACCGGCCAGCCCGCGGTGCTCGAGCGGCCGAACGGCGTCGAGGTGATCTTCGGCGCCTACGACCGCCGCATTCACTTTGTGGACGGCGAGACAGGTCGCGACCGCCGGCCGCCCTTCGCGACCGGCGACATCATCAAGGGCTCCGTGACCGCGGATCCCGACGGCTACCCGCTCCTCTACTCCGGCTCCCGCGACAACTTCTTCCGGATCATCGCCCTCGACCGCGACCGGCCGACCGAGCTGTGGCGCCTGTCGGCGGCCGACGCGCCACGCCCGATGTGGAACGACGACTGGGACGGGAACGCGGTGGTGCGCGAGGACCACCTGTTCGAGGGCGGCGAAAACGGCTGGTTCTACATCGTGAAGCTGAATCGCCGCTACGACGCGCAGGGGCTCGTGCAGATCTCGCCGCAGGTGGTCGTCCGATTCCCTGGCTTCGATGACTCCCTGCTCACGACGTTGCGCGACCAGGACGTGAGCATCGAGAACTCGCCGGTCGTGTGGGGCTACCGCGCCTACTTCGCCAACAGTGGTGGGCTGATCTGGGGGCTCGACCTGACGCGGCTGCGGGAGGATCCGTCCGCGGTGCTGCCGGTGTTCCGGTTCTGGGGCGGCGACGACATCAACGCGACGATGGTGGCCGACGAGCGCGGGATGTTGTACGTGGCGGCCGAGCGGCAGCGGCGCAACGGCCGCAACGACGCGGTAGGCCAGCTGTACAGCCTCGATCCGCGCCGCACCGGCGCGCCGCGCCGCTGGGGCCTCACCTTCCCCCGCGGTCCGGACCGCGCCGGCGGCATCTTCTCGACGCCGGCGCTGCACGGGCAGTTGCTCTACGTCGCGACGCACGAGGGCGAGCTGGTGGCGGTGGATCGCGACAGCGGCGTGGTCCGCTGGCGGCTGCCGCTCACCCCGCACGCCTGGTCGTCGCCGGTCGTCGTCGACAGCACCCTGATCGTCGCCGACTGCGAAGGGGCGATGCGCGCATTCGACGTCCGGCGGCCAGGGGAGCGGCCGCCCCTGCTGTGGGAGCTGCGCCTGCCCAGTGGTGCGTGCATCGAGAGCACGCCCGCCGTCTGGCGGGGCCGGATCTACGTCGGCGCGCGCGACGGCTACTTCTACGCGATCGGGGACCGGTGAAGGAACTGCAGCGGTCAGCGGTCAGCTGCCAGCTGTCAGCAGTCTCGGTGGCGCGCCAGGACCTGCGGTGAGCGACCCGTGAACGAGGTTCTCGCGGCGCTCGTTCGCGCGACGCCGCTGCTCCTGTGCGGCCTCGCGGTGTCGCTCGCGTTCCGCGCCGGCGTCTGGAACATCGGGGCCGAGGGCCAGTTCTACGCCGGCGCGGTGGCGGCGACGTGGATTGGGACGCGCGTCGCGCCGTCCGCTCCGCCGTTCGTGCTGGTGGTGCTCGTCCCGCTGGCGGCCGCGGCGGCGGGCGCGGTGTGGGCCGGCGTGCCCGCGTGGCTGCGCGCGCGGTTCGGCGTGCTCGAGGTGATCACCACGATCATGCTCAATTTCATCGCCGAGCACGGGGTGGCGTGGCTGGTGCACGGGCCGCTCCAGGAGGCCGCGCGGACCTACCCGCAAAGCGACCCGATCGCGCCCGCGGCGCGCCTGGCGCCGTTGTTCTCCGGCACGAGGCTCACGTGGGCGTTCCCCGCCGCCATTCTGCTCGCGCTCGCGGCGTGGTTCCTGGTGGCGCGCACGCGGCCGGGCTTCGCGTTGCGCGCCGTCGGGGCCAACCCGGAGGCCGCGCGGGTCGCCGGCCGGATCAACGTCACCCGCGTGACGACCGTGGCGTTCCTCGCGTCGGGCGCGCTGGCCGCGCTGGCCGGCGCCGCCGAGGTCAGCGGTGTGACCTTCGCGCTCTACGAGCGGCTGTCGCCCGGCTACGGGTACACCGCCATCGCGGTCGCGCTGCTCGCCCGTCTCGACCCCCGGTGGGTCGTGCTGAGCGCGCTGCTGTTCGGATCGCTCGAAGCGGGGGCGAGCGCGCTGCAACGCAGCGCCGGCATTCCCTCGGTGACCGTCTACGCGGTGGAGGCGCTGGTCGTTTTGGGCGTCGTGGCGCTGGATCGCCAGGTGTGGCGTGCCCGGACCGCCTGAAGCCGCGGCCCTCGCCGCACTCGCCGGCTTTCTGGAGGCGACGATTCGCGTCGCTACGCCGCTGGGCTTCGCGGCCCTCGGCGAGACCATCGCGGAGCGGACCGGCGTCATCAACGTGGGACTGGAGGGCGCGATGCTGGCGGGCGCCCTGGGCGCCGCGATCGGCGCGCTCGCCGGCGACTCGCCGTGGACGGGGCTCGCGGCCGGCGCCGCCGCCGGCGGCCTGGTGGCCGCGGTGTTCGCGGTCTTCGTCGTGGGCCTGCGCGCCGACCAGATCGTCACGGGCACCGCGATGACCCTGCTGGCCATCGGGGTGACCGGTGCCGCGTACCGCGCGGCCTTCGGCACGACCGGGGCCGCGCTCGCTGTGCCAACCTTCGGGCCCGCCGCCGTGCCCGGGCTGGCCCGTCTGCCCGTGATCGGTGGCGCCCTGTTCGCGCAGGCAGCCCCGACGTATCTCCTCTTCCTGCTGGTGCCCGTGGTGTGGTGGGTCCTCATGCGGTCGCAGGCCGGTCTGGCCATGCGCGCGGCCGGCGAGGCGCCCCACGCGGCGGAAGCCGCCGGCATCCGCGTTCGTCGCTGGCGGGCCGGGGCCACGGTGGTGGGCGGCGCGCTCGGCGGGCTCGGCGGCGCTGCGCTGGTGCTGGCCCAGGCGGGCACGTTCGCGGAGCGGATGACGGCGGGCCGCGGGTTCATCGCGATCGCGATCGTCGTGCTCGGCCGCTGGCACCCGCTCGGGGTCGCGGCCGCGGCGCTGGTATTCGGTGCGGCCAGCGCGCTGCAGTACGCGGCGCAGGCGGCACAGCTCGACGTGCCGTATCAGCTCATTCTGATGGCGCCGTACGTCATGACCTTGCTCGCCCTCGCCGGAGTCGGGGGAAGGGCGAAGGCGCCGGAATACCTCGGAAGGGCCTGATGGGTGATGCGTGATGAGTGATTGGGTGAGAGGAGATGGGACTGTGCATCGCAACCGATTCTCAGCCACCGCCGGCCTCGCCGCCTTCCTCCTGCTGGCTGGTGCGTGCCGCACGCAACCGGGTACCACGCCGGCGCCCGCGGGCGGGCCGGGCCTCGACAGTTACGGCTCCTCGCCGGTCCGCGAAACGCCGAGGCGCGCGGCGCTGATCGCGGCGCCCGGCGAGGCCGACTGGGCCGACGTCGGGCGCGAAGCGACCGAGTTGCTCGCCCAGTACATCCGAATCAACACCACCAACCCGCCGGGCAACGAGATCGTCGCGGCGCGCTGGCTGCGCGACGTGCTGGCGCGTGACGGGATCGCGTCCGAGATCTTCGAGTATGCGCCGGGGCGCGCAAACCTCGTCGCCCGGCTCGCGGGGAACGGCAGCGCCCGGCCGATCGTCCTGCTCAACCACATGGATGTCGTCGAGGCCTCGCCCGAGTTCTGGAGCGCGGATCCGTTCGCGGGCACGATCCGCGACGGGTACCTCTACGGCCGCGGGGCGCAGGACATGAAGGGCGAGGCGATCGCGCAGCTCATGGCGATGCTCGTGCTGAAGCGCGCCAACGTGCCGCTGTCGCGCGACGTCATCTTTCTCGCCACTGCGGACGAGGAGGCCGGCAGCTTCGGCGCGGCGTGGGTGGCCCGCGAGCGGCCCGACCTGGTCCGCGGGGCCGAGTTTCTGATCAACGAAGGCGGCTCGATGCAGGCCGACGAGGACGGCCGCGTCACCAGCGTCGGGATCGGCGTGACCGAGAAAGCGCCGTTCTGGCTCAACGCGACCGCCCGCGGCACCGCCGGGCACGGCTCGCGCCCGACGCCGGACAACGCGGTCGAGCGGCTGATCCGCGCGCTGGCCCGGCTCGATGCGCACGAGACGCCGTTCGTGGTGACCCCGGTCGCCGAGCGCGTGCTCAGCGCCCGTGCCGCGGTCGAGCGCGACCCGCGCCGCCGCGAGTGGCTCGGCGATCCGGCGGCCGCGCTGCGCGATCCGGCGGGGCGCGCGTTCTTCGCGTCCCACACCCACTACAATGCGCTGCTGCGCAACACGATCTCGATCACCCGGCTCCAGGGCAGCGGCAAGGTCAACGTGATCCCGCCGGTGGCGCGCGCCGAGATCGACGTGCGACTCCTGCCGGGCCAGGACCCGCAGGCGTTCCTCGCGGAGCTGCGCGGCATCGTGAACGACACCCTCGTCACGCTCGATCCCCAGGGCGTCAGCTGGCCGGCCACCGAATCGCCGATGGACAACCCGTTGACGCGCGCCCTCGAAGACGTGGCGCGCCGCCATTTCCCGAACGCGTCCGTGGCGCCGTCGATGCTGACCGGGTTCACCGACTCGCACCACTTCCGCCGCCTCGGCATCGCGTCCTACGGGGTCGCGTCGTACCCGGCGACCGAAGCCGAGTCGCGCGGCGTGCACGGCAACGACGAGCGCGTGCGGGTGGCCGCGCTGGGCTTCGGCGTGCGCTATCTCTACGAGGTCCTGGTGCGCGTCGCCGGACGGTGATCGGGCCGTTGTTCCGCTCCCCGCGGCGGGGGCCGCGCAGCGAGCCGCGCGAGCCCGGCACGCGGCGACGCACCAAGAACCTGCTCGTGGACATGCTCGAGTATCTCATCGCGCCGCTGGGCCGATGGGAGAAACAGCGCCTGGTCATCGAGACCGTCGAGATCCCCATCGCGGGCCTGGGCGCGGCCTTCGACGGCTATCGCATCGCCTTCCTCACCGACCTCCACACCTCGCCCCTCGTTCCGCGGTGGTGGCTCGAGCGCGCCGTCGAGCAGGCCAACGCGCTCAGGCCGGACCTCATCGCGCTGGGGGGCGACTTCCTCGACGACGATCCGCACTACATCGCGGCGCTCGCCGACATCCTCCGGCCGCTGCGCGCGCCCGACGGCGTCGTCGGCGTGTTGGGCAACCACGATCATTACGTGGGCGCGCAGGGCGTGCGGGAAGAGCTGGTCGAGGCCGGCGTGCGCGAGCTGTTCAACAGCGCGGTGATCCTCGAGCGGCGCGGCGACCGTCTCGCGATCGCGGGCGTGGGCGACCTCGACAACGACGTGATCGATTTCGACCGCGCGGTGAGCGCCATCCCGTCCGACGTGCCGCGCGTCGTGCTGTCGCACGACCCGGATGTGTTCGCCTGGTGGCCTCCCAAGCGCCGGCTGGACTTGATGCTGGCGGGTCATACCCACGGCGGACAGGCGTACCTGCCCCTCGTGGGCCCGCCGTACGTCCCCTCACAGTTCGGCTTCCGTTTCCTTAAAGGACTGATGCGCGACGGAGACCGGCAAGTCTATGTCTCACGTGGAGTTGGCGTATCTGGAGCCCCGTTTCGCTGGGGCTGTCCGGCCGAGCTGACCCTGGTCGTGTTGCGACCCAGGCACTCTTGACCTTCGGGCCCGACTGTATTAGTGTACCGATACACCAGAACAGTTGGCGGGGGATTTTGTTTCGGCAAATCGATCCGCGGAGTCCGATTCCGCTGTACGTGCAGATCGCGAACCGTCTGCGGGTGGCGATCGCGACGGGGGAGATGGCGCCGGGCACCGCGCTGCCCTCGGTGCGCAACCTCGCCGCGGTGATCCGGGTGAACCCGGCGACCGTGGTGCAGGCCTACCGGGAGCTGGAGCAGGCGGGCGTGGTCGAGAGCCGTCAGGGCGCCGGGACGTTCGTCCGTGACCTCGCCGAGTCGCGGCGCGAGTCGGAGCGCAAGCGCGAGGCGCGGCGGCTGGTGCAGCGGATGGTGCAGGAGGCCTCGGGCCTCGGCGTTACGCACGAGGATCTCGAGAGCGCGTGGCAGGCCGAGCTGACCAAGCGGGGGAGCTGATGCTGGCGATCGAGACGAACGACCTCACCTACCGCGCGGGCAAGGACTTCGAGTTGCGCGAGCTCTGCCTCAAGGTGCGCGAAGGCGCGATCTACGGGTTTCTCGGTCCTAACGGCGCCGGCAAAACCACGACGATCCGGCTGCTGCTGGGCCTCCAGCGCGCCAACTCCGGTCGGATCAGCGTGCTCGGTCACGACGTCCCGCGCCACGTGCACCGGGCGCTCGCGGAAACGGGTTACGTGCCGGAGCGGCCGCATCTTTATCCCTACCTCACGGTCGGCGAGGCTATCCGCTACCACGGCGCCTTCTGGAAGGGGTTCGATCACGGCTACGCCGGTGAGCTGATCGAGATGTTCGGCATGCCGGAGCACCAGCGCCTGGCGCGGCTCTCGAAGGGCGAGATGGGCAAGCTGCACATGCTGCTGGTGCTGGCGCAGCGGCCGAAGCTGCTGGTGCTCGACGAGCCGACCGACGGGCTCGATCCGGTGGTGCGGCGCGACGTGCTCACGGCGCTGCTCGACTTCTGCTCGCAGGGCTCCACTACGGTGTTCATCTCGAGCCACCTGGTGCACGAGCTGGAGCGCATCTGCGACTGGGTGGGCGTGCTGGACCGGGGCCGGCTCGTGACCGAGCTGCCGATGCACAGCTTCAAGCAGGGCATCAAGCGGCTGCGCGTGTCGCGCGCGCCGAGCCTGCTGGGCGACACGCCGTTCGTGCTGCTGCTGCGCGAGCAGACCCCGTTCGACGAGATCTGGGTGGTGCGCGGCTGGCAGGCGCCGATGACCCAGTGGTTCGAAGGTGCGGGGGCGGAGCTGAAGGAAGTGGTGGATCTCGATCTCGAGGAAGGCTTCGTGGAGATGCTGCGGGCCAGCCGCTCGACGAGCGGGCTCTAGGAAGGAGCGCGTCATGTTCGGACAGGTGTTGCGGGCGCAGTGGAAGTACTCGCGGGCGGCTGTTGCCGTCTTCACAGTGCTCTGTTTCGCGGCGCCCCTCGCGACGGTGTACTACCGGCCCGGAGAGGTGCGGACGGGCGGGGTGCCGGTCTCGTCCTGGCTGCTGGGGGCCGAACGCGTCGGCGCGGCCATTCCGGTGCTCGCGCTGCTCCTGGGCGTGGTCTTCGGGCTCGGCGCGTGGGCGCCGGACACGGCGGGGCGGCACGTGTACGCCCTCGCCATGCCGGTGCCCAGATGGCATTACGTGCTGCTTCGGTTCGGTGCGGGTGCTGCCCTTACGACCTTCCCCGTGGGTTCCCTGGTCGCCGGGTGTTTGATCGCAGCTGCGGCGGTCACGCTTCCCGAGGGTGTCCACGCGTACCCGGTGCAGCTGGGCCTTCGCTTCGGATTCGCGGTGCTGGTCTGCTTCGCCCTGATCTTCACGCTGGCCATCGCCACGCGCCGCGCAGTGCTGGGTGTTCTGGGCGTGCTCGGCGGGATGGTCATGGCCGACGTGCTGCTCGGCGCCGCGGGCCAGGAGTCCGTGGTGACGGAAACGATGTTCCGCCTGCTGACCACGTGGCCGGGGCCGCTCAGCATCCTGATCGGGCGCTGGGCGCTGTTCGATGTCTAGGGCGGCCTCGATTGCGGCTGCGGCGCTGCTGCTCGCGGTGCCGCTGGCAGCCCAGCGACCGGCGGCGAATCGGGTCCGGCTGCAGGAGCTGCTGACGCGGGCCGAGTCGCTCGTGGCGGCGGACTCGCTACGCAACGAAGGTGAACGCCTGACGCAGGTCAACCGCCGTCAGGCCACCGTGTGGCGGGGCCGCACGCTGGCGGTCCTACTCTGGAACGCCGTGCCGCCCGCGCCCGCGCGGGCGATCGTCGCCGGCGCCGAGTCCCTGCTCACCGCGTTCGCCGTCGTACCCGAACCTGTGCAGGGCCGGTTGGTCGTCGTCCAGGAGGGCGTAACGAACCGGGCTCAGGCGCTTGGAGAGCACGGACTCGCCGGGCGGGACGTTGCGGTGATGGAGTGGTTCTGGAGCGACCGCCCCGACACGGCCAATGCGGCGTGGTTGATCGCGCGCGCGGCGACCCGCGCCTACGCCACGGGTCTTGCGCCTGCGTGGCAGGCCTGGCTCAAGGATGAGTACGGCCTGGTGTGGACCCCCGAACGCGAAGGCCTCGCCGCGATGCGCAGTCTCGCCGAAACGGACATCGCGGTCGGTCAGGCCTGCCTAGCCGGTCGAGGCCGCTCCTGCGAGCTGTGGCTCGGGATCGACGAGGGGGCGAATCCCTACGCCGAACGCTACACGCCGGCGGAGCTGCGACGGGGGTTGACGAGGTTGAGCTGGATGCAGGCCCCGGAACTGGCAGCGTGCACCGGGGGCGACGACGTGGCATGCGTCCGGTACGCCGCGCGCGAGCGCGCGGTGGAGCCGGCGCCGGCCCCCCCGCTTGCCCGCGCGTCGTTGGTCCGTGCCGTGCGCGACCTGTTCGGCGCCGCCGCGGTGCAGGCGGCCTTCGCGGACACGGCCGGCCCCCTGGCGGCGCGCCTCGCTGCCGCCGCGGGGGTGAGTCGCGATTCACTGATGACGGCATGGCGCGGGTGGGTGCTCCGTCGCGGCCGTCCGGACAGGGTGCGCCTGGGCGCGGGAGAGGTCCTTACGTCGGTGCTCGCGGCCGCTGCCTGCCTGGCCCTGGCGATGAGGAGTGGACGATGGCGCTGATCCGAAACCGCTGGCTGGTTGGCACCGGCCTGGCGATGATCGCGGTGGCGGTCGCGGCGCTTCCGCCGCGCCCCGTGCCCGAGGATCTGGACGGGGACCCTTCACCGGTGGCCAGCTCCTGGCACTACCTCTGGACCCTCCAGAGCCCGTGGTGGTCGCCGTCGCAGCATACCGGGGAGGGGAATCGACTGAGCACTCGCAACAGATTGCTCAGTCGCCTGGCCGCCCTGGATCGCGCCGACTCCATCGTGGATGCCGCGCGCCGAGCCGGTCTCCGGACAGCGGCCGGCCAGGTGACCGTCCTGACCGATGGTGGCATCGGGCCGGACTCGACCGCAGCCTGGCGGCGGCTCGCGGAGCAGGAGCTGGCCGTGTTCCCCGACGCGGCGACCGAGCCGGCGGGAGTCCCTGTGATCGTCGCGCTACGGACCCGGCTCACGCCCCGCGAGGCGCGGGAGAGGAGGACGGACCGATGGTGGTCGCGCCACGTAATCGAAGGGGCTGGCCCACAACGGGCCTGCATTGTGCTGCTGGAGACCGCAGGAGTGCGGTCTGAAGCGCAACGCGACCTCGTGCGCCGCCGGGGCCCGCGGGTGCCGCGGGGCCAGTTCCTCGGCGCGTGCACGCTGCGAGGTCGCTACGGCACACCCGGTCGCGCAGGCCTGCAGCTGGAGCGCCGGCTGGGACAGATGTCGTGGCGGAACGCCAACTTGCTTGCGACGAGCGTGGAGGGTATACCCGGTCGCATCGTCGCGACCTGGGCCCGCGACTTCGGATGGCTGGAGCGAGACTTCACGCTGCGGGCCTGCCTCCGCGGCGACGACGCGCGGTGCGGAGACCTCGTATCGGCCGACGACGAGGGCTGGTGGTCCTCCCGGCCGCAGACGAGCCTCATGCTGGCCGCTCATGCGCTTCAGACGAGACCCGCCGAGCAGTTCCGCCGCTTGTGGCGCTCCGAGGCCGATTTCAACGACGCCGTGGCCGAGGCGTATGGCCAGTCGGCCGGCGCAATGGTCGGCGACCTG
>Ga0247727_10017365_pt1 | contig 11470 bp, 10 predicted proteins | sample WisWelCaveWW1625_FD_202498 | JGI IMG/M metagenome (GOLD analysis project Ga0247727, IMG submission 202498) | Biofilm microbial communities from Wishing Well Cave, Virginia, United States - WW16-25 | ecosystem: Environmental > Aquatic > Deep subsurface > Groundwater > Cave microbial mat | place... | reverse complement strand
CATGAACGATGCGGAAAACCTCCATCCGGCTACGCTAAATCACCCCATTCAATTCGTTTCAGTTCATCGGCAATCAGGTCTACACCACCGGAAGTGTTCATGAGTTGAACAGGCCTCTTCATGCCTAACCCATAGGCCGGTTTCTCCAGCCAAAGATGAAAGGCGGCATCTTCACCAAACACTTCCGTTCCTAACTTGTGAAGTGATAATAACTTAAGCACATGCTCTCCTTGCATGGGATTGAGTTTTTGCCTCGAAGATTTATAACGCATCAGTGATTTCAGTGAGATATTAAACATGCCTGCGAGCTCCTCTTTCTTCAAATGAAACACGGTGGCAAGATCAAAAAACCGGGAAGCATATATTCCGGCAGTGGCTTCATTTACGATAGATAGCTTTTCATTATGCATGGGATAAGGTTTAGATTTCTTTGCAGCCATGATTTATCGGGCTTATTATGATCGGGAACAAATATACGGACTATTATCCATAAAGTTGGGACATTTGTCCAAATGAATTTTTTGCTGGAATGGAAGGGCGAATATTATGATGCGGCTATCTGAAGAAAACTACTTTAATCCATTCTTATCCACTAAATAAATCAGTGCCGCTATAGCAGCAGCGCCTAATTCCAATTCACGTTTGTTTATGTTTTCCATTACGTCCGTTGCAGCATGATGCACATCGAAGTAGCGTTGCGAATCAGGAGCGAGACCAGCCAGAAAGCAACCCTGTTCTTTTAACGGACTAATATCTGCACCGCCCCAATGATAGAACGCATGAATTCCATAGGGCTCGAGTGAGCTACACCATTCAATAATTTTATTTCTGATTGAATCAGGTCCATCCAACCCAAATCCGCGCGGAACAAATCCGCCGGCATCTGATTCTACGGCGAACACATGTATTTCATTTTTTTCGTCAGCAACTTTTGCATATTCTTTTGCACCGCGCAATCCGTTTTCTTCATTCATGAACATTACACAGCGAATAGTATGCTTTGGCTTCATTCCGAGTTCATTGAAAATCCGGAGCACTTCTATTGATTGTACACAACCCGCTCCATCGTCGTGTGCACCATCACCGGTTTCCCATGCATCGAGATGCCCGCCAACAACAATGACTTCTTCAGGATGTTCACTTCCTTTTATTTCTCCAATCACATTGTAAGACAATACTTCTTCCTGCATTCCGCAATTTTGCCGGAAGTAAAATTTCAAAGAAGGATTATTCTTTAACTCGTTGCTTAATAATTCTGCTCCGATTGTGCTGATAGCACAGGCAGGAATTTTTGGAATGGTGTCATCGTATCTCATAGCGCCGGTATGCGGATAATCATCCAGATTCAATGTCATCGAACGAACCACAACACCTACAGCACCATATTTTGCTGCCTCCACTGCGCCTGCATGGCGTTGATTAACTGCGCCTCCATAAGCTTCAAACGTGTTGATCAATAACGGATCCATGGGGCGGTTGTAAAAGACAATCTTACCCTCAATACTTTTTTTGCCAAGTGCCACCAGCTCTTCAAAATTCTTCACTTCAATAATTGAAGCACTAATACCACCAGGACCGGTGCCAATCGAATTGCCCAATGCGCAAACAGTTACCTCTGTTTTACTTCCGTCTGCATTCATTATGGCAGCTCTTTCCTTTTCAATGTTCACCCAATGTGGGACCATAACAGGTTGAAGCCAAACAGAATCAAATCCATAATCGTCCATGATTTTTTTCGTCCACTCCACAGCGCTGGCAGCACCGGGTGAACCGGCCAATCGCTTCGGATAATTGCGGCAAAGGATTTCGAGGTTCTTGAAGCAATCACTTTGTGAAAGCGAATGGTCATAAATACTTCTAATGATTGTAGAGTCATGTTGCGCGGGCAACACAAATGGCATCGCCACCAAAAGAGATAGTGCTGAGATCGTTTTCATCATGCTTCAAAAATAAAAAAGCGGAGCATTCAGTAGCGAATTAATAAATCGAAAGAGTGATCATTTTATCTTTACATCAAAAGCAATTTATGGGAAAGCGAAACCCGGTCATTGATACTTACATACTGAAGTCGGCAGAATTTGCTCAGCCCATCCTGATTCATCTGTGCGAACTGGTTCATATTGCATGTCCCGATACAGAAGAAAAAATGAAGTGGAGCTTTCCGCATTTCGACTACCTCGGTGAAATGATGTGCAGCATGGCCGCCTTCAAGTATCATTGTTCATTCGGCTTCTGGAAAGCGCCGCTGCTGAATGATCCGAAAGGTTTTTTAAAAGAAACTGGAACCGATGGCATGGGACATCTTGGAAAGATCACTTCATTGAAAGATCTTCCATCTGATAAAGTGTTGATTCAATTCATCAGGCAGGCAATGAAGCTGAATGAGCAAGGAGTAAAGCTTCCAGCAAAAAGTAAGTCAAATGAAAAGAAGGGGATAATTGTTCCAAACTATTTTGTTGTTGCGCTGGGCAAGAACAAAAAAGCAAAGGCCACATTTAATGCTTTCGCTTACTCGCATAAAAAAGAATATGTGGAATGGATCACCGGGGCGAAATCCGAAGAAACCCGCAGCCGCCGAATGGCAACTGCCATTGAATGGATTGCAGAGGGGAAGGGGAGGAACTGGAAGTATGAAAGAAAGTAATTAGATTACAAAAAAGATTTCCCTCCGTGCAATTTGATATTAACAAGTCAATCGAAGTTCTTGAACGCACTCCGTATGTGATTGTGCAAATGCTGCAATCCGTTTCAGATGAATGGGTGATGCAGAATGAAGGGCCCGATACCTGGAGCGCTTATGATATTGTGGGTCATTTGATTCATGGTGAGAAAACCGATTGGATCACCCGCATGGAAATTATCCTTTCTGATTCGGCCGATAAGAAGTTTCCGGTGTTCGACCGCTTTGCGCAGTTCACCAACAGCAAAGGAAAGTCGCTGAAGCAATTGATGGGTGAATTCATTGAATTGCGAAAAGAAAATATGGTGAAGCTTCAGCAGCGGGCACTCCAGGAAGCTGACCTGGATAAAACAGGCATTCATCCCGAGTTTGGTACTGTAACACTGCGGCAACACCTGGCCACGTGGGTGGTGCATGATCTGAATCACATTGCACAAATAGCACGGGTGATGGCTAAGCAGTATAAAACAGAAGTGGGGCCGTGGGTGGAGTATTTACCAGTGTTGAAGAAATAGGTGTGTGACATTGTCATTTCTCTGCTGCACCTTTGGTTTTCGTAATTGACCGAGAAGCTTTCGTGCCTGCACCTTTTAATTTCTGAAGTGACATATTTGATTTCGTTGATGCACTTTTGATTTTCTTTATTGACCGTGAAGTTTTCTGATGTGACCGTTTGATTTTCTAAACTGTCCGCTTCGTTTTCGTTGATGCACTTTTCTTTTTCCGGCTTGTCCGAGGTCTTCGCGAGCTTGTCCGTGGCATTTTCCAGCTTGTCCGCGAGTATAAAAATGTGCGATTTTGATGTTTAAATGGGCTTTTTAAAATTTTTGTCGAATTTTTCTTGCATGAATGAAAAAATTCTTTCACTTTTATTTCATCATTCAACCCAAAAACAAACTTTATGAAAACCAGAGACACTAACCGACTGAACATGACACGCACGACGAATGGCTTTTGTGATGATCATGCTGCTGACACGGCTTCCATTACTGACTATGGACCCATTGTGCTGCAATCGAAAGGCAAAGTAGTGCTGATTGATGCACTCGACCAGATTGCGCAGGGCACTACCAAGGGCGTGACAACTGACACGAATTTGCTGCGCCTGATCATGGAGCAACTGACATTTAAACTGATCAGCGGATTGCTTTCGCTGGCGGGAAAAACCAATAACAACACTATGAAGGAAGCGGCGAACTATTCACTTTCTGATCTGAAGAAATTAAAGAAGGATGAAGTAGATGATGTGTGTGAAGAGATTCATGATTTAGCGGATACTAACTCAGCGGCTTTGGTATCGCAGGGTATTGTGGCAGCAGATATTACGGATGCGGAGACGGCGATTGGCATTTACCGTGTAGCGATGGATAACCCGCGCGCGAAGAAGATTGAGATTAAAGAGGCGAACCGGAAAATTCCGATTATGATCAGTGAGATTGTGGCTGATCTTTTTGTGAAGCGGCTTGACCCGCTGACAGATACGCTGCGCTACAGCAAGCCCGATTATTGGAATGCCTACCAGAGTGCGCGTGAGAATATAGATTTAGGCGGACACTTTACGACCATTAAGGGAGTGGTAAAGAATGCAACGGTGGTGCCGGGTGAAGCGGTTTATAATGCAACGGTTACCCTGGTGCCGCAGGATGTTCTGCAACCAACTTTGATTTTGAAAACTGGTGTTAGCGGTGAGTTTGAAAAAGAGAAAGCCAAGTTTGGCAACTACAGCGGCAAGGTTACGCATGATAAGTTGGGTGAGCTGTTGATTAAGCCGTTTGAGCTGAAGCTGGGGAAGACGGTGGAGCTGAGTTTGGTGTATGGGGAAGGGGAGACGGGATAGGGAAAATAGAAAATAGAAAATAGAAATTAGTGAGCAGCCCCGCCGATGGCGGGGCTGTTTTGGTTTTGTTACATTTGAGATTGCCGCAACGTACTCTGAGAGAGATGGCGCGGGGAGAAAGATGAATATGAAAAAATTTGATGGAGATCCAGAAAAGCATATTCCTGCCATTTTATATAAGTATCGCGACTGGAACGACCCACACAATAGACGACTGGTGGAAAGCAATGAGGTATATTTTGCCTCACCTAAAAGTTTTAATGATCCTTATGATTGTAGAATTACAGATCGCTTTATTAAGCGAAGCAGGAAAGAGTTAGATCAATATATTAACACAATGGCCATTGAACATTTTCAAGATACTGAGAGAATGGGCCAGAACTTTGAACATGTGTTAAAGGATTTTGAGAGTAGGGTTTTTGATACAGCAAATTATCAAAAGGAGCAGGACGAAATCCATTTCAAAATGCAGGATGATTATTTTGGAGTTCTCTCTTTAACAAAACGATGGAATAGTATTCTGATGTGGTCGCACTATTCAAATTTTCATCAAGGATTCTGCGTTGGAATCAAGGGACCAAGTCTATTGGCAATAGGAAGACAACGAGGTAAGGGCGGCAAAGTGTTTTATAAAACAAAATATCCTGACTTGCCGCTAAGGATAGTCAGCAAAATGTCCGAAGAAGAAATGATTGAAAGGATGTTTATTGAAACGCATACAAAGGCTGCTCACTGGAGATATGAAAAGGAATATCGGGTTACAAAAAACTTTTTTGGACTTGCGAATATTGATAGAAGAGACTATTTGCCGGAAGGCTCAATTACTGAGATTATATTAGGAATTTCAATGCCCGATAACCATAAAGAGGAAATAAAACAACTCGCAAAAAATAAAAAAATAAAAATTTATCAAGCAAAGAAGGTTCCTTTTAGATTCGAAATTGATAGAGAAGAAATAAACTTTTGAGAATCTTTATATTTCAGTAGCATCTTCCAAAGGAGGCCATGCTCGAACGAAACGATATGACAACTACGCCTGAAAAAATTGATGAAGACATTCAGAATTTGCTTAATAAACTCAAAGTAACCCAGATACCCATTTATTTAAGTATTGAATCTGACCCTAACTCTACATTGCAAGATTGCTTTCCAATTGTTCAAAAAAAAGTAATAGACTCCGGTGGAAAAATGGTCATGGGTTGGCAAATTTGGAAAGCTGATTATTTAGTAGAAGCAGAATGCCACGCAGTTTGGGAAGATTCGGAAGGCATCTTGCATGACGTAACACCAAAACCGCCTAGCTTTTCCAAAATATTATTTGTCAAGGATGAAAGCTTAATCTACCAGGAGAAACAAATAGATAATGTCAGGTTGAATATCACAAATAATAAGCTGGTAGATGAATTAGTTCTCGTCTCTGAGGCAATATTCAGCTTTGATAACAAGGGAGAAAGAGCCATGTTGTATGGTACTGATTTTCTAAAGAGTCTTACCAAGGCGCAAATGGAATATAGAGAGGAGCTCATGCTAATACATGATCTTATTAATATACTGCTTATTAATAAAGGTAACCGAAATTCAACTTGTCCTTGTGACAGTGGAAATAAATACAAGCATTGTCATGGGAAGGATCTAAGTAAAAAAGTGCTAGAGAATGTATAACTCCTCTAACCCTCGTCTGTAGGTCAGGGTGAAGAATGGGGCGAGGACATCAACCCTTAATGAATGCGACGGGAAATAATAGAAATAAATAGTTTCAAGGAGGCTACTCCGAAGAAACGAACTTGGTATAAGTATTTCGACGATATTCTTGTTTCAGTTATTTGCAATGGAAATCGGACATCACACATAAGGCGCAAGCAAAAAGATGCCATTGCTAAGCGCGATAATAAGATGTGCCAATGGCATTCAGATTGGCAATACTTGCGCATAGAAGAGAATTATGGTAGGAGAATCGGGAAGGCGAAGACGTATGAGATATCAATACGTGTGGATGGAATTGAACATGTAATTGACAGTCTAGTTGAGAAAATTGCTATCGAGTTTCAGCATTCGCTTGGTGTAAGTATTAATGAAATGAATGAGAGATATGAAGCTCATAAAAAGTACGGCTTTGTGCCATACCTGATCTTAGACTTTACTTCTTACTCTTTCCAAAATGAGATGATAGGATATAATGCTATACCGCTGGCAACTCTCAGGAAACCCGAAGTATGTCTTTCTAATGAACTTGATTCTTTTTTCAAAAGCTTTGAAAGAAAATGGTGCAGAGCAAAGTACTTCCATGCTAACAATCTTTTTGTTGACTTTAAGGATGTCCTGATCAGACTTACGCCAAGTTTGTTGAAAGGATATATGCGATTTACACAAGAATCATTCACACAACGCCTTCTGAATTTAGAAAGTGAATTAGAGAATCAAATTGAAAAGGATAAAATCAAGTTTCAAAAGGAAGTAGATGAATGGAACGGGCGTGAAAAGGAGAATGAAGAAGAAAGGGATAGAGAGGCTGAGCTTTTGAGAAAAAAAATGAACACTCTCCTTGAAAAGAAAGCAGTAGATGAAAAAATAGAGTATGAAGAACGAAAAAAGAATGGAGAGGAATTTAAGTATTATAGAAAGTGCATGTCAAATAAAACACTTGCGCCATTCATAAGAGAAAAAATGCCAGAATTTGAAACGGGGATGATTTATTACTATTCAGATAACCGAGAAAAAAGCGAGCATTATTTCAAGAATCATAGTTATAGAACAATGGGGGAGGCTGCTGAAATGAAAATTGATTGGATAACTATTAGTAAAATAAAAAAGAAATGGTTCTTTAATGGCCGTGAGCATAGGAAATTTGAGTTTCAATATTCGGAAATCAGACTAATAAAAGAATATGTTTCTGAGTTGAGAACCATTCTATTTGAAGAGAAGAATGGGAAAACTGAGCTTAAAGAGAAGCACCTCGAACTATTTGAAGGTTATCTTCATTCTTTTGATTTTCCTGCCCTGATAAAATATGAATTGGGGAAGGTTGTTAAGGAATGCTATTACCTCTTTAATCGGGAACTAAGTAAAAGTGATTGGAGTCTTTTTACAAATTATTTTCGAGATATAAAAACTGAAGATGAAGTTGCTCAAAGAAGGAGTAAACTGTTTTATCAATCAGTCCACATAAGAGATAGTATTATTATAAAGGAACTAAAAGAAGATGGAAAGATTAGTACCGATACAAAGGATACTTATTTCAGTAGTTACTCATTTGATACTGCATTGCAAGCAGGGGGATACTCAGAAGGATATAAAAGAATGGTAAAACATTCTCCGCAAAACAAGGAAGAATTTCGTCGAACTCATAGACAACGGTAGTTCAGTTACCCGCAATAGAATAAGTGAGAACTATAATGAATTAGGTTTCAATTTCATTGCACCACCAGCTTCCCGAATTTCATAAATGAATTTCCGCGGATGTGGTATAAATAATTTCCCGCCGAAAGAATTCCATTCTGAATAAGAGCTTCACCGGCATTCATTTGTTGCTTCAGTATTTCTTTTCCTGAAATGTCGGAAATCGTAATGGTGAAAGTTTCAGGGCTGTTTGTATGCAAGCGAATTTGGCCGGAGGGAATGATTAGATTGGGGATGAGATCGGCAAAAATTGTTTCGTCAACCACAGGCAGAATGGAAGTGCCGGTATTCAGATTTACATTGTCAATGTAAATGGCCTGACCCCCAATAACCATGATTGCGGAAAGCAATCATTACCAACTCCTCTCCTAAAAATGCATTGAGGTCAACAGAATCTGTTCGCCATTGACTGTTAGTTGGAACAAATCGATCGCTCTGGTAATCCGGCGCAGTTGCCAGGTCATCCCCTCCATGAAAATATAATGAGGTAAATGTTGCACCACAATCCGTTGAAGCCAGCACTTCCAGCGTATCGGAATAGCCACTGCTGTATTGGGAGTATGCCACATCGAAAGTGAGTAATGATTCATTTACATTCGAAAGATCAACGAATGCTCTTAGATCGCCGTAGCCGCCCTGCAAATCATTCCAGTAATTATCGGCCCTTGCACTGTTGGTGCTCAATCCGTAACCGCCAGCTTCGTTGGTTTGCGCCCAAATAGGTGTACCACTATTCAAACCAACGGTAGTCCAGTCAATTGGGGGAAATACTGTTTCAAAAGTTTCTTGAATGGTTACCGCACTTGCACCGGTGATGCTTATTGAGATGGATTTCGTGTCACTATTGCCATTGGCATCTGTAACCGTTAGTGTGGCTATTCCCGAACTGCTGAATAATACTTTTGGATTGCGGAGTGTAGATGTTGCAGGTGTTCCGTTCTGGAAAGTCCAATTCCAGCTTGCGCCGTTGTGATTGAGGATAGAGTAATCATTGAAATAAAATGTATCGTTGTTGCAAACTGAAAATAGTTTGTCAACGGTGGGTTGCGCAATCGGTCCGCCCTGGTAAGGTTCGTAAAACTCACTTTCATAAATTCCTTTTCCGTAAGTAGCAAGAATGATTTTTCCATCGCGGTAGAATGGATGTGCAATGTTGCAGTTGGCATAAAGAGGCAAGCCCGGGTTGGCGACCACCCAGTCGCTCATTGTGTTGTTGCGATAGTAAACAGCATTGTTGGTGAAAGCGTATATCCCTCCGTTAGTCCCTTCCTGGTGAATGATGTATCGTACTTCTTCATTGTCGAGCATAGAAGTGGTGAGGTTAAGCCAGGTTGTTCCGCCGTCAGGCGTAAGAAAAACCTTGTTGCCGTTAGCAGCACCCGGATAAGCCATCCAGAGTGAATCTTCATTCGTTGCACTGAGTGAAAGAATGATTCTGTCGCGCCATCCGCCGCTTCCTGCAGATGGAATAGTCAACTGGTTCCATGTATTCATTCCATCATCTGTCTTCCAGAGAAAACCGGTTGCACCACTTGCCGGTTTCTGACTGACATACATTACCTGGTTGTTGCTTCTCGAAATTTCAATGTGTTGCACCCTCGCATCTATATTGGTTCCGAACTCATTCACCACATTGAATGCGCCGCCTCCATCAGTTGACTTCCAAAGCTTATTTTCATTACCAAGAAAAATATGATTATAGCACGAAGGCCAGAATTCCATTTCACTTGAGTTGGCAGCCCAGTAACTTTCATTCGGTGAAAGGCCTAATCCTGAATAAATGATTGAACCGCCTCCAATTGTTTCAGGAATCTTCACAGTTCCTAAATCGGAACAATACACTGTTCTTTCCCGTCCGGGATTTACATATCCGGTTGATGCTTCTCCACCGCCGAGTTGCATGAATTCGCCTGTGCCATAGTTATCGGTTCGTGCAGTGTTGCCATTGTGATATGCCCCGCCCACCATCACTTCTTCATTCCATCCCAAACCAAAACCCCAGTAGTCCGTGCCATGCACACCGTAAGCCATGTGAGTCATGTTGGTATGAAAAAAATCATTCGAGATCATGATGCCACCATCGTTGGTCACCCAGGTACCGGCTGAGGTTTCACGCACATCTTGTACATCAGGATGCAATGAAAGAGTTCCCTGCAAATAACCTCCGACTACACTGAATGTATAACCACCATCATCACTTCGCCACAAATTCAACCCACCGATTAGCAGTTGATCGGCATCAGTGGATGATGCAAGCAACGCACAGTTGTAAAATCCCTGGTGATAATCCCATCCTTCCCAACCACGTGCAAGATTCGGATGACTGCTTGTGTAGGGACCGCCTGGTGGACCATTGGGAAGAATCCAGTTTTCGCCACCATCATCGCTACGGTAAACACCAATGAATCCTATGTCGCCGGCTTTTGCTTCACCAACCGGGTAAGCATACACGCGATTTGGATCAGCAGGTGAAACAGCGAGGCGTGCACCAAAATCAATCCGATCCGGATCAGTGGAAAGATACCACCCGTTGTCTTTCAATGTCCACGTAGCGCCATAGTCAATTGATTTGAAAAATTCTGAGCGTATAAGAACATCATTGTTTTTTACCAGGTAAAGTATTGCATTATTGCCGTGCATGAGTTTTACATCATAACATTCATCGCCGGCAAGTTGAGTAAAAGATGTTCCACCATCTGTACTTCGGTACAATCCTGAATAAGAAGTAACGAGTACAATCTGAGGATTAGAAGGATTCACTAATATTTCTGTGGACCAGAAACTATTATCATTAAGAATGTTATTCCAGGTTGTTCCACCATCAATAGATTTCCAGACCGCTCCACCTCCAGCATAAATGACATCCGGATTTATCGGATCAATTTCAATTGCACCAATGGAACCGAAGCCATATGCATCACTTAATACTATCCATGATACTCCGCCATCGGTGCTTTTATAAATTTCTCCTGGCTCTGTTCCGCAAAACAGGATGTTGGGATCTGTTGCTGACTGATCCAGGCAATACACGTTGGTGTGATCGTTGGAAATACTTGCATCATCATTATAAACCTGTAGCGGACCGACCAACTGCCAGTTGAGATTGCGCGAAACATTATCATTAATTTTTTGTTCGTATTGCTGCTGCTGAATGCTTAAATCGAAAGAGGAGGGGAGATTAATGGTCCCATCCTCATTCAGATTCGATCCAATCATTATTCTCCACCGCTTGTAATACTGAGTATGAAAATTCTTTTCAAAAATGTGGCCCCTGTAAAACTCTGAGTACAATGCATCCACTTCTACTACGTTGGGATTAGCGGAATACATTTCCTTCGCCCATTGTGGAGCTTGTTCAATTTCATAAGAAGAGGGCTCTTGCAGCATGCTTAATTGAGCAAGTGAAAGGAAGCTATACAGAAGGAAAATAATGATAAGGAAGGACTTCGGGCTATTCATAAACAAGGGATTTTAGTAATTGCAAAGTTATTTAGCTAAGCCCTAATTCTTTTTTCTGTTTTTCATCTATTGAGGAGGGTGCATCGAGCATCATATCT
>Ga0247727_10017364_pt1 | contig 11471 bp, 20 predicted proteins | sample WisWelCaveWW1625_FD_202498 | JGI IMG/M metagenome (GOLD analysis project Ga0247727, IMG submission 202498) | Biofilm microbial communities from Wishing Well Cave, Virginia, United States - WW16-25 | ecosystem: Environmental > Aquatic > Deep subsurface > Groundwater > Cave microbial mat | place... | reverse complement strand
GGGAAAAAGAAATAGAGAATAGTGTATAATAAGAAAGCTTGCGGAAGGGGTTGACACGAAAGCCAGTTCGCGTACAATAGCAAGGTCATAAACATAAAAAATAAGTCGAACAGAAAAAGGCGTTAGGTTTTAGGCGTGAGATTTGGGGAGATGAAAAAATCCGACTCGTGCCTAAAAACTAGAACCTAAAAACCATAACCTCATTACCATGGCAGAAAAAGAAAAATTTTCCCGATCTAAGCCGCACGTGAATGTCGGTACGATCGGACACGTAGATCACGGCAAGACGACGCTTACCGCGGCGATCACGCACGTGCTCTTCATGAAAGGTCTCGCGAAGAAAGAAGAAGGTGTCGATCAGATAGACAATGCTCCTGAAGAAAAGGCGCGTGGTATTACGATTGCGCTGCATCACTCGGAGTATGAATCAGAGAAGCGTCACTATGCGCACATCGATGCGCCGGGACATGCGGATTACATTAAGAACATGATCACGGGTGCCGCCCAGATGGACGGCGCAGTGCTCGTCGTTGCGGCAACCGACGGTCCCATGCCGCAGACGCGCGAGCACATTTTACTTGCCCGCCAGGTAGGCGTGCCGGCGATCGTGGTGTTCCTGAATAAAGTAGATCAGGTGGATGATCCGGAATTGATTGATCTTGTGGAATCGGAAGTGCGGGAGCTCCTCAAGAAATATGAATTTCCGGGTGACCAGACGCCGATTATTCGCGGTTCTGCGCTTAAAGCCTTGAATGCAAAATCTCCAGATGATCCGGATGCGAAGCCGATCATAGATCTAATTACGGCTCTTGACACATACATTCCAGAGCCCGTCCACGACCTTGCGAAGCCGTTTCTTATGCCCGTGGAGGATGTCTTCTCTATTGAAGGGCGTGGCACGGTGGTAACTGGCCGCATGGAGCGCGGGAAAGTCAAGATCAACGAAGAAGTGGAGATCATCGGGATCCGTCCGACCCAAAAGACGGTAGTGACGGGCATCGAAATGTTCAACAAACTCTTAGATGAAGGTATGGCCGGCGACAACGTGGGAATCCTGCTCCGCGGTCTTAAGAAAGAAGATGTAGAACGCGGCCAGGTGGTAGCGAAGCCCGGAAGCGTGACTCCTCATACCGAATTCGAAGCTGAGGTATATATCTTGAGCAAAGAAGAAGGAGGTCGGCACACCCCGTTCTTTAAGGGATACAAACCCCAGTTCTACATCCGCACCACGGACGTCACGGGCGAGGTAACGCTTCCCGAGGGAATGGAAATGGTGATGCCGGGAGATACGGTAAAGTTCACCGTGAAGCTCATCGCCCCCGTGGCACTCGAAGAAAAACAGCGCTTTGCGATCCGAGAAGGTGGTAAGACTGTGGGGGCAGGCGTGGTAACAAAAATCTCGAAATAAATCAGGAACGCGGACCTTGTGCCGCTTGCACCTTTCAATTGTATGGCGAAGAAAACCGAGGCAGAGATACAGAAAATGAGGATCCGCATTCGAGCCTATGATCATCGGCTCGCGGATAGTTCTTCGCAGCAGATTATTGAAACGGCGGAGCGTCACGATGCGAAAGTCACCGGCCCCGTTCCGCTTCCTACCGAGATAAAGCGTTACACCGTGAACCGTTCTACGTTCGTGCATAAGGATTCCCGGGAACAATTCGAGCTCCGCATTCATCGACGCCTTGTTGATATCTTGAATCCGAGTCAGAAGGTGATTGAGTCATTGGGGAACCTGAGTCTCCCCGCGGGAGTGGACATCGAGGTCAAGATGCTCTAGTTTTTGTTTTGCGAGAATCGTCCCGCCACGGCGGGAGAAAGATAAATATCAGCCAAAACCCGCCTTTCGGCGGGCTTTGGTTTGAAGGCATAGATTGACACTTTGGGGCTCTTCGGCTACAATTTTCCCGAAGGAGTAAGCCATTTGGACTCGAGGAAACACCCGAGGGCTGCTCGGGTTTTTTAATGCCCATGGTAATTTTATTGGGGAAAAAGCTCAAAATGAGCCAAATATGGAAAAACGAGAAGGTCGTTCCCGTGACCGTAATTGAAGTCCGTCCGAATACCGTGCTGGACTTCCGCACGAATGAACGCGATGGATACGATGCAGTGCGAGTAAAACTTGGAAAGACCATTCGTGAAGGACGATTGCGCGCCGCGCAAGAAACACTCAAGCCCGGCGATGAAGTCACCGTGGATGCACTGAAAGAAGGGGACGTGGTGCAGGTGAGTGGCAACTCCAAGGGGCGTGGTTTCCAGGGCGTGGTGAAGCGCCACGGTTTTCACGGAGGACCCAAAACACATGGACAGAAAAACCGTCTCCGCGCACCCGGTTCGATCGGGAGTACTGCGCCGCAACGGGTGTGGCGCGGACGCCGCATGGCGGGACGGATGGGCAACGTGAAAGTGACGATGCGGAATCTTAAGGTGGTGGGGGTAGACACCGCATCACACACTATTTTTCTTAAGGGAGCAGTGCCCGGACCAATTGGGGGATTCTTGACACTTGTTGCCGGGAAGTAACACATACATGCACATGAAAGTAGATGTATATAATCAAAAGAATGAAGTTGTAGGCACGGAAAATCTCTCCGAGGCGTATTTTGGTGTGCCGTGGAAGCCAGGGATCGTCGCGCAAGTACTGCGCGCGCTCCAGGCAAATAAAAGAAGTCCGTGGGCGCATGCGAAAGGACGGGGAGAAGTGCGCGGTGGGGGAAGAAAGCCTTGGCGTCAAAAGGGAACCGGTCGTGCGCGGCACGGTTCTATCCGTTCGCCTCTGTGGCGTAAGGGCGGCAAGAGCCACGGTCCCCAAAGTGAGCGTGATTACACACAAAAAATAAACAAGAAGATGAGACAAATCGCGCTCTTCTCCGTGTTATCAAAGAAAGTCTCCGATAAAGAACTTAAAGTGGTAGACACGCTACACCCAGAAGTGTCGAAGACAAAGGCGGTGTACGTGATGGCAACAACGCTCGGTGCGGGTGGGCGCACGAAAAAGCTTGATGTACTCTTCGTGCGGGAAGGGAAGGATACGGCACTCTTGCGGGCTGCACGCAATATTCCCAAAACAAAGGTAGTAAGCTCCGCAAATTTAAATGTATACGATCTCATGAATCACAAACACGTGTTTCTTGATCAGCGCGCAATCCCGGAGATCGTATCGCATTATCACGCAAAATGAAGGACCCTTTTCTTATTAAACGTATCGTAGTCACTGAGCGCTCCAGCGATCTTGAAGCGTTGGGAAAGTATGTTTTTGTGGTCAAAGATGCTGCAACAAAGAACGAAGTGAAAAAAGCGATCAAAGATACATACGGAGTTGATGCCGTGCGCGTCAACGTGATAACGCGCCCTCCGAAGACGCGTCGCTTCCGTGGGATTGCAGGAAAGCGTGGCGGATATAAAAAAGCGATCGTGACATTGAAGACCGGGCAAAAAATAGACACGGGAAGATAACGCTCATGAAAACCTTTGCTCCAAAAACTCCTTCGCGCAGACACATGACTGTCGCAGACTACTCGGTGCTTTCCAAGGTGCGTCCGCACAAAGCACTCACGATACGCTTAAAGAGCCATGCGGGAAGAAATTCCCAGGGGAGAATTACGGTGCGACACCAAGGAGGGGGTAACAAAAAATTATATCGCCTGGTGGATTTCATGCAGAACCGCGTGAATGTAAAAGCGATCGTGGAAACGATGGAATACGATCCGTACCGCACTGCATTCATCGCCTTGGTGCGTTATGAAGACGGCGCGAAAAGCTATATCCTTGCCGCCGACGGAATGAAAGCGGGATATACGCTTGTGACCGCCGACGTAGCGCCGCTTACGTCTGGAAATCGCATGCGGCTCAAGAATATTCCGGTAGGTTATCGGGTCTATAACATAGAAGTGCGCCCGGGGCATGGAGGACAAATGGCTCGCTCTGCGGGTTCGTATGCAGAGGTTCTCGCACAAAGCGGCGGATACACAGATTTGAAACTTGCTTCCGGAGAGGTGCGACGTGTTTTGTGGGAAGGATTTGCCTCGTTGGGACAGGCATCGAATGCGGAACATAATCTTGTGGTTATTGGCAAGGCAGGCCGTTCTCGGTGGCTCGGCGTGCGTCCCACGGTGCGCGGCTCGGTGATGAATCCAGCAGACCATCCATACGGAGGCGGCGAAGGGCGCACCCAGCGCGGTACGCGGAAACCGAAGACATTGTGGGGGAAGGTGACCGGGGGAAGGAAAACGCGCAACAGAAGGAAGTGGTCGAACAAGTTGATCGTAAAAAGAAGAAACAAAAAATGAGCAGATCATCAAAAAAAGGGCCGTTCGTAGATCCAAGGCTTTTAAAGAAAATGGGAGCACAGAAGCCGCAGGGCGCATCTATCAAAACCTGGGCGCGGGCTTCTGAAATCGCACCGGAAATGGTGGGATACACGTTTTCGGTCCACAATGGGAAGGATTTTATTGAAGTGAGAGTGACCGAGGAAATGGTGGGCCACCGACTCGGCGAATTCTCGCCGACAAAAAAATTCGTGCGCCACGGCGGAAAATTACAACGCGAAGTAGAGGGTAAAAGTACGGGTGTAGCCACTGCGCCCGCTGCTCCCGCGAAGAAATAACATCCATGCATATGTACACCGCACAGGCAAATTATGTCCGCATGACTCCCCGAAAGCTCCGCTTAGTGGCGGGGATTATGAAAAAACTTTCCGTGAACGACGCAGAGGCGATCTTATTGCTCCAATCGCGCCGCGCGGCTCAGCCGCTCCTCAAACTCTTGCGTTCGGCGGTTGCGAATGCTAAAAATAGCGGACGTGTTTCGCCGGAACAATTATTTATAGCGAGTGTGCTGGTGAACCAGGGTCCAATGCTCAAACGTTATCTTCCGCGCGCCCGCGGGTCTGCATCGCCCATTCAGAAAAAAATGAGTCACGTGACGCTTGTCTTGGGCGAGCGGGAAGAAAAAGTGCCGGGTCGTTTTACGATCATGACTAAGAAGAAAGTGCGTCTTCCTGATGGCACGAAGAAGCAGAAAAAAGAAACAACCACTGAAAAAGAACATGCACATCATGAATCCGCGCGGAAGCCGGAACGTCGCGGCATGTTTAGTAAAATGTTTCGCCGCAAGGCGATCTCGGAAGGATAACTATGGGACAAAAGATTCATCCACATTCATTGCGTTTGGGAATAACCCAGGGTTGGCCGGTGCGCTGGCTTTTTGTGGGTAAATTTAAGGCGGTACTCGAAGAAGACGAATTGATTCGTCGGACCATCAATGAAAAACTGCAGCAGGCGGGTATTGCGGGGATCGAAATTGAACGCACTTCCACGGCGTTGCGAGTGCTCATCCGTGCCGCACGTCCCGGATTTATTATCGGGCGTGGCGGAAAGGGTATCGAAGACTTTACCAAAGAACTTGAACGAAGACTGCGCGGGCTTCGCAAGGAGGCACCTGCGAACGTGAGTGTGAATATTGAAGAGTTAAAGCGATCCGAGATCTCGGGACAATATGTGGCACAGCAGATCGCGTGGGACGTGGAAAAACGGTTCCCATTCCGTCGCACGATGAAGAAATATCTGGAGCAGACCATGCAAAACCGCGACGTGAAGGGCGCGAAGATCCTTATGTCCGGACGTCTTGATGGAAGAGAAATTGCCCGTCGCGAATGGCTGCGGCAGGGCGAATTGCCGCTTCAAACGCTTCGAGCCAACATTGATTATGGACAATCGACCGCTTTTACGACATACGGTACGGTGGGAATCAAAGTATGGATTTATAAAGGAGAAATTTTTAAGGAACGCGGAAAATCTTCGCGGGAGAAGCAATAACGGCCATGCTCATTCCAAAGAAGGTCAAACATAGGAAATGGCAGAAGGGCAGATCGAAGGGTCGCACGGTAGAGACCCGCGGGCTTTACTTGAGTTATGGTCAATATGGGCTTAAGGCGACCGAAGGAGTTTATCTCACGTCCCGCCAGATCGAAGCAGCACGTAAAGCGATCACGAATTTTATCAAACGCGAAGGGCGACTGTGGATACGGGTGTTTCCCGATAAACCCATTACTCAGAGACCGCCTGAAGTGACGATGGGAGGTGGGAAGGGAAGTGTGGACCATTATGTAGCGGTGGTGCGCCCGGGGCGGATTCTTTTTGAAATGGACGGAGTGGGCGAGTCGATCGCGCGCCGCGCGCTTACGCTTGCGGGGCACAAGCTTCCTTGTAAAACCACCTTCCTCAAGAAATAAACCCACCATGAAACAGAGAGAAATTCAGGAATTAAAAATGAAGCCGAAAGGAGAACTTACCACGCTTCTCAAGGAAAGTCGTGAAAAGTTACGTGTGCTCAAAACACAGCTCGCGGCGGGAAAAGTGAAGAATGTCCGCGAAGAGCGTGTGGTGCGGAAGAACGTTGCCCGTATCCTTACGTTTTTACATCAACATGGAAACTAACACAAAAAAACGAAAATTGATGGGGACGGTGGTGAGCGATAAGATGGTGAAGACGCGCGTGGTGTTGGTAACGCGCATGAAACGGCATCCGAAATATTTGCGTTACTACAAGACATCGACACGGATCAAGGCGCATGATGAAGAGAATGCCTATAAAGTGGGTGATGTCGTCACAGTGGAAGAAACCCGCCCCCTCTCAAAAGAGAAGCGTTGGAAAATTGTGGGAAAAGTAGAGAAATAAAAGTATGATCCAAGAACGAGCTATTTTAAAAGTTGCTGATAATTCCGGCGCAAAAGTTGTTCGTTGTTTTCGCGTTCTTGGCGGCACACGCCGGCGCTACGCGGGCGTGGGAGACATTGTGGTTGCATCGGTACAGACTGCGGAACCACGGAAGAACGTGAAAAAGAAAGATGTGGTCAAGGTCCTCATCGTGCGTACTAAAAACGCGATTCGACGGGCGGATGGTTCCTATGTGCGTTTCGATGAGAATGCGGTGGTGTTGGTAGATGCGAAGCGTGAACCGATCGCTACGCGCGTGTTCGGTCCGCTGCCCCGCGAATTGAAACTCAAGGGATTTGAAAAACTCATGACGATGGCTGAAGAGATCGTATAACAGGCATCATGCATCAAGTATCATGAAAATAAAAAAAGGCGATCAAGTAAAAATGCTGAGCGGAAAGGACCGTGGAAAAACCGGAAAAGTCCTTACCGCGCTTCCCTCAGAAGACCGAGTGACCATAGAGGGTTTGAATTTAGTGCGAAAACGTGTGCGTGCCAAAAAGCAGGGTCAGAAAGGCGAATCGGTGCTCGTCCCGCGCTCAGTGCTGGTAGGCCGGGTGGCGCTCATCTGCCCTAGCTGCGGCAAAGCTTCGCGCGTGGGTTTCTATGTAGAGGGTGGGAAAAAGGTTCGTGTGTGCAAACGATGCAACGCGACCGTATAACCATGATGAAAAAACATCAATCACAATTGAATCCAAAAAACTTTTTCGAAAAGATCATCGTGAACGTCGGCGTGGGGCGATTGAGCGGCCAGCCGAATTTTGAAGAAAAAGTTTTGCCGCAGGTGAAGCGAGACCTTGCAATCATCACAGGTCAGGCGCCCCAGACGCGTCCCGCGAAACGTTCTATTGCGGGATTTCGGATGCGTGAAGGACAAATCGTGGGATTGAAACTTACGCTTCGCGGAAAGAAAATGGTTGATTTTTTCACACGTTTGATTATGATTGTGCTGCCTCGCGTGAAGGATTTTCGAGGCATTGAGCTCAGTGCGGTTGACGAGGGTGGTGTGCTGAATATCGGCATTGAAGACCATTCGGTTTTCCCCGAGGTGAACCCAGAGCATTCGCCGCTTACTTTTTCACTTGGCGTGAGCATCGTTCCTAAAGAGAAGGACAGAAACGATGCCCTCAAGGCATACCGCACGTTCGGCGTGCCACTTAAGTTTCCCAAAGCGTAATCTCTATGGCAAAAACATCCGTCATTGCACGCAGCAAGAAGCCACCAAAATTTTCCACTCGCGTGGTGAGGCGGTGTTTTCGATGTGGGAGAAAACACGGCTATATGCGCGCGTTCGGGGTGTGCCGCATCTGCTTCCGCGAAATGGCGACGCGCGGACAAATTCCCGGGGTAAAAAAAGCGTCTTGGTAAATTTGACCATGCATTATGATCTTTTAGTACGAATTAAAAACGCAACGCAGGCACGACGCAAAATCGTTCGGATGCCGTTTTCTGGTATGGATTTTTCTGTTGCAAAAGTATTAATGCAGGAAGGTTATCTGAAAGATGTGCGGAAAAAATCCGTGGAAAAAAAGCATTATCTTGAATTGGAATTGGCACAGAAAGACAGTCCGTCCGCGTTGAGCGATTTTCGTATCGTGAGCAAGCCGGGAAGGCGTTTATATATAGGATACCGGACGCTCAGGCCCGTGCGCCAGGGATATGGCGTTGGTGTGCTTTCGACGCCAAAAGGAATCCTTACCGCAAAAGAAGCAAGAAAAGAGAAAGTCGGAGGAGAATATTTATTTGAGATCTGGTAAGGGCTTTGTCTAAATTTTCATCTCATGCAAAATTTATCCACAAAACCTTATCCCGCCCCACTTTTTATGATTACGACAATTCATAACGCAATGATAAAACATCGCCAACGCATCATAGGAGAAACCCGTGTTTCCTTAAAAAGTGGAGCGGGATGCTCGTTATTGCGGCCACTCGGACTTCGTCGTACAATAACTCGCCCTCGTGGGCAATAACGGCATGTCGCGTCTTGCAAAAAAACCATTGCCAATTCCCCAAGGAGCCACTGTCGCCAAAGAAGATGGCGCGCTTTTGGTAAAGGGTCCCAAGGGGGCAATGCGCGTTGCCATTCTTCCTCATATCGAAGTGACCCTTTCCGCGGATTCGGCGGAGGTCAAGACCGAAAAAACCATGAAACAGGCAAGGGCAAATTCTGGAACGATGTGGTCGCTTCTGCGAGGAGCTCTCGAGGGCGTGACCAATGGGTTCTCTAAGGTGTTGGAATTGGAAGGCGTGGGGTATCGTGCGACCATGGACGGGAAAATGTTGGTATTGAATTTGGGTTTTGCCAATCCCGTTAAAATGACGCCGCCAGAGGGAATATCGATTGTGGTCGAGAAGAATGTCATTACGGTTTCCGGAATCAGCAAGGAACTTGTGGGGCGCGTGGCTGCCGAGATTCGTGCACACAAGAAACCCGAGCCCTATAAAGGCAAGGGCATACGCTATCGTGGCGAGGTGGTGCGTAGAAAGGCCGGCAAGAAAGCAACAGGAAGTACGGGCGCTGCGTAGGCACATTTCACATGCGTAAAGAAAAAACATTACAACGTGTGCGGCAGCAACGGGCCCGGAGGACCCGAGCGCGCATTTCCGGATCGGCAGAGCGTCCGCGACTTTCCGTCTTCCGCAGCAATCGCTGGATGTATGTGCAATTGATCGATGATCGTGCGCACAAGACCATTGCGTCGGCGTCAACACGTGAGCTTCCCAAAGAAGCCAAAAAAAAGAAGAAAACAGAGCAAGCGCTTCTGATTGGGGAACTTCTCGCACAACGGGCAAAAGAAAAAGGAATTAAGAGTGCAGTTTTCGATCGAGGAAGCAATAAATTCCACGGACGCGTTCAGGCGTTTGCGGATGGTGCAAAACAAGGAGGATTAAAGATATAACATGGCAATGTACGGACCAAAAATTCAAAAAAAAGACGAGTTTAACGAAAAAGTACTTGACCTCCGGCGCGTGACGCGCGTGATGGCGGGTGGCAAGCGTTTCCGTTTCCGCGCGACCGTGGTAATCGGCGACGAGAAGGGGCGCGTAGGTGTGGGCGTGGCGAAAGGCTTAGATGTGGCAACCGCGGTGAATAAAGCGAAGATAGACGCCAAGAAGAATATTTTTTCAGTGAATCTTTACGACGGGCGCACGATTCCTCATGAAGTGCGTGCAAAATACAGTGCGGCGCGGGTACTCTTGCGTCCCGCAGGTGCAGGACATGGCCTTCGCGCAGGGGGTGCACCGCGATTCGTACTTGCCTTGGCGGGCATTAAGGATGCAACCGCAAAATGTCTAGGGCGTACCCCCAATAAATTAACGAACGCCATGGCTACCATAGAGGCGTTAAAGAAATTGAAAGTCGCAAGAGGAGTGCCGAAGAAAGAAGCCGCAAAATAAATCCATGCAACTTCATACATTAGGAGCGCGTCTTTCGCATAAAAAACAACGGATTGCCCGAGGGGGGAGACGGGGGACGTATTCGGGACGTGGGCAAAAAGGGCAAAAATCCCGTGCCGGACGAAGAATACGACCCGCGATGCGAGACCTCATTGCACGCATTCCTAAGCGTCGCGGTTTTCGCAATAAACCAAAGGGAAATAAATCCTTTATGCTTCGCGCGAATATCTTGGCGCGATTGGATGGAGAAGTGACCATTGCACGCTTAAAAAAGGAGAGGCTGGTGCCTCTCCGCCACGCTGGTTCGGTCAAGGTAGTGGGATTAGGAGAATTCAAAAAACCGATGGCTCTCAAGGGTGTTTCGGTTTCAAAAGGAGTGAAGGTGCTTATTGAAAAGGCAGGGGGTACAATAGAACAGTGAGTAGCAAGTAGGTAGTAGGGAGTAGTAGTCAAGAACATGCAAAGATTTCTCCAGATATTTAAAATCAAGGATCTTCGCAACAAGATATTGATCGTCTTGGGGCTTTTGGTAGCGTTTCGGGTGTTGACCGCCGTACCGATCCCCGGCGTGGATGTGTTGCGACTCCGAGATCTTTTTGACACCAATCAATTCTTGGGTTTCTTGAACATCTTTTCAGGAGGCGGTCTTTCCAATATTTCCGTTGCCATGCTTGGTGTAGGTCCCTACATCACGGCAACCATCATCATGCAGCTCCTCACCATCATCTTCCCACGTTTTAAGGCGTTGTATTACGAAGAAGGTGCGCGGGGACAGGCAAAATTTAATCAATACAGTCGTCTACTCACTGTTCCTCTTGCTGTGGTGCAGGCCTATGCGTTCCTTTCTATTCTTGTGCAACAGCAGGTCATGATCCAACCGGATGCATTTGGGACACTGGTGAACATTGCGGTTATCACAACAGGCTCTTTGCTCGCCATGTGGCTTGGAGAGCTCATTACCGAGCAGAAAGTCGGCAACGGCATCTCGCTCATTATTTTTGCAGGCATTGTGGCCGATCTTCCGAATACCGCAGCGCGTTTATTTGAAACATATAATCCAGGGCTCCTCCTCACATTTATCGGATTTTTCATCGTGGCTATTCTCGTGGTCTTCGCGGTTGTATTTCTGAATGAAGGAGAGCGTAAAGTGCCGGTCACGTATGCAAGGCGCGTGAGAGGCATCAAGATGTTTGGGGGTGTTTCAAGTTATTTGCCGCTTAAAGTAAACCAGGCGGGCATGATTCCGCTCATTTTTGCGGTTTCGGTTATTCTCTTTCCCCAGTTCATTGCGCCTCTTTTGGGCGTGTTCTCGCAAGGCCTTGCCGTGAGCGTGGGCAGTTTCATAAACGGTATTT
>Ga0247727_10017363_pt1 | contig 11471 bp, 5 predicted proteins | sample WisWelCaveWW1625_FD_202498 | JGI IMG/M metagenome (GOLD analysis project Ga0247727, IMG submission 202498) | Biofilm microbial communities from Wishing Well Cave, Virginia, United States - WW16-25 | ecosystem: Environmental > Aquatic > Deep subsurface > Groundwater > Cave microbial mat | place... | reverse complement strand
TCGAGGCCACGAGATACACCCTGCGTGTCGTGGGGTCGAAAATGCCGTTAGTCGTAGAGACGCTGCGTCGTTCGAGGAGCTGATCGACGATGTACTGCGGCAGCTGGTAGGGATTGTCGACGACGTGAATGCTATCGCGCAGCGCGCGGACCAGTTCATCATTCTGAATCTCGGCGTGCACGTCCTCGGTCGTCATGGTGCTGGGATACCCGGAGAGGCTGTAGAAAATTGGCTGATTCAACGGCAGAGAGCGCTCGGCATAGGAAACCATCTGCCCGGTGGCATCTCCAACGAATGCATCCAGCACCTTCACTTCGGCCGCGCTCAACGCGGCCCCGACGTTCATCACAGCGCGCCTGACTTCCGCGGTGTCCTCGCCGGGGGCGAATACCATGGCGGCTGCCGGATTATTACGCCCCAACTGCCGCATCAGGATCGCGAAGCCAGGTTCCGATTCCGTACTGCGGAGCTTGGCCATTTTCTGCAGTGTCATGTTGTAGAACGCCACAGCGCGATGCTGCGAATCGACGAAAAGAAGGCCGGCCTCTTTCGGCGCTAACTTGCGTAGGAAAGCACGCGTGGCGCCCGGGCTCGTCAGCGCCTCACGCTCGTAGTCCTCGTACTGCACCATGCGCTCGCGCACCTGGATTTCGACACCCTGCGCTGCGACTGGTGGGATGTCGAACGACCCCAAGCCCACGGCGTAGGCACGCTTGCCGGCAATGATGATGTGCCCCTCGTACTGGATCCCGAGGTCGCGTGTGAGACCACGTTCGAGCTGCTGCGTGAGAAGTTCGTCGGCCTGAGAGGGCTGTGCCACACCGGAAGGATGGTTGTGCGCGAACCAAACCTTCTTCACACCGGGAGTCTGGTACAGCGCGAGCCAGACCTCGCGCCGATAGACATTGGTGGTGCCGACTGTCCCGGCGGCCATGTTGTAGTAGGCGAGGACATTATTGTTCTCGTCCAAGCCGATCATCTGGAAGTGTTCCCGCGGCAGGCGGGCGAGTTGCATGAAAGCGGTAGCAGCTTCCTCCTTATTGTTGATGCTGGCGCTCGGCAGCCTGATCGTGCCGACTTTCTCGGACGCCACCACGACCTTCTCGAACAGTACGGCCGGCGTCTGCGGGATCGGCGTCTGAACGAATAAGTTGCCTTGTCCGGAGAGCTTGTCCCTTTCGTCCTGGGTCACTCCCGGCCTGCCGGCCACGACGCGCGCGCGCGCGGCCGCTTCGGCCATCCTGAGCGGTCCGCCCTTCGGGCCGCGCGAACCCTTGTCGGTCGCCCATGAGCTGAAAGCGTCGAACGACATGGGGATGATGGAATCCAAACCATCCCAGCCCTGCTCGTAGTTCCGCAGGTAAGCGGCACGCGCTTCTTCGAGATCCGCGTACCCAAGCATGACCTTGTGTTCGTCGAAGGATCCGATAACCTGGTTGACGACGAAGATCGTCCCGGCGAAGTCGTCGCGCGTGCCGGGCTTCACGAAGATGTCCAGGTGGTCCTTGTCGAAGCCGATCGTGCCGCGGATATAGCCGTAATGGTCCTGGAGCGGCGGCCATTCAGGCTGACGGCGCTCGCCAATAGGGGTTTCGATCGACACGTCCAGGCGCGCCGTGCGCGGGCCGACGACCCAGTGGCCCTTCGTGTAGTTCCCAGCCTCGGCCTGCGCTTGGCTCTCCGGTGTCTCGGCCTGGGCCGCGGCGTAGTCGACCGTGCGCTGGAAGAGCTTCAACTGCTGCGTCGGCTGGCGGTCCTCCGGTTTGATCTCCCGCGATGGTGCAGTGCCGGCTGGTGTGGTGAGTATCGCCACGTCCTTGTCGCGCTGCGCGGCGGCAGCTTCTTCTGGTCCGACGCCTGGCGGAAGCGCGGCCATGCGAGCCCTGCGCTTGGCCTCAACGCGCTCAGCAGCACCTAGCTGGTCGAACTCTCCACGGTCGACGCTGATTTTGATATGGAAAGCGTCCTGGGAATCTCCGTAGATCGCCTTCCAGGCTGGATCGTCCGGCGGCGCGCCGCGCGTTGCTTCGATTACCGTACCAGTAAGCCGCGCCTGTTTGCCGTAGCCCTTACTGAGTACGACTGCGCGGCCAGGGTAGACGTGCTTCTCTGTCCACTGGCCGCCGTACTTGCGGTATTCGGTAGTCTTGTCGCCGCGCTCGAAGGCGTCGTAATGCTCTCCATTCAGCGGGATGAAGAGTGCCGCCCGGTCACCGGCCTCTGCCCGGGTTTTCTCTGCGCGTTGTAGATCCGCGCCGCGCTTGTCTTCGCCTTTTTGCTCGACACCCCTTGGCTTTTCAACTTGTCCCTGATCGCTTCGTACTTCTTCGGCATGACGTACTCCTTTCGGTTCGTACTTCCCCTTTGGTTGTTTGAGTTTTTGGCGCTCCTGGTAGAGAGCGACCCGCATCGCGGTGACCATGGCGTGCGAATCCTCCATCATCCAGCGCTTTCCAAAATCCTCGCCCGGAGACGGGCGGTCCCTGATTGACGCCTCGACTTGCTCGATTGCTTTCTCGGCGGCTTCCATCCACTTGTCGCCGTGTGTCTTGCGCAACCGCGCTACCCATTCCTGCCCACTTTCGCGATAGGCGCGGTAGAAAGCCTTCGGCTGTTCAAGGTCAGTGACCTTTGCGCGCTCACCGCGACCCTGACGACCGCCCCTCTTTCCCTCTGCGATGGTGGGCTGTATCGTGTGCCCATCGAAGGCGATCTCTTTCGCGCCGTCCAGCGTCTCCGATCTCCCGTTGTTCCGCAGTTCCACGCCACTGATCAAGGCGATATACGGCCGCACGAGCATGCGCTCATCGAGGTCGCGCTCCTGATCAGGATTGATCTTCTTCATGATCAGGGCGCGGCGCCCGTTGATGTCAGCAGCGTAGTAGTCGAGGTATTCCTCCCAACGCACGTCCTGCCACGTCTTCGCGATAGGAGCGCCCTCGTCGATCTCGCGCGACCCGAAGGCTTTGAGCCGCTTTACTTCAGGCCCAGTTGCTTGTCGAACGGCGGTTTTATCGGCTCCTGTCGCGGCCTTCTCACCGGCGGCAGGCCCGGGCCTTTCAACGCGGTATTCTGGCGGCGCTGGTTGGCGGCCTTGGCGACCTTCAGGAATTTCTGCATCTTCTGCTTCGTCAGCATAACTGCCCTCCTTCAACGCGCGGCGCAGTGCCGCGATGAATTCTTCCTCTGTAGACTCGGCGTGCTGTATGGCCAGCCGCTCGCGGGTGTCTTCGTCGAGCTGGCTCATCAAATCTGCGATCACAATGTTGCGGGCATCGGGATCGAGTTCCACGCTGGCGAGTTCTTCGGGCGGGATGTCGCCCTGCAACGGGGTATCGTCGCTGATCTCGTCCATCCTGCCGGCGAGATCTTCGTCCGGATCTCTCGTCTCGGCCTTGCGGCGCATTTCCTCACCCATCGCCGCATCGCTGCGATTGAGCGACCAATGTTCCTGCAGTCCCCCCAACTCATCCTTGATGCGCTCAGCAAGCACTGTCAGGTCGCCGCGCTCTGCTTCACTGAGGTAGCCCAGCTCGGCCAGTTTCTCCGCCATTCCATCCAGCGACTCGCCATTGCGCGCGAACAGAAACCCCACAAAAGGGATCCGCTTGTTCATCTTCGTGTCGCCGCTGATATCCAGCCGCTCATCGAAGGTAATGCCGCCAAGTTTGATGATGGCGTCCGTGATCGTGTCGCGATCCGTATCGACATTGCGACGCTCGCTCGCGCGACGTTTCATTTTCGAGAGAGCTTCTGGCGTGAGCGGCGTCCTGGGCTTTTTCACCAGGTCGGCGAGCTCCCTGCTGAACTGAGCGCGGTCAGGATTGTTCAGTGCGAGCCGTCCCATCCGATCAAGCAATGCCCTCGCCTCTGACGAAATTTCTTCGTTCGGTGGGATCCACAAGCGTTTTAGCGTCTGTGGTTTATTGAACACAACCGTTTCAGCATCCACCAGCTTCCCGTCCTTCCCAACATAGAACGAGCTGACTTGTCCGCTTGGTGAGCGTTTCTCAAATAGCAACGCGCCGCCGGTGGGCCGCGAGATCCTGTACTTGGAGTCGGGCTCTGGGCCAACGCGGAAGCCATTGGGCAACTCGGCGCCAGGCTCGCCGGACGCAGCGCTAGGCCCCTCGGCATCCGCCGGAAGAGAAGCAGGAGGAGGAGGAGAAACTTCAACCTCCGGCGGCGCCGCTGGGGTTTCTTGTGGCTTGCTGACGACTGCAACTGGCGCAGCGGGCTTTTTCTCCGCCTTCGCTGGTTTCTGCTTTTCGAGGCCAAGTATGGCCTTCGCTTCATCGCCCAGCGAAGCGAATTCGTTGATTGGCACTTCCTGCCCATCTACCAGACGGGCGGTGTTCGGTTCCTCACCTTTGCCGACAACCTCAACTTCGTAATCAACTCCACCCACCTTCCACGATGCGTTCGGCTCGGGTTTTTTCACCGGCTCGGCGCGCTCTGCCTCGATCAAATCTCCTTCATCGGTTTCCCACACCCCCCGGACAGGTTGTCCGCTTTCCGTCCTGGGGCGCACCGGAGTGCCGTCCAGGTCATGGGTCGCCGGGCCGCGGGCGGCGCGTGCGCGATCGGCGGCTTGGGCGGCTTCCTTGGTCACCTTGTCGAACTGCTCCATGCCGGCCTTGAATTTCTGGAACACTTCGCGATCTTGTTTGTCGATGCGGTTGTAGCTGTAGTTGATGGCTGCCCCGGCAGATCCCATGCCAAGGCCGAAGATCGCCCCCGAACCGCCGGCAATTAACATTTCCTCAAATACTTCCTCTGCCGTCTTGCTTGGATCGCGGACGGCCTTTTCGGTAAGGCTCTGCATGAACTGAGTGGCAAATTCCTGCCCGAACTCAGCCACTATCACCTTGGAGATTTGCTCCGCAGCACCCATGCCACGCTTCAAGGCAAGGCCGAGCGGAATGCGTTCTCCTAGAACTTCTGCGATGGTGTCGAGCACACCTACTACCTTTGCGCTGGTGACGGTGGCGTTCCGTGCTACGTAATCGACCATGCCGCTGTAGGCAGAAAACACCTTGTCCGTGCGCGCTCGAGCTTCAGCCGCGTCGATCTTTCCGGCATCCAGGTCCTTGGAGATATTTCCAATTTCCTTCATCGCCTCGTTCGCGCCACCCCGGAATGCCTTGCCGGCATCGCCATCACTCAGTACACGAGTGAGGTACGCGAGTTTGTCGGGCACGTCTTTCAGTTTGGCGATCTCATCCTTGCGACTACGAGCCTCATCCCCGGCTTCGTTCGTCTCTGAGACAGAGCCTCCGTACACTGGCAAACCCATCGCCGAAGCACCAAGCATTGGATTGCGTGTCGCGAATCCAACACCGAGCCCCAGCAGAGTTGGGAACGCGCTCCCGGCGGCGCCAGTGATCATCTTCCCGCCCAAACCTTGATTTTTCGGCGTCTGTGCCTGCGCCTCGGCCTCGGAAGATTTTGCGATGTAGGAAAGCCGTGCACGTTCGGCGCGCAGATCACGCAGTTGCCCTTCAACGTCCGGCGGTCCCATTTCCGGGCGGCGTTGAATAGCCTGCCCTGGGCGTCCTGATGCAAGAGCCCCTGGGCGACGACCGACAACAGTCTCCTCTTTCGGCGGGTGTTCCAGATCGTGAATCCGCTGGTCGATGTCCCAAATCGCCCGCACACTGTCGGCCATCGACTTCGCGCCAGTAGCAACCGCAATGGCAGGCACAGCCCTCACACTCTCCATGAGATCGGCCTTGTCGCCGAGGGCTCTTAGCGCGTTTTCCGGAAGCGCTTGCCGTTCATAGGCATCAACCTCGGCGTCGCTATGAGGCCGTGGTACGCCCACCCTGTCGGCATCCGCATTGGCGGCCTTCATGTCGCGGATGCGGATCGAAAGAGCGGACTGCGTGTGCTTGCGCTGGGTCTTTAGGGCTTCGTTCCTGCTGCGCTGTTGCAGAAAATTCTGCGCGCGAGAAATGATGCCGCCCTGCTCTGCAGGAGGCTCATTAGAGCCTAACTTGTCGAGAATGGCTTGGCCGGCCTCCTCGTCGGTTCCGCTGGGCGACGTGTCAATGGGACGCTCGCTGCCGCGCGCGATAGCACCCTTGGAACCAAATTGATCGAGAAGATCCTGCCCTAATTCCTCGTCGTCGATGGGGCGCTTGCCGCGCTCAATGGCGCGCTGGGTACGCTCAATCTCACGGTTCAGTTGGCCTGTCGAGATGGGATCGCGGTTTTGGTCGTCGACCTGCGACTTTAGAATCTGAAGCCTCTGCTCGTCGGTGAGGCGGCGCTTGTCGCCCACCCTGCCGCCGATATCCTCCGGAGTTTCTTCTGGACGCAATCTTGCGCCAATGGCGGACGGCGGCTTGCCCCCCTCCTCCAGCAGCGGCAAGAAGTCGTCGTAACTCACTTACGCGGTCCTGGGATCTGCTCGAAAAGGTACTTTGCGGCATCATCGCCCAACTCGCGGCGGATGCGCCCGATGGATTTCAAGAGTGCCTTGGCGGCGGCGTCTCCCTTGGCGACGGCGGCTGATACCGCTTTGGCATCCTTCGGATTCACCTTGGATTTCGTGAGCGTTTGAGCAGCGTCGAGCGCACCCTTCTTCTCGCCGGCAAAGAGGTTGCGTGTTTCCTCGATCGACTCGCTCGCCGCCTTCTCCGGGTCCGTGCCATTGCGGATCTTCTCGCCCATCTTCACGTCCATGAAGCGGCGCAGCTTGGCGTCGTCCTCGCTCGAATAGACGTTGGCGAAGTGCCCTGGAATCGAGGTTGTCTTCAATTGCGCATCGAGGAACGACTTGCCCAGGCGAATATTGGCGTTGGTCGCGCGATCGGTGGCTGCGGATGCCCTGGTCTCGGCGCTGATGATCCTGGAATCTGCGGCGAGGATCGAGCGGGTGGTTGCTCCTTCCTGCTTGACAGTTTCCAGCTCTTTCGCGAAATCGCTTTTCAACCGTGCCGCCTCGACCTCGATGGGGTTGTGGATCTTGTAGAGCAACATGCCGAACTCTTCGTCCGCGTTGTACTTGCGGCCGTCAGCCGTTGTCCCGCCCTTCAGCACCTTCGTGTTGCCGTCCGGCCCGGTGAGCAGGATTGAGCCATTGGACTCGCGCGTTGCTTTCAAGCCATGTGATCCGTCTTCCTTCATCTGCGCCCGCTCAGGATATATTTCGGCCATAGCATTGGCGCCGTGCTGTGGATCGCCGGAAAGATGGAAGCGCCCCAACCCGAGCTTGAGCACCTTCTCCTTCTTCTGGGCCTCGCGCAAGCGCTTGTTCGCGTCCTCGAGCTGCTCCTTGTTGAGTTTCGTCACGTCGATCTGCAGATCTTGCAGCGTCAGCCCCTGTTCCCCTTGTTTGACGCCGAGCTCAGCCGAGCGCATGCGCAGCGGCCGAAGCTCCTGTTCTTGGGAAAGCCGCTCCTTGCGAATCGCCTGATCCGATTCGAAGGCAGATCGTGTTTGATCCGAGCGCTCGACGTCCTGCATCCCGCGCGCCGTGCCGTAGAGAAGAGCTCCGATGTCCATGGCTATCTCCTTTGCCGGCTGATCGCCTGGCGTGGGAGTGAAACGAAGATCGCATCCTCCACGTCCGCAGGCAAGCCGCGCCGACGCAACGGCCCGCCATTTGCCATGCGGTCCTCACGATCCGCAACCGGGCGGTGGTACTTTTTGAGCAAGTTGTCGAAAAACTCCTGCCCTTTCACGCGCACCACATCGTCTGGAATGATGAACTCGCCGTTCGACACCTTGATTTGCTTGCGCCCATCCACAATTGCCGGAACGCTGTCACTGGTGCCAGACCCGGGGCCTCGAATCCGCCCGCCGTGCCTAAACTGTGTCTCACCCATCATCGCACCGTAGGCTGCCGGCCCCTGGTAGTTCTCCCCGTAAAGGTCCGGCCTGTAACCGTAGTAATCGTCGTTGTAACCGGCAAGAACCGCAGCATCGGTGCTCCCGGGCGTCTGAGTGCCTCCTGGACGGTTAAGCCAGCGCGCTGCATTCGCACCGATCACCGACCCACTATAGGCTCCCTGCGATACCGCATTGGCGCGTGCTGCAGCTGCTCTGGCAGCGGCGTCCGCAGAACTGATGCCGATAGTCCCGGAGCGCGTTGCGGCGGCGCTCGCGTCCTGCGGTAGCCTCTGGTAAGCCCCAATCGTCTGCACGGTGCGCGCCCAATCACGATCTTCGCTGGCGTGCCGCGCGTCGGTGATGGCCTTGCTGACAGCGCTGGCCTCGTCCATGTAGGAAGGGGCGAGAAGAGCGCCAAAACCCTCGTCGCCAGGATTCCTGGTGCGTCCGAGCGACCGTTCGAGGCTTTGCCGCGCCGTGCTGAAAGCGGATTTCGTTTCGGACGCTGCACGAGCTTCTTCTTCCGCGGCGCTGAACGGCTTGCGCATGCCGGCAAGCTCCTGCAGGAGCGGCACACCTTCTTTCTGGTAGAGATCCCATTCCTCTTTCGCGATATTCGCGAGAAGGGCTTGCGATTGGGCTACAGAGGAAGGTTGCCCGGGAGAGTCATCAGACAAGGCGTCGGTGGCCACCGCGCCAACAATCGCGCCAACAGCCGCGCTCCATGGCATATCAGCTCTCCTTCGCGCGAATCGAGTCCGCGCTTTCGACGTTGTGGATGCAACTCAACATAGTTTTCGGCGAAAGGGCCTGGAACACATGGCTCTTGTTCGCCTTTACCTCTACCGCATGGCCAGCTTCGATGTCGCGAATCCATTCGCCATCGACCCACAGTCTGGCACGACCGGAGCACACCAACGTCGCATGGTCGTAAGCGTGCATGTGCTGCGGGATCGCGTCGCCCTCCGATTCAAGCATGATCGAACGAAAGTAGAACCCTGCCATTTCCTCGACAAATTCGACGGGCTGCTCTCGTAAGACATTGAGCGAAACGTCAGGCTGCGCGTACATAGCGGTCCTTGTAGCCGAAGCGCTCGTGCTCGGCACGATACTTCTCGGTGCGAATGCAGACGATCAAAGTGATGCGGTCCTCGCTGCTGCCGTTGTGCACCCAATGGCGCAGTCGATTATCAAAGCGCCAGCATTCGCCTGGCGTCGGGTTGAGAACTTCTTCCTCGCTGGCGAAGACGGCGCCTGGTGCACTTTTCACCGAGACGTAGAACTTGTCGTAGTAATCGACGTGCCAACTCACGTCGATGTGCGGGTCGATGCCGCACGTAGACGGAATCCGAGTAATCAGAACACCACCCAGGCGTTCTCCTTCGACTACCATCATGAGCGGGGGAAGGATGCTCTTGAGCGAAGGCAGTTTGTCGTAGGCTGGGTACCAGACCGAATCATGCTCGGCGTTGAATCCCTCGAACGATCCTTTCTGGCGATATGGGCGAATGTCGTTGTACCGGACCCAGATATCGCTCATGCGCGCGTGGGGGCCGGAAGGCAGCTCTTTGCGCCAGCGAATGGTGTCCCACAGCTCCGGCTGAGCGTCGAGTTCCGCAGCCAGATTGGCAACATTCACATCGCACACTTTAAGGAATCTGCTCACTCAATGTCCCCGTCTGCAATCACGCCAGCCTCGACGAGATCCTGAATCGTGACGAAGCGGCTGTTCGTGCCCTTCGCCACGCGGCCCTCTCGCACGTCCAGAGCATAGATAATATCCTCCAGCAGCTTGCGCAGCTGCGGCGGGGTATCCGCGGGGATGTCCCCGAGGGCCGGCATGACGAGTTTTCGCCCGAGGCCGGCCATCACACGCTCGCCAATTCTTCGGCCGAGCTCGCCAGCGTGACCTGTGTTACCTCGACCGACCCGTTGACCTCGAATTGATGCGTCTCCGGGAGAATCCCAGCCGGCATCGGAAACGGTTCCTTGGAGTTCACGTCGACGGTCAGCACCAACACGCCATCGGCCCAATACTTGAACGTCACGACGCCGGAAACGAAACTCGTGCTGATCGGACCCTGTAGGTAGGTGTCCCCGTTGATCGGCGCGCCACCGTTGATTTCGAAACCATGGGCGTCATTCATATCGCCGTTCCCATTGATCGGCCCATCGGTGTCCGGCTGGCTGTTGTTGAAAACCTGAATTGCAGCAACCTGCGCCAGAAGAGCGGCAATCTCGTCTGCGCTCAGGCCGGCGCCGAAGTCGGCGATGATCTGGCCGAATGCCAGATTGTCCAGGCCGTTCAGCACGAAGACGCGCGACTTCCACTGGTACGCATTCGGGTTTGCGGGATCCTCGTCCCACTCGAAGATGTAGTTGACATTCCCGGCAAGCGCATACTTCTTCACGATGAAAAGCTTCTCGTCTATCGGCTCGTTGTAGGAGGCGTACATGTACTCGCCTACCGTCACAAGGAAAGCACGCTCCGTGCGATCAAGGATGAAACCTCCCCCAAGTTTCTTCCCCGCCTCGCCTATCAGGCCATTTTCAAACCAGCCATAGTAGCGCCCTTCGTGGAACGTGCCGTGGATCGTGGTCGGGAAGAATTGCGGCTTCCACTCGTCCCGGGTGATGAACTCCTGCGTGGCGTTGAAGATGTTCACGCCGTCGCAGATGGCTATGCCGAATGGCGTTGGCCACATGACGCCGATCGGTCCGGAGGCGAGACCGCGCTTACTGCTGCAGGGAAACAATCCTGGCTGGCGTCTGAACGAGTATGCAGCCGGGTCCACGCCGCGACCGATGAATGGATACGCTTTGGTCACGACCACGATGGTGGTCTCGACCACGCCCATCGCGACGATTGGCCAATTTACGGTGTATCGGTTGCGCAGCGGGTAGGCGTGCGGCCGATACGGCTCTGACAGGTAGACCTCATTATCCTTGAAGCCGGCCATGACGCCGTTTGCCAGACCAATCAAGCCGATCATGCCGTCCGGTGGCGGCAGATAAACGCCCGTCTCGATCAGGTCGCCCAAGTTCGCGGCGCCAACGTTGTCGATCACGCTCGCAGTCGCAAACGTCGATTCGCTGACGAATTGATAGCCGTTGCCCTGGTCGCGGTAGAGGCGCTTGTGCGTGATGCCGTAGTCGCCCGGCGTAGCCATCGACCCGACCGGCAAAGTCACGCTCGCCTGGCGCGCAGCAAGCGTGAGAGCGTTCGACACCGGGCTCTGCGCGCTCTCCTCGATCGTGTTGTCCGAATACTTGCGCACGAACGTCATGACCCACGTGAGGGCAGTTCCAGTGATGTTGCCGGCGGCGTTGTCCGTGGCAACTGGAGCGGCGGTCGGCGCCGGGATGCCGAGAATGTAACTGTCAGGCGGGCGATTCGTGCCCACCATGTTGTCGTCGAAGATGACGTTCGTTGTGACGCGCGGCTTGTCGGTGCCCGTGAAGTACAGTTTCTCCAGTATGTCCCCGGCGATCGGCCCGGGCACGGCGTTCACGTCCTGCGTCCAATAGAGCCAATCGTTTCCGCCATTGTAGAGATAAAGCGTCTTGATGTCGCCCGTTTTCGTGATCTGTTCCACCGGCAGATCGCCATCGAACGGCCGCAACTTCAGCGACCA
>Ga0247727_10017362_pt1 | contig 11471 bp, 13 predicted proteins | sample WisWelCaveWW1625_FD_202498 | JGI IMG/M metagenome (GOLD analysis project Ga0247727, IMG submission 202498) | Biofilm microbial communities from Wishing Well Cave, Virginia, United States - WW16-25 | ecosystem: Environmental > Aquatic > Deep subsurface > Groundwater > Cave microbial mat | place... | reverse complement strand
GTACGCCTGCGGTGGGGAACCTCCGGGACGCGCGGATCTTGGCGGGGCGCGTGAATCCGCTCCGCGAATTCACGCCTCCCCTCGCCGTCTCGCTGGTTTCGCTACGCGAGTTCATGAATAATCCAGGCTAATGAGGCATCTGCCTCTTGCAGCATCGGAGTGGAAGTCCGAGGAGGTCTCCCTGAGACCACCGCCGGGCCTTCGCGCGCGCGCCGGACCTCTGCAGGACGCCGACGGGCGCGCCATCCGCTACGTGCGTGTCTCGGTCACGGATCGCTGCGACCTGCGGTGCACCTACTGCATGCCCGAGGGAGGCGAGAAGGAGCACGGCAGTCGGCCCGAGATCCTCACCTTCGAGGAGACCGCGCGCCTGGTCCGGGTCCTCGCGCAGGGCGGCGTGGTCCGCGCGCGGTTCACCGGCGGGGAGCCCCTCTTGCGCAAGGACATCGTCGAGCTCGTCGCGCTCGTACACCGCTTCGCGCCTGACGTCGCACTCTGCCTGACGACCAACGCCACACGCCTGGACCGCTACGCGGCGGATCTCTTCCGGGCCGGCCTGCGCAAGCTGAACGTCTCGCTCGACACGATCGACCCGGACCGCTTCCGCGAGGTCACGCGGGGGGGCGATGTGGCGCGGGTCGTGCGGGGGATCGAGGCCGCGCGCCGTGCGGGGTTCGACGGCGTCTCCCTCAACGCCGTCGCCCTGCGCGGGATCAACGACGACGAGTTCGGCACCCTCGTCGACTGGGCGTGGGAACACGGGATCACGCCTCGTTTCATCGAGCTGATGCCGATCGGAGAGGGCGCGCGCCTCCCGGCTTCCATGCAGATCGGCTGGCGCGAGATCGCTGCGCGGCTCGGCGATCGGATCGCGCTGGACGGCGCCGTGCGCCCGCAGGACCGCGGCCCGGCTTTCTACCTGCCCGCCGCGGACGGGTCGGACTGCCGCGTCGGTTTCATCACGGCCGTGACGGAATCCTTCTGCGACACCTGCAACCGCATTCGCGTCAGCGCGCGCGGCGACCTGCGCGCGTGCCTCGCGTCTCGCCGCTCCGTCTCCCTGCGCGATGCGATGCGGATCGGCCTCGGGGACGACGAGATCCTCGGCCAGGTCGCCTGGGCGCTCGGCATGAAGGACGAGTCGCACCACTTCGACTCCGCGAAAACCACCGAGCACCAGCGCGTCTGCATGTCGCTCATCGGCGGATAGTGAGCCCGGACAATTCATGAACATCGCTACTGCAATCCGCGATACGACGCAATCTCCGCGCGTTTCCTCGTTTCCGCATCCTCGACGTACGTTCAGTACGCCTGCGGCGCGGAAACTCCGGGACGCGCGGATCTTGGCGGGGCGCGTGAATCCGCTCCGCGAATTCACGCCTCCCCTCGCCGTCTCGGGAATTCCGCTACGCGCGTTCATGAATCATCCGGGCTAACTCTCCCGACCTGCCCGACCAATGAGATTGTTCCTCCTCTCCGCGCTGCTGACCGGGTCTGTCACCGGATGCGAGGACGACCGCCGGCTGCGCGAGTGGCGTCCCGGGGACCACGAGGCCTCCCAGAGCGAGCAGACCGGACAGGTCGCGGGCGGCGACGAGAGCATGAGCGTGCAGGTGCTCTACGCGCGCCTGTGCGTCACCTGCCACGGTCCCGACGGACGCGGCGGCTCGATGCCCGGCATCCGCGCGCCCGATCTCACGAGGTCCGACAAGCCGGACGCCGAGCTGATCCGCACGATCCTCCGAGGCCGCGGCCGCATGCCCGGCTTCGCCGACCAGATCACCGAGGAAGACGCCCGGGACCTCGTCGCCCTGATCAAGGGCGCCCGCTAGCAACCTTTTCCGGCCCCGGCCGATGACGGGGCATGCGAAACGAAGTCACGAGTGGCAGCCGCAGGACACGACTCGTCGTGCGGCCGTGAGTGCCCGTGTTATCGTTCTTTCGATGCACCCGTTGCTCGAGCCGGGCCGTACCCTCGCCCCCGGCGAGTTCGAGGCGTTCGTCGGCGATCGGGAGGAAGCCGGCGACATCAACCATTACGAGTTGCTCAACGGGCGCATCGTCGTGACTCCGCCCGCCGGATGGCCGCATGGCAGCCACGAGGCCACCCTGGTCCGTCAGATCGGCAACCACGTCGAGGAAGGCGGCCTCGGCAGGGTATTCGGATCCAGCCAGGGCTACGTCTTCCCGACGGGCGACATCGTCGAGCCCGACGTCGCGTTCGTCTCGACGGCCCGCTGGCGCGCGGCCCCTGCGCCCGAGGAAGGCAAGTTCCTCCGCCTCGTCCCGGACCTCCTCGTCGAGATCCTCTCGAAGAAGACCCGCAGCCGCGACCTCGGCGAGAAGAAGGGGATCTACGAGCGCAACGGCGTAGGCGAGTACTGGCTCGTCGACTCCCGCCGCCGCCGAGTCATCCGCCTGGTCCTGCGGGACGGCCGCTTCGATCTCGGAACGACGTTCGACGCAGGCACGGTCTTCGAGTCCGAGGTGCTGGCGGGCCTGTCGATCGACCTGGCCGCCCTCTTCGCGGACTGACTACTCCCCGTCCGGACAGTCGCGGACCGCGTAGCGGACGGCTGTCTGGGCCGAATACCCCTCCAGGTCGTAGGTGTAGACCACGTGGGGCGTGCCGGTCGAGTCGACGGCGATCCGGCTGCGGTTCGTTCCATGCGACGCGAAGTCCCCGAGGAACTCTTCTACCCACGCGCCGGTGCGGTTCGTCGTGACTCGATACTCGGACGGCCCGTCATATGCACCCGGTGGAGTCCGCCAACCATGGACGACGTGGACGAATCCGTCGGGATCGACCGCGATCGACACGCCGTCCGCATCGGCCCATGCCGCGCCTGTAATCGCTTCGATTCGCCAGGACCCCGACGCGTTCGTCGCGTATTGCAGATCCTCTCCGGCGCTGTAGGCCACGTGGACCGTCCCCGACGGGTGGACCGCGAGCTTGGGGGAATCGCGCAGATCGGTGGCCACGACCTCGGTCGTCCAGGCGCCGGTCGCGTTGGTAGCGTACATCAGCGCGCGCGAACGCCCGGTGCGGTAGAGGATGTGGGCGACGTCGACGTCGTCGATGCGGATGGTCGGGTCGCGTCCCGGGTCATCGACGGTTTCCGCAGTCCACTCCCCGCCCTCGTTCGTGGAATGACTCAGCCATTCCCCGCCAGCGGCCCGATCGACCACATGCGTCGCGACGTGAGCGGCTTCGGTCGAATCCACATCGAGCGATACGTCGCCCCAATCCGGAGAGGGATCGAGCGTCCAGCACTCGGGTCCGGCGAGCCCGTGGAACAACTCCGAGTCGATCGAAACGAGCGCATGGATGCCGTCCCCGGGTGACACGGCGAGATCGAGGCCGGATCCTACCAAGGTGATGTCCTCGCGGAGCCAGGCACCGGATGCATCGGTCGCGTGCCGCAGCGCGTGGGCATCCTTGGAGCCGTCGATGCCTCCTGCTCCGTACAGAACGTGGGCGCGGTCCGACGAGTCGACGTCCAGACCCGACGTCCCGGCCGTGTAGGCATCCGCGCCGAGCTGCCGCAGAGTCCAGCACCCGACCGTAAGCACCTCGCCCTCCTCGGGCAGGTCGTCGCAGTCGACGCCCGCATCCGGGTCGGGCCCCCCCGCGTCGAACACCGGAGGCCTGTCCGTGCCGGTGCCCGTGTCCGTGTCGGCATCGACGTCGGAGTCGCCGCCTCCGGCATCCGCGGCGGCCTTGCCGGCCTCGAACGACCGCGCGCCACACCCGGCCACAATCAGCACACCGAGCCACTGCATCGCGCTCATGTTACCCCGGACGCGGGGCCATCGCGACCAGGAGCCTGGCGCGACCCGGTCCCGGGTTCGTGACGCCGTGGTCGCTGCCGGCCGGACAGACGACCGCGTGACCCGCCTCCACGTCGCGTTCCTCGCCGTCCACCGTGAAGCGCACGCGGCCCTCGACGACGACGTACACCTTGTCGGACCCATCGTGGCGATGCGGCTTCTGCGCCTGTCCCGGCTCCAGGCAGTACAGGTCGAAGAACATCCTCGGCGTGTCGAGGATCGAGACCTTCTGCATCTTTTCCGGCGAGAAACGCGCGATGGCGGACAGCTCGACGACATTCATGACCGGATTCTGTCATAAGCTCCGGTCGTGGCCGTCCACCACGAGCATCGCGACAAGGGCCCGAAGTCCGTCCGCGTCGCCATCCTGACCCTCTCCGACACGCGCACCGAGGAGACGGACGAATCCGGCCGGATCCTGCGCGAGGGCTTCGCCGCGGCGGGACACGCGATCTCCGCATACCGCATCCTGAAGGACGACCCCGACCCCGTCCGCGCGCAGATCGCGGCGTGGGCAGACTCCGGCGAGGTCGATGCCGTCGTCACGACCGGGGGAACGGGCATCGCCCCGCGCGACCACGCCTTCGAGGTCGTCTCGGGCCTTCTCGACAAGACCCTCGACGGGTTCGGCGAGCTCTTCCGGCGCCTCTCCTTCGACGAGGTCGGGACCGCCGCGATGCTCTCTTGCGCCGTAGGCGGCGTCCGCGGCCGCTGCGCCCTGTTCGCGCTCCCCGGCTCGGCAAAGGCCGTCCGCCTCGCCCTCGAGAAGATCCTGCTCCCCGAGATCGGCCACGTCGTGGGACTCCTTCGGTGAAGGCAGCCGCACTCCTCGCCGCCGCGCTCGGATCCGGCGCGTGCGTCACCTCCACCACGATGCTGCAGACTGCGCGCCCGGCAGACGGCGGACGCGTCGGGCTCGGCATGTCCGTCCCGATCTCGACCCGCTTCGTTTCCGAGCTCGCGGGACTCGCCGGGACCGCCTCCGATCGCCTCTCCGAGGCCGAGGACGCCGGCCGCCCCGTCACCGAGGAGGAGCAGCAGGAGGCGATGGAGGCCTTGATGGCGACGGTCCTCTTCCAGTCTCCGCCCGTCACGGAGCTGTCGGGCCGCGTCGGCCTCGCGGACGACCTCGACTTCGGCCTCCGCTTCGCCGGCCCTGCCATCCGGGGCGACGCCAAGTACGATTTCCTGGGCGCCAGCGACGACCACCTCCACCTCGCTGGCATCCTCGGCTACGCGTACCACACCGACATCGGCGCCAGCATCGCGTCGAGCGTCTACGGACTCGCCGAGCGCTTCGACCTCGCGGAGTACTCGCGTCACGACCTCGACGCCGCGCTGCTGCTCTCGAACGACTCCGGGAGTTGGTTCACGGGGTACCTGGGAGCCCGGTACCTCGCCGCCTTCGCCTCGTTCGAAGGTCGCCTCGCGGACGCCCTCGAGGCCGAGTCGGGACGGATCCGGACCGACACCTCGGCCGTGATACATCACGTGGGCGGGACGGCCGGCATGCAGGCGTCCGTCTATTGGTTCCGATTCCTATTGGAGCTGACGGTGCTGAAGGTCTTCTTCGAGCCGACGATCCTCGGCCGGCGCTTCGACCTCGGCGGCTACTTGATCTCGCCGGGTGTGGGAATCGCGGCGGAGTTCTGACCGGACTCCTTCCCCTCGGACGCCTCCCTCGCTTCGCGCTCGGACTGCAGCTCCATCCGGCCCGTGATTCGTTCCCAGGTGTGCCAGGCGCCGACGAACGCCACGTAGGCGCCGATGCCGAGGATCACGTACATGTCGTAGAGGAGAATCCTGCCGAACACGAGGACGAGATCGAGGTTTCCGTTCACGCGCGCGACGATCCACCCGACGAAGCCGACGACGAGCACGACGCCCGAGGTCACGGCGAGGATCGCGAGGCCGCGCAGCATCCCAGCTAGGCCGCCGGCGACAGCGCCGCGACCTGCGGCGCCTCCAGCTGCAGCCGGACGCGCACGACCTTGAACGGTCCGGTCCCCGCGCCGAGTCCCTCCACCGCCTCCTCGGCCCGCGTGCCCCCGTCTCCGGACAGGCGCAGGACGACCCACGCCCCGTCCCACACATCCGGCAGCCCCGCGGCCCGCAGCTCCGTGGGCGTCGCGCGCCGCGCCGAGACGAACCACCGTGCGACGTCGATCGATTTTTCGCCCCGCGGCGATCGGCGAACGACCGTCACGGCCTCGCCTCGCGCGATCGCAGAGAAGTCGATCGCGCCACGCGGCCCCGCAACGATCGACTCCGACGACGACATCGCCCGCGAGATCGCGCGCTCCCCTTCCTGCAGTCGACGCGCCGACAGGAAGCGCACTCCTGCGGGAGCGAACGACGTCAGCAACTCGGCGACCTCGGCGTCGGCCACGCTCGGCGGCGCCGCGAGCACCGCGTCCATCCACTCCTCCAGCCCCGCGACGCCGAGCGGCAGCGCCGTCGCGAATACGATCCGCGGCTTCGGATGGAAGCCCTGCGAGTAGGCGACCTCGATTCCCGCGCGCCGAAGCGTGCGGATCACGTGCCGCTGCAGGTCGAGGTGGCCGAGGTACACGGCCGGCCCCTCTTTCGCGAACGACAGCCGCCAGCGCACGGGCTCGCCCTGCGGGAAGTCGGTCGTCGGCTTCGGGCGCACGGCCCGCGTCGGCCGCTCGGCCGCGATCACGGGCTCCTTCGCGCCGAGGCTCTGCAGCCAGTCGATCCGCTCCTCGCGCATTCGATCCATGTCGCACGCGATCCCGCAGTCGTAGCAGACGAGCTTTCGCGCGTCGGCGTTCGCGTCTGCGAGGTTCGTGTGGTGCACGAACGCGCCGACGGGCTTCCCGCACGGCGGCGACAGCCGGCTCGCCAGCGACTTGCGGTACTCCGCGAGCAGGAACCCGTCCTCGAGGCCGACGTCGAGGTGGTCCCACGGCAGGGCGGCATCGACGGGGATCGTGCCGAGGTACTTGCCGGGATCGACACCCTCCTCCTCGAACGCCGCGCGCCACAGATCGAGCCGCAGGTGCTCGTCCCACGAATCGAAGCGGCACCCCTTTCGATACGCGCGCTCGAGCACGTCCCCGAGCCGGCGGTCCCCACGCGCGAAGGCTCCTTCGAGGAGCGAGCCATCCGCGTCGTGGCACTTCAGGTCGATCCCGGTGCCGCGCGACGCGTCCCGCAGCATGCGCTGCTTGCGCTCGACCTCGGCGAGCGTGTCCATCGCGGCCCACTGGAACGGCGTGTGGGGCTTGGGCACGTGCGTCGACACGGACACGACGACCACCGGCGGGCGACCCTTCAGCGTGCGTCGCCCGACCTTGACCGCGCGCGCGCCCGTCTCGGCGATGCCGTGGACGTCGTCGTCCGTCTCGGTCGGAAGCCCGATCATGAAGTACAGCTTCATCCGCGCCCACCCGCGCGAGAACACGCGCTCGGCGGTCTGCATGAGCTGCTCTTCGGTGACGTTCTTGTTCACGACGTCGCGCATCCGCTGCGTCCCTGCCTCGGGCGCGAAGGTCAGGCCCGAAGCTCCAGCACGGGCGACGTCGTCCAGCGTGTCCTCCCCGAGGCCGTACGCGCGCAGGGAAGAGATCCCCAGCGACACGCGACGCTTCGAGAGCTCGTCCACGACCCTCTTCACGAGCGGCGCGACGCACGAGTGGTCCGCCGTCGACAGGCTCGTCAGCGACGCCGCGTCGAACCCGCCCTTCTCGACGCCCTCGACGATCGTCTTGACGATGGAGTCTGGACTGCGCTCGCGGACCGGCCGGTAGATCATGCCGGCCTGGCAGAACCGGCAGCCTTCGGTGCAGCCGCGCGCGATCTCGACGGACACGCGGTCGAAGACGGCCTCGGCAGCCGGCACGGGACCGTCCGACGGGAAGGGATGGCGATCGAGATCCTCCACGAACGCCCGGTCCACGCGCAGCGGCACGCCGAGCTTCGTCGGGCGGTCGACGACCTCCAGACCCGATCGGCCGTCGATGCGAGTCCGGTAGAGAGACGGAATGTACATGCCCGGCAGCCCGGCGAGGCGCAGCAGGCGCTCGTCGCGCGTCAGCCCCAGGGCCCGCCAGGCCGCGTCGGCCACGAGCAGGTCCGTCAGGACGTCCTCCCCGTCGCCGATCACGACCGCGTCGAGGAACGGCGCGAGCGGCTCGGGATGGGTCGCCGTGGGCCCGCCCGCGATCACCAGCGGGTCCTTCTCCGTCCTGTCCTTCTGCCGCAGCGGGATCCCGCCGAGGTCGAGCATCGCCAGGACGTTCGTGTAGGTCAGCTCGAACTGCAGCGAGAACCCGACGACGTCGAAGTCGCACAGCGGAGTCCCCGTCTCCAGCGACACGAGCGGCAGACGTCGTTCGCGCAGCTGCGCCTCGAGATCGGGCCACGGCGAGAACGCCCGCTCGGCGGCCAGGCGGGGATGCCTATTCACCGTGGCGTAGAGGATCTTCATCCCGAGATGGCTCATGCCGATCTCGTAGGTATCGGGAAACGCGAGGCACATCCGCGCGTCGACCGAGCCGGGATCCTTGACGACGCACCCGTACTCCCCACCGACGTACCTCGCCGGCCGCTGCACGTCCTTGAGGAACTCTTCGTAGAGGTGCGGCAAGGCGGAGCAGGATAGCCCTACGGCACGGGCGGGTCGACGGCGCCGATCAGGCACGGGCGTCCCCCGGGCGTGACCGGATTGACGATCCCTGACGCTGGTGTCGTGCCTACCGGTCCCCAGAACGAGAAAACCCGTGGTCACGGGCCGGCACGTGGGTTGCTTCCAGCCTCGGGCCGGGAGGACGACGATGAACTCTTCGACTTGCATCCTGGCCACCCTGATCGCGACCGCGGGCTGCGGCACCAATCCTGGGAGTGGCGACTCCGATGCGGACACGGACACGGACACCGACGTCGACACCGACGCGGACACCGACGCGGACACGGACACGGGTTCGGACACGGACACGGGTTCGGATACGGACACGGGCTCGGACACGGACACGGGTTCGGATACGGGCACGGGTTCGGACACGGACACCGGCACGGCTTCCGACTGCGCCATCGATGACGCGGCCTGCGACGGCGCCTGCGATCGAGACGTCGAGTGCGACCCCAAGACGACCTGTGACGATTGCGAGGCGGGGTGCGTGTGCGGCCGCGCGCTTTTCCGGGATGACTTCTACGACGCGGCCTCCGAGTGCCTCGCCGTCGAGGAATGTGGACCGGACCGGCAGGACAACTGCCTGGGCGCAGCAAGCGCCGGCCTCGATCCCACGGCCGAGGGACTGGCCTTCGCGGCAGCCTGCACCGATCGCCAGCCGGAGTGCCCCGACAGCATCGAATCCTGCGACGGATGGGAGTGGTTCTCCGCGGACGCGATCGCCGGCGTCGGTCCCTGCTTCGCAGAGGCGACGTGCGACGAGGTCGGCCTCTGCATCCTCGGCGCGCTCATCGACCTCTGCCCGGGCGCGTTCTAGCAGGCCGCGCTCCCCTGAATCCTTGATCAAGCAGCGCCAGACCACCGTCGGAGCGCTCGTCTTCTTGCTCTCATTCGTGCCCGTCGCCTGTGCCGGGTCGGCGAGGCGAGTCGAACCGAGCAGCGAACCGGTCATCGAGGGCACGGCCGCCGTGTCGTCCGGGGGCGAGGATCCGTCCGTCGAACGGGTCAGGGCGGTCCTCGTCGCGTGCCCGGAGCCGGAGCACCAAATTCCGCGCCTGCGGCCGATCGAGGGCCACCGAGCGGCGCTGCTCGAGCTTGCGCGTTCGGCCGGTGGGGTCGTGGGTCTGAGGGCCATTCGCCTGATCGGGGAGATGGAGATCGACGGCGGTGTTCCCGTGTTGCTCGCAATCCTCGAGGGGACTGCGCCCAGTCTCGACAGACACTACGAGGCCTTGTAGGCGCTCGCGCGGCACCGCGACCCGAGGGCTGTGGCGCACCTGGCACCCTTCCTCGCGCTGGACCGCCGCCGGGGCGAGAACCCGATGGAAGAGATGACCCGCGCCGCAGCCTACTGGCTCCTTGCCAGAGTCGGGGGTGCCGAGGAGGTCGCCGCGCTCCGGGCGTTCGACGAGCGGCACCGCATCGCCGGCGGAAGGTCGAGGCTCTGCGCTTCGACCGAAGCGGCCGGGACCTACGGACCGTGCGAGACGGCGATCGAGGCGGGTCGATACGCGATCTCTGCTGTCGCGTACGGGAGCTACGGCCCCTGGCGCGTGTGGCTGCGGCGGCGTCAGGGCGAGGGCTGGAGCGCGCCGTCCATGGGGCTGCGGCGCGAGTGGATGGAAAGGCCCGTCTCGGCTCGCCTGGTCGGGCGACGGATCCAGCTCCTGGGACGTGATCGGGCAGGAGGAGACCCCTGGACGGCGGATTTCGATGCCGTGGCGGCCATTGCCGACGCCGACGGCGACGGCGCAACGGACGGGGTCGAGGAGGCGTTCGGGACGGATCCGCCACTTCCCGACACGGACGGCGACGGGCGCGGAGACGCCGAGGACCCCTTCGTCCGCCTTCGACTCCCGCCGCTCCGCGTGGGATCCTGGATGTCTACATGCCGCGCGAGCACTTCGCCGAGATCGGCGACACGGTGGAGTTGGTCGTGCACCGGGCCAGCGGCGATCGATCGTCGCCACCGATCGGGGATTTGCGGCTCGCGTTCGGGGACCTGCGGATCCGCGGCGAGACGGCCTCTGTCGTGGTGGCATACGACCATGGGGGAGGCGGCGGGACCTGGGAACTGGAACTGCAACGCGTCGGGGGCGGCTGGCGAGTCACGCGGGACCGGCTCGCGGAGGTGTGGATCGCGCGCTCTCCGACGGCACGGAGCTCCGGCTTGGCTCGGAACCCGTAGGTCAGACCGATCTCGAGTGGTCGTGCTGGGCTTGGGCGGGGGACGGTAGACAACATCGACAACGGATGTTATCCGTGACCCATGCGAGGGTCGCCCGAGAAGACCACGTTGTTCTTGCGCGGGATGCCGGTGCCGATCGTGCGAGAGGCCAAGGCGGCCGCCGCGCGGCGTGGTTCGACCCTGGCCAAGTACGTCGCGGACACGCTGGAGCGTTCGCTCGCCCTCGCAGACGACGCGCCGCCCGACGGCGAGATCTCGGAGTTCGAACGATCGGTGGCCTGGTACGGAGAGAACCGAGATCGGTTGCTCGGGAAGTATGGAGGCGAGTACGTCGCGATCGGCGGCAGCAAGGTGCTCGACCACGACGAGGACTTCGAGGCACTGGCGAGCCGTGTGTTTCGGCGGTTGGGGACAGGCGCGGTGTACATGCCGCGGGTGGAAGGCAGGGATCGGCCGCTGCGCCTGCGGTCTCCACGGCGATCTCCCGCATGAACCGGCTCGAGCTTCCATACGACGGGGACTTCGATCCGCCGGCGCCGGTGGCGGAGCTCCGCATCGGCGCCCCGGGTTCCGAGGACCGGGTCCTGCTGCGAGCGCTCGTCGACACCGGGGCGGACGCGACCGTCATCCCTACCGCGGTCGTGCGCCGCCTCGCCCTCCCCCTCGTCGATCGCGTGGCCGTCGAGGGAGTGGGGGGGCGGCGACTCTCCGTCGGTGTCTACGCGGCATCCGCACGGATCGCGGGCCTCGAGTACCTCGTCCGCGTCGTCGCGCTCGGGCATGAGGCGCTGGTCGGAC
>Ga0247727_10017361_pt1 | contig 11471 bp, 12 predicted proteins | sample WisWelCaveWW1625_FD_202498 | JGI IMG/M metagenome (GOLD analysis project Ga0247727, IMG submission 202498) | Biofilm microbial communities from Wishing Well Cave, Virginia, United States - WW16-25 | ecosystem: Environmental > Aquatic > Deep subsurface > Groundwater > Cave microbial mat | place... | reverse complement strand
AAGCAATCCCGGCGCGTGCACGTATTGGATTTAGAGATTGCTTCGCTGCGCTCGCAATGACAAATTCGAGCGTTTTCACACAGTCTGATTCTTCCAGAATGACATAATAAAAAGGTATCTCTTCACGTAAACAAAAAACGCTTCACGATCCACGATCCACGATCCACGATCCACCCTCCTCATCTGCCACCACCCACGGGAAACGTGAACGACAGCGCCAACTGGGGCTCGAAACGTTTTTGCACGCGAAATGCGCCCGGGCGCGCGGGATCCGGTTCGAAAGTCCACACGTAGTCGAGATACATGATCAAATAAGGCGTCATCTTATAGCCCAAGCCCACACGCGCGGCCGAATTTTCATCCATCTTGAACACGTCGGAAAATTTGTCCACGGCCCGATCGTCATAACTCGCACGCGCAGCGAAGCTCGGAACGGTATTCGGTATGGAGGCTTCGACGTGCAACAACCCGCTTCGGGGCACGCCGTCGGTGCGCTCGTAACTTCCCAGCAAATTGATCACGTTCAACACGCTGCCGAACAACCGGCCATAGATGCCGCGCGTGGAGGCAATTTTGGCATTCAATTGATCGGTGCGATTGCTGTCGGGGTCGGAGCGCTCGAGCTCATAAAATGGGCCGAAATATGAAGGCAAAAAGCGCTTGCCGAGAAAGCGTCTTTCTAGTTGCGCGCCAAAGTTGACCAGCCCGCTCAGATTGAAAAGTTGAAACTCAATGCCCACGGCCTGGCCCGAGCCGTAGCCGTTGATTTTGGCAACGTCGCCATAAAGCGCCAGCTTGGAGATCGGGGTTTTGATGATCGGCAGCTCGGCATCAAAACCAAAAACCGAAACACGGTTTTTAGTTTTGCGCTTGGCGTCCGGATCGATGTCGGTGGCATAGGTCGCGCCGATGGCGAAGTTTTTCAAAATCGGAGTTTGGGTGATGAGCTGCAATGGCCGGTAATAAAGCCGCCCGCCGAAAATTTCGGCGCGGCCAAGATTGTTGGTCATCAGCTCGAAGCCGCCGATGCCGAAATCATAATCAAACTCCAGGCCCAGCTTGCGCTGGTCGTAAATGAGCTGATTGTTGTAGTAATTCATGATGAAGCCGTGCCCGAGACGCGCGTTGTCGAGCGCGCCCAGACGCGTGTAAAACGGCTCGGGGTTTTGTTTGAAACCGTAACGCACGTAACGCAACATGCGGAAATAATCATAGCTGCTATCCCAATCTTCGTTGCGCAAATCGCCGGTGTCGGCGTCGAAGCGCAGCGTCACATCCAGACCCGCGCCGAATTTGCCGAAAGCAAGCTCCGGCCGCAGGTTCATGGTGAAATAAGATTGGCCTTCGATGGTCGCGATGCCGATGCCGCCGGTCACCATGCCTTGATTGTTCAACCAGCCGCCGTAAGAAGAATAGATGGATTGTGCTCCGAGAGGAGAAGAAAACAAAATGCTCGCAGTTAGAATCGCCAGGAACGGCAGCCCGGATGGTCTTCGCATAAAATTCTCCCGAATAATTTTGAGGAAAGTATTCTCGCAAAGTTTGATCGCGATGACACTCTGCAACAGTCTGATGCGCGGCAATGTAGAGAACGCCGCAAGAATTTACAACAAAAGTTTTTTATCGCCCGCGCGCGAACAGCTCCATCTGCCGCGAGAAATTCGGCCAGCGCACGCCTTCCAATTCCAGCAAGCGTTTTTTGATATTGGTGCCGGCGGAAAATCCGCCCAGCTTGCCGCCGGCCGCCACCACGCGATGGCAGGGAATAATGAGAGGAATGGGATTCTTGCCCAAAGCCTGGCCCACGGCGCGCGCGGCTTTAGGTTGTTGCAGAATCCCGGCGACCTCGCCATAAGTATAAACTTGCCCGTAGGGAATTTTGCTGACAAATTCCAAAACTTGCCGCCGGAAGCCGGGAGCAATGAAGCGCCAATCGATCGGTGTGGTGAAATGATCGCGGCGGCGCTGCAAATATTCGCGCAACTCCGCCATCAAATTTGCCGTGGCCCGGCGGTCGCGCACGATCCAGGCTTCCGGCTGCACCTGGCGCAGTTCTTCTTCAATCTCGAAGGGCGTGCGGTCGGAAAAATTGATCAAGCACACGCCGCGCAGGCTCATGGCCGCCCACAGCGGCCCGGCGAGGGGATGATACAGCAAATCATAATAAATTTGCCGGCGCCGCAGTTGTTGTTGAATCGCCGTGCGCAACCGCGGCGCGTGTTCGGTGCCGCCCATTTCTTGCACTAACGTTTCCATGCCCGTGAACATCTCGCGATACGTGGTAAACTCGCGCTGGCAGGCGGAACAATCGGAAACGTGGCGATGCAGGAGCTGCTCTTCTTCCAACGACAGGTTGCCGAGATACAACGCCATCGCCTGGTCTTCATTGATGTGACCGGTGAGCTGCATTGTTTTTCCGGGAGCGAGATTTCGAGCTTGCCTGTCCATGCGGAATTATTGTCCTTCACGAGCGCAAGCTTGCACTCCGATCATTTCACAATCATCTTAGGTATCGTCGGGTTTTCGGGATTCACAATCAACCGTTGCGTACGGGGATGAACGACGACGTCCAGCGCTTCCATCGGGATCGCTCCTAAAAGCACTTCGTTGCCGAGAACCATCGCATCCGCCGTTGCGCGGCGATTGGCAAAACGTATTTCGATCGGCCCGACCACCGGAACTTTTTCCACAGAACCGTTGGCGTATTCTGCCACTTTGTACTCGCGTGGTTCCAGGCCGAGCTGCAGGCGCATGCTTTCCGGAATGACGAGCATGAAAGCGCCTGAATCGACCAGCGCCTCGGCAGAGATTTTTCGCACCTCGGGCTCGGTCATGAAGCCGCGCCGCGCGACTTCAAGATCACCGGCATTGATGAGCTCCAATTCAGCTTTGACAAGTCCCATAGTTCACCTCTCGTGGTTTCGGGTTTTCAACTGATCATTTGCATTTTTAATTTACGCAAGGCGGACAAGCCGCAATCAAAAAAAGGTACACAAAATTGAAAGCCCACAAAATTGTATTTTTCGTGTGAGTTCATTTTTGTGTCCCAAATTTTTGCTTTTTTTGCAAAGAGTTCACTTGTAATGGAACAAGATCGTTCACGGCTCCCATGCGCGTTCCGCGGCGGCGAAATCGGATCGTATGCGCATAAACACCATGCCCACGCGGCTCTCGCTGAGTTGGATTTGTGCCGCCACCTCGTCAAAAAATTCGTCCACGACTTGATTCGCCTCCGGCCGGGAAGAGGCATGGCGAAACAAAACATTGTCGTAGCGATCGCGAATGATGAAGCCCATGTGCGCTGAAAAAATGCCGGGCGCTTTTTGCACAATGCTCACGATTTCGCCGCCGCGTAATTTTTTTTTGATGGCCGGCAAATGCGCGGCAGGAATATATTTGATGGTCAGGCCTTGTGCCGGCGGCACGTTGGCCAGCTCGCTCTCGGGCACGCCAAGCTTGCGAAAGAATGCCGGCCGGTCGATGACTTTACTCATCTCGGCGCAAGAGGAGCCGCCGATTTCAACCGTAGCGTCTGCAAGCAGCCAGGCGTTGTGCGGCAGCCAATCGGCAAGGGTGTAATGATTGCGCGTGGTGAAGCCGACTTCGCCACGCTGATAGCGGAGGCGCTGTAAATTGCCAAACATTTCTTCATAATCGGCGGAAATCGCCAGCGCCAAAATTTGCTCGCAAAAAGTCATGCAGTCTGCGCGCGAAAAATCCATGAGTGGATCGCGATCATATTTCGCGGCCGGACCTTCGCCCAGCGCGAACAAGGAATAAGGCGTGCCTTTAGCGCGCTCGGAATAGATCGCGAGGCGCCGGTTCAAATCCGGTTCGCGGCCGCCGATTTCGCGAATAAAATTATCCATGGGCTTGGCGAGCATTTCGTGCAAACCCGGGCGCGGGGCATATTCGAAATCTTCGCGATAGCGTTTGCGCATCACGCTCGCCAACGGCTCTTGCACGAGATACACTTCGAGCTCTCGTGCATGGCGCAGCCGCGCCGAGCGCGAAAAGCTGTTGTCAACATCTTCTTCATTGCCCACAAACAAATCAATACGATCATGTTTGACGGCGCGGCCCACGTCGTGCGCAAAAAAATAGCCGTCATGAATCTCACCGGAAGGCAGCACGACGCCATAGGCTTCCGGCACGAACAACACGCTGCCAATCAAAATCCGGCGCGGATCCACGGCCGCGGTGCGATACGGCATGAGCTTGTAATTTTCCACGCCGAATCCGAATGGGGCATTTTCCACGACTTGATAATAAGCTTCTCTGCCGGGGCTCGTCGCGCCGTTGTTGTTGGTTCTTTTGAATCCGGCAAAACTGACGACGCGGCCATCGGCCAGCCGGCCCACGCCTTCGATTTCGAGCTTGGACTTGAAAGCGGAAGCCACCATCGCAATCGCTTCGCCGCTTTCATCCAACAAAGCCGAAGGCGCCGAAGAATTTGCAAATACCGGCTTGCGTTCATCGACCAGGTGATAAAAAGTCGCGTGCAGCTTGCCGATTTTATGAAAGGCCTTGCGCGGCAGCATGGGCGGCGAAATGTTTTGTGGCCGCGCGAAGCCGTTCATCAAAAGAAAAAAAACAATCATCCAGAAAACCTTGGGCAGGGATTGCAACATGAAGTTTCATCCTGTTTTTTGAGTAAGCTGGAGCGAATGTGTGAATGTTTGAAGAGGGGATGCTGTTTGACAAAAAGATAGAGGATTGAAATGGGATTCTCAAGGGAATTATGCGGTAAAAAAGATTTGTTCCTGAGCATATTCTTTTTTATGTTGCCACGCTTGCATGAGGATGATCATCTCGACCAAGGAAAATTAAAAGCAAGTTTCAGCCCACACATGCAACTTTCATCGCGCGAATTCTCGCTCCAAATTCCCGACCGCCAAATCATTCCCATCGGCCGCGTCCTGCTGTCCATTTTTATTTTCGGCTTGACCGTCCTTGCGATATATTTGCTGCGTGATTTGATCACGCCGGTGGTGATTTCAATTTTTCTGGCTTATTTGCTGGAGCCTTTGGTTACGAGCCTGGAAAATCGCGGCATCAGCCGCGGCTGGGGAATTTTGCTGGTGTTGTTGGTATTCGTCGCCGTCGCCGGCGCCGGGGTGATGCTGGTGCGCGAACAAATGGCGGACGATATGGAGGTGATTCTCAGCCAGGTGCGCCTCGACCAGCCGGACTTGCTGCTCGAGCAAATGCAGGAGAAATTGAAAACCTCGTTTCCGGGCGCGATGCAAACCCGCCTCATCGATTTTTTCACGAAAGCTTCGGCGCAATTGCTGCATTCTTTTTTGGGCACCGGCGTGGCGAGCATGACGGAGATTTTTTCCGCTTTCGGCGCCATGATTATCATTCCATTTTTGATTTTTTTTATTTTGAATGATGCGCGCGCGCTGGAAAAGGCCATTCTCCAAAATATTCCCAACCGCTATTTCGAGATGTCATTGAGCTTGTTTCATAAAGCCAGCCGGCAGCTCGGACGCTACATTCGCGGCGTTTTGCTCGACGCTGCCATCGTCGGCGCGATGGTGGTGATTGCGCTTACCATTCTGGATTTGCGCTACGCCGTTTTCATCGGCATGCTTGCGGGCATGGCGAATTTGATTCCCTATCTGGGGCCGGTGGTAGGAGGCATTCCCGCGGTCGCGGTTTCGATCATGGATAGCGGAAATTTTTCCGGCGTGCCCGCGGTGCTGCTGGCGTTTGCGATTGTAAAAATCATCGACGACCTCATCGTGCAGCCCATCGTCGTTTCCAAAAGTGTGGAATTGCATCCCGTGGCCGTGATCATCGCGATTTACGTCGGCGGACACGTCGGCGGCATTATGGGAATGATCCTCGCCGTGCCGCTCGTGGCAATCATCAAAGAAAGCTTGCGCATTTTGCATTGGGGATTCACGAAGTATTACATCTTTCGCCAGCCGCCCTTTGCCGATTTGCCGGTGGAAGAGTCTTTTGCCGTGGTCTATTCCGGCGTGCCGGCAGCGCCCTCGCCGGTGCTAGCGTTGCCGGACGTTGCACCAGTTGCAGAAAAAGATCAGCCCGATAATGGCAAGCCGGCTGCAGACGTTCAGCAAGCAGCTTGAATCGAGCAGCGTCTAAACCGCGAATAGACGCAAATCAACGCGAATTAAAAAGAATTAGCGTTCATTCGCGTTGATTAGCGGTTTGATGAGCGAATCGAAAAGCTATTCCTGATCGCGGGGAGCGACGATGGTGAGTAGTTTGGACAAATGATCGTGCAAGGCGAGGTTTTCGCGTTGCAAATTGGAGTGGCTGGAAAAGGCGAGGGCATCGAGAAAAGTGTAAAACATTTTGCGGCTGGTGCGCGGGCGATAAACATATTCGCGATTCTTCGCGTTTTTCCGGCTGGTTTCAAAGGCGAGTGCGCCCAGAATCGTGAATTCATTTTTCGGAGAGATTTGCTCGCGTTCCACCAGGCCGCGCACCGCCATGTTTTCCAACACGTTTTGCAAATCTTTGAAAGTGAACGCCACACTGTCCAGGCGTGAATAAATTTGGGAAGAAGTTGCGGCGCGTGCAGACCAGAGCGCATTCATAACGCGCGCTTCGGTTTCGGTGGGAATTGCGGTCCACAGCTCCGGCGATTTTTTGCCGCCCCCCATTTTGCCTGCCAGATATTTCAATCCTTCACCGATAAAATGGCCCACGTTCAACAAAGATGGAATGCCGGTTTGCCGGTTTTGCAGGCGCGCGCCAATGGGATCGCTTGCCGGAGGTATTTTTGCCAATTCTTCCGGAGTGAGTGCCAGCGCGCCAGCGGTAACGGCAAAGCGCATCGCCATGGCGCTGTCAGAAAAATCATGCGCGGTTTGATGCAAAATACTTTCAACAAATGCTTTGCGCCGCAGCCATTGCAACCGTGCTGGTTCGGTCTCGCCTCGCAAAATTGCAGCCGCAGAAGCGTTGCTGTCCGCGGGCGCAAAAGAGGCGAAAGGAATTGCAGAGATATTTGCTTTTGAAGTATCCGCCGGGTTCTGTGCGCTGAGGGTGGAAATATGTCCCAACCAGACAAACCCCAGCAGCAGATGGTAGCTTTTTCTTGGCATATGCGTTTTAACCGCTGCTACGCCATGTTGTTCCGATGGAATTTTTTAGATTGAAATAGAGTTGTTATTTGCTATATTGTGCAATAAAAATCACCCTTTGTCGCTGTGAGCCGCCGATGAAGCAAGACAGTTCCTGGAGAAAAATTCTCGATAAACTTCTGCCGGAGTTTCTGGCTTTCTATTTTCGTGAAATTTATCAGGCCATCGATTTCGAGAAGGGCTATGAATTCCTCGACAAGGAATTGCAAAAGATTCTGCCGCTGGAAGACGATACCGGAAAACGAGTCGTTGACAAGCTCGTCAAAGTCTTTTTACGCGATGGCAGCGAAAAATGGTTGTTGATTCATATTGAAATTCAAGGCTATCGTGAAATCGATTTTGCCAAACGCGTGTATAATTGTAATTATCGAATTTCCGACCGCTTTGGCGAAAAAGTTATCAGTGTAGCGCTGTTGACGGACGATGATCCGAAGTTTCGCGAGAACATTTATGAAATTTCGCAGTTGGGATTTCAACTCTACTTTAAATTCCCCATGGTCAAATTACTCGACTATCGGGATAAATGGGACGAATTGGAGAGTGATCCCAATCCGTTTGCAATTGCCACGAGGGCGTTCTTGAAAACCGTGGAAACGCAGGGCAATGATCAAGAACGTTATCAATGGAAAAAACAATTTTTGCTGGAGATGTATCGCAGAGGCCTGAGCCGTGAGATGATTTTAGCGCTTTATGAGTTTATCGACATTGTCATGGCTTTGCCGGAAGCGAAAGATGACGAATTGAATGAAGAAATCAAACAAACCACGGAGGAAAATAAAATGTCCATCATCACCACTGCCGAGCGTATCGGCATGAAAAAAGGACGGGAAGAAGGCTTGGAAAAAGGCTTGGAAAAAGGCCTGAAAGAAGCGATCTTTGATATTCTCGAGATCAAATTTGGCGTGATCGGACTGGAGTTGTTCGATCAAGTTGAGCAGGTCACCGATATCGAAACGCTCCAAAAGATTCGCGCCGGCCTGAAGCGCGCGCAAACCGTTGCGGAGGCCGAGGCGCTAATTCGCACTCATGCTAAAGAACGATTGCAATATGGGAAGAAGAACGATGATTGAAGATCGAGGATCGCTAACTCTCAATCTTCAATCATCGTTAATCTTCGGAGATCACCTCATCAGTACGAGCTCGTGCCGTAAAGCGACTGAACCGTAATCAGCATTAGTTTATTTTGGGACATGTATCCCCAGTCCTCACGCGGCTCGGCGCCACCCAATTGGAGGAGCTTCCGGCCAAGCCGAAATTAACCAGCTTGCCATGGTTCGCGCCGCCCAATTGTGCTGCGGCATCCAGCAAAATAGTGTTTCCAAATTCGTTGTTGCTCCCGCTCGCCACACCTTCGTTGAATTTGTAATAGGCGACCAAGTTAGGCTCGCTACCAGTCAGCTCACAACTTCTCTTTTTGCCGCTTTTACCCGGCTTAACTCTTTTGCTGATTTCATCATCCGTAAACGTCCTATTCCAGATGCGTACTTCATCCATTTGCCCCTTGTACATGCTGCCCTGCCCGGGATAATATCCTAAGCTTGCGCCCACTTTAATGTCTGAGTTTCCCGCTTGTCCCTGCCACGCAAGGCTGCCTTCTTTTATTCCGTCGACAAATATTCGGCCACCATCTTTCTTGTCAACCACGAAGGCCACATGGTGCCAATTGTCATCGGCAACAATGGTGGTCGATTTCAATTTCTCGGCGTTCGCTCCATATCCATGGACTTTGTTGGCGCCATCCTTGAAATACCATCCCCGCAGCCTTCCGTCCTCCAAATACATGTTCCATCCTTTCGCGGAAGAGACAAAGTACTGATTGACAAGCGATATTTCGGTTTTGGCAGTTTTGTCGGTTTGGGAAATTTTTGGTGTCTTAATCCATGCTTCCACGGTTAATGGCAAAGCATTGAGTGCGTCGTTTTGATCTATCGACACATAATCGTCGACGCCGTCGAAGTCCAACGCCTCCCTAAGAGGGGCCGGAAGTGGTTTTCTCGCTCGGCGCTACCCAATTGGAAGCGGTCCCGGTTAATTCAAAATTCGTGAGGGTGCCGTTGTTCTTACTTGTGGAAATATCTGTGGCAGTTCTTGCAGTTTTCGAGGCCGCGTTACCAGAGCCGGCTTGCTCCTGGTTGAAATTATAATATAACACCAAGCCCTCTTCCTTGCCGGTAAGCTCGGAATGCCTGTCAGCCATGATCTCGTCACGCGTGCGCGCGTAGTTCCAGACGCGAAATTCGTCAAGTTGACCCTTCAGAAGAGTATTACCAGTGTTGTTCGCACCGATTCTGAGAGAGCCAGTCATTGCTTTACTCCCTATATTGCTCAAGACCGTCGATAGCGTGCCCCCATCAAGATAAAAGTTCACGTTCGTTTTATCGAAGGTAACAGCGTAATGGTGCCATGAATCATCAACATCAAAATTCGACACTCGGTATTCTTCTCCATATATTCTAAAAACGAGGATCTGATTATTGCCATCGTGATATATCATCGGAGCCGGGCTCGTACTTTGTTCGGCATCGAAAAAGTAGACAAAAGTGGAACTCGTGGGGAATTGCGCCAAGAACTCAAACGACACTGGTTGATTTAAAGACAAGGGCAGGTTTTTAGCGGTACTCAGCCAGTCGTTCACGCCATCAAACGCCAGCGCCTGCCCGGTAGGAATTGTTAAGGGTATCGTCTCAACTGCTCCCTGCAAGTCCATCAGCAGTAATTCGATCATCAGTTGCGGATGAAGCTGTTTAATCTGCTTGGCGAGATCATTCATCACCTTAGCATGAGCATCTGTCTCATCTTTGTATAGGCCATCTTGGGGAGTCAAGTTTGCGTCCCAAGCCCTTCCTAGGATTACGTTATATGCACCGCAATTTCTGTGGTCGATAATGATGACCTTTTTGATGCCATGAAGCGCGATAGCCGCCGCGATGTGTTCACGAAAGGTCCGTTCCTAATTTGGGAACACGGGATAATTCGCCGTTTTATACTTTAGACTTTATCCGAAATAAATTTTTGAGCTTATTGTCGTAGCTGTCGTGGACGGTGTTGAATTCGGAAGTTGTGTAAGCCACATGCAATAACCATGATTAAGTCAGAGAACCCTTCTTTCGTATTGCGCAACACATCTTTCACAATGCGTGAGCGTTTGATACCTGCAATCGCATGCTCAACTTTGACGCGAATTCGAGAAAGTTTGCGATTGTTCCGTTTCTCCGACGCGGTTAACTCGCCGTTGCGAGGTTTTTTTTCGGCTGACAAGATTTCTGAACGCGCGGTTCATAACCCTGAAAGCCTGTATCTTTATGGAGCGTGGCTTCACTCGGACAAGAGATTCTTTCATTCTCCGCGATTTTCTTATCGTGGGTTTTACCCACACAAGTTTGGCTCAAATAGCCCACGCGCTTCGTCTCGACATCGACGATCACGACGTTTTTGTCGCTGTGGACTTTCTTCTTGCCGCTATAGTGCAAGGCCTGTCTTTTAGGGTTTTTCGGGCGTTGGCGACGTCGCTCTGTGCCATCAATGATTAACTCAATGGTTTCAGACTTTCGCCTTTCACGCTGGGCAAACTGGCGTGGATTGCGTTCGGGCAAAACTCTTAAATTCGCCAACGTTTTTTTGAGAACAGGTAAGAGCCGGTGAATCCAATCATTGGCACGAGATTGACTTAACTCGAACAGTTCACCAATTAAGACTTGTAGCGGATACGCCTTTTGATAAACTAAGGCAAACAGTAACTTCTGTTCCACGCTATACAAATTGCTTTTGCGTCCTCCGCCCGCCTTCCGTTTGCGTGCTTTGCCAGCACCTGTTTTCTTGGACGGATATTCCCGTCCATACGCCCGCTCGAAGGCGGGTAACAGGCGCGTGAACTCTTTTGGCGTGAGGCCTGTCAGCGCGAGAAACTTGCGCCGATTTTTCTTGAGTTTGTTGTAGGTGAGCATTCATACAATATAATCCTTATTTCGGATAAAGTCTGATGGTTTTCTTGTCCTCGACATTATTTTTACAAGTAATGAAAGCGGCAATTAAGATGATAATCCCAACAAGGGCGTACATGGATGTTTTTTTCATTGAGTTTTCTCCTTAACGCGCGTTCGTTCAATAATAATTATAACTGTTCAGTCAGGGCTTGCTTTTGTAGTGAACAGTTACTAAAATTTAATTTGTCATCAATATATAAACAAATCTTATCTTATTGGATGTCAAGAAAAATTGAAAAGATTATGTAAGGCCTCAGTTACCTGACCATGTCCCATAAATATTTCACTGGACACAGACCAAAAGATTTTTTATCTTATCGGCGTGACGATCTCGAATCAATCATTCACGCCGGAAATCATCACGCAC
>Ga0247727_10017360_pt1 | contig 11471 bp, 5 predicted proteins | sample WisWelCaveWW1625_FD_202498 | JGI IMG/M metagenome (GOLD analysis project Ga0247727, IMG submission 202498) | Biofilm microbial communities from Wishing Well Cave, Virginia, United States - WW16-25 | ecosystem: Environmental > Aquatic > Deep subsurface > Groundwater > Cave microbial mat | place... | reverse complement strand
CGTCGAGTATGCTGGAAAGCCGCTGGTCTCCCACCAGCAGTGTCACTGGAAAGTGAAGGTGTGGGATCGTGACGGCAGGCCGGGCGAATGGAGCGCGCCGACTCAGTGGACGGTGGGCCTGCTGCGCGCCGACGATTTCAAGGCCGACTGGATCGGGCTGGACCAATCGCGCAACGTCGAGACGCCCGAGGCCGACTTTGCGCCGGCGCAGTGGATATGGCACGCTGCCGATCCGCGCCCCGAGGCTCCGATCGCGCCGCGCTTGTTTGTCAGTGAACTGCTCATTCCCAACGACACCACTGTCGAGCGCGCCGAGTTGCTGGTCACCGCCGACAACTCGTTCCGCTTTGTGATCAACGCGCGCAACGCTGGCGCGGGCGACAACTTCAATGCGCCGCAGCTGGTCGACGTAACCCGGCACCTGCGTTCCGGTGCGAATTCCTTGCGGTGTGAGGCGCGCAATGCCGGCGGCCCGGCCGGGCTGCTCGTCAAGCTCACCGTCAAGCTGACCAACGGCAAAACCATCACGCACGTCAGCGACGCGTCGTGGAAGACGTTGCAAGACCCCGGCGCGAACTGGCACAATCGCGAACTCAACACCAGCACATGGCCCAACGCTGCGGTGTTAGGCAACTACGGCGTCGCGCCGTGGGGCAAGTTCAAATTCGCGCGGCTGGTGTTGACGCCGGTGCCGTACTTCCGCAACAGCTTCCGCGTGGAGCGCCCGGTAAAGCGCGCTCTGCTCTACGGCACGGCGCTGGGCATTTTCGACCTACACCTCAACGGCCAGCGCGTCAGCGACGACTGGTTCAATCCGGGCTGGACCGACTACGCCAAGCGCGTTTACTACCGGTGTTACGACGTTACGAAGCTGGTGCGGCCGGGCGAGAACGCGCTCGGCGCGATTCTGGCCGACGGCTGGTACAGCGGCTATGTCGGCTTCGGCAAGAAGCGCAATCACTACGGCACGAAGCCGCGCGTGCGCGCAATGCTGCGGCTGGAGTTTGCCGATGGCGCCACCGCGATCTTTGGCACCAACGAGGGCTGGAAGGCGACGACCGGTCCGCTGCTCGAATCCGATTTCCTGATGGGCGAAAGCTACGACGCTCGCAAGGAAATGCGCGGCTGGGACGCGCCCGGCTTCAAGGCTGAGAGCTGGAGTGAAGTCAATGTCGATTGCGAAGAAGTGAAACCCGTCGTGCAGTGGCACCTGGCCCCGCCGGTCGTCACCTTCAAGGAAATCAAGCCGGTGGAATTGACCGAGCCGGCCCCCGGCAAGTGGACGTACGACCTGGGCCAGAACTTCGCCGGCGTCGTGCGGCTCAAGCTGCAAGGCGCGCCGGGCCAGACCATCACACTGCGCTTCGCCGAACGGCTCAATCCCGACGGCACCGTCTACACCACCAACCTGCGCGAGGCGCGCTGCGTGGACACGTACATTTGCAAAGGCGGTGGCGTGGAGACGTGGACGCCGCGATTTACCTTCCACGGGTTTCAACACGTCGAGGTCTCCGGCTTGAGCGCGAAGCCTACGCTCGACACCATCACCGGGCTCGCGCTCAGCAGCGACACACCAATCGTCGGCAAGTTCGAGTGCTCCGACAAAATGCTCAACCAACTCTACAGCAACATCTACTGGACGCAGCGGATGAACTTCATCGACATCCCCACCGACTGCCCGCAACGCGACGAGCGCCTGGGCTGGACTGGCGATGCGCAGGTGTACATCCGCACAGCGTCGCTGATCTGCGATGTGCAGCCGTTCTTCAACAAGTGGCTGGTGGACCTCGCCGACGGACAACGCGCCGACGGACAATTCCCGATGGTCGCCCCGGTCAAGGTCGCCGGCGACGATGGCGGCCCGGCCTGGGCCGACGCCGGCACCGTGTGCCCGTGGACGATCTTCGAGGTGTACGGCGACAAGCGCGTGCTCGCCCGTCAGTACCCGTCGATGGTGAAGTTCGTTGAGTTCTGCCGCAACCGCTGCACGCCCGAACTCCTGCCGCCGGCCCGCTTCCACTGCTTCGGCGACTGGCTGAGCATCAACGCGGCGACGCCGACCGACGTCATCTTCATGGCGTACTTTGCACTCAGCACGAAGCTCACCGCGCGCGCCGCCACAACCCTGGGAAAGCACGAAGACGCAGCGCAGTGGAACGCGCTGTTCGAGCGCATCAAGCTCTCGTTCAACAAAGCCTACGTCGCCGCCGACGGTCGCATCAAAGGCGACACCCAATGCGTGTACGTGCTCGCCCTGGCCAACGAGCTGCTCGATTCCACCAAAGCCGAGCAGGCTGCGAAACACCTCGTCGCCGACCTCGAAAAGCGCGGACACCTCTCGACCGGCTTCATCGGCACGAAGGATTTGATGCTGGTGCTGAGCAAGATTGGCGCGATCGACGTTGCCTATCGCCTGCTCCACAACGAGACCTTTCCCTCGTGGGGATTCAGCATCGCGCACGGCGCCACCAGCATCTGGGAGCGGTGGGACGGCTGGACGCCCGACAAAGGTTTCCAGGATGCGGGCATGAACTCGTTCGCCCACTACTCGTTCGGCGCGGTGTATCAATGGATGGTCGAGAACGTAGCCGGCATTCGCAGCGAAGGCGCTGCGTACAAGAATCTGCTCATCGCCCCGATGCCCGCCGGCAAGCTAACCTGGGCCAACACTAACTACCGCAGCCTGCGCGGCGAGATCGCCACCCGCTGGAAGTTGACCGACCGGCAATTCACGCTGGAGGTAACCGTGCCGCCGAACACGAATGCCACCTGTCTGCTGCCCGGAAGCGTAGAGAGCATCGACGGCGCGAGGGTCGGGACAAAGACCGACGGTGTAGAATCCGTCTTCACCAATGAAGGCAGCTCGGCGGTCAAGCTTGGCTCGGGAAGCTATAAGCTGGTCGGGCGACTACGTTGACGTTGCAATCCGAGCCGCGCGCGTAAGCAAGCGGTGCCGTAGACTGGCGGCGCAAGAGAATCACACTACTACGGCACGGGCACCGCTTGCTTACGCGCGCGGCTCGGATTAGCGCGCGGCTCGGATTACGCCGGCTCCACCAGCCCCGCGTTAAACGTCCCGCGCGCAATCGTGCGCCCGGTCGCGTCGCGTAGTTCCATGGCGTCGAGGCCGTTCACCACGGTGACGTCGGACCAGGTGAAGGCGTTGGTCGAGCCGGGGGTGGCGCTGTAGGCTTGGGTCAGTTCGATCGCGCCTTCGCGCAGGACCAGGACGGCGGCGTTGGGCAGCGACGGGTCTTTGACCCACGTCTTCTCCTGGCCCGGGCCGAGAGTGCTATTGTTGAAGTCGAAGCGCGGCAGGGGCGACGAGCCGTCGGGGAAGACGTTGGGCAGCGACGCCTCGTTGGGCGTGCCGGCAAAGTTGATTTGCACATAGGTGCGATAGTTCACCAGGTGGTTGATGATGGAAGTCGGCAGGCGGGTGTCCTCGTTCACGTCGCCGGTCAGTTGGTCGCGCTCGGTGCGCTCTTCGGGCAGGGTGATGTCCTGGAGCACCGTGATCGCCTTGATCTTGGCGTCGATATTGTTGTGCGCCGTCAGCACTTCGGCGGCGGTCAACGTGCCCAGGGTCATCGGCGGCGCGCCGGCGAGGGCGAGCTTCGCGTTGACGGCGTTCCAGTGGTTCAGGAAGCGGTGGACGATGCCCAGCAGGGTGCCCGGCCCCACGGTGCCCAGGTTGGGCACGCTGCCCACCAGCGAATGGCGAATGCCCAGATTCAGTTTCACCGTCGCCTTGTAGAGCAGCAATTTGCTCCACAGGCTGTTTGGCTGCTCTCCGCTGCTGCCGAAAAGGGCGTCGCGCTCGTCCATCAGTTGTTGCAGTTGCTGCTCCAGCGTGCCGATGAGGTCGAGCTGCGTGTGCAACGCCTCCCGCTGGGCGGTCATTTGCGGCAGGCCGTAGCCCGGCTCGCTCAAGAACGGGCCGCCGGGCAGCGTGTTCAGGTTGGTGAAGTGGCCGACGAAGCGGTCAACGGTAGGAAGTAGCTGGTCAAGCGGGATCTGTCCCATGGCACGGCTCCTTTAGGTGAAATCGTAGGTCGGTCATTCCTGACCGACACTTTATTGCGTCGGTGTGTACCCGGTGGCCCCAGAACGCACCCGTTTCGGGTCGGCGTGCACCCATATTGCCCCGGAATGCACCCGGTGGCCACGGCGCGCAGGCCCTGACTCCGGCGCGCATCCGCACCGGCCCGGTGCGCATCCATATCGCGGCGGAACGCACCCATATCGGCGCGGAACGCACCCATATCGGATATTGGTGCATTCCGGGGCGATATGGGTGCGTTCCGGGGCGGCCGGGGCAATAATTACGTTCATCGCGTCGAAACTGCAATCGTCACCGGAACCATCTTCTCCAGCGGCAAAGGCCCGAGGTCCCATTCGAGGTTAGCGGTGATCTTGCCTTCAAGGCCCTCCGGCGCTGTCCACGACAGCGGACAGAACGAGCCTCAGCCTGGCTTGAAGTCGAGGCTGGCGAGCACTTTGCCGTCGGGTCCGGAAAGGATGAGTTTCGGCTCTGGCGGCTGCTTAAACGGATTGAGCTGGTTGATATTGCTTACCTGTTCACCCCAGCGACCTTCCAGCTTGAATTCGAAGTTGATTTCGCGCCCGCGCACGGTGGCAGTTAGTTTCGGCGTGAATTGCAGCGACGGCAGGCGAATAGTTCTCTCCGTTCCCACGTCGCATTGCATTATGTTTCGTTGACTATCACCGATCACTCGCCAAGTCTTGCCATCTTGCTTGAACATCGCGTGATAGCCGTACCACCACCAGGTACCAACGGGGACTTCGGCAACGCCATTCGAATCAGTGCTGACAGAGAGACAACCATCGTTGTCCTGGAACGACAAGTCGGAGTCTTTGCACTCTGACCATACCTTTCCGACGGGCACAATTGCGTCGTCGATCTTTAACCAATCGCCGTTTTCGTCGACTTGCAGCCGATAGAATCTCCCCTGGTAGCGGAAGTATTTGCCCAGAATGTGACTCTCGCCGGTTCCCATGTCGAACTTGCCATCGACATCCTCATCAAGGATGATACTCCCTTGGAAGCGCAGTCCGAATCGTCCATTGAGTCTTTCATCCATCAGCCCGACTCTGACCCGCTTGCCGTTGAGCTTGGCATACCCGGTCTTCTTGAATCCGATAGTGGTCATCGGATACGGGTCGCGTTCTCCGGGCCTCCATTCAATCCGGATTGCCCACGGAATGGTCTTGCCATTCTTTGAGCGTCGCAACTCGACCGGGCCGACGACCAAGAATCCATCCGCCCCATTTTTGGCGGTGAACATCTCGTCCGAGTCCATTCGGCCATTGCGATTACAATCAACGAATGCGCGGTCGTAGCCCTTTCCATCGCCTTTGGACTCATCCAGCGCGGCCGCGAACAACTCGTCCGCCTTTGGCCCCAGTTCTATGTTGAAATAAACCGGGTGCTTCGTGGCCATGGCAGCAGGCGTTTCCTTAAGGTTGGTGGGGGGCTCCTTGTCCGCTCCCCGCCACATCCGCGTCGGGTAGCGAAAACCGTCCTTGGGTGCTTCGTACTTCAACTTCACGGTCTGCCAATCACCGAAGGCGTCGCTCACCGTCATCACCAGCACCGCCACGACACCGACACGCTTCAACATGGTCACCACTCCTTTGAGGTTGCGCCTGTAGCCGACGGGTTCACTTTACACCGGAGCGGCGCGGAAGTCAAAGGGAAACGGGTAATCCGAGCCGCGCGCGTAAGCAAGCGGTGCCCGTGCCGTAGTCGTGTATTGAATCTCTTGTGCCGCCACTCGACGGCACCGCTTGCTTACGCGCGCGGCTCGGACTGCTTCTCGAACAACTGCTTGAACGGATTGACCGCCGGTCCGACGGCGTCTTCGTTGACCATCATCGGCAGCGCCGATTCCCACCACGCATCGTACTCGCGGTCGAGGCGCGCGACGACGTCGGGGTGCTGCGCGACAACGTCGGTCTTCTCGCCCGGGTCGGCCTTCACGTCGAAGAGCTGCCAGCGCTTGGTTCCGTCGCGCTCGTCGCACACGAGATGCCAGCGAGTGCTGCGAACGCTGCACTGCGCGTATTTGTAGCGCGAGCGGTCGGCGCCCTTGGGCCAGCGGCCGAGGTGCGTGAACAGCGTGCGGTCGGCCCACTTCGCGTTCGGTTTCGTTAGCAGCGGAACGAGCGAGCGGCCTTCGACCTGTTGTTTCACCGCGTCGCTCAGCCGCGCGCCCGCGACTTCGGCCAGCGTCGGGAAGAAGTCGAGGTGTGCGGCGAGCGCGTCCACGCTACCAGGCGTCAACACTCCCGGCCAGCGCCAGAACGACGAGGCGCGCGTGCCGCCGAGCCACGGCGTGTTCTTCGAGCCGCGCATCCCGGCGTTGAAAACCTGCACGCCGCCGGTGCCGCCGTTGTCGTTCATGAAGATGACGAGCGTGTTCTTCGCCAGTCCCCACTCAGCTAACTTTGTCAGCAGCTTGCCGACGTTGTCGTCGAGGTTGGCGATCATGCCGAAAAACTTGGCAGTGTTCGGCGGCACCTTGCCCGCGTAACGCGCCTCGTCTGCCGGTCGCACTTGCAGCGGCGCGTGCGGCGCGTTGGTCGCAAGGTGAAGGTAGAACGGTCGGCGTCCCTTGACGGACTCCATCCACTTCATCGCCTGCGCGAAGAACACGTCGGTGCAGTACCCCTTCGTCTTCTCGAACTTGCCGTTGTGCAGAATCGCGGGGTCGAAGTAGGTGTTACCCGGCGCGTCGCCGCAACTGCCGGGGTAGGTCTGCCCGATGCCGCCCGCGCCGTGGATGAACATCTCGTCGAAGCCGCGCTTGCTCGGCCAACGGTCCGGCTCGTCGCCGAGATGCCACTTGCCGAAAATGCCGGTGGTGTAGCCCGCCGACTTCAGCGCCTGCGCCAGCGTCGTCGCCGTCGGCGTCAGTCGCTCGCGCTCGAGAATCGTGTGCGTCACGCCGTTCTTGAACTCGTGCCGCCCGGTAAGCAGCGCCGACCGCGTCGGCGAGCACGTCGGACTGACGTTAAAGTCCGTGAACCGCACGCCCTCGTCGTGCAGCCGGTCGAGATTCGGCGTTTTCAACATCGGGTTGCCGTGCGCGCCGATGTCGCCGTAGCCCTGATCGTCGGTGAGAATGAAGACAATGTTTGGACGGCGGGGGAGGGAGGCGGCGGAGACTGGAAACGTTCCCGCGAGTGCAAGCAGTGCGACAAGACAGTGAAGGTATTTCATCCTGCCCTTCCCTTTCCCACCGCTTTCGCTGGTGGGCGGATGATCGACTCCGGTGCGTCCTGGTCTGGGACCTTTAGCTGCGCGCGTAACATTGCGAGCTCGCCTTCGAGTTGCTTCTGCGTTTTCGCGTAGTCAGCTTGGCCGTAGACGCTGCGCAGTTCCATCGGGTCGGTCTTCAAGTCGAACAGTTCCCAGTAAGCGTCCACGCCTTCGTAGAAGTGCACCAGCTTGTAGCGGTCGGTGACGACACCGTAGTGCTTGCGCACGCTGTGCGGACCGGGGAATTCGTAGTAGTGGTAGTAGAACGCCTTGCGCCAGTCGCGCGGCGTGCGGCCGCGGAGAATCGGCACCAGCGAGCGGCCTTGCATCTCGGCGGGCACGGGTACCGTCGCGGCCTCCAGAAACGTCTCGGCGAAGTCGAGGTTGCTGACGAGGTCGTTGTTGACACGGCCCGGTTTCGTCACGCCCGGCCAGCGGACGAGCAGCGGAGTGCGCAGCGACTCTTCGAAGATCCAGCGCTTGTCGAACCAGCCGTGCTCGCCGAGGTAGAAGCCCTGGTCGGACGCGTACACGACGATGGTATCTTTTGCAAGGTCCTCGTCGTCCAGATACTTCAGCAGCCGACCAACGCTCTCGTCAACGGCTTTGACCGTGCCGAGATAGTCGTGCATATAGCGATTGTACTTCCAGCGCACAAGGTCCTTGCCTTGCAGATTGGCTTTGCGGAATGCGTCATTGCGCGGCTCGTAGTAGGCGTCCCACACCTTGCGCTGTTCGGCGTTGAGGCTCGGCGGCGGCGTGAGTTTCAGGTCGCTGGCATTCATCGTCTTCTCGATGGTCATGTCCTGCTCGTGTTCGGCCTTGCCGCGGCCGGCATAGTCGTCGAAAAGCGTGGACGGCTCGGGAGGCTTGCGGTCGTTGTCCCAACCGAGATGCCGCAGCGCCGGCGACCATTCACGATGCGGCGCTTTGTGCTGCGCCATCAGCAGGAACGGCTTTGATTTGTCGCGTTGCTTGAGCCAGTCGAGCGAGAAGTCGGTGATGAGGTCGGTGGTGTAGCCGTCGTGGCGGACGCGCTCGCCGTTGCGAATCATCGGCGGGTTGTAGTAGACGCCCTGGCCGGGCAGGATGTGCCAATAATCGAAGCCCGTGGGATCGGAGACGAGGTGCCATTTGCCGACGATGGCCGTCTGGTAGCCCGCCGCGCGCAGCAGCTTGGGGAACGTCGTCTGCGCGCCGTCGAAGCGCGAGTTCGTATTGTTATAGAAGCCGTTGGCGTGGCTGTATTTGCCGGATAGAATCGTCGCGCGACTCGGCCCGCAAATCGAGTTGGTGACCAGGCAGCGGTTAAACTTCATCCCCGCGCGCGCGAGGCGATCGATATTCGGCGTCTGCAACAGCTTGCGGCCATCGCCGTACGCGCTGATCGCCTGGTAGGCGTGGTCGTCGCTGAAGATGAAGACGAGGTTGGGACGCGTCCGCGCCTCGGCGGCGTGTGAGCGGCCCTCACCGCCGAGAACGCAAAGGGCGCAAACAAGAAGTGGCAGGCAGTGTTTCAATGCGAGGCTCCGTGCAATGTCATTCCGAGCGCGGCGAAGAATCTCGCCCCCGCTCGCGTCAACGATACGTCATCGAGCACTAAGATTCCTCGCTTGCGCTCGGGATGACCAGCGAGGGGCAGTGCGCCAGACTTGCGCCTTGTGAACCTCGCCATCGGCGTCGTCGACGTTGCAGTGCTCGTCACCTACCTCATCGCCACCATTCTCTTCGGGCTATGGCTCGGTCGCGGGCAGCGCGACCTGTCTTCGTATCTGCTGGGCGACCGGAACTTGCCCTGGTGGGCGATTTTGATTTCCATCGTTTCCACCGAGACCAGCGCGGCCACGTTCTTAAGCGTGCCGGGCCTTGCTTTCAAGGCCAACGGCGGCGACATGCGCTTCCTTCAACTCGCGGCCGGTTACATCGTGGGTCGGCTGCTGATCGTGCGCATTCTACTTCCGCTCTACTTCAAGGGGCAACTCTTCACCGCCTATGAAGTGCTCAACCAGCGGTTCGGAGTCGCGACCAAGCAGGCGGCGTCCATTGTCTTTCTGATCCCGCGGAATTTGAGCGATGGGTTGCGCTTGTTCCTGTTGGCAATCGTGCTGGAGGAAGTCGTAGGGTTGCCCTTGCCGGCATGTGTAGTGATCATGGGGATCGCCGTGACGCTCTACACCCTGTTCGGCGGCATGAAGTCGGTGATCTGGAACGATTGCGTGCAGTTCGCGATTTACGTGTTGGGCGGCGTGGTGGCGGCGGCCATCCTGCTGAGTGTGAAACTGCCCGGCGGCTGGGGGCAATTCGTTGATTTTGCAACCCAGCACGGCAAGCTCCGGGTGTGCGAGTTTACGTTCGATCTCAAGGAGAATCTCACCTTCTGGTCGGGATTGGTGGGAGGCATGTTCCTGACGCTCGGAACGCACGGCACCGATCAGATGATGGTGCAGCGCTACCTCTGCGCGCGGAGTCGTGGCGACGCCGGCCTCGCGCTGGCATTGAGCGGTCTAGTCGTGTTCGTGCAGTTTGCGTTCTTCTTGTTCATCGGCATTCTGCTCGCCTGCTTCTACAACGAAGTGCAACCGCAGACGTTTGCCAAGACCGACCGCGTCTTCGCAGTGTTCATCGTCAATGAGTTGCCGAAGAACGTCGGTTTGGTCGGACTGGTGTTGGCAGCGGTGTTTTCCGCCGCGATGTCCACTTCACTCAACTCGTCGGCGGCTTGCGTGGTCAACGACCTGGTGCTGCCCAGGAAACAAGCTCGTGGTGACGGCTTCTCGGAGGCGGAGCAATTTCGCCTGACCAAGCTGCTGATTATCGCTTTCGGGGCGGTGCAAATTGCCCTGGGTATCGGAGCGAAGTTCGTGTCCGGCACCGTCGTTGACAACGCGCTTGCGATTGCCGGTTTCTCAGCCGGACTGTTGCTCGGACTGTTCTTTCTTGGAATCTTTACTCGGGTAAAGCAAGCGTCGGCCTTGAGCGGTTTGTTCGGTGGTCTGCTGGTGCTGACCGCAGCAAAGTTTCTCCCCGCGCTGGCGCCCTGGGTTCCCGTTCTGGCCTGGCCCTGGTTCCCCGTCCTCGGCGTCACGGCGACGATGGCCTCAGGGCTGGCTCATCATTATGTTGTAGGAAAGGAAGACCAGAATTGAATGTCAATGCGCGAATCGTAATTACACTCTGCCTGATGACCCGTGTGCCCTCAGCCCGCGCTGCGACGGCAAGGCTGCCGATCACGCAGCCAGAGCAGGTTGCGCTCGACAGCCAACGGCTGGCCCAGATCGACCAACTGGTGGCCGAGGCTTTGGCCGAAAAGAAATTGCCGGGCTGCGTCGTTGCCGTCGGGCGGCACGGCAAGCTCGCGTTTCTGAAAGCCTACGGCAACCGGCAGGTGCAGCCCACCATCGTGCCGATGACGACGGACACAGTGTTCGACCTCGCGTCGATTACCAAGCCGGTCGCGACGGCGACCAGCGTCATGCTGCTCGTCGAGCATGGTAAGCTCCGCGTCACCGACCGCGTGGCCGCGCATCTCAGCGAGTTCGGCGTGAACGGCAAGGAACGCATCACCGTTTATCAACTACTGACGCACCAGAGCGGCCTCATTGCCGACAACGCGCTGAAGGACTATGAGGATGGTCCCGTGAAAGCCCTCGCGCGGGTCCACGCCCTCGGCACGATCGCAGAGCCGGGGGCGCGGTTCATTTACAGTGACGTGAACTTCATCGTGCTGGCCGAACTGGTGCGGAGACTGAGCGGTCAGGACGTTGCACAGTTTGCGGCGGAACGAGTATTCCGTCCGCTCGGTATGACGGAGACCGGTTATCTGCCGCGCGAGGAACTGCGCGCTCGCGCCGCCCCGACTGAGCAGCGCGACGGCAAATGGATGGTCGGCGAAGTGCATGACCCGCGTGCGTACAAACTCGGCGGCATCGCGGGCCATGCTGGGTTGTTCGGCACGGCGCAGGACCTCGCCGTTTATGCGAGCATGATGATCAACGGCGGCCACCATGACGGTGTGCGCGTGCTGCGTACCTCGACCATCGCGCTGATGACGGCGGCCTATCCAGTGCCGAATGGGCTGCGCGGACTGGGCTGGGACAAGCGCAGTGCCTTTTCGTCCAATCGCGGCGAGACCATGACGCCGCGCGCCTTCGGTCACGGTGGATTCACCGGCATCGGCTTCTGGATC
>Ga0247727_10017359_pt1 | contig 11471 bp, 11 predicted proteins | sample WisWelCaveWW1625_FD_202498 | JGI IMG/M metagenome (GOLD analysis project Ga0247727, IMG submission 202498) | Biofilm microbial communities from Wishing Well Cave, Virginia, United States - WW16-25 | ecosystem: Environmental > Aquatic > Deep subsurface > Groundwater > Cave microbial mat | place... | reverse complement strand
GTCGGGCGCGCCGCGCCCGCCGATCGCGATCGAGGTCGGTCCGGCCGCGGCGGGGGAGAGGCGATGAGCGAGTCGGCCAAGACTCTTCAGGATTTGACGACGCAGGACTACAAGTACGGCTTCGTGACCGACATCGAGGCCGACACCATCGCGAAGGGGTTGAGCGACGACGTCGTCCGGTTGATCTCGGCGAAGAAGGGCGAGCCCGAGTTCATGCTCGAGTGGCGCCTCAAGGCCTACCGCCACTGGCTCACCATGCGCGAGCCGACCTGGGCCAACGTCACCTATCCCAGGATCGACTACAACGACATCATCTACTACTCGGCGCCGAAGTCCGCGGGCGAGGGGCCGAAGAGCCTCGACGAGGTCGACCCCGAGCTGCGCAAGACCTACGAGAAGCTCGGCATCCCGCTTGAGGAGCAGAAGGTCCTCGCCGGCGTCGCCGTCGACGCGGTGTTCGACAGCGTCTCGGTCGCCACCACCTTCAAGGGGAAGCTCGGGGATCTGGGCATCATCTTCTGCTCGTTCTCCGAGGCGGTGCGCGAGCACCCGGATCTCGTGCGGCGCTACCTCGGTTCGGTCGTGCCGTACAGCGACAACTTCTTCGCCACCCTCAACTCGGCGGTGTTCAGCGACGGGTCGTTCGTGTACGTCCCGAAGGGCGTGCGCTGCCCGATGGAATTGTCGACCTACTTCCGCATCAACGCCGCCGACACCGGCCAGTTCGAGCGCACGCTCATCGTCGCCGACGAGGGGGCGTACGTCTCCTACCTCGAAGGGTGCACGGCGCCGAAGCGCGACCGCAACCAGCTGCACGCCGCGGTGGTCGAGCTGGTGGCCCTCGGCGACGCCACCATCAAGTACTCGACGGTGCAGAACTGGTACCCGGGCGACAAGAACGGCAAGGGCGGCATCTACAACTTCGTGACCAAGCGCGGCGCCTGCCGCGGCGCCAACTCGAAGATCTCCTGGACCCAGGTCGAGACCGGCTCGGCGATCACCTGGAAGTACCCGTCGTGCATCCTGCAGGGCGACAACTCCGTCGGCGAGTTCTACTCCGTCGCCCTGGCGAACAACTACCAGCAGGCCGACACCGGCACCAAGATGATCCACATCGGCCGGAACACGAAGAGCACCATCATCTCGAAGGGGATCTCCGCCGGGCACGGGCAGAACACCTACCGCGGGCTGGTCAAGATCCTGAAGGGCGCGGCCAACGCCCGCAACTACTCGCAGTGCGACTCGCTGCTGATGAGCGACACCTGCGGCGCCCACACCTTCCCGTACGTCGAGGTGAAGAACAGCACCGCCCGCCTCGAGCACGAGGCGTCGACCTCGAAGATCGGCGAGGATCAGATCTTCTACTGCCGCCAGCGCGGCCTGTCGGCGGAGGACGCCGTCGGCATGATCGTCAACGGCTTCTGCAAGGAGGTCTTCCGCGAATTGCCGATGGAGTTCGCGGTCGAGGCCCAGAAGCTCCTCGGCGTGAGCCTGGAAGGGAGCGTCGGCTGATGCTCGAGATCCGCAATCTCAGGGCGAAGGCCGGGGGCAGGGAGATCCTCAAGGGGATCGACCTCGCCGTCCGGACCGGCGAGGTGCACGCCATCATGGGCCCGAACGGGTCGGGGAAGAGCACCCTGGCGCACGTGCTGGCCGGCCGGGAGACCGTCGAGGTCACCCAGGGCGAGGTGCTCTACGACGGCAGGAACCTCCTCGGCATGGCGCCCGAGATGCGGGCGCGCGAGGGGGTGTTCCTGGCCTTCCAGTACCCGGTCGAGATCCCCGGTGTCAGCAACATGTATCTCCTGAAGGCGGCGGTGAACGCCGTCCGCAAGCACCGCGGCGAGCCGGAATACGACGCCATGGAGTTCCTCGCCCTGGTGAAGGAGCGCATGAAGCTGGTCGAGATGGACCAGGCGCTCCTGAACCGCGCCGTCAACGAGGGCTTCTCGGGCGGCGAGAAGAAGCGCAACGAGGTCTTCCAGATGGCGGTCCTCGACCCGCGCCTGTGCGTGCTCGACGAGACCGACTCCGGGCTCGACATCGATGCGCTGCGGATCGTCGCCGGCGGCGTCAACGCCCTGCGCGGGCCGCGGCGCGCGATGATCGTCATCACCCACTACCAGCGCCTGCTGTCGTACATCGTCCCCGACCGGGTGCACGTCCTCGCCCAGGGGCGCATCGTGACCTCCGGCGGCAAGGAGCTGGCGCTGCGGCTCGAGGAGAAGGGCTACGCCTGGATCGAGGGCCAGACCGCCGGGCCGGCCGCCCCGGCCGCCCGGGTCTGAGGAGCGGGTCATGTCCACCGAAACCAGCCGCGCCGGCCGTGACCGCTGGATCGACGCCTGCGCCCGGGCCCGCGCCACGGCGCCCGCGGGAACCGCCTGGATGGACGGGCTGCGGGCGGGTGCCGCCGCGCGCTTCGCCGACGTCGGCTTCCCGACCACCCGCGACGAGGCGTGGCGCTACACGAGCCTCAGCGCCGTCGAGAACGGCCGCTTCGACCCGCACCCGGCGCCGCGTCCCGAGGCGCTGACCCCCGACCTCTTCCAGCAGTTGACCTTCGAGCCGTGGGACTGCAACCACCTGGTGTTTCTGAACGGCCGCTACGCGCCCGACCTGTCGCGCGCCGCGCGCTTGCCGGCGGGCGTGCGCCTGACCAGCCTCGCCGAGGCGGTGGTCGCGGTGCCCGATCTCGTCGAGCCGCATCTCGGCCGCCTGGCGGACGCCCGCGGGCGAACGGTCACCGACCTCAACACGGCGCTGATGTCGGACGGCCTGTTCCTGCACGTGCCGCGCGGCGCCGTGGTGCAGGAGCCGATCCACGCCCTCTTCGTGTCGATGGCGAACGGCTCGCCGGCGATGTCGCACCCGCGCAACCTGGTGGTGCTCGAGGAGGGGGCCCAGGCCGCGGTCGTCGAGAGCTACGCCGGCATCGACGGCGGGGCGTACCTCACCAACACCGTGACCGAGATCGCCGCCGGCGACAACGCGGTCGTCGACCACGTGCGCCTGGTGCGCGAGACCGCGGCGGCCGTCCACCTGTCGCACCTCGAGGCGCGGCTGGGGCGCTCGGCCGGCGTGTCGTCGCACATCGTGACGCTCGGCGGCGGCCTGGTGCGCCACGATGTCGACGCCGTCCTCGACGGCGAAGGGGCCGAGTGCACCCTCAACGGGCTGTACGTCCTCGAAGGCGCGCAGCACGTCGACAACCACACCCTGATCGATCACGCCCGCCCGAACGGCACCAGCCGCGAGCTCTACAAGGGGGTCCTCGACGGGCGATCGCGCGGCATCTTCGACGGCACGATCATCGTCCGCCCCGACGCCCAGAAGTCGGACGCCAGGCAGATCAACCGGAATCTGCTGTTGTCGGAGGACGCCCTGGCCGACAGCAAGCCGACCCTGATGATCCGCGCCGACGACGTGAAGTGCAGCCACGCCGCGACCATCGGCCAGATCGAGGAGAACGCCCTGTTCTACCTGCGCTCGCGCGGCCTGAGCGAGGAGATGGCGCGCTCGCTCCTCGTGCAGGCCTTCGTCAGCGACATCCTCGGGCGCATCCGCATCGGCCCGGTGCGCGCCGGACTCGAGTGCCTGCTGTTCACGCGCCTGCCGCGCCATCACGCGCCGCGGGAGACCGCATGAGCACGGCGGCGGGAGACGGCGTGGGCACCGCCGCGGGGTTCGACATCAAGGTGGTGCGCGAGGACTTCCCGATCCTCCAGAGGACGGTGCGCGACCGGCCGCTGGTCTATCTCGACAACGCCGCCACGGCGCACAAGCCGCGCGTCGTCATCGACGCGGTCACGCGCTACTACACCCAGATGAACTCCAACGTCCACCGCGGCCTGCACGAGCTGTCGGAGAAGGCCACGGCGGCGTTCGAGCGGTCGCGCGCCACCGTGCGCCGCTTCCTCAACGCCGCCGAGGAGCGTGAGATCGTCTTCGTGCGCGGCACCACCGAGGCGATCAACCTGGTGGCGCAGGCGTGGGGCCGGGCGGAGGTCCGCGCCGGCGACGAGGTCCTGGTCACCGAGATGGAGCACCACTCCAACATCGTGCCCTGGCAGATGCTGTGCGCGCAGGCCGGGGCGCGCCTGCGGGTGGCGCCGATCGCCGACGGCGGCACGCTGCGTCTCGACGCCCTGCGCGACCTGATCGGCCCGCGCACCCGCATGGTGGCGCTGGCGCACGTGTCGAACGCGCTCGGCACCGTCAACCCGGTGCGCGAGATCGCGCGCCTGGCGCACGAGCGCGGCGCCCTCGTGCTGCTCGACGGCGCCCAGGCGGTGCCGCACATGCCGGTCGACGTGCGCGACATCGGCTGCGACTTCTTCGCCTTCTCGGGGCACAAGCTGTTTGGGCCGACCGGCATCGGCATCCTCTACGGCCGGGCCGACCTGCTCGAGGCGATGAACCCGTGGCAGGGGGGCGGCGACATGATCGCGTCGGTGTCGTTCGAGAAGACGACCTACAAGCGCCCCCCGCACCGCTTCGAGGCCGGGACGCCCGACATCGCCGGCGCGATCGGATTGGGGGCGGCGATCGAATACCTCGAGTCGATCGGCTGGCCCGCCATCGAGGCGCACGAGCGTGACCTGCTCGATTACGCCACCCGGTCGGTCGCGGCAGTCCCAGAAGTGACCGTGCTCGCGGCGCAGGCGCCGCGGGTCGGCGTGGTGTCGTTCGTCATCGACGGCGTCCACCCGCACGACGTCGGCACGATCCTCGACATGCAGGGGGTGGCCGTGCGCGCCGGGCACCACTGCGCCCAGCCGCTGATGGACCGCCTGGGCCTCCCGGCCACCGCCCGCGCCTCGCTGTCGTTCTACAATACGCGCGACGAGATCGACGCCCTGGTGGCCGGTCTCGCCCGGGTGCGCGAGGTGTTCGGCCGGTGAGCGAGTACGCCGAGCTGTATCAACAGGTGATTCTCGACCACAACCAGCGGCCGCGGAACTTCCATCCGCTGCAGGGCGCGGCGCGCCGCGCCGACGGGCACAACCCGCTGTGCGGCGACCGGCTGAGTCTGTACATCGACGTGCGCGACGGCGTCATCCGCGACATCGGTTTCGTCGGCTCGGGCTGCGCCATCTCGAAGGCATCGGCGTCGATGATGACCGACGCGGTCAAGGGCATGACGCCCGATGAGGCCGAGGCCCTCTTCCGGATCTTCCACGCGCTCGTGACCGGTCTGGACGGGGCGGGGTCGCCCGAGGCGCCCGACGGCGATCCGCGCCTCGGCAAGCTGGTGGTGTTCGCCGGCGTGCGCGACTACCCGGTGCGGGTGAAATGCGCCACCCTCGCCTGGCACACCCTGCGCGCGGCGCTCGAAAACCGCGGCGCCATGGCCTCGACGGAGTGATGCGATGAGCAGCGAGACGACGAAGGAACCCGGGCATGATGGCGCGGCGCCGGCGGCGCCGAGCCTGTTCGAAGGACGGGCGTTCACCGGCCCGGCGCACAGCAAGCCGAACCTGCACCTCGACGGGACCGCCCGCGACCTCGAGGAGAAGGTGGTCGAGCAGCTGCGCTCGGTCTACGACCCGGAGATACCGGTCAACATCTTCGAGCTCGGCCTCATCTACGACATCGACGTGGCGCCGGAGGGGAAGGTCGCCGTCCGCATGACCCTGACGTCGCCGATGTGCCCCGTGGCCGGCTCGCTGCCGCCCGACGTCGAGGCGCGGCTGCGTTCGATCCCCGGCGTCACCGAAGCGCGGGTGGAGATCACCTGGGAGCCGGCGTGGGGCCCCGAGATGATGACCGAGGCGGCGAGGCTCCAGCTCAACATGTTCTGAGGCGCCGTCGCGCCGGCCGCGCGCGCCCCACCCCTCCCCGCTACGCCCTCCCGAGCAGCCGGTCGGCGACGAACTTGTCGAAGATGTGCGTCATCCACTCCAGCCGGCTGAGGCGGCCGCGGTCGTAGCTCGACGACGCGGTCCCGAGGTGGGTCCTCTCGCACACCGACCAGTCCTGCTTGTTGGTGTCGTCCCAGAACGCCACGGCGTCCGACGGATCGAACCCCGGGCGCGCCATCTCCTGCGCGTCGAACAGGAACTCGCACTCTATCGCGGTCCGGTCCGGCCCGTCGGGCCACAGCGTGTGGGTCATGACGTAGTCGGGGTGCAGGCTCAGGAACAGGTTGGGGTGGATGATGTAGTAGTGGATGCGCCGGTGGTCCTCGGGGGCGATCGTCGCGAAGGGCCGGCGCGCCGTCCGTCCGCTCCCGGACATCGTGTTGAACTCGGGCTCGCGCAGCTCCATGTAGCCGCCGACCGTGGCGCCGTTGATCAGCTCGATCTGGCCGCTGCGGTAGTGCGACACGCGGTTGAGCTGCGGGTGCACCAGGAAGCAGTGGTAGCACTCCGAGTAGTTCTCGCACAGGATCTTCCAGTTCGAGGCGACGCTGTAGCGGATCCGGCGGCCGCAGCGCAGCGTGTCCATGCGGTAGCGGTCGAAGTAGCGCGCCATCTCCCCGAGGTGCGCCTCGATCGGCGGGGTCGCGGCCGACAGGGTGACGAACAGGAAGCCCGACCAGGCCGCGAGCCGCACCCGCTTCAGCGGGTACTGCGCGCGGTCGAACCCGCGGACCTCGTCCATGTGCGGGGCGCCGCACAGCGCCCCGTCCAGGTCGTAGGTCCAGGTGTGGTACGGGCACTGGAAGCTGGTCAGCCCGCCGCCGCGCTCGCGGTCGACGATGCGGGCGCCACGGTGGCGGCAGACGTTGTGAAAGGCGTGCGGTTGCCCCGCGGCATCGCGCACCAGCACGAGGCTCTCGGTACCAATCGTCCGGGTCAGGAAGTCCCCGGGCCTGGCGATCTCGTCGGCACGTCCGGCGCACAGCCACATCTCCGAAAAAATGCGCCGTAGCTCCTCGCGGTGGATCGCGGGGTCGTGGTAGTAGCGGCCGGGGAGTGTCGTGGCCTCGTCGAGCGGGGCATAGACCGACGCCAGGTCGCGCTCGGCGGCGCGCCGGTCGAACACCGATTCGGGGGATGCGCCGGCAGTCGTCGTCCCGGCGGTCGCCACCCCGGTGGTCGCCGCCCCCCTGGTCGGATCCTGTGCCGCGTCCTCGCTCATGCTTCGCCGGCCTCCGATCGGCGGGTCTTCGACGGGAATGACAAGGATACGCAGCGCGCCGCGCTCCCGCAAGAGAATTGCGACGCCGATTGCACGATGCGGCACGATCGATCCTTGCCCGGCTTCCGGGGACGGCGCCTCCCCCGGAGGCGCTCCCGTATACTCCCGTCGATGTTCTCGACCCGGATCGCCTGGCCGCCGCGGCGGAACCGCCTTGCCGCGCTCCTCGGGGAGAAGCGCGCCCGCGGCGGAGGCATTCTCGACCTGACCGAGTCGAACCCGACACGGGTCGGGCTCGATTACCCGGCGGACCGGATCGCGGCGGCTCTCGCCGACCCCGGCGTCGCTGCCTACGACCCCGACCCGCGCGGGCTGCCGGCGGCGCGCGCGGCGGTGGCGGCCTGGTGCGCGCGCGGCGGTCCCGGCGCCTGCGGCGGCCCCAGGCCGGCGCAGGCGGCCTCGGCCGACAGCATCGTGCTGACCGCCGGCACCAGCGAGGCCTATGCCTTCCTGTTCAGGATGCTGTGCGATCCGGGCGACACCGTCCTGGTTCCCGCGCCGAGCTACCCGCTGTTCGACCATCTCGCGGCGATCGACGGCGTGCGGGTCGCGCCCTACCCGCTGGCGCTCGACGAGCGCTGGCGCATCGACGTCGAGGCGCTGGCGCGCGCGCTCGTGCACCCGGCGGCGCGCGCCCCGCGGGCGGTCATCGTCGTCAACCCGAACAATCCAACCGGAAGCTCCCTGTCGTCGGGCGAGCGCGCGGCGGTCGACGCGTTGTGCGCCCGCGCCGGCGCCGCGCTGATCGCCGACGAGGTCTTCCTCGACTACCTGTGGAACGGCGCGCGCGCCGCCGGCCCCGGGGCCGCGCCGGTTTCGGCCGCGGCGCGACGTCTTGGCGGGACGCCGCCGGCGGCGCTCACCTTCACCCTCGGCGGGCTCTCCAAGTCATGCGGGCTGCCGCAGATGAAGCTCGCCTGGGTGCTCGTCGACGGCCCCGACCCGGCGCGCGCCGACGCCCTCGAGCGCCTGGAGTTCATCGCCGACGCCTACCTGTCGGTCGGGGCGCCGGTGCAGCGCGCCGCCGGCCGGCTGCTCGCCATCGGCGCGGATATCGCCGCGCGCCTCGGCGCCCGGATCGGGGAGAACCTCGCGACCCTGCGCGCCGCCGTGCCCGCCGGCTCGGCCTGCCGCGTGCTGCCCGCCGACGGCGGCTGGAGCGCCGTCGTGCAGGTCCCGGCGGTGCGCTCCGAGGAGGACCTGGTGCTCGCGCTGCTGCGCGACGACGACATCCTCGTCCACCCGGGCTATTTCTTCGACTTCCCGCGCGAGGCGTTTCTGGTGCTGAGCCTCCTGCCCCGGCCCGCGGAGTTCCGTCAGGGCCTCGATCGGATCCTGGCCCGCGCCGGCGCCTGAGCGCGGAGGCGGAGCCGGAGAACGGTCGCCGCTGCGGCCGGCGCACAGAAAAAGGGCCGCCGGCGAACCGGCGGCCCCGTCCTTCGCGAAAACGAAAGTCAGTTGCTTGCGCAGCTCAGCAGCGCGCCGGCGTTGGCGCAGATCTCCGGCATCTCGGTCGCGGCGTTGCGGCACGGCGATGAGCTGACACCGCCGAAGTGGTGCAGCCCGAAGACCCGTCCGGTGGCCGCGTTGATGATCGGCGAACCCGACGAGCCGCCCTCGCTGTCACAGCTGTACGCCATCTGGCTCCCGGCCGTCGTGCCCTGGTAGGTCCGGTCGATCAGCTCGACGTCGCAGCGCGTCGCATGGTCGGCGTTCTCCCAGTACCCGATCTCCTTCTCATTGCCTCCCGGGTGCTGGATGAAGTAGAGGAGCTGGCCCACGGTCCCCTTCAGCGAGGTCGCGGTCAGCTCGCCCCAAGTCGCCTCGGGGTTGCCCTGCAGGGTCATGAGGGTGTAGTCGAGCTTCTTGTGCGTCTTGAGCAGCGTCCCGCCGGCGTACGACGTCGTGGAGGCGTTGGTACCGCCGCCGCACGTCGTGCGCTGGTAGTTGAAGAGCGCCTGCAGGGTGTTGGCCACCGACTGGGTGCTGATGCAGTGGTTATTGGTCATCATCGTGCTGCTGCTCGAGCCGGCGACCAGCCACCCCGTGCACACATACTGGAAGGCGCCCTGGACGAACAGCATGCGGTTGACCGGACGCGACAGTGAGTCCAGCGCCGGCAGGTGGCAGGCGATGTCCTCCCGCCCGTCGGTGCCGCAGACGACCTCGAGGGTCGGCGGGTTCTTCTTGCCGCTGATGTTCATAGTGCCGTGGCCGACTTCGGTGATCCGGTAGCCATAGCCATTGCCGCGCCCACCCTGCAGCGCGACGATGGCGGTGTCGCCGTCAATGGCGAACGACCAGACGTCGCCGTTGCCGTGCGGGCCCTCGCCGGTGTAGGTCCAGACCTGCGAGCCGTCGGGGCTCGACACGGTCAGGGAGTCGCCGGCGCCGAGGTGCAGGCCGGTGAAGTGCACGCGGACGAATTCGGCGCCGGGCGAGAAGACCCGGTCGGTCCAGGTCTTCGGGTAGGGGTGCGGGGTCTCGGCGGCGTACGGTAGGACATCGCCGACTTTGATCTTGCCCTCTTCTGCCAGGGCGGGGGCCGCCGCGAGAGCGGCGAGCGAGAGAACGGCCAGCGACACGGAGCCTGCCCTTCGGAGCATACGGGTGACCCTCCTGTGGCCGTGCCTGATCGTCGAGGGGGCTACCGAACCATTTCGGCCGACCCGCTGGCGATGCGAGGTGCGGCGTCCAATGGCCAAGTTTCATACCGGGGACCGAACACCGTGTCAAGGACTAGTTGACGTCCGCACGATAAATCCTGTAGACACAATATTCTCGTCAGGTTGGGATTGCGTTGACAGAATGTTTAGCTCGGGAGTACACCCCCGCGAATCTCCCCATGGGCATCCGCATCTATTTGCCAAGCGCGCGAGACCCGGATAGTATCCCGCGCCACCGGAGAGAGGTCCCGGGGACCGCTCGAGGGTCAACCTCGTATCCCGAAACGCAGTCCCGAAAAGGAGGATTCAGGATGAAAGTGAATCGCAGGGCGGTTGGGTTCGCAGTCGCGTCGGCGGTGGTCGGCATGCTCGCCACCGGGTACCAGTTCACCGGCGACGAGGGCAAGAAGGACGAGGGTTCGGTGAAGTGCGCGGGCATCAACTCCTGCAAGGGGAGCGGTGCCTGCGGCGCCGCCGATGGCAGCCACGCCTGCGCCGGCAAGAACGAGTGCAAGGGCAAGGGCTGGGTGAAGGTGAAGAGCGAGAAGGAGTGCACCGACAAGGGCGGCACGGTCGTGAAGGAAGAGAAGAAGAACTAGTCGGGCAATCGGAGGGCCCGCGCCGCTCGCTCCGGCGCGGGCCCCCCGGGTCATCCGGCTCCGGCGGTCCGGTGCCGCACCGGCGCCGTGACGGCACCACGCAGTACCATTCCCCATGGCCAACGCCCTCTACGGCATCTCCCGTCCGCCCTCCATCGGTCACGGCGTCGGGTTGCGCCGCGACCACTTCGAGCGCGTCCTGTCGGCGCCCACCCGGATCGACTGGTTCGAGGTCATCTCCGAGAACTTCATGGTGGACGGCGGCAAGCCGCGCGACGTCCTGACCCGGGTGCGCGAGCGCTACCCCGTCGTACTGCACGGCGTGTCGCTGTCGATCGGCTCGACCGATCCGCTCAACGAGGACTACCTCGACGCCCTGAAGACGCTGGCCGATAGGGTCCAGCCCGCCTGGGTGTCGGACCACCTCTGCTGGGCCGGGGTGGGCGGGCATTACGCTCACGACCTGCTGCCGCTGCCCTACACGGAGGAGGCGCTGGCGCACGTCGTGGCGCGCGTTCACCGGGCGCAGGAGCGCCTCGGGCGCGCCATCGCGCTCGAGAACGTATCGTCCTACGTCAGCTACCGCGAGTCGACGATGCCCGAGTGGGAGTTCCTCTCCGAGGTGGCGCGGCGCTCCGGCTGCGGCATCCTGCTGGACGTGAACAACATCTACGTCAGCGCCCGCAATCACGGGTTCGACGCGCGCGCCTACATCGACGCCGTCCCGACCGACAGGGTGTGGCAGTTCCACCTGGCCGGGCACTCCGACAAGGGGGACTACCTCCTCGACACCCACGATCACCCGGTGTGCGATCCGGTGTGGGATCTCTACGCCCACGCGGTGCGGCGCTTCGGCCCGGTCAGCACGCTCATCGAGTGGGACGACCGGATCCCTACCTTCGAGCGGCTCGAGGAGGAGTCGGTCCGCGCGCGCGCCATCGCGGCGCGGGTCGCCGCCGGGGTCGCGGTCGCATGAGCGCTCCGGTCCGTCTGCGCGGCGACCAGCAGTTGTTCTGGGGCCTGATCGCCGCCCCGGAGGGCGTGCGGCGCGGCCTCGAGA
>Ga0247727_10017358_pt1 | contig 11472 bp, 12 predicted proteins | sample WisWelCaveWW1625_FD_202498 | JGI IMG/M metagenome (GOLD analysis project Ga0247727, IMG submission 202498) | Biofilm microbial communities from Wishing Well Cave, Virginia, United States - WW16-25 | ecosystem: Environmental > Aquatic > Deep subsurface > Groundwater > Cave microbial mat | place... | reverse complement strand
GTTGATGTTAGAGATGGGCGAAGGGCAGGCGGAGTGGTTACGACGGCATCTGGTCGGACGTTACGTCGTCACCGGCATTCCTGATTTCTCCGGCACAGAGCGCGTGGCAGTCTGCCGCCGAGTCGGTTGGGACGGCTCGATTGGCGTGGGAGAGACGGCGTAACGGCGATAGGAAAACCCAAATGGCCCAAAATAATTACGAACGGGAACGGACCACGTTGCCCTCACCCCCGTGGGGGAGATGGGGCAACCCGAAGAGATTGAGCAGTCACTTCTATGGATAAGTTCGTCATTCAGGGCGGGGCGCGGTTGGTCGGCGAGGTGACCGCAAGTGGGGCGAAGAACGCCGCGCTGCCGATTTTGGCCGCAACACTCCTTTCCGCCGCGCCGCAACGGCTCCTCGGCGTGCCCAATGTGCGCGATGTGGTCACGATGCGCCATCTGCTCACCGAGATTGGCGCGCTCATCACTGGCGATGTCGTGGGCGACATCGTGCAGGTCAAGCAGATTGTGCGCTGCGAGGCCCCGTATGAAGAGGTCAAAACGATGCGGGCGGCCATCCTCGTTCTCGGCCCGCTGCTGGCGCGGTGCGGCGAGGCGCATGTTTCGCTGCCCGGCGGCTGCGCCATTGGGGCGCGGCCGGTGGGGCTTCACCTTGCGGCGCTCCAGCGGATGGGGGCGGAAATCACACTGGAACATGGGACGATCCATGCAAAAGCCCGCCGACTGACCGGCGCGGTCATCGACTTTGAACAGGTCACCGTCACCGGCACGCAGAACGTCATGATGGCGGCCACGCTTGCGCAGGGGACGACCGTCATTCGGAACGCCGCCCGCGAGCCGGAGGGGGTCGATCTGGCCAATTTTTTAATCGGCTGCGGCGCAAAGATTACCGGCGCGGGCAGCAGCGAGATCGAAATTGAAGGCGTCCCGTCGCTCGGCGGCGCGTCCCACACCATCATTCCCGACCGGATTGAGGCTGCGACGTTCGCCATTGCGGGCGCGATCACCGGCGGCGATTTGCTGGTGCGCGACGTGTTGCCCGACCAGATGCAGGGCGTCCTCGACCTGCTCCGCTCTCTTGGATTTCAGATTGATGTTGAATCCAATGCGATACGGGTGCGGGCGGGGCGAACGCGCCGGTCGGGCAACTTTTCCACCGCGCCATATCCGGGCGTGCCGACCGACGTGCAGCCGCAGATGATGGCGCTGCTCAGCCAAATGCCGGGCCTCTCCACCCTCCGCGAAACCATTTTTGATGGCCGGTTCAGCCAGGTGCCGGAGTTGGTTCGGATGGGGGCCGATATTGGTATTGAGGGCGACCACGCGAAAATTACCGGTGCGACGCCGCTTTCCGGGGCCAAGGTGATGGCGTCTGATCTGCGCGCGGGCGCGGCGCTGGTTGTGGCGGGCCTCGCCGCAGAAGGAGAGACGGAGATCGCCCGCGTCTATCACATTGATCGGGGGTATGCGTCTCTCGAAGGGAAACTGGCGTCGGTTGGCGCCCACATTCGGCGGGTCGCGGCATGAGCGGGATTGAGATCAAAACAGATCGCAAGGGCAACTGGCAGGAACCGGCGACGATGGTGACTTTCGCCCTGGCGAAGGGGCGGCTTCTTGGGCCAATGGTCGCGTTCTTAAAGGGGTTGGACCTGCTGCCCGCCCAGTTTTCAGACGCCGACATCGGGCGGCGCCTAACGTTTGAAAACCCAGATCGCGGCATTCGGTTCCTGCTGCTGCGGGCATCGGACGTGCCGACCTACGTCGAACATGGCGCGGCCGATCTCGGCATTGCCGGTTCCGACCTTTTGATGGAGCAGATGCGCGACGTCTACGAACCGGTCGATCTTGGCTTTGGTCGCTGCAGGATCATCCTTGCCGGGCCTTCGGCCGCACCGCCGAGACGGCGTCCGAAGCTGCGGGTGGCGACGAAATATCCCAACGTTACCGAACGTTACTTCTCCGAACGTGGCTTGCAAATTGAAATCGTCAAACTCTACGGCTCCATCGAGATCGCGCCGCTCGTCGGCGTGAGCGACCAGATTGTCGATCTCTCCGACACCGGCGAAACACTCCGCGCCAACTGCCTGACCATCCTGGACGAAATCGCCCCATGCAGCGCAAGGTTAATCGTGAACCGCGCCGCCCTGCGCCTCCGACACCCCACCCTCCGCAACCTCATCGAGAGAATCGGCAACGTCGCAGCGGCCCAAGCCATTCACCCTGCGGGGTAGCACGTCACGGTGGCCTCGCCTCTCTCATCCTCAATGCCCAGCACCCGGCAGAACCGATCCAACTTGTGATGGTCCGATCCTGGGTGCTCCAGAGAGGCAAACGGCGGTAACGCCGATCGGGTTGAAGACCGGCGGGGGGCGGGAATAGGATGCCGCTGTTTGGCTTGGAGAATCGCCCTGTCTCAATATCTCCCCATTTTTATTTTCATCGTGCTGTCGATTGCGTTTGGCGTCGGCACGCTCTTTGTCAGTTACTTTGTTCAGGAGCGCATCTATAATAAAGCCAAACTCGCCCCCTACGAGTGCGGCGAGGTGCCGATCTCCGACGCGCGGATGCCCTTCCCCATCCGCTACTACATCATTGCCATGCTCTTCGTCATCTTTGACATCGAAATCGCCTTTCTCTACCCGTGGGCCGTCACGTTTGGCAAACTCGGACTCTATGGATTTGTTTCTATGCTGATTTTTATCGCGCTGTTCGTGCTGGCGTTTGCTTACGCCTGGCGTAAGGGAGGGCTGGAATGGGATTAACCGGCAAGTTTGAAGCGAACTTCATCACCTTGAAACTCGATCAGGCCGTCAACTGGGCGCGCTGCGGGTCGCTCTGGCCGATGACGTTTGGCCTTGCCTGCTGCGCCATCGAGATGATCGCGGCGGTGGCGTCGCGCTACGACATCGACCGCTACGGCGCGGGGGTCTTTCGCGGCTCGCCCAGACAGTCTGATCTCCTGATTGTCGCAGGTACAGTCTGCCGCCGAATGGCGCCGATCATCCGAACGGTATACGACCAGATGCCAGAACCAAAATACGTTATTTCAATGGGTTCCTGCGCCACCTCCGGCAATATCTACAATAGCTACCCCGTCGTGCAGGGGGTCGATCGATTCGTGCCGGTCGACATCTACGTCCCCGGCTGCCCCCCTACACCGGAGGCCCTGCTCGAAGGGATTCTTCGGCTCCAGGACCAGATCATGAAAAAGAATGTGTTTGTTGTGTAGAAACGCACGCCGGATCATCCATACATCGTCAGGAAAAACCTCCTCAATCCCCCTTATCAGGGGGACTTCAGGTCAGAAATCGCACATCCATTCCCACTGATAAGGGGGTAGGGGGGTCGCTCTTCTGCCAGCAGAACACGAGGTGGCTGAATCTTCATTGAAGACAGGTGAAGAAGACTTCGCGTCGTCAGGAAAAACCTCCTCAATCCCCCTTATCAGGGGGACTTCAGGTCAGAAATCGCACATCCATTCCCCCTGATAAGGGGGGTAGTGGGGTCGCTCTTTGTGATGACAAGGCACAAGACGATCATGTCCTTTATTGACGCAGCCCATAGCGAAAGATCAGGTGAAAACCCCTCAATCCCCCTGATAAGGGGGAGGAAGTGCTCGATCCATCCAACGTAGGAGCCTACATGCGTTTAGACGGAAGAGAAAACAACCAACTGCGGCCGGTCACCATCACCCGCCGCTTTACGAAACATGCCGCAGGGAGCGTGCTCATTGAGATGGGCGACACGCGAGTGATCTGCACCGCGATGGTGGAGGAGAGCGTCCCCTCGTTCATGCGTAACCAGAAACGGGGCTGGGTCAGCGCGGAGTATTCGATGCTGCCGGGATCGTCGCGCGAGCGTATCTCGCGGGAGTCGACGCGCGGCAAGGTCGGCGGACGGACGCATGAAATCCAGCGGCTCATCGGCCGATCGCTCCGGTCGGTGATCGACATGCCTGGCCTCGGCGAGCGGACGATCTGGATCGACTGCGATGTCATCCAGGCAGATGGCGGCACCCGAACCGCGTCGATTACCGGCGCCTTCGTGGCCCTCGCCGACGCCCTCGTCTCCCTCAAAAAAGAGGGAAAGATCGCCGCCATTCCGGTGCAGGACTATCTCGCCGCAGTCAGTGTCGGCAAGTTTGCGGATGGGTGCCTGCTTGATCTGGACTATTCGGAGGACGTCCGCGCCGAGGTCGATATGAACGTGGTCATGACCGGCCGTGGCGCCTACGTGGAGGTTCAGGGGACGGCAGAGGGCGCGCCATTTTCAAAAGACGAGATGGGGACGCTGCTGCAACTCGCGGGGGATGGCATCGAGAGACTCATTTCGCTCCAACGTGAGTTGGTGGGCGACGAGATCGGCCTCGACCCAGGGCGCGACCTGCCGCAGCCGTCCCGTCCCGCTCCAAAGACGGCACGGGGCAAGAAATGACGCTGGTTCTGGCGACGGAGAATCGCCACAAGTGGCAAGAGATTCAGTCGATATTAGGCGGCGGGGCCGACCGGGTCGTTCGGACGCTGGCCGACTATCCCGGCGTCACGCTGCCGCCGGAGATGGGGGCGACCTATCGGGAAAACGCCGCCGCCAAGGCAACCTTCGTGGCGCGGGCCACCGGCGAATGGGCGATGGGCGACGATTCGGGGTTGGAGGTCGATGCGTTAAACGGTGCGCCGGGGCTGTATTCGGCCCGCTTCGCAGGCGTCGGCGCCAGTTACGCCGACAATCAAAAGAAGTTGCTCGAATCTCTGGACGACCTGCCGGACGAAAAACGGACGGCGCGTTTTATCTGCACGGTCGCCCTGGCCGGGCCGACGGGGTCTATCGACATCGTGGAAGGAGTCTGCCCCGGCCGGATCGCGCGGGCGGAATCGGGCGATGGCGGTTTTGGATACGACCCAATCTTCTTTCTACCGGAGTACGGAAAGACCTTCGCCGAATTGGCCCCGTCCGAGAAAAACAAAGTCAGCCACCGAGGCCAAGCCGTTCGCGCCGCCCTGGCGATCTGGATGTCGGTCTCAGGTCACCCACTGTTCAACTCACCCACGCTGAAACCGGAAGACGCCTGCTTTTTGACTCGTCAGTGACACGCACCTTGAAAGTAGCGGCGGGCACGACAACGACGGAAGAGCAATGCGCACCATTGTCAGAATCAAAACGCTGCAAGCGGCGCTGGCCGCCGCGCGGGAGGGGAGGCGGGTCGGTCTCGTTCCGACGATGGGGGCATTTCACGAGGGGCACCTGGCGCTGATGCGTCGGGTACGGCGGGCGTGTGACGTCGTTGTGGTTTCCCTCTTCGTGAACCCGACGCAGTTTGGAGCGGGGGAAGATTACGACACCTATCCGCGCCATCTGGCGGCGGATGGCGCCCAGGCGAAGAAGGCGGGTGTCGATTTTCTCTGGACGCCGCGCGTTGATGATCTTTATCCGGCGGGGGATCAAACCGGGGTGGAGGTGGGGGCCATCGGCCGGCGATGGGAGGGGGAGCATCGCCCCGGACATTTTCGCGGCGTGGCGACGGTCGTGGCCAAACTCTTCGCGGCCGTGCGACCGGATCGCGCCTATTTCGGACAGAAAGATTACCAGCAGGTCTGCGTGATACGGCAGATGGCGCGCGACCTCTGTTTTCCAATCACCCTGCGCATCCTTCCGACGGTGCGCGAGGCCGACGGCCTGGCGATGAGTTCTCGGAACGAACGCCTAACGCCCATGGCCCGCGCGGCGGCACCCACGCTCTGCCGCGCCTTGCAGTCGGCCCGCGCCATGACCCAAAGCGGCGAGCGACGGGCCTCGGCGCTCATCGAACGCGTCGAGTCAACACTACGCGCCTCCCCCCCGATCCAGATCGACTACGTGGCCCTTTGCCACCCAGAGACACTGGAGCCGATTGATCACATCACAAACAAAGCGGCGCTCCTCACGGCCATCCGCATCGGACCGGTCCGTTTAATCGACAACATCATCCTGACCGCGCGGTGACGTCCCATCCGGCGAGTGGAACGCGCCGAATGCCGCCATCTCCGCTCCTCGCCCTCATCTAACACTGCCGGAGAGATCTGTCAGACCGCAGATCGATCCGTTCGACACCACGCAGTGGCCGCCCTTATACTTCCGAGCTGATTCTTTACCGATATTTTTCTGGAAGACAACCATGATTTCGCTTGTGAATCTGACAAAACGGTTTGGGGCGCGGACGCTTTTTTCGGAGGCGACGTTGCAGGTCGCTTTTGGGGATCGGATTGCCCTCGTCGGCGATAACGGCGTTGGGAAGACGACGCTACTGGAGATCATCTCCGGCCAACTCCGGCCAGATTCTGGCGAGCGGGTCGTGGCCAAAGGGACGAGTATCGGCTATCTGCCGCAGGAGATTCTCGCGCTGCGCGGGCGGACGATTATCGAGGAGGTTATTACCGGCTGCCCGTCCGTGAGCGATCTGGAGGCGCTCCTCGCGCGGCTCGACGTTCAGATGCACGAAACCGACGACCTCACTGAGAAGGCCCGTCTGGGCATGCATTACGCCGAGGTGCAGTCGCAATTTGAGTCGGCTGGCGGCTACACGCTTGAGCCGCGGGCGCGGGCGATTCTGGCCGGTCTGGGGTTCAAGGCCGAGGCGATTGTGCAGGCGACCGACCATCTCAGCGGTGGTTGGCTGATGCGGGTGGCCCTGGCCAAACTCCTACTTCTGGAGCCGGAAGTGCTGCTGCTCGATGAGCCGACAAATCACCTCGACCTCGAATCGCTCATCTGGCTGGAAGGTTTCCTCAAGAACTATTCGGGGGCCATTCTCTTTATCTCGCACGACCGGCCGTTCATCAACGCCATCGCGGGTCGCGTCGTGGAGATCGAACGGCAGAAACTCATTAGCTATGTCGGCAACTACGATCGCTACGTCGTGGCGCGCACCGAGGCGTTGGTCATTTTGCAGTCCAGCTACGACAATCAGCAGAAGAAACTTGAGCAGACGCAACAGTTTATCGACCGGTTTCGCTACAAGGCGACAAAGGCCAAGCAGGTACAAAGTCGGATAAAGCAGATGGACAAGGTTGACCGGATCGAGCTGCAGTCGGAGCGCAAAAAGATTCGATTCAATTTTCCGCAGCCGCCCCGCAGCCCGGAGGAGGTGCTCATTCTAAAGGGGGTCGGAAAGTCTTATGGCGACACGCCGGTCTACCGCAAGCCCGTGGACCTCACCGTATTGCGGGGGGCGAAGGCGGCGCTGGTCGGCCCAAACGGCGCGGGTAAATCGACGCTGATGAAAATCCTGGCGGGCCTCACGTCGCTTAACTGCGGCACGCGGGCGCTGGGGCCGCGCGTCACTTTCACCTACTATAGCCAGCACCAGCTGGAGACGCTCCATCCCGACTGGACGCCGCTTTCGGAGATTCAGGCCGCAGCGCCAGAAGCGTCGCAGTCGTTCTGGCGGAGCATTCTGGGGGCGTTTCTTTTTAATGGGGACGATGTCGAAAAACGGGTGTCGGTCCTAAGCGGTGGCGAGAAGAGTCGTCTCGCGCTGGCAAAAATGCTGGCGCTTCCGGCCAATCTCCTCCTGCTGGATGAGCCGACGAACCATCTCGATATCCCGTCGCGGGACGTCCTCGGCGAAGCGCTCTGCGCCTACAGCGGGACGCTCTGTCTCATCACACATGATCGGCATCTCATCCGTCAGGTGGCCAATACGATCATCGAGGTGCGCGACGGCGAGGTGACGGTTCACCTCGGCACGTATGATGATTATCTCGACCGCTGTCAGCGGCGTTTGGCGGCAGCCTCCGCACCGTCGGGGAAATCGACGTCGTCGGAAAATGGCAAATCGCGCAAAGCCGAAAAAACGAAGCCGGTAGCGCAAGTGCCAAAGACGGATCGCGCTGATCGAGCGAAGCAGCACGATCTCAAACGAAAGATCGCGGCGATTGAGGCGACCATCGACCGGCAGCAAAAAGAGTACGAGACCTGCGTGGCGCTCCTCTCAGATCCGACCACCTATCAAACGTCGGACCGCTTCTGGACGCTGACGAAGCAGCATGAACAGTTGCAGGAAGAGATGCCGCGCAACACCGCGTCGTGGGAGAAATTGATGGCGGAGAGCGAAGGGACAGACGCCGACGCGGGCGATCCGGCAGGCCGACCGCAGGGGGTTGCGGCCGGGTCTAAATAAGACGGGTTAGGCGTCGCACAAGAAAAAGCGCCCCCACGGGAGACCCGTGGGGGCGCGGAATGACGATCTACGAAGTAAAACCCCACAGGCCTTGAGGAAGGCCACCGTCGATTCCCGCGTTTCATCGTACCGAAACAATCTATTCGCACAAATTAAGGAGGCAGACGGCCTGGGCGGCGATTCCTTCGCCACGACCGATCGACCCGATCTGCTCGTTCGTGGTCGCTTTGACGCTCACCTGATCTGTCCGTATCCCCAATCCCGCCGCGATATTTTCCCGCATCTGTTCGATATGTGGCGCCATTCGCGGCGCCTCGGCGATGATCACCGCGTCGAGGTTGACCACGCTGGCCTTCCGTTCTGCAAGGCGCATCGCGACCTCACGAAGCAGAATCAGGCTGGAGGCGTTTTTCCATTTCGGATCGTGGTCGGGGAAATGATGCCCCAGATCGCCCAGCCCCGCCGCCCCCAACAGGGCATCGCAAATGGCGTGAAGCAGAACGTCGGCGTCGGAATGGCCCGCGAGGCCAACGGGATGCGGAATATCGACCCCGCCGATCACGCAGCGACGCCCCGTTTCCAGCCGGTGGATGTCGTAGCCGATACCAATTCGCAACATAAAGGAGGCGGGTCAGAGTCTCTTTGTGGTGCAGGCTTCCAGCCTGCAAACCGAGGAATTGTCTATGAATAAATCAAGAACGCGCCAAAAACAGTTCCGCAAACGCGAGATCGGCGGGGGTGGTGATTTTGATGTTGTCGATTGCCCCTTCGACGCAGTAGACGGGTCGCCCCAGGTGGGTGACCAGCGCCGCCTCGTCGGTTCCGTAAAAACCGTCGCGCGCAGCCGCCTGGTGGGCGGCAGAGAGCGTGCTCATTTTGAATCCCTGTGGGGTCTGCATCGTCCAGAGTCCTTCGCGCGAGAGACTTTTTATAATCATCCGATCGGGCGCGACCTGCTTGAGTGAATCGGTCACGGGGCAGGCCGCCACCGCGCCGCCGAACTGCCGCGCCGCCGAAATGACCAGATCAATCACTCCCCCAGAGACGAACGGGCGGACGGCGTCATGCACCAGAATAATATCGTCCGGCCCGACGTCGCTGCCGAGCGCCGCAAGCGCCGCGCCGACCGAATCTTGCCGGTGCGCGCCACCCGGAACGACATGCCTCACCTTCGTGAGTCCATGTGTGGAAATCAATGAACGAAAAAAAGAGAGATCTTCCGTGGCAACGGCGCAGGCGATCTGCTGAACGTCCGGTGCATTTTGGAAGGCGAGGAGGGTGTGAATGACGATCGGCAGGCCGCCGAGCGGGAGAAACTGTTTTTTAACCGAGGTCGCTCCCATCCGGTCGCCGCGACCCGCAGCGGGAATAATGACCGCGACCATCAGTTGCTCTTTACCACTGGGTTAGCCACGAGAGGGGCTACGGGAGGGGCCTCCACGCTTTCACGTGAATGCTCACGGTGTTCACTGAGGCGGGCGAAAATCATCCGGCCGGCGGGCGTCTGCAGAATGGTGCTTACAACGACCTCGACCGTTCTTCCAATGGCGCGACGCCCGTCATCGACGACGATCATTGTCCCATCTTCCATGTAGCCGACCCCTTGACCGGCCTCTTTCCCGTCTTTGGAGACAAAGACATTCATCGACTCGCCGGGCAGAACGACCGAGCGGAGGCTGCCTGCGAGTTCGTTAATGTTCAGAACCTTCACCCCCTGAAGGCGGGCGACCTTGTTCAGGTTAAAATCGTTCGTGATGACCTTGGCCGACATCTGCTTGCCGAGAGCCACGAGCTTGGAATCGACCTCGCGGATCGCCGGAAAGTCGGTATCGACAATACGGATTTCGATATCTGGCATCTTCTGAAAGCGCTGGAGAATATCCAGCCCGCGCCGTCCGCGCACCCGCTTGAGCGAATCGGACGAATCGGCAATATGCTGAAGCTCTCTTAAAACGAACTGTGGAACGATGTAGGGACCTGGCAGAAAACCGGTCTGTGCGACGTCGGCAATCCGGCCATCAATAATGGCACTGGTATCGAGGATCTTTCCAGATTCCGTGCCCGTTCCGTCGGGCGACGCCTCGGCCGTTGCCGCAGGCTGTGCGCTGATGCGCCCTGCGGCGGCAAAACCGGCGTAAGGAAAGGCGACCAGCGCAAACCCGCGCCAGACGGCGCCACCGCCGACGATGGCCTCAATCATGACGGTGGAAATCCCCCCCAGAAAGAGGCCCGCCACCGCCCCGATGACACCATTCCACGCCGAACCTCTCTGATCTTTCTCAAGAAAGCTGGCGAGCGTCACCCAGACGACACCAACGGACAATCCAATCAGACCGCCCACCTCCGGCGACAGCGCACCCTGACCGAGCAGGGCGCTGATACCGACCGTAACAATAAGAAGCAGCGTTAAGAGTGGCGCGGGTTTAGACATGATTTTTACGTATCCACTCGTCCCACAAAATGGGTGACGGGTCACTTTATTTCGACGGCTGGCGCACCGAGCCACCTGGCCGGAAGTCCTGCGTGAGGTCGTACACAAGCGTCGGCACCATCGCCTCTTTGGGATTTGCGCTGCTCACCGACCCGCTCACGCCCTGTTCGACCGATAGGTTCAGGCGACCGACTTGCCCGAGGGTCCAGGCCGAGTTGCTCCAGACGCTCGCGCCAGTGAGGGTCTCCACCAGCCGGGCAGAGATGTCGCCTCTGACCTCCATGCGCACGCCACCCGCCAGATTAATGAGGTCCGTGAGGTTGACGGCACCCTCTGCCTCGGAATAGGCGATGTCGCCCAGGAAGATCGCGTCCACGCCGTACTTTTCTCCGATCTTGCGCAGCGCATCCACATTGAGATGATGACTACTTACCGTCGCCAGCACCGCGTCGCGGGTTCCCAATTCCACGATGCGCGTTCCCGGCTGCGCTGCGTGGGCCTGCACCTGAAACTCCCGGGTGGCCCGGGTGCCGATGGCCGGATTGGATTTGGAAGTGAACTCGACGATTCCCAGCATTTTATAGGTCTTGAGATCGACGCGCGGTGGCACGGGTGCGGCGACCCTGTGGGCGCAGGCCCCCAGCGTTGCGAGCGACAGTAACAATAATAGTGTCAATCGAGTGGCCTGGGTCATTAACAACGCTCGCTTTCTATCGGCCGTCCAACCCGCCAGCGGGCGTCAACGGTTGTCGCCCTATCCAACCGATATCCCCTATCTGGGCCCGACCGACAAGAAGAGGGCCTTTCCCTGGCGACTGATGAGGAGGAGGATTCCTGCGTCTTGGTCCAGACCTGCGAGGACTTCGCGGTAGTCGGCCAGGCT
>Ga0247727_10017356_pt1 | contig 11474 bp, 8 predicted proteins | sample WisWelCaveWW1625_FD_202498 | JGI IMG/M metagenome (GOLD analysis project Ga0247727, IMG submission 202498) | Biofilm microbial communities from Wishing Well Cave, Virginia, United States - WW16-25 | ecosystem: Environmental > Aquatic > Deep subsurface > Groundwater > Cave microbial mat | place... | reverse complement strand
ATTTACCTCAGTAAACTCCGCTTTTCAATGCACGCCCGCCTCGAAATCTGTGTTTTTAGAGGTTCCCTTCAATCAAAATGAATCTTTCACCTGCTTTCCGCGCTGAGCCACCCAAATAAGAATCAAAAAAACGCCAATTGAACGGGATTTGATGATTTTGAAAATTTTGTTGAAAAAACGCGGAATACAGGACGAATTTCAGGAAGAAGGGAAGGAAGGAATTTCACGAATTTTTTGAGGGAACCTCTAAAAACTTCGAATTTCTTCACTTCGATAAAAACTCAGTGTAAACGTTGGGCTCCTTTGAAAATGCTCATTACTCTCAGTAAACTCCGCTTTTCACTTGTTCATCCGCCTCGAAATCATTGTTTTTAGAGGTTCCCTTGAATCAATTTGATTCAGGATTGCCCGAACTGATTGCTCCCGCCCCGTACTGTTCTATTTTCTATTTCGTGCAATTCGTTTCTGCAATCGCCAACCTGACGACTATTTTTCAGATTCGGCTTCCGCTTCTTTTTCCTTCGATTCGTCTTTGTCTTTTGACGACTTCTTGCGGCTGCCTTTTTTTCGCTGTGAAACCTTGATTGCACCGGTCAATTTGGAAACCAAACCGGTTTTTTCGTCTTTTTCAATTTCGCCTTCAAACTCGACGACGAGGGTGTCCCCTTCTTTTATTCCCTTCAGAATTTCATCCGCAATCGGATCTTCCAGGTGTTTTTGAATGGCACGATTCAATGGACGGGCGCCGAATTGAACATCATATCCTTCCTGTGCTATGTATTCCATCGCCTCTTCATTCACCTCAATCAGGAATCCAATATTTGCGATGCGCTTCTTCACTTTTTCGATTTGCAAAGTGATGATTTGAAGAATGTGCTCCTTTTCCAGCGGACTGAAAATCACGACATCGTCAACACGATTGAGAAATTCCGGACGGAAGACGTGCTTTAACGCTTTGTGAAAAACGTCTTTCATTTCGTCGAAATTGGCGCCTTTTGGACCTGAAAATCCGACCCGGTTTCTGAAATCATCCAATTGCCGGCTTCCGACATTCGAGGTCATGATCAGAATCGTATTCTTGAAATCCACACGCCGGCCGAGACCATCGGTCAGAATTCCGTCATCAAGTACTTGCAGAAGAATATTGAAAACATCCTGATGCGCTTTTTCGATTTCGTCAAGCAAAATCACCGCATACGGACGCCTTCTTACTTTTTCTGTCAATTGCCCGCCTTCTTCGTAACCTACGTATCCGGGAGGGGCGCCGACCAGGCGGGATACAGTGAATTTTTCCATGTATTCACTCATATCAATTCTGATGAGGGCTTCATCAGAATCGAAAAGATATTCAGCCAGCGCTTTTGCCAATTCGGTTTTTCCGACGCCGGTCTGTCCGAGAAACAGGAATGAACCGATGGGACGGTTGGGATCTTTCAGCCCAAGACGGGAACGCTTGATGGAACGTGCAAGCCGTTCAATCGCATCGTCTTGTCCGATGATGCGTTTCTTGATTGCATCGTTGATGCCTACCAGTTTTACCGCTTCGCCGGCCGCCACTTTGGTAACCGGAATTCCGGTCATCATCGCCACCACCATCGCCACATCTTCTTCATTCACCATGTGGCGTTGTTCCTTGATCCTGTCTTCCCATTCTTCCTGGGCTTTGTCCCTCTGCTCGATCAATTGCTTCTCTTCATCCCGAAGCTGTGCAGCTTTCTCGTAATCCTGGCGCTTGACAACGCCGGTTTTTTCTTCTTTGATCGCTTCGATTCGTTTTTCCAGGTCCTGGAGTTTCGGATCTACCACGATGTTGTCTATGTGAACACGGCTTCCTGTTTCGTCGAGGACATCAATCGCCTTGTCGGGAAAAAAGCGGTCGCTGATGTAACGCTCGCTCAAGGTCACGCAAGCTTTTATGGCATCATCGGAATAGACCACATGATGATGCTCTTCATATTTCTCTTTGATATTAACCAGGATCTTGATGGTATCTTCCACGTTGGTGGGTTCGACCATCACTTTTTGAAATCTGCGTTCGAGGGCGCCGTCTTTTTCAATATACTGCCGGTATTCATCCAAAGTGGTCGCGCCGATGCACTGAACTTCTCCGCGGGAAAGCGCCGGCTTGAAAATATTGGATGCGTCGAGCGAACCTGATGCGCCGCCGGCGCCAACAATGGTATGCAACTCATCTATGAAGAGAATGATATCGGGCGATTTTTCAAGTTCAGCCATCACCGCTTTCATTCTTTCTTCGAACTGGCCGCGGTATTTGGTCCCCGCCACGAGGGACGCGATATCGAGAGTTACGATTCGTTTGTTGAACAACACGCGGCTGACCTTTCTTTGGGCGATGCGCAGTGCGAGTCCTTCGGCGATGGCTGTTTTGCCGACGCCAGGTTCGCCGATGAGAACGGGATTGTTCTTTTTCCGGCGGCTGAGGATTTGGGCAACACGTTCAATTTCTTTTTCGCGTCCGACTATCGGATCGAGCTTGTTGTCAACTGCGGCCTGTGTGAGGTCCCTTCCGAAATTGTCAAGAACCGGAGTTTTTGATTTTGAAGTTTTCCGGGCACGTTCTGAACCTGTGGCACCAAATTCCGGATCGGCAGGTTCGCTGGTCGGCCCCATTTTCGGAAGGGTAACTTCGTCTTTCTGGTCGAGGTCGGCGCGGAAGACCTCATAGGTTACGCCAAATTTTGAGAGAATCTGGGCAGCGATATTGCTGTCTTCGCGAAGGATAGAAAGCAGGAGATGTTCGGTGCCGATGGTATTGCTTTTGTCCAATTTTGCTTCGAGGTAAGTGATTTTCAAAACTTTTTCTGCTTGCCTGGTCAAAGGAAGATTGTTGACACTGACGACGGTTATCGTTCCCTTGATGGCATTTTCAATGGTTTTTCTGAGTTTGTTGAGATCAACTCCCAGATTCACCAGGATTTGAATTGCTTTTCCTTCCCCCTCACGAATCAGACCGAGCAGAAGATGCTCCGGACCGATATAATCATGCCCGAGGCGCAATGCCTCTTCCCGGCTGTAGGAAATCACATCTTTAACCCTGTCTGAGAAATTTGATTCCATGTACGCCTGTCTCTGCTTAATACTCAATAAAAACGGGTACCCTGTTTGATTGTTATCAATTCAGCACGTATTCGTTCAGTACAAATGCCAGAAGGCCGACAATCAAAAGGTTTATGATGGAAACCGGAAGAAAACTCTTCCAACCGATGTTCATGAGTTGGTTGTATTTAAACCTCGGAAGTGTCCACCGAACCCAGATAAAGATAAACACAAAAATCAAGGTTTTCAAGCCGAACCATCCGATTCCCCATACCATTGGGAACCAAAATGTGTCTTTCCATATAGCTGTCTCACGGATTGTACCTTCCACGAAAGGTGCGAGGTAGCCTCCGAAAAACAAGGTAGAAATCACCATGGAAGCGATGATGATGTTGATGTATTCGGCCAGGAAAAACAAGGCGAATTTCATCGAGCTGTACTCTGTATGGAATCCCCCTACCAGTTCCTGTTCCGCTTCTACCAGGTCAAAAGGTGTACGGTTGGTTTCAGCGAATGCACAAGTGATGAACACAAACATTCCGATGGGGTTCAGAATGAAAAACCAGGTGTTTTCGTATTGCGCTTCGACGATGGATTTGAGGCTAAGATAACCCTGGCCGCTGTCGGTCATCATATTCGCCAGAAGAATCACTCCAACAACGGAAAGACCCATTGACAATTCGTAACTAATCATCTGTGCCGAACTTCTAAGCCCTCCCAGCAAAGCATATTTGCTGTTGGAAGACCATCCGGCCAGGGTGATGCCATATACTCCGATGGATGTGATTGCAAGCAGATACAAAACGCCGATGTTAACATCCGCGATAACGACATTGCTTGCGAATGGAATCAAAGCAAATGCTGCGATCGCGATGGTCACGGAAATCATCGGACTGATGAAGTGAATGATTCTGTCGCCCCGTGCCGGAACGATATCTTCTTTAAGAATCAGTTTGATGACATCGGCAAGTGGTTGCAGCAATCCGAATGGGCCCACCCGATTGGGTCCGTAACGCTGTTGAATCCAGGCGCAGACTTTGCGCTCGAGGTACACGGTATAGGCTGCGGCCGTGAGAATCACGCCCAGGGCAACCAAAATTTGTACTACCCTCAGGAGAATCGGGTCCATGCGACAAATCTAATAAAATGCTCCGAAAACAGGCGGGCAGACGGGGGAGGATTGGAAGGGGCTTCCGGGCCTGCAATTTCTGAATTCAGGGGAAGAAGATTCAATGAATTTTCGGGTATGGTCTGCAAGGAACAGGGGGATATTCAGCAATCCGTCAACAAAGGACAGGTTCCTTAAAGAATACCGGATGCGAAGTGCCGGCTTGAATTGTTGATGAAATAAAGCCAGGCTTTTGCTTCGGATGTTCTTGTCAGATTTTACTTCAACGGGAATGATTTCATTCTTGTGTTGGATCAGAAAATCTACTTCTGCTTTTCCTTCGGACGTCCAATACCGGGGTGCTGCTTCAAACTGTGGCAATAGGCTTTGGTGAATATAGTTTTCGGTGAAGGTTGAATGCGGAAAGGTCATCGTATGCTGACAAGGGAATGCCCGGTTGTCGCGCCTTGTTCACTTTGTGAATCCATCCTGCCTGGATCAGCCAGGTCAGAGCATCTTCATAATCCCTTGCTCTCGCACCGGCTTTCACCGTTTGATAGAAAAATTTTTTATTCTCTTTTGCCAATTGCGACGGAATGGATTTCCATATACAATTGATTTTCGCAATGTCTTTTTTTTCTGCATGTTTTGAAAAATCGAGCGAATATGTCCTCAAAATGTCATTCTGAATTTCTCCAGCATATGATTGAAGAGAAGTTCCGGAATCGTTTCGATTGCTGCGATGTTCTTCGCGAAATCAGACAAAGCCGGATCGGCCCCATCCAGAAACTCAAAGAAAGAAAGCGGATGAACATTGAGAAAATCCACTTTGCCGGCGGGGAATGAATTTTCCTTTCCATATGTGATTCCAGGCAGGGAGCCTGCGCCTGCAATGGCATACTCAGGAGCATTTTCGCAGAAATATTTCAAAGTGTTCAATGCCTCAGGACATTCCTGAATCTCATCGAATAGGATCAGCGTACCGGCGGGATGAATAGGAGTACCCTGTATCAAGGAAAGGTTTTGGAGTATCCTTTTGGTGTCTTTGGTTGTTTCAAAAAACTGTTTCAGGGATGGGTTTTCTTCAAAATTGAAATAGGCAGTGTTGGCAAAATTTGAAGCCCCGAATTCTTTCAACACTGAGGTTTTGCCAACTTGTCAGGCTCCGGTCAAAACAAGAGGTTTGCAACCTTTTCTGGTTTTCCAGCTGATCAGATCTTCGGTGATATTTCTCTTAAAAAACATGCCTTTTCACATTTTCGATATGCAAATCCAGCACGGCCGGGCTTATTCGGCAATATTTCCTGTTGAGGGATTGCCAAAGGATTCGCCGGATGGAAATCCGGGAAAGATGGCGACAACCGGCAACAATCAGGAAATGCAAAGGTGGTTTTGCAGAACATTCAGGATTTCATATATTTAGATTCTCTTTGATCGCTATGTCATGCCCTCTGAATCAATGACACAATTCGAATTGTTGAATATTAATGGTCCAAACCGGAACGGCATCCGGTTTGCACGCGACCGGGAACGTGCAGGAAAAGGAACTCCTGGGTCACTGTTGCAGTCGCACAACCGAAATATTTACCCATACCTCGTCAACGCTCAGCACAAGCGTAAGCACGCGGAAAATTCAGGAAATCAGAAGCACGGGAGCGGAAATGGCATTATGAGAAGAACTTTAATTTTGCGAAAGGATAATGCTTCCCTAAACACTCAAGGAATCGTTGGATTGGAGAAGGTTTTCAAGCGGGGGGTCGCGCAAATAAGGAGTTATAAGCAAGCCTAAAAGACGACAGTGCCAAAAGAAAAAACAATATCAGCGGAGACATTAGAGAGCATTTGCAAAGTTCTTGGCGACCAAAATACTGGTTCGCAAATAGAGTATTATCTTGCTCAGACAGGAATTAAGGACACAGACCCAGGAATTACAAAATGGAAACGACTTTTTAACGCTTTTGTGAATTATCAAAATAAAGCCCAAGAATCAAACAAAATTTTAATTTTCATTCAAAAGACACTCAGCCCTGTTCGTTATGCTGACAATCACCAACAATTTGAACAATACAGAACCGACATTAACAAGCGAGTTTTATTTTTAGGGCTGGAACTTCTTGACAACGGTAAATTCCGTAAAGTAGCGGAGGCAAAAACAATTCCAGAAGCTCAACAACGTGCCGACACATTAAAAGCTAAACTAAAAGACCGACAGGTTCACGCTGATGTTTTATTATTTTGTCGAGCAGAATTATTGCAAGACAATTATTTTCACGCAGTATTTGAAGCGACTAAAAGCGTTGCCGATAAAATTCGTGAAAAATCCGAACTTACTATGGACGGTTCTGACTTAGTTGACAAAGCATTTGGACTTGGACATCTAAAAAATCCAAAAATTGCTTTCAACACATTGGCGACCGAATCAGAGGAAAGTGAACACAAAGGATTTATGCACTTAATCAAAGGACTTTTTGGAATGTTTAGAAACACAACGGCACACGCACCAAAAATTAAATGGACAATCCACGAACAAGACGCACTTGACAGCTTGACTCTTGCTTCAATGCTTCATAGAACACTTGACAAATGTGTGAAGACAGGGCATTAAACAAAAGCGTTAAAAATTAAAAACGTAAATTTACGACCTTATACCTATCGTGACCTATTTTCCGAACGATTCCGGTTTCAATGTGGATGAATCACGTTTGACGGATTACTCAAAGATACGAAATTCGTTAAACGCAAAGCTTGGAGTCCTTTCTGTCAATCGTTGAGGTGGAAGATTTGAAAAGGCAACATAAAAACTGCCGTGAAAGGAGGTATGCCGATCGAATAAAAGCAGTCTTGATGATAAATTCGGGGTTAGGGTTTGAGGAAATCGCGAATTATTTATTAATGGATGATGATACCGTACGACGATATGTTGAAATTTACCGTCAAGAGGGTGTTTCTGGATTGATAAGGGACTTTTATAAAGGCGGATCTCCTTTGTTGAAAATAGAAGAACAATACATTTTGATCGCCCATCTCAGGAAAAAAACATATTTATCAGCGAAAGAAATTTGTTTTTGGGTAAAGCTGAAATTCGGCAAATCGTACACAGTCGCAGGTATGACAAGTTTGTTGCACCGGTTGAATTTTTCTTATAAGAAGCCTAAGATAGTTCCGGGAAAAGCAAATCCGGAAGCCCAAAAACAATTCATCGCCGAATACAGCAAAATCAAGCAAAACAAGTCGGTTAAGGATCAAATTTACTTTGCAGACGGGTGCCATCCGCTTCTTAATCCCTTGGCTGGATATGGCTGGATTGAAAAAGGAACAGAAAAGGAAATACCGTCTAACACCGGGCGGGAAAGAATAAATCTCAATGGAGCATACAATCCGGAAACCGGAGAAGCATTAATTATTGAATCGGAACAAATCAATGCTCAGTCAACAATAGAATTGCTGGAAAAAATCAAGAAAAAACAACCGAATGGAAAAATTATTTTCATTCCTGATAATGCAAGATATTACAGATCAAGACTGTTAAAGGGGTATTTGGAAAACAATACCAGAATTGTGATGAAATACCTTCCACCATACTCCCCAAATCTGAATCTTATAGAAAGGCTCTGACATTTTTACAAAAAGAAAGTCTTATACCATAAATATTATCCTACATTAGCTGAAATGCGCGACGCAACCTGGGAATTTTTTAAAGGGTTGAAGAAATTCAAAAAAGAAATCCAGTCATTGATAACAGAAAACTTCCAGATCATTCGGCCAAAATTTTCGGAAACCTGTGTCAGTTAGGTATAAGTGTGTCCATTTGATAAAAAATCGCTAAGAAATGAATGAAAATAGAAACAGCATCAACATAATTCAAAAATATTTTCCGAAATATTATTTATCGGTGTACAAATTTTCGGATAAGCCGGAAAGTTTTTTTCAAAAAAGGGGTTTTTAGAGGTTCCCTAAGGTAAAGCATGGAGTCATTAAAAGCAGTTTACGAAATATTTGACACAGGTGATTTTGACTGTCGCAATAAAGATGAGTTGAATAAAATTTGGCAGGAGGCTCAAGTCGATATTGCCAATTCTCGGGACAAGGATACATTTCATCTTTCCGAAATTGATCGGCAAAGTATTATGCTTAACAAGGATTTTAGGATTGATTCCCAAACAGGAAAAATCAAGGGCGTAACCTGGATGATCTCCGGAACCCAAACCCTTGAATCCGGGGAAGAAATTCCAATGGTTTGGCCTGATATTTCAACATTTAAAGAGGAAGACTACGTTTATGTGGAAGGCAGATATAATTCCTGTCAAAACCTTCACTTAAAAACTGAGTATGGATTAATCCTGTATTTTCAACAACCGACTCTTTTCTCAAAAAGAAAAGATTATAAGCAGAATCTTTGCAAAGAAATGATCGAACGGGCAAAGTTATATTTTGCCAAATCAAAAATCGAAAGCAAGGAATTTATTGAAAGCGATTTTCTAAGAGTTATTCATGGTGCATTGTACATTGCTTCTCACGAGAAGCTACCTGAAGAAATAGTTGAAATTTCAGCGATCCTGATTGAAACTCACAAAAATTTCCCTCTTGGTCACAAAGCAACACTAAGAATACATGCAGAAATTACGAGCATTATCGCTGATTTTTATAGGGATCTTAAAGAAGTTGTAAATTTTGAAGAAATCATAATAAAGAACGCTGAAGCCGAGCAAGAATTATCAAAATCCAACTTGTGGGGAGCAAACAGTATTGTTGAGCAATCATTAAAACTTGCCCAAAAATCTGGGCTGCCTTCAGTTAAATTAAAAAGGAGGATTGGGCAAATATTTGAATTATTAGGAGAAAAAGATCAAGAAAGAAGTTGCCTCGCTGCGATTAGTCATGTCGAAAAGGCTCTTCGAATTTACAAATCCATTGGCGATTTGGAGAAGGTCAAAAAACTGGAAGCAAAATATGGGAAAATACGTGGGAAAGGTGAGTTTTCAGAAATTAAGGTTCCATTTTCAGAAGATGTTGTAACCAAATTTCATGAGTGGAAAAAGAATGAAATCGCAACAAAATCAGGAGAGCAACTGATTGGAAATTTGATAATAACACCAATGTTCCCGCCACTGGAAATAGTAAATACCAGTAAGGAAACATTTAGGGAAGGGTCAATTTTTTTCCCTTTCTCCGCGCAATTAGTAGCTGACAAATTTGGAAATACGATTGAGAAATTTGTAACTCCAGAGGAAAAGGAAGAGTTTTTGTTTTGGCAGTCCTATGGTTTTCACTTTCAGCTTGGCGTACAATTTTTATGTGAATATTTTATTGATACGATGAAGACCGATAAGCTTGATGAGAAAATTATTGTTGAATATTTGAACAAAACATGGTTGAACGATCCGATAATTCGATCTACTGCTAAAGGGCCAGTTTCCATTTTGCCCATTGGATTAATTCAACCACCGTTAAGGTTGTTTTTTGATTCAATGAATCGATGGCGCACTATGGGCGATTCTGAGAAACCTAACTTCATATCAATTGTTGACAGTCTGGTTACAAAAATTGAGGCTGTTTTGAGGTATATGTGTGAAAAAACGGGAATCGCTTCTTTCCGGCTAAGAACCAAAAACGGTAACGAAATTGTAATGGAGAAAAACCTGGATGAAATACTTTCTTCAATGGCCCATACAACTGAGCAAATAACGAATTTTGATGAGGAGGATAGGATATTCCTCAAATATATTTTCACTGAGAAGATGGGTTATAATCTCCGCAACAAGGTAGCGCATGGCCTTTTGGATAGCGAGGAATATAATCCTGAGCAAGCCATATTGTGCATTGTTTCTCTTTTGAAACTCAGTAAATACCAGTTTTCTACTGAGCGAATTGCTACATAAATTTTGACCAATTTGAAAAATTTACACCTTTATGATTGACCTCAAACCGAAGATATTTATTGGCTCTTCAACATTAGGATATGCAGTTGCAGAGGATGTAAAAAATTTCCTCAATGATGTAGGGGATTGCCATTTGTGGAAAGAAAATGGTGTTTGGGAACCCAATAGTAGTACATTCGAGAATCTCATGCGAATGGTGGGTTACTTTGATTTCGGGGTATTTGTAGCAACACTTGATGATTTGACCCTTACCAACGACACTATTGTAATTGAAGCAAGGGACAATGTGATCCTGGAAATGGCACTCTTCCTGGGTGCGATGGGACGCGATAAATCATTTCTTCTGGTCGAGGAAGGGATAAAATTGCCATCGGATTTCAGTGGCATTTACATGCCCACATTTAAGAGGAATGAGCCCGTTTCGATTCAGGATGCCTGTGAGACTTATGCTAAAAAAATGCTGGAGCATTATCAACTCGGGCATTTGAGTTTATACCCGACCACAGCACTTGCAATCGGTTATTACAAGAATTTTATTTCTGGCCTTGTGGATAGTATTCAATCCTCTGAGGAATTGGAGTTTGAAGGCACAAAATATTCAGAGTTTAGCCTCAAAGTGGTCCTGCCAGAAAACCTGAACGGAAATATCCGTGAAAAAGCAACGCTATTTTACAAGCGACATGGTTTTATTGAAAGTTCCATCAAGACTAAATTCAGAAAACATACGGCCTGGTTTCAGTTGGATCCAAAGGCCGCGCCCAGAGCCATTATGTACGATATGCCAAGTACCTTGACAGGAATAGATGAATCTATCGAAATGGTTTTACAAAAAGGGTTTCAGGGCAGAAGTAAAATGCAGGAAGTAATTGAACAACGAGAACTAACCAACTTCAAGAGAGTCTTACAAATCAAAATTGATTCAAGTTCTTTTGCGAAAGCCTGTGTTGAAATTTGCGATGAGTTTTAATTCCTTTGGCTCTTAGAAAGACCTCAAATAAACCCATCTCTGCCTTCAGGAAAAAGGGAACCAAGATGTCGCTTCCAAAGCTTCGATGCCTTCAACTGATTCGGTTCATTGAGAGCGGCTTTTGCATCATCAATAAAATTACTCATTGCTTCCTTAAATTTACTTTTCTGCGCAGTATCCAAATTATCCAGGAGATCATCGTTGGGTTGTACAGGGAATTTGCATGATACACCCAGCCAGAATTGGTTGTAGATTGATTCCATAGTTTTGAGAAGCGCAAAGTATCCACCCGGTGAACCCCATCTTTCGCCGCATGGCCACCCGTGATAATTTTGCGGGTAAAAGATGGAAACTCAGTTGACCAATTCCCGCAAACCTTTCTCAACACGAGAGGAAATGTTCCCGATCGTTGACGATTTTCTAAAAAGCGGTCTCAGCCAAAAGGATTTTTGTGCAAGCCGCG
>Ga0247727_10017355_pt1 | contig 11474 bp, 10 predicted proteins | sample WisWelCaveWW1625_FD_202498 | JGI IMG/M metagenome (GOLD analysis project Ga0247727, IMG submission 202498) | Biofilm microbial communities from Wishing Well Cave, Virginia, United States - WW16-25 | ecosystem: Environmental > Aquatic > Deep subsurface > Groundwater > Cave microbial mat | place... | reverse complement strand
TGATGTCCTCGAACCAGGAGAGCACGTGTGTGGTCTCGCTCCCGCGGCGCACCGGGAGCCGCCGCACGTGGTAGAGGCGGCCCGAGGTCTCGACGATCTCCTCGTGCGGCTTGCCGCTGCGCAGCACGCGCCGCAGCACCGGCTCGGTGGCGCCGAAGCCTGCCTTGCCGAGCACCGCGCGCAGCGGCCGACCGACCGCGCGGCTGCGGGGCCGGCCGAGCGGCCCCTGCTCACGCAGGCGGTTCCAGGAAACCACGGTCAGGTCGCGATCGACGACGTGGAGCCCGATCGGCAGGGCGTCGAAGACAGATCCCAGCGGATCGGCCGTGGCTCTCTTTCCCGGGTGGGCCGGCACGCCGAGAGTATAGCCGGGCTTTAGAGCCGCTTGAGGTCGTCCTCGCCCAGGAGCATCCGGTCGATCGAGCGGGCGCGCCCCGTCTGCTCGTCGGCGTCCACGACGACGGCGGCGAAACGCGGGTCGCCCTTGGCGGTCTCGAAGCGGTTGGGCATGGCCGTGAGGAAGCGCTGGATCACGAGCTGCTTCTCGACGCCGATCACGGAGTCGTAGGGTCCCGTCATTCCGAGGTCGCTGCAGTAGGCCGTGCCGCCCGCGAGCACGCGGTGGTCGCAGGTGGGGACGTGCGTGTGCGTGCCCACCACGGCCGTCACCTTGCCGTCGAAGTAGTGGGCGATCGCGGTCTTCTCGGACGTGGCTTCGCCGTGCATGTCGACCAGGATCACCTTGGCCTCCTGGCTCAGACGCTCGACTTCCGCCAGCCCGAGCGTGAAGGGATCGTCCATGGCGCCGTGCATGAAGACTCGGCCGGAGAGGTTCAGTGTCGCCACGGGTGCGCCGCCGCGGCGAGCCTTGCCGACGTGCGAGCCGCGGCCGGGCTGGCTGGCGGGGTAGTTGAGCGGACGCAGCAGCTGCGGGATCAGATCGACGACCCCGAGGATCTCCTTCTTGTCCCAGATGTGGTTGCCCGAGGTGAGGCAGTCGACCCCCGCGTCCAGGATCTCGTCGCAGACGTCCTTGGTCACGCCGAAGCCGCCCGCGGCGTTCTCCACGTTGGCAACGCAGTAGTCGATGTCATACTTCTTGAAGACGAGCGGCAGCGCCTGTTTCAGGATGCCGCGGCCGGGGCTCCCCACCACGTCCCCGATCATCAGGATGTTCACCCAGACAGGCTACCCGTGCCTCACGCGCCGCGTCAAACAAGGCGTGAGGCACTTTGGTTCCGGCAGAGATGCGCACGCTTCTCGGGCTTCACCAGGGCCCTAGCGTCACAATGCCTCTATCGCGTGGTGGATCGTGACAGGTCGCCCTCGGTGAGACCGGCCGGAGCCGCTCGTGGACGGGTCTTGCAAAACAGAAATCCAGTTCTAATATACAAGAATGATCCGCCGTAGTCTGCTCGCGGTGCTGCGCCGGCGGCTGCACGACTACCCTGCGGTCGCGCTCATCGGCCCGCGCCAAAGCGGCAAGACGACGCTGGCGCGCAGCCTCCGCGGGCGCTACTTCGACCTGGAGCAGGAGCCCGAGCGGCTCCGCCTCGACCTGCAGTGGGCGGAGCTCCAGGACGCCAGGCCGCTCGTCGTCCTCGACGAGGCTCAAGCGTGGCCGGAGGTGTTTCCTCGGCTGCGTGCCGCCATAGACGCCGACCGTCGTCGAAACGGGCGCTTCCTGCTCCTCGGTTCGGTTTCGCCCACCATCATGGCCCAGGTGTCGGAGTCGCTTGCCGGGAGGTTGGCGCTCGTCGAGCTCTCACCCTTCTCCATGGGCGAGCTCCCGCGCGTGCCGCTCGTGCGGCTCTGGAGCCGCGGTGGATACCCGGACGGCGGCGTGCGCGGTGGAAACCGGTTCCCTCAGTGGCAGCGCGACTACCTGAGCCTGCTGGCGGAGCGCGACCTGCCAGCCTGGGGCCTGCCCGCGAAGCCGCAGGTCACGCTGCGGCTGCTCCGGATGATCGCGGCCGTGCATGGGCAGGCCTGGAACGCCACCCAGATCGGGCAGAGCCTCGGTCTCTCCTACCACACGGTCAACGGCTACCTGGACTACCTCGAGGGAGCGTTCCTGATTCGGCGGCTGCCGCCGTACCACGCGAACGTCGGCAAGCGGCTCGTGAAGAGCCCGAAGCTCTACTGGCGCGACACCGGACTGCTGCACTCCCTGCTCGGTGGAGTGCCGGAGGCGGCCCTCCTCGATCAGCCTTGGGTCGGCGCGAGCTGGGAAGGCTTCGTGATCGACCAGTTGCTGACTCTCCTCGCGCAGCGGGACCACCGTGCCGAGGCCTTCTTCTTCCGCACGAGCGATCAGCAGGAAGTGGACCTCGTGCTGGACTTCGGCGCCCAGCTCTGGGCTATCGAGATCACGCTCACGGCGACGCCCGGCCCGGACGCGATGCGCCGGCTCAACCGAGCCGCGGATCTCATCGGTGCGCGGAAGCGGATTCTCATCTCGAGGACGCCCCGATCGGTCGCGAACGACCAGGAGATCTCCTGCAGCCTGCCGTGGTTCCTCCGCCACGTGGAAACCCGCCCGTAACGCCCCCTGGAGAGGCGCTGCCATCCCGGCGCGAAGGGCCGTAACGGCGCGGCCCCTTTTGCTTCTTGTACCGGCAAGGGGAGGACTGCGCTTCATGGGATCGAGTACCGGAGGTGCTTTTTCGCCGTATCATCCGGCGTATCGGAAGGATGGCCACGGGAGCGGCGGGTGGACCGCGGCCCGGAGCGGGATGACTCGCGAGCAGCAGTTCCTCTCGCAACTCGCCGTCATCGAACGGGTCATTGCGTGGGTGTGCGCACGCCGTGGCCTGCGCGGAGCCGATGCCGAGGACTTCGCCTCCGCCGCCAAGAGCCGGCTCATCGAGAAGGACTACGAGATCTTCGCGAAGTTCGAGGGGCGCAGCTCGCTCAAGACCTACCTGACGGCGGTGATCAACCGCCTCTACCTCGACTTCCAGGTGCAGCGCTTCGGCAAGTGGCGGTCGTCGGCCGAGGCACGCCGGCAGGGGACGGTGGCGCTTCGGCTCGAGAGCCTGATGTTCCGCGACGGGCTCACGTTCGACGAGGCCTGCGGCGTGCTTCAGAGCGACCCGCGCGTGACCGAGACGCGCGACGCCCTTCACGCGATGCGCCAGAGGCTTCCCAATCGGCCGGGACGCCCCCCGGTCGGCGAAGCTCACGAGCCCGTCCGGCTCGACAGCGGGGCCTCGGCCATCGAGCGTGCCGAACGCCAGGCGCTCGCCGAGCGAACCTTCGAGGTGATCCGCTGGTCGCTGGCCGCCCTGCCCGCGCGGGACCGCATCTTCCTGCGCCTGCACCTCGAGTCGGGCCTCACGGTGGCCGAGGCCTCGAGATCCCTCGGCCTCGACCAGAAGTCGCTCTATCGAAAGAAGGAAGACGTCCTGAAGCGCCTGCGGTCCGACCTGGAATCGCAAGGCATCGGTTCCGAGGCCGCCCGCGAGCTCCTGTCGACCCTTGATTGGGATGCGGCCTTCAGCGTCGAGGATGTCGTCCAAGGTTCGGAACAAGCCGGGTCGCGTCCGTCTCAAGGACATGGCACGGCCGCCCCGCGGGAAGGTGAGCCGTGACACGAGGGTCGGAAAACGTGCCTAGAGCGGGCGAGCATCCCGATCCGGGGCTCATCGCGGCGCACGCCGAGCGACGACTCGCCGGGGCCGAGGCCGCGCGGATGGACGAGCACCTGGCCGGCTGCCCGATCTGCCACGAGGTCTTCGCCGAGACGCTCCGCTTCGCCCTGGACGATGAAGCCGAGGAGGCCCTCCCAAGACCGTCGTCCGTCGTCCTCCCGTTCGTCCGCCGGCCCGTGTTCCGCTGGGCGGCGGTCCTCGCGGCCGCGGCCGGCGTCTTCCTGGTCTTCCAGCCGCTCTGGCGGGCGCGCTCCGAGCGCTCCGCCGCACCGCTCGTCGCCGAGCTGGCCCACGCGATGGGCACCAAGAGGTTCGTCGAGCCGCGGCTTACGGGAGGATTCCAGCACGGCCGGCTCGTCGTCCTGCGCGCTGGCGACGCCCCGCAAGGCCTCGACGCGCACTCGCCGTCGGTTCTCGCCGCCGTGGCCCGCATTCGCGAGCGAGCCGAGGGCGACACGTCTCCCGGGGCCCTGGGAGCCCTCGCCGTCACGTACCTCGTCTCGGGCGACATCGGCAAAGCCGTCAAAGCGCTCGAGTCCGCCACGGCCCAGGAGCCGAAGAACCCTCGGCTCCAGAGCGACCTCGCTGCGGCCTATCTCGTGAGGGCGAGCCGCCTCGACGAGCCAGCCGATATCCCCAAGGCGCTCGAAGCCGCCGAGAAGGCGATCGAGCTCGATGACGCTCCGGACGAGGCCTGGTTCAACCGCGCGCTGGCCCTCGAGAGCCTGCACCTCGTGGATTCCGCCAAGAAGGCCTGGGAAGACTTTCTGAAGCGCGACTCGACCTCGGGCTGGGCCGACGAAGCCCGCAAGCACCTCGAGGAGCTCCCCCCGGCCCAGCAATCCACGATCGAAGAGGACCGCACCCACGCCCGCGTCGCCCTGGCCGAAGGCCCGACCGCCATCGACCGCCTGGCGGATGAATCCCCGTCGATCCTCGCCGACTACTTCCTGGCCGAGCTTCTCCCCACCTGGGCCGACGCCCAACTCACCGGCCACCCGACCGCCCTCATCCTCCGCACCCAAGCCCAGCAGGTGGGCGAGGCGCTCCTCCGAACGACGGGAGACGCCCTGCCCCGGGACGCTGCCCTCGCCCTCGCCTCGCCCCCGTCCGGCCCGTCCCGCGACCCACCCCGCCTGCAGGCCCAAGGGTACAAAGCCCTACTCGAGGGCGAACGCCTCTACGAGCTCCAGCAACCCTCCTGCGACACCTTCCGCGAAGCCCGCCGCCTCCTCGAATCCGGCGGCAGCCCCTACGCCAGCTGGACCCGGGCGCGCATCGTCCACGGCTGTTTCTACCGGCATGTCGAAAGCACGGCCGAGCTGAGCCAGCTCGAAGCGATCGCAGAGCGACACGGCTTCCGTCGACTCCTCGGGCGAGTCCGCTGGGCGCAAGCCCTGACGCATGCCCCACGAGGGGAGCTCGCCGTTTCCTTGGCGCTGTATAGCCTCGCGCTCGACGACTTTCGGGCGCTACGCGATCCGGAAAATGAGGCAAACGTACTTGTCCGGCTCGCCCAGGTCTTCGAAGAAGGTGGCGAGAGCCGCTCGGCCTGGCGCGAGCGAATCCGCTCTCTCACTCTGTTCGATCAGATCCGCCACCCGAGACAACGGTACACGATGCTCAGCGAAGTCGTGTATGCGTGCCTGCAGCAGGGACTGACGCTGACGGCGCTCCACGCGGCGGAGGCCCTGGTCGAGGCGGCGCGACGCGGGTCGAGACCCGCCCTGCTGGGCGACGGGCTCCTGAGGCGCAGCCTCATCCTACACAGCCAGTCCATCGACGAACGGGCCGTCGCCGATCTGGCCGAGGCTCGGCACCTGATCCAGCAAGTCAAGGACGCCCGGCATGCGGAGGCTCTCGCAGCGCAGGCAGACGCTATCGAGGGCCGGATCTTCGTTGCTGTCGAGCCGGCGCGCGCCGCGGCAGCGCTCACACGAGCGCTGAGATACTACGAGCGGGAGACCCCGGTCTGGGTTCCTGGCCTGCGCCTCGTTCTCGCTCGCGCCCAGACGGCCCGTGGCCTCGACGACGAGGCCGAAGCGCAGTTAGTTGCGGGCATCCGCCTGCTTGAGTCTCAGCGCCTTCAGCTCCCGGACGCCCGGCTGCAGGCTTCCTTTTTCGACCAGGGGGCGTCCCTGTTCGACGACGCGGTGGCCTTCCAGATCGACAAGCGACACGATCCGGAAACCGCGCTGTCGTTCGTCGAGCGCGGGCGCGCGAGGCAGCTGCTCGACACCCTTCATACTCCGAGCCATGAGTCGCGGGCAGACGGAAGGCCCGGCGAGCCGAACGGAGCCAAGCCCCGTGCGCCTCAGGAGCTGCAGCGCAAGCTATCGGAAGGCGTCGCACTCGTCTACTACCAATGCCTGCCCGATCGCTTGCTGTCATGGGTCGTGACGCGGGAGTCCATTCATTTCGGCGAACAAGCGCTCGACAAGGACGACCTGAGGCAGGACGTGACCGCTCACCAGGCCGCCATCGAGGGCCGGGCGGCCCTGTCGGTCGTGCGGCAGCAGACGGCGAGCCTCTTCGACCGGCTGATCCGGCCCTTGAGCACGCACCTGCGCGGTCAGCGAGCGCTCATACTCGTGCCGGACGAGACCCTGCAGGCGGTGGCGTTCGCAAGCCTCTGGGACCGGGAGGCCAGCCGCTTCCTGATCGAAGACCATCTGATCGGCGTTGCCCCGAGCGGGTCCGTCTTCATCCGCACCACGGCGGCCACGTCAGCCCCTTCGCGGAACGGCAGCCTGTCGTTGCTCGCGGTCGGCAATCCTCGAATCGATCGCGAGCGCTGGGGCGGCCTGCCCAGTCTCCCCGCAGCCGAATCCGAAGCGGGGGAGGTGGCCCGGCTCTATGAACACGCCACGCTGATGACTGGACGCGAGGCGACGAAGAGCCGGTTCCTCGAGAGCGCGCGGACGAGCGGCATCGTGCACTACGCCGGCCACGCCGTCCCGGATGACACGGGCTTCTTCCCGCGACTTCTTCTGGCGCCCGACGGGCGAACCGCCGATTCGGGAGTTCTCGACCTGCGTGAGCTAGACGGCAACGCTCTGCCCCGCACGCGACTGGTGGTGCTGGCCGCATGCCGAACGGCAGCCGGCGCGGTCTCACGACGCGAGGGCGCCTTGAGCCTGGCTCGGGCCTTCCTCGCGGCCGGCGTGCCGAACTTGGTGGCCAGCCTGTGGGATGTCGACGACGCGCTGAGTCGCCGGTTCTTCGTGGCCTTCCACCGTGCCCTGCTCGCGGACGGCGAGCCGCTCTCGGCCCTGCGTCGAGTGCAGACGGCATTCCTGCACGACGCTGATCCGACACTCTCACATCCGGCCGCCTGGGCCGCCTTCCTGGCTCTGGGCGGCCTGGACCCTCGGGCGCTCGACCAGGGGCTCCCGCCGCACGAGGGCCTGCGACTCTAGGAAGCCGTGACCCCAGGGCCGGGTCGCACTCCATCGCCACGCTGAAGGTATTCCCGCTCACCCGGTGGCAGGCCTCATCTGTAACAGGTGGCGCCAGCTGCTTCCTTCTCCAGCACGGGCCCGCAACTCCGAAGGGCCCGCGGAAGGAGCAGGGCCATGGGTATCGCAGTCACAGTTGTTTTCACGGGATTGTGCGCATTGGTCACGGGAGGCGACCGGGCGCCCGGACAGGTTCTGCTGGTGGACCCCAAGGGCCTCGGCGAGGTCGGGGGCGTCGAGCTTCCAGACCACGCTCCGACGCTTGTGGTGAGCCTGAGCAGCTTGGCGAACGCCGAGACCAGTCGTCCGGATCGCGTTCTCACCGCTTGGCCCGGGAGCTCGTCGCTGGCGGGAGTCGGGGCCGCGGCAGATCAGATCGGAGTGTGGGACCTGACGGGCTCCGACGTGAGGATTCGTGTTCAGGGCGATGACCGAACCGGCGTGGACGTGTGGCCGCCGTCAGGAGGCGCGTCTTCGTGGCCGGAGCCACCCCGCGATGCCAACGATCCGGAAGCCTGGCGCGACCTTCGGTTCGTGGCCGACATGAGGGTCCTCACCGGCGACGGTCGGATCGATCCCAGCCTCATCGCCGGAACCGAGGCCGACGAGAACAAGCTGCCCAGGGCGTTGGCCGCCCGGTTCCGCCTGGGCGGAGGGCGCTTCGATGCCGCCATGCCGAGCCAGACGTCGCACCGAGACGACATCTTCGAGTTTCGTGCGGTGGGCAGCGAACACCGACTTCGGCAGGCGGTGACGGACACGCTCAGCTGGACCTTCGAGAGCGATGCACTTGCCGTTGTCATCGAGATCACCCCTGTGGCCGGTGGTCCCGTCAGACACCTTGTCCTGGCCGGAAGCACTCTGCCGCACCGCGTATTCGTGAGCAATCTGCCCGCCGAGAACACCCACGGGCACGCGCACAACTCTCAAACGGAAGCGCAGCTGGCTGCGCTCCACTTCGGGGCCTACTACGAGCTGCTGAAGGTCAAGCCTGCAGTCCGCCCCCTTCCTTTCCTGTGGATGACGCGCCCCCGGCCGGCGACCGGTGTGATGGGACCGCTTCTCTGCCCTCCGGCATTGTTCGTCCGCGACTAGAACCGCGCTGTGGCGAGCGGAAGGAACCTCCCGTGTGCGGCCTTGGCACGACTCTCATGATGCTCTTCGCGACCTTCGCGGCTGCTGTATCCGCGTCGGCACGCGAAGCGTGCCAGGAGCGGACACTGAGCCTCCGCTATGCACCCCAGGCCGGCCACTACTGGTGCTGGGCGGCGAGCGGGCAGATGGTGATGGAGCTGCTCGGCGAGGAGCCAAACAGGGCCTGCCAGTGCCGGCAGGCGGAACAGGTGCTCGGCGTGAAGGGCTGTTGCGTCACGCCGAGCTCCTGCGTACCGGCCGACGACGTTCCGGCTCGGTGCGACGAGCCGCGCTGGCCGGCGTTCGTGGAGAGGCCGGATCGCTTCAACTTCGACTATCGGACGACGTGCGACGCGCTGCCGAATCGTCAGGACGACGAGGCGTGCGATGGGAAGCCGCTCGGCTGGCGGGAGCTGACGGTCGAGCTCTGCGCGGGCCGGCCGGTGCTCGCCTCGTTCCGCTCACCCGGCTCCGTTCGGGGTCACCTGATCGTCGCCAAGGGGTTCTCGACCCACCCCAATCGCAGGGTCCTGGTCACGGACCCGAAGCGGCTCTGCCCGCCGGGGCGGGACTGCGAGGGCGAGCTGGACGAGGGCTTCTGGCTTTCGTACGAGGAGTACGCCGCCGGCTGGGGCGGCCTGGTCCACTGGGTCGACTTCTACGGGATGCGCAGGAGATAGAAGAGGGTGGGGTAGAATCGTCAGCGGGAGATGGACCTGGCAGCTGCGCCGCTCACGGGAGCTGGCATTTGAGCACCAAGCCTCCTTCGTGGAGAGATGGCATGAGTACTTCGGTCGCTAGTCCGCCGAACGCGCGAGCCCGAAGCCTCGAATTCATCACCGATGCCATCGTGGTCCACCTCGAGGATGGCCGCTCGCTCACCGTCCCCCTCGAGTGGTTCCCCCGGCTGCGCGACGCCACACCGGAGCAGCGTCGTCACTGGGAGTTGATCGGACCCGGCTTCGGGATCCGCTGGCCCCAGATCGACGAAGACATCTCGGTCGCCGGACTACTCGGCCTTCCCGACTAAAGCCTCGCCTTCGGCCGGCACGGAAATCCACGGGACGCGTCCGTCTATGTGGTGTGCGCCGTTCCAGCAACCTTGGAGGTTAGATTGCGCAAGCAATGGCTTGGATGTCTCGTGGGCGCAATCGTGGCGTTCGCTGCGTCGACGGCGTCGGCCGGCCATCCCCAGGAACGCCAGGGGTTCTGGATCGGGCTCGGGGGCGGCTACGGCTCGGCTCACGCGAGCTGCGACGACTGCGATGGGGACGGCCGTGAGGGGTCGTACACGGCCTTCGTGAAACTGGGCGGCACCCTGAACGAGCGCGTGCTGCTCGGATTCGAGGGCAACGGCTGGATCAAGGAGCAGGAAGGCATCACCCTGACGCTTGGCAGCGCCACGGGCACGCTGACCTTCTACCCCCAGGCCTCGTCGGGGTTCTTCCTGAAGGGCGGCGTCGGTGTGTCTTTCGTGGACACCGATTTCAAGGTGGGGTCGCTGTCCGTCACCGTCAGCAAGACCGGCTGGGGAGTGCTCGCGGGGCTCGGCTACGACCTGCGCGTCGGCAGCAACGTCTCGCTCACGCCGTGCGTCAACTTCTACTACGGCCAGCCCGGCGACCTCACTTTCGACGGAGAGACGCTCGCCGGCTGGAAACAGAACGTGGTCGCTTTCGAGATCGGGATCACATTCCATTGAGACGTGCGAACGGGGGGCCAGGACTACCAGGCTCTTTCCCAAGGAGACGGGTCATGAAGGACATGTCGCTCCTCGTCACGTGGGCGCTGGCGCTGGCTGGGCTCGCCAGCGCAGGCGACAGCTTCAACAACATCGAGTACATTTCGGGCAAGGCCGGCTTCGCGAAGAAGGCCAAGGGCCAGCTGACGATCGACGAGAAGGCCGTCGCCTTCAGTGACCAGAAGGGAAAACTGCTCTTCTCGATTCCGATGGCCGAGATCGACAAGGCGGAAGCCGGGACCCAGCGCGAAGAGGGCAGCTTCGGCCGGAAGATGGCGCTCGGCATCTTCGCGTCGAAGACGGAGGAGTACCTGCAGATCGATTCGCACGACGCGAACGGGGCCGAGGGCGTGGTCTTCAAGGTCAAGAAGAAGACGGGTGCCGGGATGGCGACGAAGATCGCGTTCTGGTCCGGTAAGGCCAAGGCGCCGGCGGCGGCACAGCAGGAGCCGACGCCGCCTCCGGCCGAGCCGCCACACCCGTAGACGGACGCCAAGCCCTGAGTCCGTGGCCAGCCCGGGCCTGGAGCCTGACACACGATCATGCTCGAATGACTATTCGAGCATGATTGCGACCTTCTAGCCGCGGCGGCTGCGAAAGCTCTGTCTATCGGACGAGCGGTATGGCTTCTGACGCCGTCGCGAGTCGAAGCAGACGGAGAAGCGGGGGCCGTCCAGCTCTACGAGAGTGCGGTTGAGGAGGTCGCGGCCCAGGATCGCCTCCCGCCCAAAGGCCACCACCCGGGCCAGGCACTCGACTCCAGCGAACTCCACACGCGCGGCGTGCACCAAGGTGCGCCGCGCCTCGCCGGCTATCCCTTGGATCGACATTTCGTCCACGACAGGGAGCTGCAGGGCGCCGGCCACCTCGAACGGCACGAGCGTGCAGTCGGCGCCGGTGTCCACGAGTGCACGCATGAGCGTCGTCTCCTCGCGCCCGGGCGCCCCAAGGCGCAATAGAACGACCGGGCCGGGGGGATCGAGCTCCCGGTCGTAAGCGAAGCGCCGCTTCAGGGCCGTACCCGCCGCGGCGAGCGCAGTCGCGCCGGCTCGTCTTTCTCCTGCACGCGCGGGATGAAGGCCGGCCGGCCAGCTTCCCGGGCGAAGACCCGCTCGGCCAGGGCCGAGAAGTCGCGGTCGTGGTCCACGACCGCCCGGTCGATCACCGCGATATATTCGCCGCGATACCGGGAAAGCAGTCCCTGCCGGTTTCGCTCGTACCAGAGCCGGCTGTCGCGCAACCCCTTGCCCGAGGGTTCGCCGGGCTCGTCCTCGCCCAGAGATCGCGCCAAGCTGTCGCTCACCAGCGCCGCGAGAGTGGACCCTCGACGCGCCGCAGCCGCCTTGGCCTCCCTGACGAGCTCCGTCGGGACTCCGCGCAGGTAAAGTGTCGTTCGTTCGCTGGCCATGACAACGTTGATAACATCCGTTATCGACGTTGTCAATCGGGCCAGCGCCACCCCCCCGCCTCGGCCGAGCCGGCCGCCAC
>Ga0247727_10017354_pt1 | contig 11475 bp, 6 predicted proteins | sample WisWelCaveWW1625_FD_202498 | JGI IMG/M metagenome (GOLD analysis project Ga0247727, IMG submission 202498) | Biofilm microbial communities from Wishing Well Cave, Virginia, United States - WW16-25 | ecosystem: Environmental > Aquatic > Deep subsurface > Groundwater > Cave microbial mat | place... | reverse complement strand
GCGCGCGCCGGGCGCGGATTGAAACCAGCGGGCCTTTGCCATGCGCCGGCCTCGTTCAGGTCGCCCGGCGCGCGCGCGCCGGGCGCGGATTGAAACGTGGTCCAGACCATCGCGCACATCGGTGTGTCGCTGTCGGCCGGCCCCGCCCGCCCACGCTTCCGTCTTCGTCCGACTTCAACGCGACCTGCCGCTTCGCTCCGCGCCAGAGGCCCATAGGATTTCAATCTGATTGATCCCCCGCTCACGCCGTCTCCGGCACCGGGTGGGGCAAAGTGGCTGCCTGCTCCGCGCACTGCAGCTCGGCGAAGAACTCGGTCCCGCTGCCCGGCTCGCTTTCGACCCCGATGTGTCCGCCGTGGGCGGCCACGATCTCCCGCGCGATGGACAATCCGAGGCCCGCGCCGGACTTTTGCTGGTCGGGAACGCGGAAGAACTTCTCGAACACGCGCGCCTGGAACTCCGGCGCGATGCCCGGCCCCTGGTCCTTCACCGCGAAGCGGATCGCACCCTCCGGAGTGCGGCGCACGCGCAGCAGGATCGTTCCGCCTGGCGGCGAATGCTTGACCGCGTTGCTGATGAAATTGGCGAATACGTGGCTGATCCGCTGCACGTCCACCTCGACGGGCGGGAGCCCCGGTTCAACCTCGGCCTCGAGGTTGAGGCCCTTGCCGCTGACCATCTCGCGCTGTTCGCGCAACGCCTGGCCGACCAGTTCCTCGGCGGTCACCGATTCCAGCCGGAGGTCCGCGGACTCTCCCTCGAGCCGCGCGAGATCGAGCAAATCCGTCATGATGCGCTGGAGCCGCTCGGCATCGCGGCAGGCGGTGACCACCATTTCGGCCTGCTTGCGCGTCAGCGGACCGAGCGTGCGCTCCGCCAGCAGGTGCAGCACCATGAGCACGCTCGTCAACGGGGTCTTCAACTCGTGGCTGACCGTCGCCACCAGATCGTTCTTTACGTCGTCCAGCAGACGGAACCGCGTGAGGTCCAGGAGCATCACGGCCACGCCAATGGTCGCACCCGCCGGGCTGCGCACCGCCAGCACACGCGGCAGGTAAAAACGCTCGTCGCCCTCCCGGCTGACGGCCAGCGCATCCTTGAAACTCGTGGGCAGAAAACTCTCCCCGGCGTCGAGCGCGCGGCGGATGCGCGGCTCCAGCGCCTCCGGCATGCGGCTCTCCGGTCCCAGCCGCGCCGCCAGTTCGTCGGCGGCTTCATTGGTCAGCTCGATCCTCCCGTCCGAATCGAGCACGAAGATCGGATCGGGAAAGGTGTCCAGTGCCGCCTCGCGCGAGCGGTGCAGGCGCATGATCCGCTCGGAGAGCCGCTCGCGCGCGGCGCGGAGTTGCGCGGCCATCCGGTTGAACGCATCGGCGAGCTGGCCCAATTCATCGCGCGACACCACGGGGACGTTCTGGTCGAGGTTGCCCCGGCCGACCTCCGTCGCCGAGCGCGTGAGCGATTGGATCGGGTGAAGGATCATCCGCCCGGACTGGTAGGCGGCGTACATGGCCAGCACCAGCGCCATCGCCAGCGCGCCCCCCATGAACCACAGGGACTGCCGGCGGGCGCCGAGAATCTTTTCCTCCGCTTGCGCCATGGCGGCGTCGTTGACACGCTGGATTTCGCCTGCCAGCCCCGAGAGGATCACCTGCCGCGGGGCGAACTGCCCGCCATACACCAGCCGCTGATCCGATTCATTTGTCTGGCCAAGGATTCGCTCCCCCGCGGCGCGATAGGCGCCAAAGCTCACGAGCATTTCGCGCAACAACCGTTCTTCCTCGGCGCCGGCCGCATTCTCGCGCTGCACAGCGAGACTGCGCTCGAAGCCCTGCACGTTTGCGTCGAACAGCAGCCGCCCCGTGCCGATCTGGCCGTCCAGCGAGAAAAGGACGCCGCGGTCCATGCGCCAGATCGCCTCCTTCATCGCCTGTGCCGCCGCCGCGCTGCGGTAGCTGCGGAAAAACACGCCTTCGGTTTCACCCACTACGCTGGAGATCAGCCAGGTGGCGTACAAACCCACCGCGGCGAGAATCGCCAGCACCGGGAGGAACCCGAGGAAGAGCCGCGCGCGGAGCATGGACGGTCAAAGGCCCAGGGCCTTGCGTTTGCGGTAGAGGGTCGCCGGGTCGATCCCCAGCGTGCGCGCCGCGTCCTCCATTGAGCGGGCGTGCCCGACGATACGGCGGATGTGCTCGGCCTCCAGTTCGGCCAGCGTGACGGCCGCGCCGACGCTCAAGGGCGCCGCCTGCCCGGGCCGGACGTTCTCGGGGAGGTCCATCGGCTCGACGCTCTCGGTGTTGGCGAGGATGACGGCGTGCTCGATGGCGTTGCGCAGTTCGCGCAGGTTGCCCGGCCACTGGTATTTCATCATCACGTCCATCGCGGCGGGCGAGAACCGGGTGACCTTCTTCGCGCACTGGGCGGCGAAGAACTTCAAGTAGCGCTCGGCCATCTGGCGCAGGTCGTTGAGCCGCTCACGCAACGGCGGCACCTGGAGCGGGATCACGCTGAGCCGGAAAAACAGGTCGCGGCGAAATTCGCCCTTCCCGACGGCCTCCTCGAGGTTGCGGTTGGTGGCGGCGATCACGCGCACGTTCGAGCGGCGGGGCTTGGCTTCACCGACTCGCTCGTATTCCTTCTCCTGCAAGAGGCGCAACAGGCGCGGCTGCACTTCCATCGGCAGGTCGCCCACTTCGTCGAGGAACAGCGTTCCGCCGTCGGCGAGAGCCACCTTTCCCCAGGTGTCGCTCACCGCGCCGGTGAAGGCGCCCTTCATGTGCCCGAAGAGTTCGCTCGCCACCAGCTCCTTCGAAAGCGTCGGGCAACTCACAGTGACGAAGGCGTTCTCGCGTTGCGCACTCGACTGGTGGATGGCGCGTGCCAGGACCGTCTTGCCGGTGCCGCTCTCGCCCAGCAAGAGGATGGTGGCGGGCGTGGTGGCGGCGCGGAGGGCCAGTTCGTACACTTTTTGCAGAGCTGGCTCGGCGGTGGTGTGGTCGGCCGCGGGGGCGGTGGCCTCGATCTGTGATTGCAGTTCCGCCACCTTGTTCTTGAGCCGGCGGTTCTCCTCGACCTGCCGCACCACCTGCCGGAGCTGCTCGGGCGTGAAGGGCTTGGCCAGCACGTCCACCGCGCCGCGGCGCATCGCTTCGACCGTCGTGGGCACATTGGCGTAGGCGGAAAAGAGCACCACGTCGAGCACCGGGGCGTTCTTGCGAAGCTCGACGAGCACCTCCAGACCGTTCTCGCCCTTGAGCTTGAGGTCGAGGAAGGCGACGTCGAAGTGCTCGTTCGCCACGCGCTTGAGCGCCGCGGCGCCGCTTTCCACGGCCACGGCTTCGCACCCTTCCGAGGCTAGGGCCACGGAAGTGATCCGGCGAATGGACTCTTCGTCGTCGATAATGAGGCAACGCATATTCAAAGCACAGGCTGGAACCACGCCCCCTTTCCGCGCTGAGCAGGGCGTGATGTTTAACACCATCCGGTCCGCCCGCAACGCAAAGTTGTGGGGACTTGTTCACAACGCACCGACTCCGGACGTGACAACCCCGGTACCATAGACAAACTCGCCGCCCGAATGTTCGCCGCGATTTTGACCACGCTGCTGTTTTCCGCGTCCGCCTTGAGCGGGCGGCGGCTGGCCGAGCATCTGCCGGGCACGCTCGCCAACCTCACGCGGCTGCTCTTCGCCGCGCTGCTCGTCGGCGCGTGGTCGCACGCGTTCGGCTTCGGCGTCAGCGGCCCGGGGTTCTGGCTGTTCCTCGTCAGCGGCTGCGTCGGGTTCGGCGTGGGCGACCTCGCGCTGTTCCAGGCGTATCCGCGCATCGGCACGCGCCGCACCATGGTGCTGGTGCACTGCCTCGCCGCGCCGATGGCCGCCGGGATCGAATGGGCGTGGCTCGGCGCCCTGCCAACGGCGACCGAGGCGCTCTGCGGCGCCGTCATCCTCGCCGGCGTCGCGGTGGCGCTCGCGCCGGACAAGGAATCCGCCCAGCCCACGCACGGATTGGGCGCGGGAATTTCCTTCGGCCTGCTGGCCGCGCTGTGTCAGGCGCTGGGCGCTGTGTTGAGCCGCAAGGCTTATGCGGTGGCGGCGGCCGGCGGCTTGGCCATCACGGGCGTCTCAGGTGGCGTCAATGCCGCCTACCAACGTCTGCTGGGCGGGTTGCTGGTGTCGGGTCTGTTCCTGGTGTGGCTCCGCGTGGCGCACCAGCCCGTATCGGACGCGCGACCGGCGAACTGGTCGCGCGCGTGGCCGTTGATCCTGGCGAACGGTCTGTTGGGTCCCGCGCTGGGCGTCACCTGCTACCAATGGGCGCTCTCGACCACACCCACGAGCATCGTGCTGCCCATCGTCGCCACCACGCCGCTGGTGGTGATGCCGTTTGCGCACTATCTCGAGGGCGACCGGGTCACATGGCGGACGGTGCTGGGAGGCCTGCTCGCCGTGGGCGGAGTCGTGGGGCTGACGCTCGTGCGGTGATGTGAACCAGTGCGGTTGCCAGACGGCATGTGCGGCTGCCTACGCATCACGACTTCCGGCCGGCTGAACCCACCCCTGCCCCCTCCCAGGAGGGGAATGGATTTTTTCCAGCAGGACGACCGGTCGCGCATTGGCCACTCCCCTCCTTGGAGGGGCCGGGGGTGGGTTCTCCCGACGTCCCGCTTCCGACATCCGGACTCTTCATTCGGCAGCCAATTCACTCGTGACGTGCCGGAGCCGCACTCACGCTGCGGCGAACAAGTCGCGAATTTTCAGCGTGAGCGCAGGAAGCAGTTGCTCCTTCAGCACCTCGTCGCCCGCGAGGATGCCCGCCAGTGCAAGGCCGTGCGGCCCGCCGTGGTACACCTCCAGGTTGTCGTAGCGCGGATCCACCATCCACAGGCGCGGCAGGCGGACGTTCTCGTAGAGTTCCTTCTTCCGCACGGTGTCGGTCTGGTGATCGTGGGAGTCCACGATCTCGGCGGCGAGCCACGGCTTGCCGGTGGCGGAAGTGACGATCGCCAGGTCGGGCCGCACCAGGCTGCCGGGGGAAATCTGGACGACATCGCGCGCCGCGAGCAATCGCGCCGCACTGTTGCTCGCCAGCGCCTCGCGGACCGCGGCGTGCAACCGCCCGCAAATCAACTCATGCCGCGCACCCGGCGCCGTGCGGACGCAAGTCTCCCCTTCAAGAACCTCTTCGTAAAAGCCGCTCATGCGATCCCGGGAATCTTTCGGAGAAACCGCCCCGTGTGCGAGCGCGGATCGCGCGCCACCGCCTCGGGCGTGCCTTCGACGACGATGCGCCCGCCCGCCTCCCCGCCCTCGGGGCCGAGGTCAATCACCCAGTCGGCCTCGGCGATGAGGTCGAGGTTGTGTTCGATGACGATGACCGAGTGGCCGGCCTCGACCAGACGCTGCAGGACCTCGACCAGTCGCCGCACGTCGCTCATGTGCAGGCCGATGGTGGGTTCTTCGAGGAGGAACAATTTCGAGTTTCGAGTTTCGAGTGTCACGTCGGCCCGCAGCAGTCTGTCCGGCGCGGGTTTCAATCCCGAGAGCAGGTGCGTGACGAGCTTGACGCGCTGCGCCTCGCCGCCGCTGAGCGTGGGACTGGTCTGGCCGAGCTTGAGATAATCCAATCCCGTGTCGCGCAACGCCTCGAGCGGCCGGCGGATGCGCGGGAAGGCGGTGAAAAATGCCAACGCCTCGGCGACGCTCAGTTCGAGCACCTGGGCGATGTTGCGCCCGTTGAACTGGACGTCGAGCGTCTCGGGGTTGAAGCGCAGGCCCTGGCACGTTTCGCACCGCACGTAGGCGGGCGGGAGGAAATTCATCTCCAGCTTTTTCTCGCCGGCGCCCTCGCAGTCAGGGCAGCGGCCCTGAGCGCTGTTGAAGGAGAAGCGGCCCGGGCCGTAGCCGCGCAATCGCGCCTCGGGCAATTGCGCGAAGAGCTGGCGAATATCGTCGAAGAAACCGACGTAGGTGGCCGGTGTCGAGCGCGGCGTCCGGCCGATGGGCGACTGGTCCACCTCGTAAACGGTGCTCAACGATTCATGGCCGGCGAGACGAGACGTTGCGGGTTTGGAGTTCCGGGTTGCAAGTTGCGCCCGAAGGCTCGGCAGGAGGCATTCACGGATCAAGGTGCTCTTGCCCGAGCCGCTCACGCCGGTGACGACGACGAAGCGGTTGAGTGGAAAGCGGACGGTCAGCCCCTTGAGGTTGTGAATGCGCGCGCCGCGCAAGGTCAGGAAGCGGCCGGCCTTCGGGCGGCGCTCGCCGCGGCTCGGATACTTCCGCCGCTGCCGGAGCAACTGGCCCGTCAACGAGTGATGATGCGCGAGCAACTGCTTGAGCGTGCCGGTGGCGACGACCTCGCCGCCGTTGACGCCCGCGCCGGGGCCGAGGTCGATGATGAAGTCGGCGCGGCGCATGGTCTCCTCGTCGTGCTCGACGACGACAAGCGAATTGCCGCGGCTGCGGAGCCGGGCCAGCGTGGCGAGGAGGCGCTCGTTGTCGCGCGCGTGCAGGCCGATGGTCGGTTCGTCCAGCACGTAGAGCACGCCCGTCAGGTTGGAGCCGAGCTGGGCGGCCAGCCGGATGCGCTGGGCTTCGCCGCCCGAGAGCGTGGTGACGCTGCGGCCCAGTTCGAGGTAATCCAGGCCCACCTCGCGGAGAAACTTCAGGCGCTCGCGAATCTCCGGGAGGATGTCGCGCGCGATCCCGGCCTCGCGCCCGGCCAGCCTGAGCCGCGTGAAAAACTCGTGCGCCGCGGCGATGGACATCGCGCCGAAGGTCTCGATGGTCAGCGCCTGTCCGCGACCTGGCGGGGCAGATTTCAAATTGGCAACTGAGAATTGTGAATTGCCAATTGCCAGCCGCACCGCGCGCGAAACCGCGTTGAGCCGGGCGCCGTGGCACCCGGGGCAGACCTCGCGTTTGCCCTCCTGCCAGCCGAACCAGCTTTCCTCAACCGCATCTGCGTTGGCGCCGCGTTCGACATCGGGCAGGTAGAACAGTTCGCCAAAGCCGCGGCACTTCGGGCACCAGCCTTGCGCGGAATTGTAGCTGAAGTTCTTCGGGTCCAGCGGTTCGAAGGAACGCCCGCACGACGGACAGGCCCGCTCGGTCGAGTGGACGCTCGCCCGGCCGTGGTTGTCGAGGGCGAGCAGCGAGCCGCTGCCCAGTTTGAGGGTCGTGTCGATGAGCTGGCGGGGCGTGTCAGCAGCAGCGCGCCGTGCCTGGCGTGGTTTCGCTTCAAGCACGCCGGTCGCGATCTCGATATTGTGCTCGCGAAAGCGGTCGAGGCGGAGCCGCTCACTGGTGCGGTGCATCCGGCCATCCGCGCGGACCTCCGCATGGCCGTGCCTGGCGGCCCATTCCGCGACGTCGGTATGAAAGCCCTTCCGGTTCTTCACCACCGGCGCAAGCAGCAGGAGATCGCCGCGGCGCCTGAGTTCAACCCGCAACTGGCGGGCGACCTGGTCGGGGGTCTGGGTGGCCACGGGCAACTCGCAGTCGGGGCAGAACTGCGTCCCCAGGCGGGCGAAGAGCAGCCGCAGGAAGTGATGGATCTCCGTGACGGTGGCCACGGTGCTCTTGCCGCCGCCGCGGGAATTGCGCTGCTCGATGCTGACGGTGGGCGGCAGGCCGGCGATCACGTCCACGTCGGGCCGGGCAAGCTGCTCAACGAACTGCCGCGCATAGGTGTTCATCGAGTCGAGGAACCGCCGCTGGCCTTCGGCGAAGAGGAGATCGAACGCCAGCGTGCTCTTGCCCGAACCGCTGACGCCCGTGACCACCACGAACCGGCCCCGGGGAATGGCGAGCGAGATGTTCTTGAGGTTGTGCTCGCGCGCGCCGTGGATGTGGATGGAGTTGCCGTCGAGCACGCGGGATTGATAGCACCAACCGGCGGACGGGCCAGAGCGGATTCGGCCCGGCTATTCGTTGAGGCCCCAGTGAGAGGTGGGCTGCGATGGCGGACCCGCGGCCGGGGAGCCTTGACGCAGGATCTGCTTGAGCACGGGTGTAACCGTCGAAACCTTGTCCATCACTCCGGCGATGGCCTTGGCGGAAACGGCGTCGGGATTGAAGTAGCCCTGCGGCAGGTAATCCATCCGCGCGCGCGCGGCCAGTTCCTGGAGATATTGATGTCGGGGAGAAACCCAGTTGTCCGGCGCGGCGCTGATGCCGACCAATCCGACAATTGCGCCGGGCTCTCCTTCCCGCGAATCAACCCACGTCTCCGCCCAATTGCGCAACACCGGAGGCACCTCGCGCCCCGCGTGCAAGGCGAACACCACCATGCCGGCGGATAGCGCCTCCTCAGTGGCCTCCCAAGCGACACGTGGATCCACCAGATAGTCAATCCGCCACCACGACGCCTCGATGCGGACCTGATCCGCCAACTGCTGGCCGAGGTGAAGGATGATCATGGCCGCGTGATCGCGGGTCGCGCTGTCTTCGTAGAGCACCGCCACGCTGCACGATGGCATTGATTCCGGCGCCTCGAACGAGTCTGACAGTTGCTCTTCCACGAAGATTTCGGCTCAAAGTAATCCGACGCTCTTTTGATAGACGCCGACGGCTTCCCCAAGACTCGAAATAGTTGTCACTTTTGCGAACATGCGCAATGAAATCTTCCACACACGTTATTCACCGGGCGTTGCAACGTGGCGCACATACCGCGCGTGGGGTTTCGATCCGGAACGCGCGCCCACTTGGAGGTGTTCACGCAAGGCGCGGCCGGTCTGGCTGACAGGACAATCCATGACCGCTTCCGGCGTGCCCGCCACGACGAGGCAGCCGCCTTCGTCACCTGCGCCGGGGCCGAGATCGATCACCCAGTCGGCGCTGCGGATCACGTCCAGGTTGTGCTCGACGACGATCACGGAGTGACCGCCGTCCACGAGGCGTTGGAAAACCGAAATCAACTGCCGCACGTCGTCGAAGTGCAGGCCGGTGGTCGGCTCATCGAACAGAAACAGCGTGGGCCGCGCGGTCGGTTCACTTCGACTGCTGAACTCCGCCAGATGGCTGACCAGCTTCAGCCGCTGGCTCTCGCCGCCGGAAAGCGTGTTGATCGGCTGTCCCAGGCGGAGGTAACCCAAGCCCACCTCCTGAAGAAGCTTCAGGCTGGTCACGGCTCGCGCGGCCGGGCGGGATTCCGAAAACGCGCCGAGGAAGGCGATGGCCTCATCGACGGTCGCTTCGAGCAGGTCGGCGATGGAAAGAGCGTTTTCAATGGCCAGTGATCCGCGACGTGAACGGCTGCGCGGACGAACGCGACTCATTGGCTGAACATTGAAACCTTCCTCCGGCCGCGGGACAGCGACCTTCACGTCGAGCACGTGCGGGCGGTAACGGCGCCCGGCACATTCCGGGCAGCGGATGAACACGTCGCTCAGGAATTGCATCTCGATCTTCTCGAAGCCCGCGCCCCGGCAGCGTCCGCACTGGCCCCCGGCGGAATTGAAGCTGAAAGCGCCGGCGTTGAGGCCGCGGCGGCGCGCGGCCTCGCTTTGCGCGAAGACTTCCCGGATGTCGTCGAACGCGCCAATGTAAACCGCCGGGTTCGACCGCGGCGTCTTGCCGAGGGCCGCCTGGTCCACGAGCACCACGCCGCCCAGATGCTCCGCACCGTGCAGGACCGCGGATGCAACGGCTGGCTCGCCTTGCGCGCCGTCGGAATCCGTGCGGTCGAGCCGGTCCGAGGCCTTCGTGGCGCCCGCAGCGGCTTGAGGCCTGGCCTTCACCGCGGGCAGAAGAACCTCGCGCACAAGCGTCGTCTTGCCTGAGCCGCTCACGCCGGTGACGCAGACGAAGCGGCCGAGGGGAATCTCCACGGAAAGATCGTCGAGGTTGTTGGTGCGGGCGTGTTCGAGCCGCAAACGCGGCGTGCCCCCCCGCCCGCCGCGAGTCTGCCGCTCGACCGGGCGCCGGGTCGGAGGTTCAATGCTCCGGCGTCCGGAGAGGTAGGCTCCGGTGAGAGACGCGGAGGAGCGGACAAGTTCCCCCGGCGATCCCTGGAAAACCACCGAACCACCTGCTTCGCCATGACCGGGACCGAGATCCACGATCTGGTCCGCCGCGCGAATCACGCTGGCCTCGTGTTCGACCACCACCACGGTGTTCCCCGCGTCGCGGAGGCGGTGCAAAATCCGGATCAGCCGCTCGGTATCGCAGGCGTGCAGGCCAACGCTGGGTTCATCGAGCACGAACAGCGTGTTGACCAGCCGCGTGCCCAGGCACGTCGTCAGGTTCACCCGCTCGGTTTCGCCGCCGGAAAGCGTGCGGGTGGGCCGGTCGAGCGTCAGATAGCCCAGCCCCACCTCGGCGAGAAACGCCAGGCGGGAACGGACTTCGCCCAACACGGCGCCCAGCGAATCGTTCGGCTTGAGCGACCGCGCGGCGGCCAGGCGCTCGACGAACTTCAGCGCATCCCGGATGGGCAGCGCGTAGAAATCCGCGAGCGTCAAACCTCCCGCACGCCAGAGGAGGCTGTCCGGTTGAAAGCGCCGGCCCGCGCACGCCGGGCAGCGCGTGTAGGCGCGGTACCGCGAAAGCAGCACCCGGACGTGCATCTTGTAGGACTTCGATTCGAGCCAGCGAAAGTAGCCCGCCACGCCGTACCACGCGCGCGGCCAGCGGTGCGCGTCATCGGTGCCGTAGCCGGGGTCACCCTCGATGACCCAGCGCTGATGGAGTTCGGACATTTGGGCAAACGGCACGTCCATCGGGATGCGACGCTTGCGCGCGAAGGTCGCGAGGTCGTCCTGGGATTCCGCGCCGGTGCCGGTCTGCCACGGTTTGACGGCGCCCTCGGCGAGCGTCTTGGAGCGGTCGGGGATGGCAAGATCGTAGTCGATGGAGATCATGCGGCCGAACCCGCGGCACTGCGGGCAGGCGCCGAGAGGATGGTTGAAGCTGAACAGCGCGGGTGAAGGTTCGCGGTATTCGAGGTCGCAGGCGGCGCAGTGGAGACGATTGCTGAAGAAAAGCGGATCGCGGACTGCGGACTGCGGACTGCCGGGAGGGCGAATGCACAGTTTGCCTTTTCCAAAGTGATAGGCCTGCTCGCACGCCTCGATGAAGCGCGAGCGGTTGGGCGGAGCGAGGCGAATGCGGTCCTGCACGACCGTCAGCACTGTGCACGGAGCGCGGAACGCAGCATGGGCCGCGGCCTCGTCCACTCGCACGATCTCGCCGTCCACGAGCACGCGCTGGAAGCCCTGTTTGGAAAGCAGCGCGAGCGATTCCGCCAGCGGGAGCTTCTCCGAGAGCGGCAGATCAAACGTCACGAGGCACTCCGCGTTCCGCATTCCGTGTTCGGCATTCGCCAGCATCTGCCAGATCTGTGGTGCGGTGTCCTTGCGCACCGCTTGTCCGCACTGACGGCAATGAAGCTGGGCGACATGCGGCCAGAGCACCTTCAGGTGATCGCAGATTTCCGTCATTGTCCCGACCGTCGAGCGTGTGGAGCGCAC
>Ga0247727_10017353_pt1 | contig 11475 bp, 8 predicted proteins | sample WisWelCaveWW1625_FD_202498 | JGI IMG/M metagenome (GOLD analysis project Ga0247727, IMG submission 202498) | Biofilm microbial communities from Wishing Well Cave, Virginia, United States - WW16-25 | ecosystem: Environmental > Aquatic > Deep subsurface > Groundwater > Cave microbial mat | place... | reverse complement strand
TATCGTTTTCAAACATCACCCGCAGCTCATCGGTGCTCATGTGCGGCACGATACGATTATAACCTGCCTGCACGCCCTGAACTTGCGCCGCGTCCATCACATCCAGCAGCAGGCTGATAGGGTGTGAAATAAAATTCTGATACAGTCCGCCCGGCAGATCGTACGCCCAGTTGGTGCGTCCCTCCCAGCTCAAATAGCGGCTGTTGGGGTCGGAGCTGTATGAAGTGCCGTACCAGCTTTCCACGCAGGAAATGCGGCCGACAGCTCCCGAAGCCAGCAACATTCGCGCTTTGACCATCACTTCATCATAAAGATGATTATGATCGACACAGAGCCGGACATTATTTTTCTTCGCCGCGGCAAGCATGTGTCGGGCTTCTTCCGAGTTGACAGCCATCGGCTTTTCCACAAATACGTGACACCCATGCTTCATCGCTTCAATGCTATTCTGCGCGTGGCTTTGCGCCGGCGTGCAAACGTGCACCACATCCAACCCCTCTTTCGCCAGCATCTGTTCGTAATCCGCATACACCCCGGCCACGGAATATTTTTTGGCGATTTTTTCGCGGGCTTCCTGCACCGGATCGCTGACCGCCACCACCACGACATTCCTGAGCCGACCCAGCGCATCGAGGTGCGGCCCGGCAATCACGCCGCAGCCGGCCACGCCCACTTTCAACGTTTTGTTCGACGAAATAGAAATTCGAATTTTATTTTCTGGTGGATTGCGTTTCGGCTGCGTCTTTTCTTTATGCCAGTTCATCATCTCGCGCACGCTGGCTTTGAGATCGCGCAGGGGCTGCCAGCCGAGTTCTTTTTTTATTTTTTCATTGGAATAATGAAACGGCCTGGCGCAGAGCCGCAAATACGACAGGCTCAGCGGCGACTTCATTTTTGCCAGCGCTAAAATTTTATCCGAAGCGATGGCCAAAAGACGCACGAGCGAGTAGGGCAGCCGGAGGGTCGAAAATTTCGGTTTGACTGTCCGACGCACCTCAGCAAAAAATTCTTTTTGTGTAAGCGACTCATCTTCGGCCACGTTATAGGTTTTGCCCACCGCCGCCTCGTTTTCGATACTCAGCAGCGCCGCGTTGGCCACGCGCTCCACATGCGACAGCGGCAACGACAGCCGCCCGTTACCGATGATCACGTAGCGATTCGCACCGGCCGGCAGTCCGAGTCGGGAAATAAACAGCGGCCCGTGTTTGCCAAACAGCGCACCCGGGCGCAAAATCACCGTGGCCAAGTTATGTTTTTCGTGATACGAGTTAACCAGCTTCTCCCCCTCGATTTTAGTTTTGCAGTAATACGTCGGCTGCTTTTCTTCGTAGGGCATTTCCTCGCTAAATTTTTGGCCAGCCGACGCTGAGGTGTGATCGTAAACAATAATCGAACTGATGAAAACGAATCGCTTGACTTTTTCCTTCACCGCCAGATCGAGGAGATGTTGCGTAGCCTCCACGTTGACGGCGTGAAAATCTTCCCACTTGCCGCGCAGGGTGGCGGCGGCGTGCACAATGACCTTCACACCGCGTGCCGCTTCCGCCAGGACTTTCGGATCGCGCAGGTCGCCGACCATTATTCTGACTTTTTTATCTTTGAGAAAATTTACAACACTGGTTGGACGCACCACGGTCACAACTTCATAACCGCGCTGCTGCAGCGCGTCCACCAGGTAGCGTCCTAAAAATCCGGCGGCGCCAGTGACCAAAGCTTTCAACTAATCTCTCCTTAATTCGTTGCCGAAACTTCGTGCCAGCCAACAAAACACCGACACGGTCTTGCGGCGGGTTTCGTAAACTTTCATCAAATTCTCCTGAATATAGCGGCGAACTTCAGTGGGTACGTAAACATCATTTTCAAAGCGATAATTATCGACTAACAGCCAGCCGCTCGGTTGGTTTTTTAGCATCCCTTCCAATTCGGACAAATCCTCAATAATATCGGCTCCGGAATAAAAGTCGATGAGCCGGCCGTCGGCGGCATAAATCTGTTTTTGTCGCGCCAGATCGCCATTGGACCAGTTCAGATTAAATTCGGCCCGACCCAGATAATATTTCACCGTCAACGGCAAAGTGGACATCAGCGCATCGCTGAGCGAGAGTTTCTCTCGCAAAAACGTCGCGGCCTCTTTCCACTCGTTGTGGTAAATCGCGCCATTGAAGGTGCCGTCCGGCAGCCGCGGGATGGCCTGCGCCAACCGAAAGTTAAACGTTAGCGGAATCCAGAGCAAACAAAATAATGTTAACATTGACTCACCCCCCACTTTCCCCCCTTGAAAAGGGGGGATAAAGGGGAATTTGAGCATGGCGAAAAATCGCTGTAAGCGTTCGGGATGCTTCGCTGCGCTCAGCATGGCAAACCCGGTGATGGAAGCATCCAGGGCATACGCAGCAACCAAATAAAATATGGGATAGACGTGAAATATGTAATCATTTTTGCGATATTCGAATACAAAGCTAAACAGGATAATCGGAATGGCAAACGTGAGCAAGCTGAAAATTCCCGCCCGCTCGCCGCGTTTCAAAATCAAGTACAGCCCGAAAACAAAGAGCAGATTAAATGGTACCTTTTCCCAACCAAACAAGAACTCGAAAATGCGCCAGGGATTTTGCGCCGACGCCACCTCTGCCCACTTGGGCTGATACACAGCAGCGTAAGTTACGAATTCTCGAATCGGTGGCAGAACGACGTACGCCAAAACCAGCCCGCCCAGAACTGTCGTCAACAAAATGAGGTACTTGCTTTTCAATGCCGTGGTGAAACCATCTTTAACGGTGATCGCTATGCCCATCATTAGAAGATAGGCGATGAACGTGAGTAAAAATAGGCCGGCGTTTTGGTGGGTGGAGTAGCTTAAGAGCAGGAAGAATCCTCCTAAAAGCAAATGAGGTAAATTAAGATGCCACCGCTGGAACACCCCCCTTAATCCCCCCTTGAGGGGGGAAATAGAAGAGCGTCCCCCCTCGAGGGGGGACGTGGTAAGTCCCCCTTTGAAGGGGGATTTAGGGGGATGTCCATGTTCAAACCCACGATAAAAAAAATAAACTCCCGCCAAAAACAACAATTGAAACAGCGCGTACATTCGGCACGCCCGCGACCAACCAATCGCAAACGGCGAGATGGTTAAAAACAGTGCGCTCAGCAGTCCCACCCGCTCGTTGAACATTCCGCGTCCCAGAACAAACATCATCGGAATGGCGAGAATCCCGAAAATCGCTGAAGGCAGCCGACTGGCAAATTCCGAGACGCCAAAAAGTTTGAACGAGGCCATTAATGAATACGTAAACAGCGGCGCGCGGGGATACGGATAACCGGAATCCAGCAGCGGCTCGCCGACTCGTATCATCGACCGTGCGGCGTCGACGAAATCCAGCTCGTCCACCCAGAAGCTGGGGAGGCCAAGGTGATAGAGGCGGAAATACGCCCCAATCAAGGTAATTAGCAAAAGGATTATCAGCGTTGTTTTGTTTTTTTTCACGTTTTTGATCAATTCTCTAAACCTTCCCAGGTCTTGAAGACCTGGAAGGTTTATCATTTTCTGCCATCCCAAAAACCTTTGGTGTACGCCAGCATCCCCAAAAAAATCAAAGGATACAAAACCACAAACTGCAAAAATAGCTTCTTATCATATTTAAAAAATCGTTTCCCGATCAGCAGGGTTCGCGCCAAGGGGATCAGTGGAATCAGCAACGGGTATTTCACCAGCACGGCCCCCAACTGCGATTCCATCTTGCGCACCTGCGCGCCGCCAAAGCCGATATCGTGTTGATTCTTCAAAAATCTTTTCAAAGAAGTACGATTTGAGTGCCAGATTTGAATGCCGCGCTGAAAATAAATCGGCTCGCCCAGTAGCGTAATCTTGCGGCAGAACAGCGCGTCACTGCCTTTGATGGTGTCTTCGATTTTGCCGATCTGGTCGAACACGCTGCGCTTGAACGAAATATTGCAGGTGGGAATGAACCGCACTGGCCCCTCTGGCATGGCGGGCACCATCTCGCTGAATTCCAAAATGTATTCCGCCGTGCCCACCAAACTCTTTGGCGTGCCGTTGGCCACGGGACCGCCCACCACATTTTTGCCATTCTTCTGTTCGGTGATGATGCGTTCCACCCAGTCGCCGCTGGCTTTGCAGTCCGTGTCGATGAAGGCGATCACCTGCCCGTGACTCTGACGAATACCGTGCGTCCGCGCGGTGCCGGGATATGCCCGCTGCGGCAAGTGGTGTGTTTGTACGAACGGATACTGCTCGCGGATGAACGGCGTCAAGTCGTCTTCGGAGCTGTCCACAACGATCACTTCCACGTCATCGCGCTGCACTTGGTTTTTCAGTGACTCCAAACAGTGCGTGATCCAATGTTTGGAATTGTAGGACGGGATGACGATGGAAAGAAAGATGTTGTTCGAAATTTTATTTGCCATATCTATCTATAATTGTCATTTCGAGCGGAGCGCAGCGGAGTCGAGAAATCTGACACGGAATGGTTTCTGCAGATGCGCTCGAACTGATCGGTGATAGAACGCTCTGTGCGCCGCCAGATTACTCACCCGCCAAAAAACGTCGGGTTCGGAATGACAGCCTCTTTTGACTGCGTTCATTTCCTATTCAAATACTTGTCCAAATGCTTCGCATAAAACTCATACGTCATCTTCACCCCCATCGCCAAATCCACCTGCGGACTCCAGCCGACGGCGTCATGAATTTTTTTATACGTCACCACGAAACGCTTGATGTCGATGGCTTCGCGGGTTTTGGGGAAAGGTATGTGCGTGATTTCGCCTTTGCCCACTGCGCGCACAATCTCTTTCACCATGTCGATGAACACCGTTTCCACGCCCGAGCCGACAAAATACATCTGACCGTTGGCCCGCTCCGAAATCGCCACACGGATGAACGCGTCCACCACGTCGGTGATATAAACGTAGTCGCGGGTCTGGCGGCCTTCGCCATAAACCGTGATCGGCTTGCCGTTCATGGCGTTGGCCATGAACCAGTTGAGGATGCCGTAAAATCCCGCGTGCATCTGGCAGCGCGGGCCATAAACATTGTTCAGTCGCAGCGACACCACGGGGAAGCCATAAATTTTGCTGTAGAGAAAGAGGTACTGCTCCGCAGCCATTTTGTTGATGCCATACACATCAGTCGGATTCTGCGGATGCTGCTCGTCCACGGGCATGTAAACCGGTTCGCCAATCTGCCCGCGCGATCCCGCGAAAACCACTTTGGCGCGTCCCGACGGGTCGGGATTGCGGCGAACCGCTTCCAGCAAATTAATGGTGCCCTGACAATTGACGTCAACATCGAGTTCCGGCTGTTCGATGGAAATTTCGCGGCCCACTTGCGCGGCCATGTGAAATACGATGTCCTTCTCCGCCGCCAGCTCCACCAGCAGATTGCGATTGCGCACATCGCCTTTGATAAACTGCACTTGATTTTTGATTTCCTCAATGTTAAACGGATTCCAGCCGTACGGCTCCATGCAGGCATCCATGATGGTCACCTGCGCGCCCAACTCCACGCAGCGGTGCGCGATGTTGCTGCCGATGAATCCCAATCCACCCGTGATCAAAATTCGTTTGCCTTTCAACGCCGAATAATCAAAGTTGCTCAATTCAACATCTCCTCAATAACGTTTTTCAATTTTTCGGAGAAAACTTCTAACGTACAATTTTCCAAAAAGCGTTCGTGGCCGTTTTGTGCGATCTGTTTTCGCAGCGCCGCATCCTCGCGCAGCTTGCGGATCGCATCGGCGATGGCCTGCGGGTTGGCGCGTTCCACTAACAGCGCGCTCTCGCCATTTTTCAGCAGTTCCTGCACGGGTTCGTTTTTGCAGGTGATGAGCGGTCGCCCCACCGCCAGCGTTTCCACCACTTTGTTGGTGAACACCCGCGTGGCGCGGGGATTGTCGCCGAAGAATCCGAGGCAGCAATCGGCGCGCGACATGTACTCAGCGAGCTGGTCGTACGGCACCCAGTCGATGAAGCGGCAGTTTTTGAGATTTAGTTTTTTCACCAATTGCATATCGCGTTCGTAAGTGATCCCCTTGCCGATGATCTGAAACTCGACGTCCGCATCGCGCAGCAGATCGGCGGCCTGCAGAATGTACTGCACGCCGTGAAAAGGGGCGTACTCGCCGTGAAAGTGCACAAGAAATTTTCCGTTCGATTCCCGTTTCGTTTTCGGGCGCATCACCGCAGGATCGGTGGCGAGAAAGATGTGGCGGAATTTGCTTTCGGGAATGTTGAACATCTGCGAATAGACCCGAATGTGGTGGCGACTCTCGATGATGATGCGCTTCGCCAGTTTCATGGAAATATGATCAGAAAGCCAGTACAACCTGGCAGGCAAGCTCTTCTCGCTGCCTTTGCCGCGATCGTGGATCATGGTGCCGAACGTGGAAATGTAAACATCAAACAGAATGGGCTTGCGGGTGAAGAGCCACACCAGCGGCAGCAGCAGTTGCCCGTAAAATCCCACCACCACCAGATCGCACCCTTTTTTATTTTTGAGGAATCCCCAGATCACACGGGGATAATTTTTGAACGACTTATTCGGCGGCAAGCAGGTCACCACTTCAAAGCCAGCCTGGCGCAAAGCATAGATGATGATGCGGGTGCGCGAATAGCCTGCCTCACGACCGGCGACATAGCAAATTTTAATTTTTGGGTTTCTTGTTTTTAGCATTTGATTCTTGTTTATGTTCTGCTCGGAAATTTAATTCCCCTTCAAATCTGAGCGGGGAGAATAGCGGGTTTTTCGCTGATCACCGTCGAACTCATCCCCCAACCCCCTTCTCTTAAAAAGAGAAGGGGGTTTAGAAATCGCCGAAACGGTGGCACGAATCAAGTCCCCCTCTCTTTTTTTCAAGAGAGGGGGACTTAGGGGGTGAGTTACTTCTCATCCGACTCTTTGTCTTTATAAAAATGCCCAATCTCCAGCTTCCGCACCCGATACTGCGTGTCCTCAATCAAGCGCCGATTGCCGCGAATCAAATCCGCCACCAATCCGATCATCACCGTCTGGAATCCGATGAGCATCAACACCGCGGCAAAAATCAACGACTGGATGTGGCCGCCGCCGCCGCCCGTGAAATAGAAATAGAGGAATCGCAGCGAGAGCAACAGGCCGCCGCCGAACACCAGCGCGCCGATAATCGAAAACATCTTCAGCGGCTCGTACATGGTGTAGATGCGCAAAATGGTGGCGAGCGAGCGCTTCACGTAATTGGGGATGCTGCGGAACAGCCGCGAGTCGCGCGTCTTGGCATTGGTGCTGATGGGCACGTGGGTGATGGCGATGTTATTTTTGCCCGCCTGAATGATGGTTTCGAGGGTGTAGGTGAATTTCGAAACCACGTTCATGCGCAGCGCCGCCTCGCGACTGAAAGCGCGGAAGCCGCTGGTGGTGTCGGGGATGTTGGTATCCGAAACGTGGCGCACCACCCAACTGCCCAAACTCTGCAGCCGTTTTTTGAAAAAGGAGAAATGCGGGATGCCGTTGATCTGGCGGTCGCCGATCACCATGTCGGCTTTGGAGTCGAGGATCGGGCGCACGAGGTCGGGGATGCTCTGGCCGCTGTACTGGTTATCGGCGTCGGTGTTGACGATAATGTCGGCGCCCAATTTCAAACAGGCGTCGATGCCGTTCATGAACGCTTCGGCCAACCCTTTGTTGTTGGTGTGGCGGACGATGTGCTGCACGCCCAACTGCCGCGCCACTTCCACCGTGCGGTCACTGCTGCCATCATCGATGATCAGCACCTCGATCTGATCGACGCCCGCGATGGACTTGGGCAGATCGCCGATGGTCTGCGGCAGGGTTTTTTCTTCGTTCAAACAGGGTATTTGGATGATGAGTTTCATTTTATCTCACATAGAACAAGAATAACTATGTTTCACTCGTGGCTCGTCGAGTCTTAGAATTTTTTTTGCATATTTCTTTATAACCCGAAAAGGCCTTTTGCAAACCTTCCTGCGTATTCAACAAGTTCTGCTTTCAATGCAGGTGGCAACATTTGATCGTTAAGCTGTTTTACAATGCTGCTGAGTCTTGATTTTTCACGTTCTAAAATTCTTCTGAATTCTTCACTCTCTTTTTTCAAAATGGGTTCTACTTCTCCTTTTAGATCGCTTGAATAACCAGTCGTTAACAGAGTTTTGCCTTCACGAACTAAAGGCTGTACTACATAACCTGAAACTTGATAGACTGCTGCTTCTGCTATTTGAAGACCCGATTCAGTATAAGGAACATTCACAAAATCCTTTGTTAAACTTGTATCTTCCGTGATGGCAATTTTTGAAAAAGTACGTTCAAAATCTACTAATGTGGTTGAAAAGTCGGCAACAAGTTTTATCGGTGATTCACCAACGTTTAATGATTTTCGAGAAATTTTATCAAGTGCTATCTTACGGGCAAAAGTATCGGGTATATAAATGCCCTTGTTTTCTGTTATCGCATACAGCCATATTTGATTTACAACTTGCTCTGGGAAAAGCGTTCTCAAATGCGAATAAAGATTTTCGGCTGCACGGCTTTGAATCGAATTAAGCATCCTTTTAACATATTCGACTAGCCAACGATAACCAAATTCGAGAACAGACTGACAGACTTCAGCAATCGAGGTCTGGTAATTTAACATGACTTTATCAACTCGAATATGAACTTCATTATATTTTCCGTATGAGTTAAACTTAATCTTAAGAGGTTTCGTAACCAGATCGGATTTTGACTGATCTGTACATTGAATAGTCACTTGAAGAATGTTATTGCTTATTGAATGTTCAGTCATTCTGAGTATGTAAATGGCATTGTTATAATAAAAGTAATCAGACGGGGTACTGAGAAAATGCACACCTACTTCTTCTGCCACTAAAGTTAATTCTGCAAGGATTGAAGTATAAAGAATATGCAGTAAATGGCTCTCAACGAGATCACAGATCGACTGTATCGGCACTACTGGCTCTGCCGTGAATTCAGCATCAAGCGAGAGTCGTACTTGGCTTTCCAAGTCTCGAATCCTATATGTGCTCATACAATGCCTCTTAGTTTCTACTAAGTGTTTACAATATGGTATCACATTTTGTGATACCAGCCAGTCAGCTTCCACACTGTGAGCTGAATCAGGGAATCTTCAGGTTAATCAATTCCCCTTCGGTTTTCCTCTAAATTTCTAATGTAGCAGTCCAAATTACTTGCGATTTTTTCAAAAACCATAGGTAAATAAAATGAAATCGTTTGGATACTTAAGTCTTCTTCCAATGGGAATCCGTGATACTGATTGAGATGTGATTTAATGTCGCTAATTTCATCAGTATCCAAATTTTCAAAAGGGTCATTATAAGCGTAGCCATGAAATGATGAAAGATGAATGAAGGCACAACCGAATTTATAAACTGACTTTGTCCACCCATTTAGAGTGTCTGCCAAGTCCACCATTTGCTTATCTGTTACCTGAGTCCTATTTCGTAATTTCCATTTCTGTCCATTTAGAGTTAGATTGACCAAATGCTCTCTTTCGTCTAACGACTGGTTGAGCAGATAAATCACTCTGACCATTGAGTCCAATTCCTGTCTTAACACGGAAATTACTTGTCCAGTCAAACCTGCCCTCGAAAGTAATTCGATTGCTTGTTTATTCTCTTTAGACCTTTGTCTGACTATGCTACAAAAACGTTCTGTGTTGTCCATTTGCTTCTCCCCCAAGCTTTAAAATCCGTCTTTATCCGTCCAATCCGCGTCATCCGTGTGCTAATAATTTACTCCAAAATCTCCTCAATCGTGTACTCCTTAATCTCCCGCGCGTGGGTGAAAATGATCATCTCGCCAATCAAGCTACACACCACGATCCAACACGGTTTGTAACCGTGTTTTTAATCTGCACCGTCCCGAAAAACACGGTCAGAGACCGTGTTGGATCAGTTATCGCTTTTTCCCCTATCATTCCGATCCCGACACTACGCGAGAAGAATCTGGCGAAGCACCTCCTCCAGATTTCTCGCCCGACTCCGTCGGACTCGAAATGACAATTTTAGATGTACTGACGTTTACTAAACCTTGAAGGTTTAGTAAACGTTTGGTCCTCGTTCCCAAGTTTTAAAATCCGTTTTTATCCGTCTAATCCGCGTCATCCGTGTGCCAATAAATTACTCCAAAATCTCCTCAATCGTGTACTCCTTAATCTCCCGCGCGTGGGTGAAAATGATCATCTCGCCAATCAAAAACACTCTGTCATTCAGGAGGAAACTTTTTTAATCAACAGAATTTTGTCTAACTCTAAAAAGATTCCTCCTGAATGACAAGGATAAATACAATCTTTTCTCTTCATGGCCCGCACTTCTCTCGTTCCCAAGTTTTTAAAATCCGTTTTTATCCGTCTAATCCGCGTTATCCGTGAACCCCCCTTTCATCCCCCCTTACAAAGGGGGGAAAGAGGAGGGTCACTCCAAAATCTCCTCAATCGTGTACTCCTTAATCTCCCGCGCGTGGGTGAAAATGATCATCTCGCCAATCAAGCCGATGGAGATCATCTGAATGCCGATCACCAGCAGCAGCGCGCCCAACAGCAGCAGCGGCCGTCCCGCAATCGGGCCGAACTGCAGGACGCGATAAATGAACAGATACACGTTCATCGCCAGCCCGACGATGGTGAAAATGAATCCCAAAAATCCCAAAAAATGCAGCGGCTTCTTCGAGTACTTGGTGAGAAAAATCACCGTGACGATATCGAGCAGGCGCTGCACGTACTCCGACACGTATTTCGACTGGCGGAATTTTCCCGCCAACTGCTCGATGGGCTCGTCGCCGACGCGATAGCCTTTGCGCGACGCTAAAATCGGCAGGAAGATGTTCATGTTGCCGTAAATGGGCACGTCCTCCAAAACCTGTTTGCGCGCCGCAAACACGCCGCTGTTCATATCCTTCAAATGCAGTTTGGAAATCCAGCGGATGATGGCGTTGAAGCCCCTCGAGATGAACTGATTGAGTTTCGAGTCGCGGCGGGGATGGCGCCACCCCATCACCAAATCGCAGCCGTCGTCGAGACGCGCGAGCAGTTTGGACAGATGCGCGGGATTGATGCGCACGCGCGTGGTGAAGAACACAATCTTCTCGCCCGTGGCTTGCTTCAGTCCCGCATCGAAGGCGGCGGCTTCGCCAAACGAGGTGCGCATCCGCACGAGTTTCACCTGCGCGTTGCTATTGGCGATCTTCTTCAGTTGATTCCACGTGCCATCGAGGCTGCCGTCATCCACAAAGATGAATTCGTAGCCGCCTTCACCTTTACTAAACCTTTGAGATTTAGTAAAGGTCTCGATCAGCCCATCGTACACGCGCTGAATGTCAGCTTCAGAATCCCGCACGGCGACGATGATGGAAGCGAGCGTTTTGGGGCGCGCCAGTTTTTTGTTGGCTTTGCCGTCCAAGGGTTTGGTCCTGCTGAGTACGCTTTCTTTCATAGATCTTCAAATTAAATTTAC